>Ga0181588_10000765_pt1 | contig 28814 bp, 26 predicted proteins | sample 071ome_26_FD_148607 | JGI IMG/M metagenome (GOLD analysis project Ga0181588, IMG submission 148607) | Coastal salt marsh microbial communities from the Groves Creek Marsh, Skidaway Island, Georgia - 071409BT metaG (spades assembly) | ecosystem: Environmental > Aquatic > Marine > Intertidal zone...
GACGGCCTGGTGCTGACAGTCCTCGAAGGCCCGATGAATCAAAGTCGTTGTGCCATTGCCAATTTAACGTTGGTTGATGAGCCGGGCGTCTCAGCCACGACACTCAAGGCTGAGATTACCGTGGATGGCATGTATCAGATCGCGGATAACTATCCTCCTGGAACCGCGCTGGATAATCTCGAGCTCTCTTGAGGGCATTGCAGCGATCGGAAACATTACCTCAGCAGCGCCTCTACTCTCGGTCTCAATCTCTCAAGGTGCTCGTAAACCTCGCATCTCGAGGCAAGCCGCATAACCCTAGACAGTCCGCTCGCATGGCGCGAGGGGAGCAACAAAGCCCCAAGCCCACCAACAAGGCGCGCGATCAGAGCTTAAAGCAACCCACATCTTCCGGTCTCACACAAACCTGCAAGGGTCAACTGAAGGCCAGCAAACGAGGCGGTGCCGAAATATTGGCTTTTCCTGTCCGCGTAGCGCAAAAAAAACGCCGGTTAAACCGGCGTTTCTTGTTATTCATAGTCCGACTAAGGACAAATGATTTTCTCGACGACTCGAGCGCCATCCGAGGGCCGAACGCCGGTCTTCATTCTGCAATTGGTTGGATTAGCCACATAGCCGCCCCAGTTGGAGTCTGAAGGCGTCGCACCCACATAGATACCCGACTCATGCACACCACCCACACAAGCAACAGAATAAGTGTTGTCATAGATCACCATTTGACGCGCGCCTGAGCCAGAGACATCATCGTAACTTAGCTGGCAAGCCTCCGATAAAGGGTTACCCACGGTTTGCCAACCGGTGCCACTCTCGACACAGCTGGTGTCCGTCGGTAAGTCGCCCGACGCACAGCTCATGGGTTCAGTTCCGCCCATACCACCTGACCCATCGCCCTCGGGCCCTGGACCCATACCCCCGCCACCGGAGATCGGACACACAATTTTTTCAACGACGCGGGCACCATCAGAGGGCCGGACACCGGTCTTCATCGTGCAATTCATCGTGTTTGAAACGAATGCGCCCCAATTGGAATCAGAGGGCGTGGCACCCACATAAATACTGGGCTCATAGTTCCCGTTCACGCACGCGACCGACATGGTGTTGTCATAAATCACCATTTGCCTGCCGCCTGATCCTGACACATCGTCATAACTCAATTGACAGGGCTCGGACAGAACGCGGCCAACGGTTTGCCATCCGCCACCAGATGTAGAGCAACTGGTATCAACCGGCCGGTCGCCCATGGTGCAACCCGATGGACTCGAGGATTCACTCCCTGACATGGGCCCTGGGCCAGTCCTCGACCCGGGTCCTGCTCCTGGTCCTGGTCCTGCTAGCAGCTGACAATCCTTCACTAGAAAAACTACTTGATTGCTGCCCGCTAAACGGTATTCGCTGGCGCGCATCCTGACAGATCCTGGATTGCCTTGAACGCTCTGCACTTTTTGCGCGCAGTCCTGAATCACAGCCAGGGTTGGGTTATAAAGCTCGATGTAGGGTGCTGGACCATTTGGAGTCTGTGGGTTTTGCACTCTAAAAACCGCATTCTTCGAGGTCGGCATCACCCCGCCGTGGTCAAAAATTTCTAAATCGCACCCGTTGCACGGCACGCCTGGTGTAAACATGGCTGCCGAAGCGCTAAAGCTTACAAGCATGGCCAAACCCAACAAGGCTTGGGAACTTCGAATCCACGTGATCATTGTTCTCTCCCTCACTGTCTTTGATGAATCATCCGCTCAGCTTGCCTCTAACCTGCACCAAAAGACAAGCCACCCCTGCAATATCAACCTTTTCACAAGCGATTACAACTATTTCTGAATAATCAGTGATTTTTTCATAAAATGAATGCTTTCATTTTTAGTTTCCCAATCTGATACTGAACGCTCCGAAGGCAACTTTACTCGGTGCAAGGTCTAGCCATCGCCTAGCGGCATCGGTCGACATCTGCATAGCGCTTGAGGAACTGGCCCCGCATAAATTCTTGATAAAGCCCAACCCCGGGTTGACCTAAGGAACTTCAACGTCACTCGCCCCTCGCTTTGAGACTCTGTCATAGCGAAAACCTGTTACAGAGATCACACATCACCCACGCCAAGGACTTGTGCCTGACTAAGCATTGGTGAATAGTGGGCGCTGACAACAGGAGTAAGTCATGATCGATTTCGAAATCCCGGAAGAAACGCGGGCAATCCGCAACAAAGTCAGACAATTCGTTCGCGACGAATGTCACCCAGCGGAAGCCATCTGCACCGCGGAGAACTTTGATAGTGTGCTCGCGGAGCTTAGGCAGAAAGCCAGGGGTCAAGGCCTGTGGTGCCCATTCATCCCCACAGAGTATGGTGGTATGGGACTCCGCCCGCTCGCCAACGCGCTCGTGCAGATGGAGTTGGGCGAATCGTTCCTTGGCGCCTTGTCGATGAACACTCAGGGGCCAGATGACGCCACCATGATGACGCTCTTGGAGCACGGCACCGATGATCAGAAAGAGCGGTTCCTCACCCCCCTCCTCAACGGAGAAAAACGCATTTGCTACTCAATGACCGAAAAAGCGGCGGGTGCCGATGCCACGGGTATGCAAACCACGGCGGTCCTTGATGGTGACGAATGGGTGCTCAATGGTGAAAAGTGGTTCAGTTCGTCTGCGAGTGTGGCTGACATTGCAGTCGTCATGGCAAAAACCGATCCAGACGCGCCAAGACACGAGCAATACAGTACGTTTATCGTAGAGCTCCCCAATCCTGGTTACCAAATTCTTCGCAACATTGAAACGATGCAGCCCCACACGGAGCTTGGACTCAAGCTGGGCGGTAGCCATTCAGAGATCAACATCGAAAACCTTAGGGTGCCCAGAGAGAACCTACTGGGGGGGCGCGGACAGGGCTTTAACATGGGCCAGCATCGACTGGCTTACGGACGACTTCGGCACGGTATGCACAACGTCGCCATGGCTCAGCGAGCACTCGATCTCGCGGCCGAACACGTCAGCCAACGGCAAACTTTTGGCAAACGCTTGGCAGATCGCCAAGGCGTGCGCTGGATGCTCGCGGATTGCGCCTCTGAGATTTATAAAGCCCGACTTGTCCTGCTCCACATCGCATACAAAGCGGAAAAGGGCATGGATATTCGGAACGAAAACGGCATCGCCAAAGTTTTCCTCGCCAATATGGTGCATCAAGTGGTCGATACCGCGATCCAACTTCATGGTGCGTTGGGCTACAGCCACGACACCCCACTCGCGAGATGGTACACCGGCATTCGATCGCAGCGACTGGTCGACGGACCTGATGAGGTACACCGCTGGAGAACGGGTGCCAACGTCATCAAGGCGTTCGAGAAATACGGGACAACGGCGTCTGTATGCGGCGGCGAACTGTTCGAGTAATGCCCCTTGAGCCCGGATCCTGTCGATCCGGGCTCAATGCGCTGTTTGAGATTGAATGCTAGCAACCGCGCTCTTCATGCTGGGTGGATGGCTGAAAGTAGTCTCGCCGAAAGTGCGCCTCGCCCGGCCCACCTGCCCGTCAGCATCTGGAGACCGTCCGGCATTCGACACCAAGCTCGCTCGACAGGCGACCCCCAAGAGCGACTATCCACTAGACTAGCGTCATCTGGAATAAAGTGTCATCAAGGCATGGGCAGTCTTTGTAAAGACTATTTGTTCGTTTCAAGTTGAGACCCATCCGCGGGCAACCACTTACACAGCAATCTGGAGGCACACTTGGAGGCAGTATCATCGGCTAACTCACGCCAGCATCGTCACCGTGAACGGTGGTTAATCGCCATTCTTCTGTTATGGAGTCTAGGCTGGGTGAGTCATCAATCTAACGCGAATGAGAGCGGGACGGCACGCGCGTATCCTTCACTATTGGCTGAACTCGGGGTCCCCGCTCTGACCGGTGCGACCATTGTAGAGTTGAGCTCCGTTTTCGACAGTCGCGATGGCGGCTTCATTGTGTTGGAGTCGGATGGGACGGATGCCGAGCTCCGCGAATTCTATGAACAATCACTTACTGACACAGAGTGGGTCTTGGCCGAGACTAAAGCCGCCACCGCTCTGAGAGCAAAAGGCTTGTTAAATAACCTACCGTTTCTTGCCGTCTTCACGAAACCTGGTTGGCGGCTCCACTTCTTGGCATCAACCTATGATGACATCAAACGACTGAGGATCACCCTCACGCCAAGGCGCACGCTATCTGAGTGAAACTCTTTTCAAGGAGCTCGGCTTTTCTTAGCTGGAGCGGTCGAGGCCGCGCTAACGCCGTTTCTCAAACTTGTACGGCTCCAGGCTCGCCTGCGCACGCTCGCGGATCTTGTGCCAACGGCCACCCCCATAGTATGCAAGGCTACCTGGCTCAGCTTCACCGTGGCCATTGTAATAGGTGATGCAATCGCGCAAGGGTCTGGTCTGAGAATCTGCCTCACGACAATGCTCGGCGTATTTCGCTTCGGCTGCAGCATCAACATCTACGATCTCAGCCTGCTCTGTATGCATGGTTTCAAGCATCCAAACGATGTAATCCCCATGCTGATCAATTGCGTCAGTGAAATTAAAGCTGCCACCCCCACCTTGAGGACCAGATACGATGAACAAATTGGGAAAACCCTCGCTATGCAGACCAAGAAAGGTGCGCGTTCCACCCTCTGCCCATTTCTCAGCGAGTGACTGCCCTTGTCGACCGACCACTTGATTGAACGTCGCCGTTGCCATCCACTCGAAACCGGTGGCGTAAATCAGTACATCGAGAGGATAGGTGACGCCCTCGTGAACAACACCTTCCTCACAGATACGAGCCACACCTTTTGGCGCCGTATCCACCAACGTGACATGCGGCAGATTAAAGGTTGGTAAATATTCATCATGAAACGTCGGTCGCTTGCAGCCGTAAGGGTAATACGGCTTGAGTGCGGCTGCCGTTTTCGGATCTTCAACGATTTGATCTACTCGAGCACGAATCTGCTCCATGATTCTAAAATTACTCTCGAGCTGTTTTTGCACCAGCTCATCCATGCTGAGCTCTCGATCGAAGGTCTTGCGTGACTTAAAGTCTTGCACCTTGCCAGCCAAGTAATCATCGTTCGCTTGCATCGCCGTACGGCCTGCGGAAATTTTTGCAAATCTCGAACGACGGGCCCGAGCCCATCCAGGCTCGTCCGCCCAAGCTTCGCGCTCAGCATCGGTTGTTGCGCGCTGATCTCTAACATCCACTGACGACGGTGTTCTCTGAAAGACATGAAGTGACTTAACGACCTTGGCAATCTCTGGAATCACCTGCACCGCGGTTGCACCGGTGCCAATAATACCGACCCGCTTATCTTTCAGATCGACGTGGTAGTTCCAGCGCGACGTATGAAAGGATTCGCCTGAAAACGACTGCATGCCCTCAATGCGAGCAAGCTTGGGGGTGGTGAGCAATCCGTTGGCAAGAATCACAAAGCGCGCTTTCATGGCATCGCCTCGATCGGTATGCACGGTCCAGCGACCGGCTGCTTCGTCCCATTCGGTCTTCTCGACCGTTGTATGGAACAAACACCGATCATAGAAATTGAATTTCTCAGCCATTCGCTGGCAGTACTCCATGATCTCGAAGCCTGATGCGAATTTCATCGACGGCACATAGCCCATCTCCTCTAACAGAGGAAAGTAGGAGTAACTCTCAACATCACAGGCAATACCCGGGTAACGGTTCCAATACCAAGTACCCCCAACATCACCGCCCTTTTCGCAAAACCGCACGTCCTTAAAACCAGCGGCCTGAAGCTTGTACCAAAGCAGCAATCCAGCAAACCCGGCTCCGACGATTAGAATTTCGCACTCATCGCTGAGCGACTCTCTCGGCACGGGACCCGCTGTGTAGTGATCCTGAAGATAGTGGCTGAATTCACCCTCCATTCGCATGTAATCGGCGGCGCCGCGTCTTGCCTCTTTAAATGCTCGGTACTTTGATTGTTCCTCAGCGTTGAACACGGCGCCGGGTGGTGCCGGTGGCAGTGTTCGCAACGCTTCATCAATATCCGTCGAATATCCCTTGCCTTGAATCGCAACGCCCGCTGGCGCTGCACGGGTCGCAAATCGCTTGAGACCGGTTGCCGCATCTATTTCAATGGCCATGTTTGCACCTCGCGTTAAGCACTCTCTGTTTCCAATCTACGATCATTACAACCTTTAGCTCCAAGTATCAAATCGAAGAATCTCTTCGACGGGCTTGCGCGTGACGGGTCCAAAGCGTCCAAGCGGGTATCCGACGGGAATCAGACAAATGGCACCCATGGTCTCAGGCAAGTGAAGGACTTTCGCGACTGCATCTTGATCAATGAGCGCGAGTGTCGTGGGCGCAGCACCCAGCCCCATGGCTCTCGCTGCCAAGAGCAGGTTCTGCACACCCGGCCAAATTGAACCCCCTGCTCGACCCAGCACCATTGGATCTCTTTTTGTACCCAATTCCATACAGGCGATGATCAATGCAGGGATTTCATGCATGTGCTCAACCTGCCAGAGGACCGCGTCCATCATCTTCCGTCGACGATCAACACTCTGGTGCGAAAGCGGCTCAATATTATCCATTTGCGGAGCAAGATAACCTTCGACCCCGGCTCGATTAAGCGCTGCAAGTTCGGCTTTGACCGATGCATCACGCACAATCAACCAACGACCATTCTGCAAGTTCGACCCTGATGGCGCTTGATTGGCAGCATCCACAAGCTTGATGAGCATGTCCTCTGGGACGGGCTTTGTATCCAGTCTTCGCATCGCGCGACAGGTATACATCGCATCAAATAATCCCATTTCTTCCATTTTGGTCTCCTTGCTTTTTATCCCTGCACATTTACTCGCTCATACTCGCTCACGGCGGTTTCGGCATGATCTGGGCGCCCCTTGGGCATCATTCACTATCTGCCTCTCATCAATCAACCTTGGATCAATCACCCTCAGATCCATCAACCTGCGCTGCCTCGGACCCTCTGACCTGGGCAGAAGGCCAGCACACCTGATGGACTCAAACTTACCCATGCTTTCAACCGCGAGACAACCGGTCGCTTGAGCACGCTCTGGTAAGGGATCGGTTCCTTAAGCTTGGTTTATCTGAACGCTTTTCTTTCATTCCCAACGCCCTAGGCAATGCAAAAAAAGCTTTTCAATGATTCGCATTGAAAGCTACCGCCTTGTCGGCGCGCACCCACTCGGTCCTGCTGGTGGGTCGAGCCCGATACTTTGTAAGCCAAAGCGCCCCTGATAACTGAGGCCCTAGGTTGGGCCGTGCGGTTAGCGGCCCTCCACTCGCCTGGTAATCAGGCAGTTCCATCAATTAAATCGAGTCACGGCGAAAGGCGCGAGATCATGCTGAGTTCCCCGCCTCCCCGCCCAATCGGCAATGACACTCGCCGTCCAGGGCGCGAGCGTCATCCCCACATGGCCATGTCCCACCGCGCAAAATATCCGTGCATCACTGGGCGCTGGTCCGATGAGCGGGAGACTGTCGGGCGTGGATGGTCGATGGCCCATCCAGCGCCCATCAGGCGGTCCAATGTCTGGAAACCAAGATTGCATGGCCGATGCCATCGCAGCCCATCGATGCTCCGAGGGCGGCGCATCAATTCCCCCTAACTCCACGGTTCCAGCCGCCCGAAGTCGACCATTCATTGGGCTGAGATAAAAGCCTTTTTCCAGCGGGCAGACTGGGCGACCTAACGACGGGGCTTTTCTATATTCAAGATGGTAACCGCGCTCGGCAATCAGCGGCGCTCGAACGCCGACCGAATTAAGAAACGCGAGACTATGAGCACCCGCAGCCACCACGACTTGACGATAGAGTAATTTCTGGCCATCCGCCTGGGTTATCGTTACTCCGCGAGACGTGGAATTGATCGCGACCACTCGGTCCGTCACCCACGACGCATTACACTGTGTGATCGCGCGCGCGATGCACTGGCTAACTCGCAATGGATCGCTCAACGACGACGCATCAGGGAAGTACACACCACCGGCGAACCGCCCACTCAAGCTCGGTTCTAATTGACCCAGTTCATCTTGAGACAGGACAACCGCCTGAACACCATATTGGGTTCTCGAGCGCGCATCTTGCTCCGCCTGTCTTCGCTGGGCGGCTCGATTAAATACGTACAGGCAACCGCTTCGCTGGAATAGCTCACGCGCGTCAACACGATCAACAAGCGCATCCCAAAGTTCCGAAGCATCCAAGATGACACTGGCAAGGGCTCGCTTCAACTTGGTTTGATGCCAGGGTAAACAAGCCTGAATAAATTGGCCAAGCCAAGGGAGCACGGAGAGCAATCCGCCAGGTTCAATAGCGAGTGGTCCGCGACGCTGAAACAACAAGGAAGGGCCGGTGAGCAGCAGCCGGGGCTCAGCCAGCGGATGGACGCCGTAGTTAGCGATCACCCCTGCATTGCCCATGGAGGCACCCTGTCCTGGCGGGTTTGGATCAAAGAGTGTGACGGTTCTCCCCTCATCGGCAAGGGCCAAAGCCGCAGTCAAACCGATGATGCCAGCGCCAATGATCGCGATATCGCCCTCTGTTTCTCTCATTCTGGTTCACCCACTCATCGCTCGGCGCCGCGCCTCTCAACAATAAACGAAGACTCCGACTCGACGACGAGAGTCCGCCCCGATTCCAACTAGAGGTTGAAATCTAGAGTTAATATTTGGTAGTTCGTCATCAGACGTAACCCAACAGCTAACCCTTCATCCACTTGTATAGGCTAAGTTACCTGCCGGAAACGCAGCGCACTCTCGACAGCGCGGAGTCAGGCATTCAAGGAGAGGATGGCAGATTTCGATCGTAATTGCTTTGGACCCGTGCTGAGTCATTAGAAGCGACCCTGTGATCTGACGGCAAGGCCTTCGCCCATGCCTTTACCCACGTATGCATCCATCAGATGATAGACCAATGACTCAAGCAATCCTCAACTTTAATTTTGGCGCCATGACGCCAGAACATTTTCTGGAAGCCTACTGGCAAACGGAACCTTACTTGTTCAAACAAGCGCTGCTCGGCGTCGAACACCTGCTAACACCTCAAGCCCTCAGCGAATTGAGTCGCAATGACGAAGTGGAATCGCGACTGATTTCTCAAGTCGACGCCAGCTGGCAACTCGAGGATGGACCTATCGACCACCTCGATGAGCGCCTTGCGCGACCACGGCAGGCGTTGCTCGTGCAATCGGTCGATCTCTGGCACCAAGGTGTTTCAGCGCTCAAACGCCAATTTTCGTTCCTACCGAGTTGGCGCGTCGATGACGTCATGGTGAGTTACGCGACGCACCAGGGCGGCGTTGGACCTCACTTTGATTATTACGATGTTTTTCTCATTCAGGGGGCTGGTCAAAGAACCTGGGCGCTCGGGGATCTATGCGATGAGACAACGTCGCTCGTTCCCGGGGCACCGTTGAAGATCCTCTCTGACTTTGAAGCCAGAACTTGCTACACACTAGAAGCCGGCGACGTACTTTATTTGCCGCCGCGAATTGCCCATTGTGGAGAAGCGATCGACCAAGCGATGACCTTTTCGATCGGCTTCCGATCTCCCACGGTAGCGGAATTATTTGACGATCTCGCCACCGATCTATTGGCTCTGCCGACGTCTGCCCATTATCGGGACCCACCGCTAAAGCACGGCGCGGATCCTTTGGATATTCCAGAATCAGTGATCGATGACTTACAGGCCTTACTGCACTCGGTGGTGGATGACCGCTCGCGGCTGGCCGACTGGTTCGCGCGGTATATGACCATGCCACGATATCCCGAGCTCGACACGTTAGTGCCCGAGCACCGGGTGGCGCGCTACCAAGGCACATCCTACGTCAACGGATTTCGGGAGGACGATGCTTAACCACGAGGGAAGCTGATGAGCGAATACTCAAGAAACACCGGTCGGCGCTAAAAGTGTTCAGTAGCGGGTGACCACAACGTTAAGATGGCTGATCCCATGAATGAAGTTGGATCTCACACGCACTTCCTGCTCCGTGACCTCAATCGCCTTGAATCGCTCGAGAATTTCTTCCCAAAGTACCCGAAGCTGCATTTCTGCCAATCGATTCCCGAGGCAACGATGGATGCCGAAACCAAACGAAAGATGTCGCCTGGGTTGACCACGGCCCACCACCAGCGTTTCGGGATCGTCAATGACTGACTCATCTCGGTTACCAGAGATGTACCACATCACAACCTTGTCACCGGCTTTGATGGACTGCCCCTTAAGTTCGATATCTTGAGTCGCTATTCGACGCATGTGCGCCAGCGGCGTTTGCCATCGGATCACTTCGGGAACGAAGCCATGAATAAGCGTTCGATCTTCTTGCAATGCTTTCAGCCCTTGCGGGTTTTTAGAGAGCCCAAGCACCCCGCCTGAAATCGAGTTTCTGGTGGTGTCATTGCCACCGATAATCAGAAGAATCAAATTTCCCATGTACTCCATGGCGTCCATCTTCTGCATCCGCGGATCATTCGCCATCAGCGTAATGAAATCTGGGTGCTCCGCCGGATCACGCGATTTTCGCTCTTGCCAAAGGGTGTTGAAAACATCGAGCATTTCGAACATCCCAGCCCGGCGGTCTTCGTCGGGCATAGACCCACCGACTGCCTCGCTTGAGGTTGCAAGATCAGACCAAGCAGTCAAACGCCGACGCTCTTCAAACGGGAAATCAAACAAGGTTGCGAGCATCTGCGTCGTGAGCTCAATGGATACTTTGTCTACCCAGTTGAACGGGGTTCCCTCTGGCAGATCATCGAGCAATTGTCGCACCCGCTGGCGAATCAAGGGTTCCATTTTTTGCAACTGCGTGGGCGCCACCGCAGGCGTCACCGACATACGCTGTGCGTCATGCTTCGGCGGGTCCATAGAGATGAAATTAGGAGCCTCAAAGTCCGGTTTACGATCACCGATACTCACGCCGCCCACAGAGGAGAACGCTTCATGATTGCTGTCCACGGCCATGATGTCTTCGAACCGTGTCACCGACCAAAACGGGCCGAACGCGCTATCGGCGCAATAGTGAATGGGGGCTTCGTTTCGAAGTCGAGCAAAGACCGGACGCCAAATATCCGCCTCGTAAAGCCCAGGGTCTGATACATCGATCGCCTCAATGGGCCTCGACAACTGATCGTCTACACTCATCATCATTCCACCTCATACAGATCACTTGCCGCTGACTCTGTCGTTCGCCCAAGCCCAGAAAATGCGCTCTCATCGCCAACTGCGTCAGTCCACGTTTTCGATTAGAGAGAAGAACTCTCTATCAAACCCCTTGGTGACAAACGCTTAGTCACGAACCCCTGGTGACTAACCTTTAGTCAACGTCTGAAGGTTCGTCTCTTATCAACTCCCACCATTAATCAACATGGTCTGACCGGTCATCCAAGACGAGGCTTGGCTTGCAAGATAAACCACTGCAGGGGAAATATCCTCTGGTGCCCCCAACCTGCCAAGCGGAATGTTGAGCCGCTCACCCATCTTGGGCAAATCCTCTTCTTTGAGATCCAAAAACTCCATAAAGACCTCGGTGGGAATCGGGCCGGGTGAGATACCATTCACCCGGATCCCATACCTTGCGAGTTCTACTGCCAGGGTTTGGGTGAGGTTATTCACGCCGCTTTTGGCAACGGCGTAAGGCCCATTGAACGGGGACGCCCGATTGGCCGTTTGCGATGAAATATTGATGATCGTGCCGCCCTTTTTCGACGCTTTCATCACACGAGCCGCAGCCTGCGCGCCACTCCAGACAGCCTTTAGGTTGAGATTAAGCTGAAAATCCCATTGGCGTTCGGGCATCTCTAGCAACGTTCGGGCGACTCGATCGTCTGCGCCACCGGCATTGCTGACCCAACAGGTCAGACCACCCATCGCCTTTTCTGTTTCTTGAGCGAGAGACTCGACCTGCGCCATATCCATCACGTCGCATGTCACAGCCAGCGCTCTGCGGCCAAGCGCCTCGATGCGTTCGGCCACCCGTTCAATTTCATTGGTCCGCCTCGCGGCAACCACCACATCCGCCCCAGCTTCCGCCAATCCGACTGCAATGGCTTCTCCGATCCCTCGGCCCGCACCCGTGACCACAGCCACCTGACCGTCTAAATTAAATTGCTCAATAATCGACACCTAACGCTTCCTCTTTTTAGTATCTGGGTTATTTGAATCAGGGCGCATGCTCCAACAAGGCGCCGACACAAGTCATATCATTCTAGGGGTCGCCACCCCTATGAACAACCAAGTCATCATCCGTTGGGCGTGTGCGTCATCAGAAAGGCTTTCGCATCGATCGCCGTCTTTGCGCCATCGGATTTCCAATCCTCGATCATTCTTGAATGAGTGGCGATGGCTTCGATACGGTTCGACACCGTCGCTGGGTGGTATTGGTCATCCCCCTTTAGAATCAGCAGAGGGTGCGGTAAGCCTGCGATCACCTCATAGCTCACGCTGAAGACGGCCTCATGGTCGTACAGATTGGCTCGAAACTGATTCAGATCCGCTTGCGCCAGGTCTGGCCGCGCCGCCTGTTGATCACCCGCCCAACCATCAAACATGGCGTAGAAGACCTCTCGATTCTGATCAAACCCGATGGTCTGCTGAATGACTGCGGCAGCGACACGATCTGGTGCGCGCGCCATCAAATTAAATGCGAACGCACCCCCTATACAGCCCCCTACCAGGTGACATTGATCAATCGACAAAGCGTCGAGTAAGCGTAAGTGATCGTCTGTATAGGTATCCCAGTTATCCTCCGCTCTTATGGGCGCGCGAGACTGCCCGGCGTTTCTTTGATCCATTGCGATCACCTGAAACTCTGGCGCGAGCGCTACCCGTGGATCCCAGGGCGAGTTCTGCCAGAATGCCGCCTCTGATCGCATTCCGCCCGGCGCGAGCAGTAAGACAGGAAAGCCCTCACCCAACAGTTCGTAATGAATGTCGATACCGTTTTCACTCAACCAAGCCATGGTTCACCTCCCTCGCACGTTCTAGTCATTGCCTCGTGCCATATTCATCAGTTGATATTTCCCTTATCGCGCGCTAGGCGGCGGTTCGAGCACTTGGTTCAGGCTTCACTGATGTCAATTGGCCCCCAGCCTCTGATCTTCTATATTGTGCGAGCGCAGTCCGATTGTGCGAACTCAGCCCGTCGAACACCGAAATACCAAGTCCGTCTTGCACAAATCTCGCGTACCGCCCCGCGCTCGCGACCATTCCCTTCAGCGCTTCCTATCCTCCGACCGCGACTTCTGTTAACACTTTTTCACCTCGGTAAAGCGCGAGCGCCTGAGCGTCATCTGTTTGGCCAATATGCAGGTCATCATCCCAGAAAATCGGCCGACGAAAAAAAATCGTCCAATCTAACCGCTGGCCTGGTTGCCAAAAGGCTTGCGTCAGGTAGTGGACACCCTGCCCGCCCCCGATAATTGGCGCCCTGAAACCCGCCGCGATCGCGGCATCTTCTTCATAATGGATCGCATTGCCTTCCCGGGAATAGTTCAATGTCTGCTCGGGTTCAAGCTTTACGTATTGCACCTGGTTCAGCGATTCAGTAGAAGCAACGATAGGTGGCGGACGATCGCCGGCGCCAGGACCAGCGACCTTCTGGTTCGATTTCCGCTTGAGGGGTTTCAGGGATTCTCGAGGCACCGAGACGAGCAACTCGCCATCTAGCGACTCAAAGTAAACATGGGTCGCCACTCTAAGCCCCCTTGGCACTTCGGTCACCGATTCAATATGGCCTTTGACCTGCATCGGCTCGTCGATCCTTGGGGCTCGGTGCACCACCAAACGGGTCAGCATATTCACGTTACCCTCAGCACTGATCCCGCTCTCGATTCCAGCATGAATACCGAGACCAATAAAGAACGCAGGGTCAACCCAACCGTTAAGCAGGTTGGCATCGATCGCCAAGGCACCCAGCTTCGACCGCTGATCGTCAGACGCGACGATCAAACGCTGCGTTCTGAGTTGAAACCCTGGGCTGGGGTCCACCCACACTTTGCCTTCGGTCATAACTCCCTCCTCGATCATTTCGCCACGTCTAAATCCCAATCACCATTCACGAACTGGCACTTTCCCCCTCTGGCCAAAAGCCATGGGCGCCCCGCCTGCTTCGGCCCAAATCGATCTCAACTGCGACAACCGCGAGAGCAGATCTTCTATTCCCTAGCCGACTCGTCAATCGAACTGGGCACGCATGGCCAATCGAGCGCGTGACTCTCGAGCGTCTCCTACGCCGTCGACGCGCGATGAAACGACGCCGAACCTACGCGACTTCAAAAGTAATCTGTCCCCCACGCGTTGCCATACGTCACTTGTTCTGCAGGCAAGCGGTCGGCAGGCTTTAGCCTCGCGTCTAACACATAGGCTGCAGGGAACATCACCGTTTGAGTGACGCCATCCGGGATTGCCAGAACCGCAGCGATGTCTTCGGCACGCGCATTCAACAGTGACGTCCAGGTCGTACCAATGCCCCGGCCCCGAAGGGCGAGCATCAATGACCATGCGGCAGGCAATATCGACCCATAAAACCCAATTTGGCCCCCTTGATCGGGGGGTGGCTCGCCAATGGCACACACAAAGATAAGCGCCGGCATGTCTGGCAGATGCGAGATCAGTGCCCGATGAGTCGCCTTCATCGGCATACCGCGAGCCTCAAGTAACGCCTCTAGCACTGTCTGATAGATGCTGGCGATCGCCGCTTTACGCTTCGCCTCGGTGACCACCAAAAACCGCCAATTCTCGCCCATCAGGCCTGTGGGCGCTTGCACCGCTACATCAATTGCGGCTCGCAAATCCTCGGGATCGATCTCACGACCGAGATCTAAATGCTTCCGAACAGACCTGGCAGTACGGAGTAATTGCTCATAGTCACTAAAACGAGGGTCAGCAGTGTCGATCATGCGTCTTAGGTCGTCGCTAGAACGACAGCGGCAAGATCAGATGATTTCGAAACATCCGGTCTCGATGCTCCAGCACGATCGGGTCGAAGGCGCTCAATCGGGTGGCGGGCAATTGATAGGTCTGACGCAATCGATCCGGCATCGGATTGATCTCATCGGGCATGGGCGCAAGCAGATTGGAAAAATAGGCCCAATAAATATCGGCAGCCGAGAATTGGTCTCCGACGAGAAATCCGCTGGTTGAACTCTTCAAATCCTGCGCTAACGCGACGAGGAAGTCGTCAGCTTTACTCAGCGCCGAGGCCATAATCTCTGCGTGGTAGCCATAATCTTTAAACATAGGATTAGCAGCTTGCGCAGCTCCATCCATCTGATTGGCCCAGGTATCAAACATCACCATCCGGCATTGCCACGCGAAACCTTGCTCTCCGGCTATTTCATTGATGAGCCCGACCATTCTGATGCGATGCTCCCGATTTGCTGGGATCAGACTTGGCCCCTCACCCAATCGCTCAGCAAGCTCCAAAATTTCCATCGCTCGAACTCTGGGGGCTTCGTCATTAAACACCGCAACTGGCGCATTTCGGTGCCCAGTCCATTCGACCAACGCCTCGTTCGCCTGCCCGCCCACTTGGCGCACCGGATGGAATGGCACGCGATGATGATTAAAAAGCGCTTTGGCCGCCTCGCTCCAGGGGCCCGGAACGCCTGCGGTAAGCGCCAGACGAAGTCCTGGAAGCGGTTTTGCTTCCTCTACAGAAAGATAGTCCATCAAGACAGGTCTCATAGAATCTAAGCTTCACTATGCAAAAGGTCGCCATCGGTGTCTACCCGAATCCACCCACTGACCCGCCGGTTTTCGAGGCTCGGCAAATCCAGAGCCACGGATTATTCGCTCGATGGTCGCGGCTTCCCGTTCGGATCGCGCCGCCAACGCATCAGATTGAGTCATTTAAAATCCCAGATCCGTTTGGGTTCTACGTGCCTGACCACGCTGCCGCTGAGACTGACTTGAGACGACGCCGATGAGCGAATGTTTCAGGTTCCAATCGAGATTTCAGTTTTTTCGCCCCTTGATTGGGTGTATCCCTATGCTAAGCGCGGACAGTATTGCCCTTTTTCAAACTCCAGATGGCTCAAACTGTCGGTGGCTCACCCTCGGTCGGTGCCAGAGCCGGCTCCGCATCGACCGCATCAGGCGCTCCGGAGGAGGCCTCCGCCGGCGCCAATGATTGATCGACTGATATCGCTTGTTCACCCACCGTCGCTGCGATCTCATTCGGGACGGCCAGCGATAAGACGTAGTGGCGAACACGCCACATACCGTTCACTCGCTCCACGACCCCACTGCCTCGACACGGCCCCAACCAATCATTCCAAAGCAACTCATCGAACCAGCGAATCTCTCCCTCTCCTGCGAGATGGCGCTCAAGCACACGATAAGTCCAGCCCTTGCCTTCATCAAAATGGGGCTTGGCATACGCCTTGAATGCCTCGAGATCCCACCGCTCTTCCGCATCTGTACCGATGAATACCCCTTCTGGGTGATACAAACCAAAGTAGCCCTCAAAGTCTGCTTGACTGGCCAGCTCATGAAATTGATCGAGCATTTGATGGATGGCCGATTGATCGGCGGATGGATTCGATAAAACACCCCAAGGGAGCAGGAATACTGCCAGCTGGAACACCCTGCGGAACGCACGGCCTAGCAGCATTGAACATCCGACGCTTCTAGCACTGGCTGGCTTCGAGCGCTGAGAGGTCTCACAACTGCGCCTTAACGCTTCGAAACGATCATTCACGGGGTGATTGCTTTTCATCATTTGCTCATCCTTCACTCAACATTGACTCATCACTGACTCATCATTGGCTCATCATTGGCTCATCATTGGCTCATCAGTGGCTCATCAGTGGCTCATCAGTGGCTTGGGCTCTGCGCCTGTACGCTCTGTTGCGACGCTCTATTTTCGGCTCTTGGCTCCGACGCTTTCCAGCGTACTTTGTGGGCCTTCTCTGCTTGCTCATCCTTTTCTCTTTTTGACCGATCACTGATCGATGCTTAGCCCCTCGATAGCGACACTCTACGAGACCAAGGTGCTGCTCACAAAGCCCCACTTGCTCTCGACCGAGCAAAACAAATGAAAATGACAGAACCCTCACTATCAACCATACAACCACAAAGCACTCGTTAGAGCATTATCGTCGTCAAGCAGTCGATCTCAGCTGATGGAGCTGGCTATTGAGAATCATCCTGGGCTCCGAGCAAACTCAGCGGTTGCGAAGCGACTGAGACTAGGTTGCGGACCCAACTTTTCGTTAACATGTTGGTCCCATTTCGAGGAAGCATCCATGAGTGATTACATCCCGCCTACCATTGACTGGGTCAGAAAACATGTCGAACGCTATGAAGCGAGCGGTGGTAAAGAATACACCACCCTCATGGACTCAGGCCTGCCCTGCATCATCGTCACCCACAAAGGCCAGCGCACGGGCGGCATTCGGAAAATTCCCTTGATGCGCGTCAAAGTAGATGACGCCTATGTTTTGATTGGCTCAATGGGCGGACAACCGAAGAATCCAGCCTGGGTTTACAACTTGCGCGCCGATGGCTCTGTTGAAATTCGTGATGCCGAGGCAACGGGCGCGTATTCGGTCAGAGAGGTCATGGACGAGGATGAAAGGCGCGCCTTGTGGGACGCCGCCGTCGAAGCCTACCCGCCGTATACCGAGTACCAAGCAAAGACCACCCGCAAAATCCCGGTCTTTTTGGCCGAGCCAGCCGCCTAAGGATAGATGCCTCGACCAAGGACTGGCTTCGCTGAGGGCCTAGCTGGCCTGATCCCGCCCTCTCGATTGCACCAACTGACGGCGGGATTCGAGGACCTCTGCCTCGATCCCCCGGTTTTGTGCACGACTCAGGCGCGCCTCCTCAGCGAGCCCGGCCTCAAGCCCTTGATGAACACCCACATCAATCAGATGTTTAACCGCTGCCAAGGTTTCGGGATTCGCCGAGCAAATGTCTCGGGCCATGGCCTGGCAATGCGGGATTAGGGCTTCCGGCTCGAGCACGTCGTTTACTAGCCCCCAACGGCAAGCCGCTTCAGCATCGAGATAATTACCGGTGAAGCTCAATTGGCGCGCTCTGGAAGCCCCAATCGCCTTGGCTAAACGCTGCGAGAGCCCCCAACCTGGCACCACGCCCATGCGCACGTGGGTGTCGGCAAACTTTGCATTCGTCGAGGCCACCAAAATGTCGCACATCAAGGCAATCTCAAACCCGCCGGTTATCGCAAAGCCGTTGATCGCCCCAATGACGGGTTTCCCCACACCCCTGATAGCCGCTTGAAGATCAAGGTCCGGCGCCTCGGATTGCGCGGTGCCCATCCCTTGTTGACCCAATTCTTTTAAATCCAGTCCCGCCGTAAACGCACGCCCTGCCCCCGTCAAAATGATGACGTGGGTAGCCTCATCGTCCTTGAGTTCAATGAAAGTTTCTGCGATCGCCTGCCGCATCGAAACCGATAGCGCGTTCAGTGCTTCCGGTCGGTTCATGGTGACGAGCGTCACACCGTCAGTCGTCTCTCTTAAAACAATATCCGTCATCGGACACTCCCCAATCGATTTAACGTTTCGTATTCTGTCAAGGTCTGGTCACGACACCATAAAGTGATTCAGTACATAAGCAAACAGAAACCCAATGGCTCGGCGCGACCCTCACCGATCAGCTTGGTCGGCCTGGGTATCTGAGCCTTGCTCGAAACCAACTTAGTAGAGAAAAATTGGGTGAAGATAAGAGGCCAAGGACCCTCTTCAGAGAGCCGCTTGTGCCGAACCAGAGCCTCTACGTTGGGGAGGGCTGGCGCTAACGATCAATAGCGGTGCCGACAAGCGCTCGATTAGCCCAAGCTACCGGTGACCCGCTGCCACCAACGGGTTCAGCCATACCTACTATTCCGAATCCAAGGCCGAGTCCAAAATCGCTCGATACTCTTCTGTGCTCAGCTGCCTAGGATTGGTCGCGGCACTGGGGTCGAGCACGGCCTGAGATGCAACCCAATCACGATCGATCGGTGCCGACGCCAAATCATGCAAGCGATCGGGAATGTTCAAGTTTGAGCGAAGCGCAAGAATCCCAGCCTGAAGGTCAGACCACCGATCCCCAAGATCTAAGGCGCTTGCCAATTCGCCCAAACGACCTGCAATCCCTTCTGCATTATGTGCCAACACGTAGGGCATCAAGATCGCGTTCAGCAAGCCATGATGAAAGCCATACCGAGCGCCCAGCGGGTGCGCCAACGCGTGCATCGCGCCAAGTCCTTTTTGGAAGGCTGTCGCGCCCATCAGCGACGCCGTCAACATATCCGTTCGTGCACTCAAGTCATCCCCATGACGAAAGCAGGTCTCAAGCGAGCGCTTGATCAGTTTCATCCCAGCAAGCGCAATGCCATCCGCCATGGGATGAAAGCCGGGCGCGCACCACGCCTCAAGGCAGTGCGAGAGCGCATCCATCCCGGTCGCTGCCGTTAAGTTGGGCGGAAGCCCCGCGACGCAAATCGGATCGAGAATGACCAAATTCGCGGAGAGATCGGGATGAAAAATGAGGACCTTACGATGCTCATCCGATTTGGTAATTACCGCGACCCGCCCCACTTCAGAGCCAGTCCCTGCGGTTGTTGGAACCGCGATCACAGGCAAGATCCGACGCCGGTCGGCACGGCGCCAATGATCACCCATGTCCTCAAGATCCCACAAAGGCACTGTTTGATAAGCCGTGAGCGCCATCGCCTTTGCCGCGTCGACCACACTGCCACCACCGATGGCGATGACCCCATCCAGCGAAGACTCAACAATCAGATCACACCCCGCCGCCACGTCCGCACCTGTAGGATTTCCCGGCACATCCCGCTTCACAACCGCGTGATGGCTCGCTTGCAATTGTTCAATCACTTGAACTGCCCAGGGCGCTTGCGAGAGCGCATCATCGATCACTAACAGCACCCGCGACATACTGAGGCTCGAGGCGCCATCGCCCACCGCCCTGACTCGGCCTTCACCCACCCAGATCTGGGTTGGATAATTCCACTGACTGATTGGCGAATTCATCGCGCTATCCCTCTCCAGCGCCGCCTCATAAATTCTCTTTGAATTCCAGAATGGCACGACCGCTAATTTCGCCAGCATCGAGCGCTCGCGTCGCTTCATTGATCTGATCCAGGCTGAAGCGCTCGGTGACCATATGATCAAGATCCAGCTTTCCAGTTCGATACCAGTCCACATAGCGAGGAAAATCATGATCGGGGGTACAGGACCCGCCGAGTGACCCCAAAAATCGCTTCTCGTGCATCAGAAGATCCGTTGCATTCAGTGTCATCTCGGTTGTGGGCACGCCAACCAAGACAGCCGTACCCCCTTGAGCAACCCCAAAGAAGCCATCGCGCACCGCAGGGACCGCCTGTTCCATGGTGACCCGGCGACCGATGCAGTCAAAAACGAAATCTGCACCCGCCACGGGCACGCCCCGAAAAGCCCATTCATCGGGCCGCGTTGTTAACGCTCTGACCGCTGCCACCGGATCCTCCTTCGCCGCGTTGATGACGTGGGTGGCGCCCATCGTTTTGGCAAAGTTCAATTTATCGTCGTCTAAATCGATCGCGATGATCGGTGACGCACCGCGCACTTTAGCCGCCACAATCGCTGACAGACCAACGCCACCAACACCAATCACCGCAACACTTTGCCCTGGCTGGACGTTGGCCGAGTTCTCGACGGCGCCCGCGCCTGTCATCACTGCACAGCCAATGATTGAAGTCGTTAATCGATCGACATCCTCATCCAACTTCACCACATACTGCTCGTCTGCGAGCGTATGGTCTGCCCAGGTGAACACGTTGGAACACACGATCGCGTCACCGCTCGGCAATTGCAGCTCTGGCACACCGGCATAACGCCCGCCTGGCTTTGCGTCCCGAGGAACCCAAGTGACCATGACTCGATCGCCCGGCGCTATATGCGTTACCGCTTCACCCACTTCCAGCACTTCACCGGTCGATTCATGCCCCAGCACCATCGGCACCGTTCGGGGCCGATGCATCGTGTGCAACTGACTGTGGCAGACGCCCGATGCAAATTGCTTGATCAGAACCTCATGGGGGCCAGGCGCTGGCATCTCGAGCTCCAAAACGTCCAATAAAAAACCCTCTTTGGGCAGCACTGCCACTCTTGCCTTCAGCCTCATTCTCCTCGCTCCTTCTGGCGGATCTGTTAGTTGTCACCCGTGTCTGTGGCGTTGCGATTCAATTCACACTGCCTTTGGTCGCTTGCACCGCGCTCTCAGGTGGCGCGGGCTGGTTCAGCGGGTCGGTCACCCTCGGCGGGGCGCTTGTACCTGCCGCTCTCTAACCGTTTGGAAAGCTGGCCCTTTCGTTGAAATCAAAGACGCGTTCCATTCCGAGCATGGCATCGAGCACCCCGAAATCATCTCGCTGCCGCCCGATGATTTGCAGCCCCAGAGGCATACCGTCTGCGGCTAGACCAATGGGCAGAGTCCCCGCAGGGTTTCTGGTCATATTGATTCCCATCGTAAACGCAACCCAATCCGCAGTCTCTTCACCATCGACCCGCCCTTCACCTTCTATTGTGGGTACATGCCCGCGGGTCGTTGGCGTCAAAATAAGGGGCGCTGATTTGAATGCGGCTTCGAGTTGGACGTTGAGCAGATGGCATTGATCGATGGCCACGGCATAATCTGCCGCGCCAAATTGGTCCATCCCCATTTCAATCTGCGGTCTGAGCGCCGCGTCGATCTTTTCCCACTCCGCCGTGCCTCTTAAGTGCCCCTGGGCGCGCGCACGCGCTGCCGTCCAGAAGACGACCCAAGATGGAAAAGGGTGCGTATCCCAAATCTGATCCATTTCGATCACCTCAACGCCCGCATCGCGAAGCTTGGCGATGGCCGCATTGCACACCCGCAGAACATCTTCATCAACCGTGGTGATACCCATGGTTGGCGACCAGATCACGCGCTCGGGCAAACGCCCTGAAGCGCGGTCGAGCCAGGCGTCGAAAGGTGCCGGCAATGCAAAAATATCGCTCTTCTCATCGCCTAAACAGCAATCCAAAGCGGCGATGGTGTCTTTGATGCGAAAGGTCATTGGACCCTTCACCGTTAGCAGACCCGACCCCGTCGGCTTCAGTCCGCCATTGGGCACCCGGCCTTGTGACGATTTGAATCCCGCAAGACCGCAGACAGCAGCCGGAATACGAATCGAACCACCACCATCACTGCCCGTGGCCATGGGCACCATACCCGCGGCTATAGCCGCGCCCGACCCCCCACTAGAGCCCCCTGGCGATCGTGACAAATCCCAAGGGTTTTTCGACGGACCGAAGGGCACATTGTCGGTCTTACCTTTGTAGCCAAATTCTGGGGTATTGGTCTTACCAACAACCACCGCACCCGCAGCTTTCAGTCGTGCCACCAAAACCGAGTCATCGGTCGCTGGCGCATCGCCTGTGTGAAACGCGGATCCGTAACTTGTGACATAACCCGCCGCATCCTCCAGGTCTTTGACACCGAAAGGGATCCCCGCGAGTGGCAACGCCGTCCCTGATCGGACGATCGCATCAACGGCTCGCGCCGCCTCCAGCGCGCGCTCCGGATCCAGCGCGCAAAAGGCGTTGATCACGCCATTGTGCGCTGAGATGTTATCCAGCGCCGCCTGGACCAAAGACTCAGCCGTTCTTCGTCCGGCGTTCACATCGGCCGCCAACTCAATCACTGAATGGTCTCTAAAATCCATCACGCATACTCCTCACTTCGTCATTCCCGGTGGGCCATTGTCATCACTTGGCCTTGGATCCTGCATCGATCTCGCCAGGCTGTCTAGCCATGCGCGCGCTCGTGCCAGCGGCGGCAGACTCTCGTTTATGACCCAGATTTCCGATAGACTCAGGTCCAAACCGACGTCTGGCGGAACCTTTGCAGTCGGGCCTTATGCCCATAACCACTCAAGAAACATAGCCATCGGTCACAAAATATTCCACGGAGTTAGCCATGAGCGAAGCGGTATCACAGAACGACTATCAAACGGATAAGCCCATTGCCGAGTTTAAGCGCCCGGGGAGCGAAAATTTTTTCGAGGGCGACATTCCGAACCCCAATGATGTGCCGCTTGAAACGATCAATCCGATGAGTGCTCGGCTGTTCAGCGAAGACCAACATTGGGGCTTTTTTGAGCGCCTCAGGAACGAAGACCCTGTTCATTTCAATGAGACCGAACTTGCTGGGCGGTACTGGTCCCTGACTCGGTACGAGGAAATCAAGAAAGTCGACTCCGATCACGAGCGCTTCTCTTCCGCCCACGGCATTACCTTGGGTTTCCCGGTTGATACCGCGCTGCCTGAGGGGGCTCTCAATATCAGCATGTTCATCGCGATGGATCCACCCACACACGATGTCCAAAGGCGCACGGTGTCGCCAGTCGTAGCACCCAGTAACCTCGCCAACCTCGAGTCATTGATTCGAGAGCGGACGCGCACCATTCTGGATGAGCTTCCCGTGGGTGAATCCTTCGACTGGGTCGATCGAGTTTCAATTGAGCTCACCACGATGATGCTCGCGACCTTGTTCGACTTTCCGTTCGAGGAACGTCGCAAGCTCACGAGATGGTCTGACGTTGCAACAGCCGTGCCCGGCTCTGGAATCGTCGACTCGGAAGAACAACGCCGAGCTGAGCTGATCGAGTGCCTTCAGTACTTCACACAGCTCTGGCAAGAAAGAAAGCGAAATCCAGGCGGCGATCTGATTTCTATGCTTGCCCATGGCGAAGACACCAAAAACATGGAGCCCATGGAGTTTTTGGGCAATTTGATTCTCTTAATCGTTGGCGGCAACGACACCACCCGGAATTCAATGAGTGGCGGCCTCTACGCCTTCAACAAGTTTCCTGATCAGCTCGCGAAGATGCGTGCCAATCCTGCATTGATTCCAACCGCAGTGGCCGAGATCATTCGCTGGCAGACCCCGCTCGCTTACATGCGTCGAACAGCCAATCAGGATGTGGAGATTGGTGGCAAGACCATCAAAAAAGATGATCAAGTGCTCATGTGGTACGTGTCTGGGAACCGCGATGAACGCGTGTTTGAATCGCCCAATGACCTCATCATCGATCGAAAGAACGTCAGGCAGCACTTGAGCTTTGGCTTTGGGATTCATCGTTGTATGGGCAATCGACTTGCCGAGATGCAGCTTCGGGTACTTTGGGAAGAGCTGCTCCCACGCTTTTCGAAATTAGAGGTTTTGGCTGAGCCGGAACGGACGTTCTCTTCTTTCGTGAAGGGCTACACTCAAATGGACGTCGAGCTCACCCGTCACTAAATGATGAGGGCTTAGGGTAAGAAAACGCTGCCATTTCCGGCAGCGTTTTTTCGCCACTTTTTCGCCACTTTTTCGCCACTTTTTCGCCACTTTGACCAAGAGCATCGGACGCTTGGTCACGCCCCATTCGCAACATACTGTGCCCCTTAGGGCAGATACTCAACGGCTACAACTCAAACCCATACGCTCACCAAAACCTGAGTCGAGACCACAGCCGATGGGCGCTTCAGCGACCCGGCTGATAACGTGCCGTGGCTCTCGCCTCAACATCCTCTCTGTAGAACGCAATATCCTTAAACTGTCGATCGACGTATCGCTGTGACTGATCAAAGAAATGCGGCGACCGTGGGTCACCCGACTGGCCGCCGGCCAGCATGGTGCGGGCCCGCAATCGATCGCCAAATTCAACCACAGCCACAAAACTGTTGCCTGAGTATCCATATAACTTGTCTGTGCCTGCAAACCGCTTGGAGCCAAAAGAAGCAAGGGCACCCCAACGCCCTGACGCCATACCAACGGGTAAACTCGGGGCCTCGTCACTGTGCGGTTCAGCCATCTCCCCGGTCAAGCGCTGCAATCGATTTACATCGCCCCAGGGCAGATTCCAACTGCCAAAGCGTTTCGTTAGGTCCGCAAGCGTAACGGTAAGCAACTCAATTTGCCTCTCCGAAGAGGCCGCGCTCGCAAAGGTTTCAAACGCGGATTTTTCATCGATCCAATTCACGGTCACTCCGTCTTTGAGCACTTGAAGCCCATAGAAATGCGCGATGGTCATGGCGACGGACGATTCGCTGACCCGATAATCCCAAGTTTCAAGCACCCGGCGCACCGCACTCAGCGACGACTCGGGCTTCGCTTGCTTGAGGGCACGTACGAGCGGCGGAATCAACACCTCGAACGCGGGGAGCAATGGATCGTAGGCCAGATCAAGCAGACTCTCGAGCGACCACTTCTTGTTCTGAGAGAGCAGCCGTACTGCGTGGACACCCCTGAAATTTTCTGGGTCAGGCGCCATATACGTCGGGTATTGATTGGGATCTGGACTGAATGCGCCCGCAGAGGTGAAGGGGGTCGAGTTGCAGTTCTGCACCCAACCATTGGGTGGATTAATGACGCGGACCAATTCGGAAATGTCATGGAGTCCCTGCCAATCGGTGCGCGGATCAGACCCGGATACGGTCTCTCTGTAATTGAAGCTCGGATTCCGCCTCGGCACAAAATTACCGTGGAAGTAAGCAATCGCCCCATCCGCGTCGGCATAAACCGTGTTATTCGAGGAATTACGCTTTATCTCAAGCATCTCAAGGAACCCTTTGAGATCGGCCTGCTTGGTCCTTTGGAAGGATTGAATTAACGCCGGGACGGGATCCCAATTCATTGCGGTTGCGATCCAATGCCCGTTTCGCTCACCGGTAATCGGGCCATGATGCGTGCGGTAAAGGGTGATCGTCACTTCTTTAAGCTCGCCCCGCTCTTTGACCCAAAAAGTTTCCTCAAGCGACCTAACCGGCCGTTTCTCAAGACCGTAGCGATACCACAGCCGTCCGTCGGCTCGCGTAACCTCCTCAGCAAAGTCATCCATAAAATCAAGACGAGTTGACGTGTGCATCCACCCCGTCTTCTCATTGAACCCCTGGTATACGAAGAACTGACCCCATGTCACCGCGCCATAGGCGTTGAGGCCCTCCTCACTGACCACGTGGATTTCCCCTCTGAAGTAAAAACTCGTATGCGGGTTGATTAGAAAAAGCGCGTGCCCCTGCTCCGTTTGCGCAGGTGCGATTGCGATGCCGTTGGAGCCTCGCGGCTCAGACCAAGGGGCGAAAGCATCGGTCAGACTGACCATCTCCTGGCTCGGAGAGGCGCCGACATAAAAATCCTGGATACCTTCGAGGTCAATTCGTTCGATGTCGCCACCAATCGAACCTTCACTGAAATACAGGGGCATCCAAGGTTCGAACCGAGCCAGTCCTCGAGGGTTCACCTCCGGGTGCGTAATCAGAAAGTGATTCAGCCCATCGGCAAATGCTTCGCAGAGTGCCCGCAACTCAGGCGGTGCCTCAGCGAGCGCAGCCATGGCCTCGCTGCGAGTCATGAAGAGCCTCGCACGAATATCACTGGCCAGCGCGCTGGGCCCTTCGACTGAGGCAAGTTGACCGGTGGCCCAAAGATAGTTCTGCTCAATTCGCTTGAAATCGTCCTCTGCCTGGGCGTACAGCATCCCAAACACGGCATCTGCGTCCGTTTTCGCATAGATATGGGGTACCCCAAAATCGTCTCGAATAATCTCAACCTTGGCCGCTCGATCGGCCAAGCGCGTCACTTCGGCTTCATCGAAGTTAGCCCACGCCATCAGTGGCAAAAAAGTAGCCAACACCATTAGGTAACACGTCTTCAAGCAGCGTCTGCGATTCATTTTGATGACCATTCTGAGTGATTCGACTGTTTCATTATGCGAGATGAGAGCCTACCATGAGTCATCTGTTTTGATGCTCAAGAACCCATCCAAAGACAGTGCCCATCCGCACTGATTTCTCGGACCCTGAGGAGACCCAATATGTCGACTTTGAAACCCGCGATCGGACTTTTCGGTATCAACATGAACTACCTTGCGCAACCCCAACGCGCCAAGGTCGTGGCGCAAGAAGCTGAATCATTGGGGTTTGAGTCACTATGGACCGGAGAACACGTGGTCTTGCCCGACCCGCGGGAGGCGCCCTCTCCAGCAGATCCGAGCACCCCCATGGCGCATCCCCCCGCGTTTTTGTCGTACCTCGCTGCGGTGACATCCTCAATCAAACTCGGAACTGGCATCACGCTGGTTGCGCAACGCAACCCCGTGGTTTTAGCGAAAGAAATTGCGACATTGGACCTGCTGAGCGAGGGACGACTGCTATTTGGTATTGGTGCCGGGTATTTACATCAAGAATTTGCCGCGCTGGGCGTTGATTTTGACTCGAGGGGGCCGAAGACCGACGAGGCCATTGATGCGATGCGCAACCTTTGGAGCGAGGATTACCCCAGCTTTCATGGGCAGTTCATCCAGTTCGATGGTGTCAATGCCTTCCCCAGGCCCACAAGCCCGATGGGTCCCCCAATCATCGTGGGTGGTACCAGCCGTGCTGCCCTTAGACGCACAATTACCAAGGGCCAAGGCTGGTACGGGTTTGCGCTTGACGTCAATCAAACAAAGAAGGTGCTGGATGAGCTCACCCAAATGCGCGACAACCTTTCAAGGCCCGAGGCGCTTGGCGCTGACATTGAAATCAGCATCACCCCGCCCAAACCTCTGACCAAGACAATGATGGAGGACTATGCAGCACTCGGCGTTCATCGCTTGATCCCTATGCTGGGTTTTTACCCGCAGGAGACGGTGCTCGCTGACCTTGAGGGGCTTGCGATCCAGCTCGATTTGGAGGCGTAGCCGGTACCCTTTGGGTGACTCGATCGCTCTGATGTGAGCTCGATGATTAACCCAGTTGACTTAACGATGCCTTTCGCCCGCGTGGATTCGGGTACTCCCTTCCCGCGGAGGCGTCGCGCAAACAGAAATATGGGGAGGGAAAAGCGCGATTCTTCGGCACCTACCACTCAGGGTTTCGGACGTCCTTTCTCAGGAGGCAGACACGAACAAGTATCAAGCACGCGACCCCCGCCCACCACACCGAGAAGATCAAATGGCTCATAAAGTGGGCACCTTTTAGGATTTGCACACTGCCCAAGGCGAACATGGCGACGATGCAAAGGACCAATACACCCAGCCCGCGTCTCTGTGGTGGCCTGAGAAAACAGAGCGCTAACCACCAACTGTAGCTACTCATATGGCCCGAGGGATTACAGCGACCTGACCCAATGGCCTGCCACGAAAAATCAAGAAACGGCCGTTGTGCGAGCTCACCACCAAATGCCGCAAGATCTCGGGGACACGCGCTGGCTGATCCTTCTCTTACAAGCCACGTCAAAATAGGAATCGTAAGCAACGCGACCACCAAGTAGTGGCGGGTCGGTGTCTGCACTGCAACACCGGTGAAAGGGTTTCGGCCTCTCAAGGCAAACCCAATCACACAGAGCGCCGCGCAGATGGAAGCTAACTTAGGCCAGCGATACCAAGCATTGACGAGATCGGCGTGACGATCGAGCCAGATGCTTGAATACATCCTCTGAGATATCACTTCATCCCACGAAGTAACCGTCACCCAAAAGAGCCCGAGGACACCCAGCCCACTCCAGATGAAGACCCAGCGCCGCCAGGATTGATCATCCCAAGTTGTCATGGTTTGACAGCAATCAAAGGCGGCACATCAATGTAGGCGTCAGATTCAACCTCGAAAAGCGAAAGCAATGCATTGGGCAGCTCGTCATGGGAATGAGGCTTGTCCGCTAATAGTCGAGATCCGTCCACGTCGAGGTCTGTTTGGCCCGCACCCCAAACCAGGAATGGTACTCGTGTCTGCGTTTCGGGTGCGAATGCATAGGGCATCCCGTGGAGATAAAGCCCTGACTCACCGAGCGACTCACCATGATCTCCCACGTACATCATGGTGACCTCATACT
>Ga0181588_10000770_pt1 | contig 28778 bp, 16 predicted proteins | sample 071ome_26_FD_148607 | JGI IMG/M metagenome (GOLD analysis project Ga0181588, IMG submission 148607) | Coastal salt marsh microbial communities from the Groves Creek Marsh, Skidaway Island, Georgia - 071409BT metaG (spades assembly) | ecosystem: Environmental > Aquatic > Marine > Intertidal zone...
CGGACGACGGCGCGGGTGGTTCTGCCGGAAGGGGTCGTAATTCTGACCCAGTACGCTCCCGCAGGCACACCGTCACCCCTCCACGTCAGCTCATGGCGCCCGGCCGACCGTTCTTCGTCGGCCAATACGGCAACGCGCCGTCCTTGCAGATCAAATACCTCTGCACGCATATGACCGGCTGCTGGAAGGCTTACGGCCAACGTGGTCCGTTCGGTAAAGGGGTTGGGCCAGGCAGAAGAGATGGATACTGTTTGGGGCAGGCTTTCATCGCCTTCAATACCTGTCACGACAGCGCCCGTTGGTAGGGTCCAGATGCCGCGCCCGTGTGTGGCCACGACAACTTCATCGTCACGCAGTCTCATTTGCCAGATTGAAACGGCCGGCAGCCCATTTTCGGCCAGCGCCCAGGTGGCACCGTTATCGCGTGATTCCACAATGCCGATTTCCGTAGCGGCCCAGATGACATTCGTTCCGGGAAAATCCAGCACGTCATAGGTGGATACGTCGGGAAACCCATTGCTCGAGACGACTCCACGCGGCCCATTCAAGAACCCACTCAGGTCCTCCCAGGTCTGTCCTGCGTCTGTGCTGCGAATGACCTTCGGACGACCCGAAAAGGAGAAGGTGACATAGACCGCGTTGGGATTGTCGTAGCTGCTCGATAGGCCACTCAGGCGCCCCGGTGCCCAGGTGGGGGTAGGCACGGGGCTGAAGGTTCGGCCATCGTCCAGGGAGCGGTGCAGGTGTCCGGCGTTATCTCCTCCCGAGGTGGTAGGATCCATTTCGTAACCGGCCCACACCACATCTCCATCCGCATTCGATACGTGCACTTTGCCACTGGCGCCGGCATATCCCCAGTCTTCGGGAGCAATGGCACGAAGCTCCCATGACTGCGCGAAATCCTGCGAGCGCCAGACCCCATCTTCTCCGAGGGTATATACAATGTCTGAGTTGTCCTCACGGGCCGAGAGGCTGGTAATGAACTGCGAGCCCATGCCCTGCCCACTGTTGGTCAAGCCATTCGTGGCCCCCGAGAAGTTGATACCGCCATCGACACTGCGCCGGATGGCTGTCCATTGGGAGGTGGTGAGCAGTTTCTTGTCATTCTGCTTGTGCCAGACCACGTCGAACCCATCGCCACCGCCCGCGCCGAACCATACGGACCCCGCATTCGGATTGCCCAGGGAGCGCCAGGAGCCATTGTCCTGCGTGCCACCCAGATAGATGGTTCGTCCGGGCTTCTTGTCCACCCCGTAGAACTGTGTTGTATTGTAGCCTCGGAAGCGACCGTTCCAGTTCGCCCCGCCATCGTTCGAGACGAAGACCCCACCGTCGTTGCCCAGAACCATCCGGAAATCATCGTCTCCTGATCCGGTGCGAACAGAGCGCATCACATGCTGGTCGACATGGACGCCTGAACCTATCTGTGTCAGCACCCGGTTGCCAACCTCTGCCTCCAGCCAGTTCAGACGAAGGGTGGACTCGGGCAACGCCGAGGGGGTCCACTCCGCGCCGTCGGCAAGAATGGGCCAGAAGAAGTAGGCCAGGTCCGTACGCAGTCCGCCATCCTGCGCCAGGGATGCATCCGGCGTATCGCCCGTGTAGGGTCGGGCTGATATCAACACGTACTCCCGATCGAGGTCCTCACCATCGTACGTGCTCAGGTCAAATGCTCCGTTGTCTTCGCGGTCGCGGAAGGAGACGCCCAATTGCCGGTTGTTGGTTATGTCCCACACCTCGAAGGGCACCTCTACGTAATCTGCGTAGGGATAATCGGCAAACGCCACGCCGGATTGGTCGGGAGGTACGAAGCGATGGGCTTTTTGGCTTCTCCCGGGTCCAAAGCGGATTTCAACAGCCACCATCTGCCCCTCTGTAATGGTGCTTTCGTCCTCCTCCGTACCCAGTCTCAGACCACCACCGAGGTGACTGGCGCCAAAGTTGATGAAGGAGAGGAAGCTCTCGGTGTTTTCCTGATCCACCCCATTGAATATGGAGCGCACCGAGGAGCCCCCGCTCTGGCGTTGACGGTAGAGACCGATGCCTCCCAGAAACACGCGTTCAGGGTCGGCAGGATGGGCATGGACCATCAAATCGTACCATCCCTGCGTCCCGGCAATGTCTGCATCGAGCGAGCCCTCGGCCGGCATGAGCTCCACCCAGCTCTCGGCGCCGTCGGCGGAGACGTAGGTGGGGTCCACCCCGTCGGCGGACTCAACCAGGGCATAGAGGCGCTGTGGGTCGGTGGGGGAAATATCGAGCTCGATACGGGCTCCAGAGCCCGCTTCAACCAATCCCACATTGGCCTTTTGCCAACTCAAACCCGCATCGACCGATTTCCAGACGCCACTGCCATCTTCCACGGCATACTGGGTCGAAAACTGCCCGGGTTCGGCAATGATCTGATAGAACCCCCGGTAGCTTCCGGTCTCGAGCACGCGAGACCACGAGGTACCGCCATCCACACTGCGCCATACGCCCGATTGGGCTGCTGCCAGTACCAAGTCGGCATCCGTCTCCGAGACAAGGACGCGGTTGACGAAGAGAAAATCCGTGCCGCCCTGCGTGGATGGGAGAACCTCCCAGGTGCTGCCACCATCCGTTGATTTTAGGATCCCGTCTCCTATGGCGGCATCGCCGTTGGGAAAACCCTCCCCCGTCCCGGCATACAGGACGTCCGGATTGGCAACCGATTGCGTGATGGACGTGACTGAGAGGCGGGGCGCATCGTCCGTGAGCGGTGTCCAGCTCGTGCCAGCGTCGGTGCTGCGCCAAATGCCACCCCCAACGGATCCAGCCAGAATGGTTTGCCCCGTCGGGTCGTTCTTGTCGATGACAAGTCCACGCGTACGCCCGCCCACGTTACCCGGACCCCGCTCCACCCAGGGCAGCGGAGTGACCGATCCTTTACGGGCTGCCTGCAGCGTGCGCAGGGCCTGCCTGCGATACCCGGCGCCATACCCGGACCGCTCGGCTCCCTCGGGAACGGTGATCGAGTGGAAGTATTGCGCAAACTCGTCCGGAAAGCCGAATCGAGGGGTATCCTGTGCACCGCTCCACTCCTGGTCGGTGCGAACCATGGACAGGACCAATAAGCAGGCCAGGATACTCGCGGAGAGGCGCAGGGATGTCGTCATTACCATGGATACGGGGGATAGGTAAAACCGGGGTATGATTGCGCAGCATGGCAAGGGCGGCTATGTTGGTGCGGTTACCGTCGTGATCAGGCAACTCGTGCCGGCGCCCCGACCCGGGAGTCAATCTAGGCATCCCGTCTGATCTTCTCTCTCTTTTCTGTTACCCTCTCCGCATGCGCGTTCTGTCTTCTCCGGTGCTTTTCGCCCTTTTTATCGCCCTTTTTTCCGGTCTTTTTTTCGGTGCCCAACGGCCCGCCCAAGCCCAGTCCGTCACCACCCCCGCAGCGTACCTCGGCTATGAACTGGGGGAACAGTTTTCACCCCATCATCGGGTCGTGGGGTATTTCGAGCGGGTATCCAAGGAGAGTGACAGGGTTCACCTGATGGTATATGGACGTACGAACGAGGGGCGGCCCTTGGTGGCTGCCGTCGTTTCCTCGCCTGAAAACCTGGCCACTATCCGGACCATACGCGAGGACAACCTACGGCGGGCACATCTGCTTGATGGAGAGCCGACGGGCACGAAAAAAGCCATCGTTTGGCTCTCCTACAACGTACATGGCAACGAGTCGAGCAGCTCCGAAGCGGCCATGGCCACACTCCATCGATTGGCTGATCCCACCGATGACTGGACATCCTCATGGCTCAAGCACACGGTAGTCATCATGGATCCCATGCTCAACCCCGATGGGCGTGACCGATATGTCAACTGGTACAACATGGTGGTGGGACAGGAAATGGATGCCGATCCGATGGCCGTGGAGCATGATGAGCCCTGGCCCGGGGGGCGCACGAACCACTATTACTTTGATCTGAACCGGGACTGGTCCTGGCAGACACAGGTGGAGACGCAGCAGCGCCTGCGGCTATTCAGGGATTGGATGCCGCACGTGCATGTGGATTTTCATGAGCAAGGCGTTGACGCACCGTATTACTTTGCGCCGGCCGCCGAGCCTGTCCACGAGGAGGTCACGCCCTGGCAACGTGAGCTGCAGCAGCTCATGGGCCGCAACCATGCACGCTACTTTGATCGCGCCGGCTGGCTTTATTTCACGAAGGAGTCCTTCGATATCCTTTACCCCGGCTATGGAGACTCCTTTCCCATGTTCAATGGGGCCATCGGGATGACCTATGAGCAAGCCGGTCACAGCCGCGCCGGTCTCGGAATTGAAACCGCGCTCGGGGATACCCTGACCCTGACCGACCGCCTGACGCACCACATGACGGCGGGTTTGTCCACCATTGAAGTCTCTGCATTGCATCACGAACGCATTGTGGATGAGTTTGCCGCCTATTTTGATCGTGCCCTCACAGATCCTCCCGGGGCCTATGCGTCCTACATCGTGCGCGCCTCCTCACCCGGGCGCAGGGAGGCCCGCTTGGCCGAGCATCTCGATCGCTTGGGAATAGAGTATGGCCGCGCGGCATCCGATGCACGCGTCGAGGGAATGGATTATCGCACGGGTCGCAGGGGCCGCCATGCGATTGCCGCTGGCGACATGGTCATCCCGGCCGCGCAACCACGGGCGGTGCTCACACGGGTGCTCTTCGATCCGGAGGTGGTTCTCTCCGATACGCTGACCTATGACATTACCGGATGGGCCCTTCCTTTTGCCTATGATGTGGATGCGGTGGCGGTCAGCGCGCCGGTTGACATGGTGCCGTGGAGTGAATCGCGCCGCTCTCTTACGGATTTCGAAGGGCAGCCCTACGCGTGGGTAACCTCTTGGGATGATGCCGGCGATGCGGCCTATCTGGCCGCGCTCATGAAAGAGGGTCTCGTCGTGCGCCGCAACGATAATCCGTTTTCCGTTGGCGCGACCTCCTTCGACAGGGGCGCCGTCATCGTTACGCGCAGGAACAACGAGCACCACGGGGACGGGTTGGCCGGCCTGCTTGAGCGCCTGGCGGCAGCCCATGATCAAGTCCTGACCCCGATCCCGACAGGGTTTGTGGACACGGGGAACGACCTGGGTTCATCCCGCGTGCGCGCCACGCAACCGCTGCGTATCGGCATGCCCTACGGCTCTCCGCTTGGATCGGCCAGCATCGGAGAGGTCTGGCATTGGTTCGATCAGGTGATCGACTATCCATTGACGCGTTTTCCCGCAGATCGGTTTGCCTCCATGGATCTGGACGCCTTTGATGTCATCATCCTGCCCTCCTCCTCGTACGGATCGGTGCTTGGAGAGGCCGGATTCGAGCATCTCAGGGACTGGGTGCGATCCGGAGGGCGGGTCGTTGCCATCGAACGAGCCGCCACATGGCTGGCCGGAAAGGGGGGGATGGCGCTTTCCATGAAGCAGCGAGACCCTGAACCCGACAGCGTCCGTACCGAGCGGGCCCGCTACCAGCGCTATGCTGATCGCAATCGCGCGCGTGCTCCCGAGAGCAATCCAGGCGCGGTGTACCGCGTAGACGTGGATGCGACGCATCCCTTGGCATTCGGCTTCGGGCAGCAGACGTTCGTGCTTCGCGACCGTTCGGATCACCCGGCGCTCATGACGGCCGATGGCAGTTGGAACGTGGGTGTCATCCAGGAAGAGGGCCGGGTGTCGGGGCACACGGGCTACCGGGCCGAAGAGCGGCTCGAGGGGTCCTTGGCCTTCGGTGTGCAGTCGGACGGATCGGGTGAGTGGGTCTTCCTGATGGACAATCCACTCTTCCGTGGATTCTGGCAGTCCGGATTACAGCTTTTCGCCAACGCCGTCTTCATGGCGGGGCAGTAAACAGGGATCTCATCCGATGCCCGCGGGGCACAAGAACCGGCTTTGATTACGGCGCAGCAGCCATCAAGAGGGCATAGGCCATGGCCAGCATGTCGGCCATGATCAACAGGAAGAGGATGATGACCTCGAGGATGGAGAAATGGCGTCGAGCCTCGTAGGCGCGGCGCATTTCTCGTGAGCGGATGAATCCGCGGCCATCGTTGATGCGCAGGATGATGATCTGCAGGAGGATAGCGGATGCTGTCATCCATACCCATCCCACATCTTGGATAACGGGCATGACGATGCCGGCCGCGCCGACCGGAGCCACCAGCCAGAACACGACGGGGGCCGGCAGGCCAATCTTGCGGTCGCTGCGGCGTTTGCGCTTTTTACCGCTCCGGGCGGCGCGGCGGGCCAATTTGCTGTCCAGATCAGTTGCTGCCGTTTCCATCAAAGGGGTGTAGAAGTGATAAACAAGTATTGGATGGCGCTTACTCCGTGCAATATAGAAAAAGGTCACGGATGGGTGACTACCAGTTTGTGTTCCACCCGGGCCAGCAGCCGGGCCAAGTTGTCGTATCCCAGGATCCGCTTTGCTTTGCGCAGACTCCTCCACCGTACTTTCGTGATCTTTTCGGAGGTCTGCGGAATGAAGGACGTGGCCTCTGTGGTCATATGGTACCAGTGGGTGGTCTTCACAATGAATCGCCCTTTCTCCGGATAGCCGTGAATGGTGGTGTCCAGAAAGCTGTGGACATCAACCTGCCTGATGCCAAGCTCTTCCATGACTTCCCGGCGGGCGCAGGCTTCGATGGTTTCTCCTTTGTCGAGTCGCCCCTTGGGCAAATCCCAACGCCCCTTGCGGTAAATGAGCAGCACACTCATCTTTTTCTTGCCCGGGCGGGTCAGAATGCCTCCGCCGGCCGTCATTTCCTTGGGCTTGCGGTAGGGCTTGCGGTTGAGAATGGCCTTCTTCGGAATGCAATCCACCTCCCCACTGAGCATGGCTGGTATCCGCCGTGCATCCACAACATAGATCTGGCCCCGTTTGTCCGCCTTTGCCAGTACCAGGCTGCGATGGAGCCTCGAGGCATCAAAGGCGTCCGAGTCCACCCCACCCTTCATGTCGTCGGGTGGGGCCACATAGAAGTAGAGCATGGGACGTGTCTTGATGACGAACACTCCGAAAGGCGTAGTGGCAAAGGTCAGGCAGTCAGCGGTTTATACCCTCCGCAGGGTGGACCGAATGCGCTGTTGCCTCTATCATGAAGCCATGGTAGGGCGTGGGCGCGACAGGGTCCAGCCTCCGGGCCCACCTGTCATGTCGTGTCCCTCCCACTCCCGTCTCCTTTTTTTGCTCCCCGCAGCGGATGGTGCCCATGAGAACCGATCCTGAAGGCCTTCTTCTCCTTGGTGGCAGCTCTGTCCGTTTTGGCCGCGAGAAGATGAACACGCCCCTGCATGGTGCTCCCCTCTACCATGCCGCCTATCGCGCCATGAGCGGGGTGTGTCGCCACATCCACCTGTCGTTGGCCCATCCGGACGCAGCCTTTGAGGAGCCACCGGATGTGGCCGGCTGCAGCTGGGATACCATCGCTGATCGCTATCCCGGGCAGGGTCCCCTTGGGGGTATCGGTGCCGCCCTTGAGGAGAGGGACCTACTGGTCGTAGCTGGTGACCTGCCTGCGATTCAAGCAGCATCCCTGGAGCAGATCCTGTCCGTTTCGCGGGACTCTCGGGCCTGGCTGGTAGCTGCGCGTGCCGGGTCCTCGGGACGGGAGCAGCCCCTTTGTGGCCTGTGGCGAGCCACCATGCGAGAGGCCCTCGCGACGTACCTCGCATCAGGACGGCGCAGCGTGTTTGGATTCCTGGATCAGGTCCCCATCCAGTGGGTCGATATCGAGGATGGGGAGCTGACGAACATTAATCGCCCGGAGGATCTGGACCTTTTGACCCGGATGTCTTAACCTGTAATTACAAGTGCTTGGACTGCTTCCCATTCGGCTTTCGAAAGCTCATGGGACGATCAGGACGCTTGGGCCTGCCTGCGTGCATGCCGCACCCTTCACGCTTTCCATACTGGTATGAATTACGGTTTCCTGATCAACAACGATGCCTGTATCGGCTGTCATGCCTGCTCCACAGCGTGCAAGAGCGAAAATGAGGTACCTCTGGGTGTGCAGCGCACCTGGGTCAAGAGTGTTGAGACGGGGCAGTATCCGAACGTCACCCGGTCGTTTCAGGTCACGCGCTGCAACCACTGCGCCAATCCGCCCTGTGTACGTATCTGTCCCGTTACGGCCATGTACCAGCGGGACGATGGCATCGTGGAGTTCGACCCCGATGTATGCATCGGATGCAAAGCCTGCATGCAGGCCTGCCCCTACGATGCCATCTACATCGACCCTGATTCAGGAACAGCCGCAAAATGCCATTACTGCGCCCACAAGGTGGACCTCGGCCTCGAGCCCGCCTGCGTGGTGGTCTGCCCCGAACACGCCATTCTGGCTGGGGATCTGGACGATCCCACAACGGAAATAGCCCAGACGGTGGCCAAGAACAAGGTTACGGTGCGCAAGCCCGAGCAGGGCACCGCGCCGAAGCTCTATTACATCGGTGGCGAAGATGTGGCCATGCACCCGACGGCCACGGACCGCACGCCCGAGACCTTTGCCTGGGCCGATGTCCTTCCCCTGCATGAAGGCGATGGGCACGGTGGTGATGGTCATGCCTCCAAACCACCCAAGCCGTCCGTTCGTCGGTCCGATTCGGGCAGCCCGCTTCGCGCGTCCGGTCCCCAGGGCGACCCGATGGGAGGCCCCATCCAGATCGGCGAGGGCCGCATGGCCGAGCAGATGACGCAGGTGGTCTGGAACGCCCAGCACAAGGTGCCTTGGCACTGGCCCGTTCCGGCGTATCTGGTCACGAAGGGCATTGCAGCAGGTCTGTTCCTGATTCTCTCCCTCCTCGGGCCCATTGCCGGCATTGCCATCGAAGGCGCCGACATGCTGGCTGCTTCCTCGGCATCGCTTTTCTTCCTGCTCGTTACGACCGCGCTCCTGGTCTACGACCTCGAACGCCCCGAGCGCTTCCTGCGCATTGTCCTCAGGCCGCAGTGGCGCTCCTGGTTGGTGCGCGGCGCGTATCTGCTCATCGGTTTCAGTGGGCTCGTTTCGCTATGGTGGGCCGGTGAGCTGGCCTCGACGATGGGTTGGTACGCGTTCGATACGCTGGACTGGCGGATGTGGGTCATGATTCCTGCCATTCCGTTCGGTATCGGAACGGCCATCTACACCGCGTTCCTTTTCGGTCAGGCCGAGGGACGCGACCTCTGGCAAAGTCCCTTGTTGCCCATCCACATGCTGATCCAGTCCATCATGGGCGGCGCCGCCTTCCTGCTGATCCTTGATGCCATCCTTGGTTTTCACGCGAGTGTCGGCGCCCTCGTACAGACGACCCTCCTGGTCAGCGTGGGTCTGGATCTGGCCGTCACGCTCCTGGGCGAATTCGGTATGCCGCACGCCTCCGAGCAGGCTGCCCGCGCGGCCCACATGATTACCAGGGGGCGTTACGCACGCTCCTTCTGGCTTGTGACCATCGTACTGGGTCACATCGTGCCCCTCTTCATGGGCTTCTATCCGGCATGGATCGCCGGCGTGCTGGTCCTCGTCGGCCTGTATGCTTTCGAGCATGCCTACGTCACCGCTCCCCAGGAACTCCCCAACAGCTGATCGCCCGCGATCGGGCCAACCATCATGGCAAAGAAAGACTCAACATCACAGGATCACCGGGGAGACGGGGCGGCTTTCGGCCTGCCGAAGTTTACTGATGCAAAACGAGCTCCTGAGAAGATTGACATGACCACGGTCATGCACCCGGATGGGCGCATGAGCCAGTATCCACCCGTCGAGAAATGGGAGGACTGGGTGGAGTGGGACGGAAAGCAGTGGCCCAAGAAGGTGGCTCGTCACTACACCCTGGTGCCTACGGTATGCTTCAACTGCGAAAGCGCTTGCGGCCTGCTGGCCTACGTGGACCGCGAGACGCTTGACATCAAGAAGTTCGAGGGCAATCCGAAGCACCCGGGATCCAGGGGCCGCAACTGTGCCAAGGGACCGGCCACCATCAATCAGGTCTACGACCCCGAGCGCATCCTCTACCCACTCAAGCGCGTCGGCAAGCGCGGTGAGGGCAAGTGGAAACGCATAACCTGGGAAGAGGCGCTCTCCGAGATCGGCGAAAAGATGAACGCCTCGCGCAAGAAGCGGCGCGACGGCATCATGTACCACGTTGGACGCCCGGGAGAGGATGGCTACACGAACCGCTGCATCCAGGCATGGGGCGTGGATGGGCACAACTCCCACACGAACATCTGTTCGGGTGGAGCGCGCGCCGGCTACTTCACCTGGTCCGGGTTTGACCGACCCAGCCCGGATCATGCCAAGGCCAATGTCATCCTGCTCATTTCGAGCCACCTCGAAACAGGCCACTACTTCAATCCGCACGCCCAGCGGATCATGGAGGCCAAGATGGCAGGGGCCAAGCTCATTACGTTTGACCCCCGCCTCTCGAACACGGCCTCGAAGTCCGATACCTGGCTGCCAACGTGGCCGGGTTCGGAGCAGACGGTTCTGCTGGCCATTGCCAACTACCTGATCCAGAACGATCGCTACGACAAGGAATTCATGCGGCGCTGGGTGAACTGGCGCGAGACGCTCGAATTCTTCCGCACGAAGCCCTACGACGATGTGGACTTCGATCTGCCTGGCGAAGGCGTGTGGGAGAAGATGAAAGAGCTCTTTGCGAGCGGGACGTTTGATCTTGAAGAGGATCGTCAGGACTTCGAGACCTTCGACACGCTGCTCAAGACACTCTATGCGGACTTTACGTTCGAACGCGCTGCAGAAGAAGCGCAGGTGCCCATCGAGCGTATCCGCGAAGCCGCCGAATACGTGGCCGATTGCCAAGGCCGTCTGGCCACCCACACGTGGCGCAGCGCCTCGATCGGCAACCTCGGTGGGTGGCAGGTGGCACGCTGCCTGCTCTTCCTGAACGTGCTCACGGGCAGCGTGGGCACGGAAGGCGGCACGTCGGGCAACAGCTGGAATAAATTCGTACCCAAGCCCTTCGATCAGCCCGAGCCCTTCAACGCCTGGAACGAGCTGCATCTCCCGCATGAATGGCCGCTGGCCTTCTACGAAATGTCCTTCCTCTTGCCGCACTTCCTGGAAGAAGGACGCGGCGATGTGGACGTCTACTTCACCCGCGTCTACAATCCGCTCTGGATCAACCCGGACGGATTCATGTGGATGCGCGCCTTGCAAGACGAAGAGAAGATCAAGTGCCATGTGGCGCTCACGCCCACCTGGAATGAATCGGCGTGGTTTGCCGACTATGTGCTTCCCATGGGGCATGCGAACGAGCGCCATGACCTGATGAGTCAGGAAACGCATTCGGGCCAGTGGATTGCTTTCCGGCAGCCTGTGCAGCGCGTGGCCGCCGAGCGGCTGGGCCGCAAGGTCAAATACACCTACGAGACCAATCCGGGCGAGGTGTGGGAGGAGAACGAATTCTGGATCGAACTATCGGTCACGATGGACCCCGATGGCGAACTCGGTGTCAAGAAGCACTTCATGAGTCCCTACCGCGAAGGCGAGATCGTGACCGTGGACGAGTACTACCGCTGGATCTTCGAGAACAGCGTGCCCGGCCTTCCGGAAGCGGCGGCCGAAGAAGGGCTCACACCGATGGAGTACATGCGCAAGTATGCGGCCTTCGAGGTCACGAAGGATAACTACGTGCCCTATGAAAAGGCCGTCTCCAACGAGGGCGCCAAGGTCGATGATCAGGGCCGCCTGGTCAAAGATGGAAGTGTCGTTGGTGTCATGATTGATGGGCAGCCCAAGGCCGGTTTCACCACGCCGAGCCGGAAAATGGAGTTCTTCTCGCCGACGCTTCGGGACTGGGGCTGGTCCGAGAAGGAGTACACGCTGCCCTGGACGCTCAAGAGCCACGTCCACCCGGACAACATTGATCGGGCCAAGGGTGAGATGCTGCTACTTCCCAACTTCCGGCTGCCGACCCTGATACACACCCGTTCGGCCAATGCCAAGTGGCTCTATGAACTGAGCCACAAGAACCCGGTCTGGATGCACCCCGAGGATGCGCGCCGCCTGGGAGTCGGAACGGGCGATCTGATCCGCGTCACCACCCGAATCGGGTATTTCGTGGACAAGATCTGGGTGACCGAGGGCATCAAGCCGGGCGTCATCGCCATGAGCCACCACCTCGGACGCTGGCGTCTGAAGGAGGACGAAGGGCTGAGCCGCGGCGCATCGAACCTGGTGGACATCGAGGAGACCGAGAACAGCGGTCGTCTGCGTGTGGTCCATGGCGCAGGAGCCTGGGAGTCTTTCGACCCGGATACGTCCCGCATCTGGTGGGAGGATGTCGGGGTGCACCAGAACCTGACGCATGCCGTGCAGCCGGACCCGGTCTCCGGACATCACTGCTGGCTGCAGAAAGCCTACAACGTTGAAAAGGCGCGGCCCGAAGACCGCCACGGCGACGTCTGGGTGGATACCGAGCAGTCCATGCAGAATTACCGTGAATGGGTGGCCCTCTCCCGCTCGGCCGTGGATCACTCGCCCGACGGATTGCGCCGGCCATGGTGGTTCAAGCGGCCACTCAAACCGGTAAAGGATGCATACAGCCTTCCCGAAAAGCCCTTTGGTCGATGAGCCGCCCCTGATCTCCCCTGCCAGTCAATGCAGGGTTTTCCCTACACCTCCATGTCCCATGGATCTTGAAATTGCCTCGTATCCTGCAGTAATCCGACCTTTGTCGTCATGACCATACACACGCACTACCAAGTCATCATTGTCGGGGGTGGAACGGCTGGCCTTACGGTTGCCGCCCAGCTCCATAAAAAAGACCGCTCGCTGGATATAGCCATCGTTGAGCCTTCCCAGGATCACTATTACCAGCCGGCGTGGACACTTGTAGGCGCGGGTACCTACGACATGGCGGCGACCAAAAAACGCACGGCGGACTACATCCCCAAGGGTGTTACCTGGATCATGAATCGGGTGGATACGATCGAGGGAGGCGACAGCCGGGTGACGCTCGATACCGGTCAGTCGATGACGTACGACTATCTGGTGGTGGCTCCCGGCATTCAGATTGACTGGGACAAGATTACCGGTCTGTCTGAGGCGATTGGTCAGGGTGGCGTGTGCTCGAACTACGGTCACGACAAGGCTGAATACACGTGGGAGTGCGTCAAGCGCCTGAAGCCGGGTGACAAGGCCTTCTTTACGCAGCCTGATACGCCCATAAAGTGTGGTGGTGCGCCACAGAAGATCATGTGGCTTACCGCGGATTATCTGCGAGGCCGCGGTCTTCTTGACAAGGTGCATGTCGAAATGATGTCACCGGGAACGAAGCTCTTTGGCGTGGATGTCTTTCGCAAGGCGCTTGAAAAGGTCCAAGCGCGCTATGGAACGGCATGGAGTCATTACACCAAGCTGGTCGAGATTCGTGGCGAAAAGAACGAAGCCGTCTTTGATCTGATCGACAAGGAAACCGGCGAGGTCAGCGGTCAGCGTGTCGAACACTACGACATGATTCACGTTGTGCCGCCGCAGTCAGCCCCCGACTTCATCAAAAAGAGTGATGTAGCGGGTCCGGGAGGCTGGGTCGATGTAGACAAGAACACGCTGCAGCACAATCGCTTCAAGAACGTGTTCTCCCTCGGCGATGCAGCCGGCACGCCCAATGCCAAGACGGGTGCGGCAGTTCGCAAGCAGGCACCTGTTCTGGTTGCCAACCTGCTGCACGTCATGAAGGAGGACAAGGTGACGGACGACAAGCGCTACCATGGCTACACGTCATGTCCGCTAACGACCGGCTATGGGGAAATGCTTCTGGCCGAGTTCGACTACGACAACAATCCTGACCCATCCCTTCCCATCGACACGACCAAGCCGCGCAAGTCGATGTGGATCCTCAAGAAATACATCCTGCCCTTCATGTATTGGCATGGCATGTTGCGTGGCAGGGCCTGATATCAGCACCTCATCGCACACGGGTTCCGGATACGAGCCGGCCGGCGATCTCGCCGGCCGGCTCGCTACCCTTGCGAGAATGTTTGCGATGCCGGTGAGTGACATTACCTCTTTGGAAGGTGCGGGTCTGCAGGTTGAGGGCATTGCTGAAAAGGATCTCGATGAAGACGAGTTGGCAGCTGCCCACTACCGTGTGCTATCGCACGATCTGGTGCCCGATGCGGGTGTCTTCCTCGAGGACGAGGGTATGCTTGGTGGCCCGCTCGCCCGCTCGCTGCATGCCCACATGACCTCTACCGGCTTCACCCCGGACGACTCGACGCGCTCGAGCGGCCACATGGTCAATGAGCTCGGCTTCCTGGCCCATCTTTTGCACAGCGGTTACGCCATACACGCCGTGGCCTTCTGGCGTGAACATGCCTCGGGTTGGATGCCCCTGGTGGCCCTGCACCTTCATGGCACGGGTTCGACCTGGTTCGATGCGCTCGAAGCATCGTTTGGCGCCGCACTCAGGGACCTGCGGGACATGGCGGGACACCATGATGCACGTGGTATCCCATCACCTATTTCACCATCTTCACCAACACTGCCGCCAGCGTTGCCCGAGGCGCACTTGGATCTGGATGAGCCGAAGGTGGGTCTGTCCCGGATCGGAAGCTATCTGGCCGTTCCTGCCCGATCAGGTCTCGTCCTCTCTCGCAGCACGCTTGCAGAGATCGGCCGGGCTTTCCGCTTGCCGACAGGGTTCGGCTCCCGTGCGCGCATCGTGGAGGGACTGCTGCGTTCGGCCGCGCATTACGATGGGTGGGATGCTGTGTGTGATGCGCTTCTGGCCGAATGTGATCGGTCGGAAGCCTGCTGGGCATCGTCGGACTCCGTGTGGGCTGAGCGGTGGAAGGATCGCCTTTCAGGCACGCGCGCTATCCTGTTGCGCATGCGGGATGCGCAGGGCGCCGTCACCGGCTCGGAGTGATGTGTTTTATGTCCGTGGCCCCTATTCCTCCTCCAGGGGAATCAGCTCGGCCTCGCGTCCCTCGCGCTTCAGGACGTGCACGAGGGCCCGCCAGGGACTGAGATGGAACGCTTCCGGCCCCATGATCTCCCACAATCCAGCTGCCTGCAGGACGTCAATCACGTTCTGATGCGCCCCTGCCACGATCAGCTCCACGTTGGCAGCGGAGAGAATGCGCTGTGTGTCCTGCAGCATGGCCAGCGCGGTCGAGTCCAGATCATTGATGGTGGTGGCATCGAGGATAACAACGTCGGCCCCGGTATCTCGTGCACTGGCAACGATGCGATCGCGCACCCGATCGGCGTTGGCAAATGAGAAGGAAGCGTCCACGCGGATGACGAGAATGCCCTCGAACTGGATGGCCGACGGATGATTGGTGATGTCGCGGAAGGAGCGCGTTTCCGGCAGTAGGCCGAGTGTAGCAATATTCGGCCGGGAAATGCGGTACATGATGGCGATGACCGAGAGACCGATGCCCGTCAGGATGCCCTGGTGGATGCCCAGGACGAGCGTAGCCAGGAAGGTCAGGAGCGCAATGATGCCATCGGCCGCCTTGGTCCGGAGCAGGTAGCGGATTTCGGCTACGTCGATCAGGCCGAAGGCCGATACCATGATGATGGAAGCAAAGACAGGAATGGGCAGCCAGGCAAAGAGCGGCGTCAGGAACAGGAGCACGAGTCCGATGACGATGGCGGCGATGGCATTGGCCAGCGGCGTTTGCGCGCCGGCCCGTTCGTTGACGGCGCTGCGCGAGAAACTGCCCGATACGGGAATGCTCTGGAAAAAGGATCCCACCGCGTTCATGCCGCCCAGCACCACGAGTTCACGGCTCGGTTGGATGCGGTACCCGTGGCGTGCGGCAAAGAGTTTGCCCAGGGAAATGACACCCACGAACTGGATCAGGGACAGTGTCACGGCCGTCGGAAACAGGGCCTTGATGGTGGCCGCGCTCCAGATGGGCATCTGCGGCGAGGGCAGACCCGAGGGAATCGTCCCCACCAGCTCGACACCCTGGCCCTCCAGGTTCAGCCCCACCACGGCAAGCGCCGAAAGGACGACCACCAATAGGGGTCCAGGGAGTCGTGGAAACCGCTTGCGCAGCAGAACGAGGAGCAGGATGCCGCCGCCGCCGATAAGAAGCGAGGGCGGGTGCAGTTGGGCCAGCTTCGTACCGGCCTGCGCCAGGAGCGTGAAGATGTTCAGGCTGCGCTCCAGGTCCACCCCAAGAAGGTGCTTGAGTTGGCTCATGCCGATGATCAGGGCCGCTGCGCTGGTAAAGCCGGTGGTCACGGGGCGCGACAACAGGTTGACCACGAAACCGAACCGCAGCAGCCCCATCGCGATCTGGATGATGCCCACCATGAGGGCCAGAAGGAAGGTCAGCGACAAGGCCTCAGCGGCAGAGGCAGGCGCCATCGCGGCCACACCGGCGGCCACGATGAGTGAGTCGATGGCCACGACACCAACGGCCAGATGCCGGCTGGTGCCGAAGAGGCTGTAGACCAGCAGCGGCACGAGCGAGGCATACAGGCCATAGACTGGCGATACGCCTGCCAGCAAGGCATAGGCCATTCCCTGCGGGATGAGCACCACACCCACCGTAATGCCTGCTGCCAGATCGCCTCCGAGGTCGGATCGGCTGTAGGAGCGCATCCAGTCAGGAATCAGCAGGCCGATGCGGTTGGAAAATGCCATGCCGGGGGCGCGTGCTCGATGGGGATGATCGGGATCGGGTGGACTCAGCCGGGGCTGTCGACCTCGCCCACAAGATAGGTATTCATCCGCCGATGGGCTTCATGACAGGCATCGTGGATTCGCATGAAGAAGGCATCTTCTCCCACAGCTTCCGTGAATCCGCTGCGCTCGAAGGCATCCCGTACGGGCCCTTTGACGCCCGAGAGCAGGAGGGATACCCCGCGCTCTTCGAGTCGTCTATGAATGTCCATGAGGGCGTGGATGGCTGAGGAATCAGCCCGGTTGACCGGGTAGAGATCCAGGACGAGGACCCGGGTGTCCGGCTCGTCGGTCAGCAAACCGTTCAGACCGTCCTTGATATGTTCAACGTTACCGAAGAAGAGCGAGGCATCGATACGGAAGATGGCTACCCCATCGTGCGTTTCCACTTCGGGGTATCGCTCGACATTGCGGTAGGCCTCCGAGCCAGGCATCCGTCCGAGACGAGCCATGTGTGGACGTGAGGCCTGATAGACGAAGGAGAGCATGGACACACCCACACCGATCAAAATGCCCAACTCAATGCCCAGGAGCAAAGTGGCCAGGAACGTAGTGAGCAGCAAGGCAAGATCCGTCTTGTTCGACTTCCAAAGGAAACGGACTTCCTTGACGTCCACAAGGCCGACAACGGCCACCATGACAATGGCGGCCAGGAGCGCTTTGGGCAGGAAGGTGAACAGCGGCGTCAGGAACAGTAGCGTCAGCCCCACGATGGCAGCGCTGAAAAGACTGGCCAGGGGCGTTTTGGCACCTGCCTGGTCATTTACCGCCGTACGGGAAAACCCACCAGTAGTCGGGTAGGAGAGGAAGAAGGCGCCCACCAGGTTGGCCAGTCCCAGACCGGTAAGCTCCTGACTTGGATCGATCCGGGCACGATGCTTGGCGGCAAACGATTTGGCCACGGCAATCGACTCCATGTACCCCACCAGTGAAATGGCCAGGGCGATGGGCAAGAGGTCGGCCAGGGCACTGAATCCAAGGAACGAGGTGCTCGGCGCCGGGAGTCCGGCGGGCACTGTGCCCACGATGGCAACCCCGCTTTCGTCGAGCGCCAGGAAGGCGGTCGCAGCCGTGGCAATGACTACGGCAATCAGACCGCCGGGCAGTCGGCGGGAAACCTTCCGAAGGCCCACGATGATGGCCATACCACCCAACCCCACGATGAGGGTGGGGACGTGAACCGAGCCGAGATTGACGCCAGCCTCGTAGAGGATTTCGAATACGCTGTTGGATCGCGGTATCGGTATACCGGTCAGGTTCTTGAGCTGATTGAGACCGATGATGAGGGCCGCCGCGCTCGTGAAGCCACTCAGTACCGGATGGGACAGGAAGTTGGTGATAAAGCCGAAGCGCAAGAGACCGAGGGCCAGCTGGATGACGCCCACCATGAAGGCTAACAGGATGGCCAGCGTGACGTACTCCTCCGAGCCCTGTGGCGCCAGTTCGCCCACACCGGTGGCCACGAGCAGGGAAACCATGGCCACAGGCCCGACGGCCAGCTGCCCGCTGGTGCCGAAGAAGGCGTAGACGACGATGGGCACAAGGGCCGCGTAGAGCCCGTATATCGGGGGAAGACCGGCAATGAGGGCATACGCCAGTCCCTGCGGGATGAGCATGACGCCCACCGTGATGCCGGCATTCAGGTCGCCGGACAGGTTGGACCGGTCGTAGTTGGAGCCCCAGTCAAGGGCGGGAATGAATCGCGATAGCATGGATCAGGGGCGGGACCGAGGGCAATCTCCTTTCCTTACACCGCAGCCGCAGCCGAGCTTACGATGGTACTCTTGGGATTGGCTACCCAATCGTTCCATTCTCCATTGACGAAGATGACATCGTGACCAAGACGGGCCAGCAATGCTGTCGATACGGCGGAGCGGCCACCCGAGACACAGTGCACGACCTTCGTTCCGGCCGGTACCTCGTCGCGACGAACCCAGAGGCGCGTGTAGGCAATGTTGGCCGAACCCGGAATGTGGGCCGGAGCGTGTTCGCTTGCGTTGCGCACGTCCAGGACAACGGCATCATCGATTTCAGCCAATGTTTCTGGAATCTTGTCAATCGGAATTTCGCGGATGCTGGCCATCTCACCGCCATGGTCGGCGTAGGCTTCCAGCGTTTCCGGCGTGGCATAGCCGATGATGTTGTCCAGTCCCACGCGGACCAGGTCCCGGACAGCTTCCTCGACATGCTCCTCTTCAATGATGAGGTAGATGTCCATGTCTTCCTCGATGATCGAGCCGGCAGCCGTATTGAAGGCTTTGTTGAAACCGGCGTAGAGCGACCCAGGAAGGTGGCGGGCCATGAAGGCCGAGCGGTCGAGGCGGGTATCGAGAACGGCCACTTCCGTGTTCCCGGCAAGAGCCTTCAGGTCGTCGGCAAAAAGGTGCTTCGGTGTGGGAAGCGTGCCGAGGACCTTTGGGCCGAGTTTATTGTCCCGCTTCATGCGCGCGAAGTACATCGGAGGCTCAGGCTGTCCTTCCAGAATGGCCTCGACAAAGGCATCTTCGCCGCGCAGCGCCGCGTCGATGGCCGCGTTGTATTCACGCTCGTAACCCACCGTCGAGGTTGGAACGGCGCCAAGGGCTTTGCCACAGGCCGATCCGGCACCGTGCGCAGGCCAGACCTGGATGAAGTCGTCGAGTTCGAGGAACTCCTGGACCGATTTATAGAGCGTTCGTGCCGAGGGCTCCATGACACCGGCCTGGCCGGCGGCGGATTCGAGCAGGTCGGGTCGCCCGAGGTCGCCCACAAACACGAAGTCTCCCGAGGCGATGCCGATCGGACGATCGGCTCCCCCACCCAGATCGGTTACCAGGTAGGACAGGTGCTCAGGGGTGTGCCCCGGAGAGTGGACGGCTGTGAGCTTGATGTTGCCGACCTTGAATTCATCACCATGCCTCAGCAGGGTATGGGGATAGTCCGAGCCGATCAACCACTCGTACTTCCAATCGGCGTCGCCTTCATCCGAGGCATAGACGTGTACCCCGCGCTCCGCGAATTCACGCATACCCGAGAGGTAGTCCGCATGGATGTGGGTATCGACTGCAGCCGTAATTTCGAGGCCTTCTTTCTCGGCCAGTTGCAGATACTGGTCGATGTCTCGTTCGGGGTCGATGATGATGGCTTCGCCGGTTTTCTGGCAGCCGATGAGGTAAGCGTACTGGGCCAGTTTTGCATCCCAGATCTGTCTGAACAGCATGGTGGTCGTACCGTAGGATTGTGTTGGGAAGTAGGTGGTCGAACGTTGGTCCGGGTTGCCAGTGCAGGCTAGTGGGGTAGTTTCGGTCGGAGCACGCCGTAGGTGTAGGTACCGGCCACAGCGGCAAGGATCGCAACGAGCATGGCCGGAACCCCTGCGCCGACGAGCGCGAACATGGGACCGGGACAGGCACCGGTCAGCGCCCACCCCAATCCGAAGATCATGCCCCCAAGCCAGTAGCGGGTGCCTTTTCCGAGGACTTTCGGGGGGATGGAGATGACGGAGCCATCCAGCGATCGGATGCCCTTGCGCTTGATGATCTGCACGGAAATGGCCGCAACGACCACAGCGCTCCCGATGATGCCGTACATGTGGAAGGCCTGGAAGCGGAACATCTCCTGGATGCGATACCAGGAAATGACCTCCGATTTGGTGAAGATGATGCCGAAATAGATCCCTACAAGCAGGTAGGGCAGCAGTCGGCCGATCGTATTCTTTGTTTCGGTCATGGTGATGCCTTACAGGATGATGGGCAGAAGGAGGAACGTGGCTATCAGGCCGCCCGCGAAGAAACCGATCACGGCAATCAGGGATGGCAGTTGCAGATCGGCCAGGCCCGAAATGGCATGGCCCGAGGTGCAACCTCCCGCATACCGGGTTCCGAATCCTACCAGGAAGCCGCCCACCACGATCATGATGAATCCGCGCAGGGAGGCCAGTCCTTCAAAGGAAAAAATCTCCGTGGGCAGCATGCCGTCGAAGCGCGTAACGCCAAGCAAGGCCAGATCGGATTTGGTGGCTTCCGAAATGCCGATGGGATCCGGATTGGCCAACAGGGTTGAACCAATCCACCCGCCGATGACGATGCCGACGATCAGGGTCAGATTCCAGGCACCGTTTTTCCAGTCATAGTTGAAGAAATCCACTTTGCCCGGAAGCATGGCACACATGTGTCGCAGGTTCTCCGACAGGCCGAATTGCTTGCCTCCGATCAGGAACAGTGCCGGAACGACGATGCCGATGAGGGGCCCGGCCACATACCAGGGCCAAGGTTGGGATAGGAAGTCAATCATGAGAGTGTTTCAGTGTGGATGGACGCCTTGTATTAACTTGTCATAACAAGTGTTCCCGGCAGCAAGATAGGACGCCGCGACCAATGTTGCACACACGTTTTCAGGGCTGCACCGGGGCCGCTTCGGGGCCGGCGAGGACGGCAGCAGCGCCTAGTCCTCTTCTCCCAAGCGTACATCCTGCACGTTCAGTTGCAGGCTCGTTCTGCCATTCCAGGTATTCTCCTCGATCGCGAAGGCCAGCGCAATCGGTCTGCCTTCGGCCTGAGCCTGCGACAGAGCTGCCAGATGCTTGCCCAAACCGAATCCGATGGCATGCCGGGTTGGATGATTCGATCCGCCTTCCCGAACGGAAAATTTGATATGGTCGCCTTTACGTCCTACCCCTGTGATCGGCCCCACGAGTTCCAGATTCCGCGCTACGAAGACAGGCGATGGGTTGTCTTGCCCAAAGGGCTCGAACTGTTTCAGAATGGCCCAGAAACGCTCATCCAGTTCCGAGAGTCGCATTTCGGCGTCCACCTCGAGGAAGGGCAACAAGGTGTCGGCCGATACGGAGGAAAGAACCGCTTCGTTGAAGCGGTCGATGAAGAGGGGCAGGTTTTCCGGCTTCAGGGTAAGCCCGGCCGCATAATCATGTCCGCCGTACTCGATCAGGAGATCCTCGCAAGCGGTGAGCGCATTAAAGATGTTGATTCCCGTCACGGAACGGGCACTGCCCTTGATGACAGATCCTGACGTGGTCAGCATGACGGCCGGGCGATAATGACGCTCCACCAAGCGGCTGGCCACAATCCCGATGACGCCCAGATGCCACTGCGGATGATGCAGGACCAGGGCATGACGTTCCTTCCCGGCAAGGAATCGGTCCGCTTGGGCAAAGGCCTCTTTCTGCGTTTCCCGATCCAATGCCCGTCTCTCCTCATTGAGCCGTTCGAGCTGTCGGGCCCGGGCAGTTGCTTCGATCTGATCGTCAGCCAGAAGGAGGTTGACTGCGCGTGCGGCATCGCCGAGCCGACCAGCGGCATTGATCCGGGGTCCCAGCGAAAAGGTAATCGATCGCACCGTTGCCTGACTCAGACGGGTGCCGGCTTGGTCAGCGAGCATGCGCAGTCCGAGGCGGGGCCGGTAGGTCAGCTGTTTGAGGCCCTCACGCAGGAGCACCCGGTTCTCACCATGAAGAGGCACCATGTCGGCTGCGGTGGCAACCGCCACAAGGTCCAGATAATGCAGCAGATCGTCCGGATTGTTACCGAGCTGGGTGTGGATGGCGCGGGCCAGTTTGAATGAGACGCCACACCCGCACAGGTCCTTGAATGGATAAGTGCAATCAGCCCGTTTTGCATCGAGCACGGCAACGGCCTCTGGCAGGACCTGTTGCGGCGTATGGTGATCACAGATGATGAGCTCCATGTTCATCTCCCGGGCCAGGGCAGCCTCTTCGACGGCCGTCACTCCGCAATCGAGCGCGATGATAAGGTCCGTGCCGAGGTCCCGGACCGCTTCAAGACCTTTCACGCTCAGCCCGTACCCATGCTTGAACCGGTCGGGCACAAAAAACTGTACCTTCGCTCCAACACTGGTCAGGTAATGGGTCAGAAGCGCTGTTGACGTTGTTCCATCGACATCGTAATCCCCGTAGACGGTAATACGCTCCCCTTTTTCGATAGCCGTCACGATGCGGTTCACGGCGTCGTTCATCCCCAGATAGGCGAAGGGATCGTGCAGGGTGTCGATGCCATCGCGGAAATAGGAGCGCGCTGCTCCGAAGGTATCCACGTTGCGCAGTACGAGCGCCCGGGCCAGGGGATGGGCAATATTGTTGAGCGCCTGCTGCAGCGCCGTGACTGCTTCCGGCCTGTCGATCTCCTTGATTATCCACCGCTTCATTCCGACCGGACCCCTCGTGTCTCCTGATCTCTGGCGAAAAAGCTCATTACGAACGTACAATATACGTGAGCGAAGACGCTTCATGTCGCCCCGCCGATCCGCTCGGGTCGTTCATGTGGGATTGCCCGACAGGTATCGGTGCGCCGCGGCGTTCATCGCGCGAAAAAGTGGGCCAGCCAGCGCATGAGTGTCTCCCTGAAGCGATATTCCGGTAGTACATACGTTCCATCGAGCCGTGCACATCATGACGACCAAACCCAGGCTTTCCTTCTGGCAGATCTGGAACATCAGTTTCGGATTCCTGGGCATCCAGTTCGGCTGGGGTCTGCAGCTTGCCAACCTGAGCCGCATCTTCCAGACCTTGGGCGCCGAAGTGGACAGTATTGCCATCCTCTGGATTGCAGCTCCCGTCACGGGGCTCATCGTGCAGCCCATCATTGGTCATTTCTCGGATCGCACCTGGGGCCGACTCGGGCGGCGACGTCCCTATTTCCTGTGGGGAGCCATCGCGGCGTCGCTCTCCCTCCTGCTGATGCCCAATGCCTCTGCGCTCTGGATGGCGGCCGGTCTGTTGTGGATTCTGGACGCCTCCATCAATGTCTCAATGGAGCCCTTCCGTGCGTTCGTTGGGGACATGCTGCCGCCGGAGCAGCGGACGAAGGGATTTGCCATGCAAAGCTTCTTTATCGGGACGGGGTCCGTTGTGGCCTCCCTCTTTCCGTGGATGTTGGCCAATGGATTTGACGTGCCGAATACTGCACCTTCCGGAGAGATACCCGCATCGGTCATGTTGTCATTTTATGTGGGCGCAGCTGTGTTTCTCGGGGCCGTCTGCTGGACAGTCTTCCGGACCCGTGAGTACTCCCCTGAGGAGATGGCTGCGTTTGCCGAGGCCGAGTCCGAAGCCGGCAACGGAGCGGCCCTGCCCCCACCTGTTTCCGCGGACCACTTCGCATCGCGGGCTCCGCGCTGGATCGTGGCCGGGGTCATCCTGACGGCGCTCGTCCTCTGGGTAGATGCCCTGGAGAAGGAAATGATCATCCTCTCGGCCGGCCTGCTGACCTTTGGGGGGCTGCTCTATCTGGCCGCTGCGCGAACGCGCGCGGGCGGAGGTGGCTTCACCGAGGTCTTCTCCGATCTGTTCAACATGCCCGATACCATGCGCCGCCTGGCCTGGGTTCAGTTCTTTTCCTGGTTCGGGCTCTTTTCCATGTTCATCTACATGACGCCTGCGGTAACGAGTCATGTCTATGGCGCGGTGGATCCCACGAGCCAGCTTTACAACGATGGAGCAGACTGGGTGGGCGTACTGTTCGGGGCGTACAACGCAGTCGCTGCGGCGTTTGCCTTTGCCCTGGCTCCGCTGTCTGCGAAGATCGGTCGCCGGGCCACGCATATGGCGGGTCTGTTGGCGGGGGGCGTCGGACTGGCCAGTGTTTACCTCATTCCTGACCCGACGTGGCTGTTGGCATCCATGGTGGGTGTAGGCATGGCATGGGCCAGCATACTGGCCATGCCCTACGCCATCCTCACGGACGCCCTGCCGAGCGGCAAATTCGGGGTCTACATGGGCATCTTCAACTTCTTCATCGTCTTGCCCCAGATCCTGGCCTCCACCGTCTATGGCGCCCTGCTGGATCATGTCTTCGCAGGCCAATCCATTTTTGTCCTTGTAACGGGCGGGGTCTCCTTCGTGGTAGCGGCCCTTCTGATGCTGCGGGTGGATGGTTCGCTGCGCGATCCGACACCACGCAGCGCAGCATGACCACGGGCTGTACACATGCATGGAAGCTACCCTCACAGCGCGCGCGAAACCCCGGCCGGGAACCCTCCCGATCGGATCCGCTCTGTCGCCTGGGTAGTGCTGCTTCTTCTGATATCGCTCTTTCCATCCGCCAGTCTTGGGCAGGCAGCCCGCTTTCCGGTCAATACCGGGACTGTTCTTCGCGGTGTGGACTTCCGCTTCGAGACCACGCGCACGTTCTCGCAGGCCCTGCTTTTCGAGCAGATTGCCTCCAAGGATCCGTCCTTCGGAGACAAGCTACGTCGCTGGCTTCCGCTGCTGTCTGAGGACGAGCAGATCCTGGTTCCCGAGGAAGTGCAGCGCGATGTGGTGCGCCTGCGCGCATTCTATGCACAAAATGGTTTCCCTGATGCCCGCGTATCCTATTCGGAATCCCGTTTCGATGCGCCTGCGAATCATTTCTGGTTGCGCTTCACGATAGATGAGGGAGAGCCCATCCGTGTTGTATCGATCGATGTGGCGCAGCGCGGTGGTCGAAGCGTAGCGCAGGGGACGGCATTGGGGCAGGCCTTGCGCAACGTACTTACACTCAGCGTAGGGGATCGTTTTTCCCAGATCGAACATGCCCGAAGTCAGGAGCAACTGGCCATCTGGCATCGCAATCGGGGGCGACCCTTTGTGCGCGTCCGCGATTCGGTCCACTTTGATGTACAAAACCGCCGCGCAGAGATCACCTATTGGATCGAAGAGGGCCCCGAGGCCTTTCTGGATACCATTGTAGTCGAGGGAAACGCACGGGTGGCGCGTCGCCTGATAGCCCGCGAGCTCAATATGAAGCCGGGAGACCGGTTTTCGCAGCGCCGTCTGACGGCCGCACAACGGGAGCTCTTCAACAAGAACCTTTTCCGGACTGTCCTTGTGGATGTGCCAGCGCAACCCCTCGATTCCACCGTAACGGTGCGGATGCGCGTGCGGGAGGGTCGTCCACGGCTCGTCTCCTACCGCAGTGGATACGGCCGCCTCGAGGGGTGGTCGGTCCAAGGCGACTGGACCCATCGCAATTTTCTGGGAGATACCCGGGTGGTTACCGTGGGAGCCGTTGCCCGAACCGGGCAGTGGGCCTACACTACCGACCGCGTGGCACCGCGGCTGTATCGTGCTTCGGTCAACCTCCGGCACCCACGCTTCCTGTATCGGCGTTTGAGCCTGACGGGACAGGTCTTTGCGCAGTATCGACGGGATCCCGAGCTACCCGAGTCGGACCGGCTGCAGGGCATCAATGAACAGGAGGCAGGCATCGAGTCGGCAGTGATCTACGAATTCCTGCCGCGCCGCACACTGACCGTGCAATACAATTGGAGCCGTACCCTGCAGTATTCCGGCGCGACCGGGTTTACGCGTTCAAAGGATGCTTTCAACAGAGGCTCCCTGGCACTGGTCGGGCTGTTGGGGCGAACAGGATCAATCCTTCGTTATCAACATTCCGTTTTGGTCATCCCGGTTCTGGAATTTGCGTCGCCCGGCTTGGGGTCGGACATCGACTATCTCCGAGCGACCCTGGGAATAAAAGTGTCCCGGCGGATGAGCCGGCGCAGCGGCCTGGCGTTTCGTACCAGTATCGGGCGGCTGTGGCCGCGTGGAACGAGTGCAAACCAAGAGGACCCAACGGTTGAAAACCGGTTCGATCGGGAACGCTTCTATCTGGGAGGGTCTTCCGATCTGCGTGGCTGGACGAGTGGGCTTGCCGGGCCCAAAGTGGTTCGTCCATCGGTCAGTGGAGCGGATACCACGTTCGTCTACGAGGCTGTAGGTGGGCTGGCCAAGTTGGCGATGGATGTGGAGCTGCGGCTCCCCTTCCCCGGTCTGGGAGCCTCATGGGGTACGGCGCTTTTCGTCGGTGGGGGCCAACTATCGGACGGTCCGCTGTTTGAGGGAGGGTTCCGTTTTGGCGCAGGGGGCGGGATTCGTTACGCCACTCCGGTAGGAATGGTAGCCCTGGACCTGGCTTGGAAGATCAACCCGGATGAGGCAGACTTGCGCCGGGCGGAGTGGTATGATGCACTGGGAGCGGATGCAGCGGTATCGTGGACCCGACGGTGGAGTCTTCATCTGAGCATCGGGCAGATATTCTGATGGACGAACGTCGCGACGACCATAGGACGGAAGGAGGGCCTCTCGCTGCCGGTCAGGGGGGCGAAGGTGTCGTTTCTTCAGGAAAGGCCTCCGGGGCAAGGGCCCGGTTCTCTTGGATCACTCTCCTCTGGGCAGGTCCGCTCCTTTTGTGTGCGCTCCTTTTTGCGGCGTCGAACACCGAGGTGGGACGGGATCAGGTTCGCCGCCTGGTGCAGTCACAGGTTACTGCCTTGTTGCAGGAGGCCGAGCTGACGATCGGGCACCTGGACGGCAATCTGCTCACGGGTCTGGATGCGCGGGACATCCTGATCGCATCACCAGCGGGTAACGAGTTCATGGGGATTGGGCGCCTGCGCTTGCGCTACCGGCTCTGGTCCATCCTCCGTTCCGAGATCAGCCTTGGCGCGGTGCATCTTGACAGTGTCCGGGTTCAGGCTACCCAGCGTGCCGACAGTACCTGGGATTGGGCCGCGCTGCTTGCGCCGTCCGATGACGAAAGTACGTGGACGGTCCGCATCGATACGCTATCCACGCGACATGTCACAGCCGAGGCCGTATTCCAATCCCACCCTGGGACCTCCTCGCTGTATGTCCATGATCTCGAGCTGACAGGCTCCGGGTTCGAGCTGCAGCCGGATAGTGACCTCGGCGTTGGGATGCTCAGGCTGCAGAGCGCTTTTCAGCCCCCGGTTCGCTCCGATACGGTTCACGTGACGCTTGCTGCCGGATATCGGGACGGGTTGGTACGGGTGGACACGCTGGGATTGCGTTCCGACCGAAGCCGCGTAGCGGGGGGGGGCATGCTACAACTGCCCGCATCCTTGTCGGCCGCCGACCATGGGCAGACCGTGGATACAAAACGCACGAGGGCAGATACAACGACGTTCACGCTAAAAGCAGCTCCCTTGTCGCTATCGGATGTGGCGCCCTTCGTACCCATGCTACGGGTCGGATCGCAGGTGGAGGCGGACCTGGACCTGGTGCAACAGGCCTCTTTCCTGCAGCTTTCGTCACAGCTCAGGCATCCGGGAGAGGGTGGGGTCTCGGCGCGCCTCGCGTGGGAGCAGCGGGATTCGGGATCGCACGTCTCGGTTCAGGCCGAGGCAGCGCGGTTTGACGTGGATCAGTTGCTGGGTGGGACACTCGATACCTCCCCGGTCGACGCTACCCTGTTCCTTGATCTACGGGGCCCGACAGCGGATTCGCTCACGGGGCAGGGCGCAATGAGGGTCGAGGGCATGATGATCAATGGGAGGGCGATAGGTGCCTCTGATCTGGTGCTCTCTGCCCGCTCAGGTTTTGCCGAGGCCACCGTGCAGGCAAGCATTATGGATGCCGTGCTCGATGCCCGCCTCTCAGGACGGTGGCTGGATCCCGTACCGAGCGTGAGTCTCGAGGGAGACATCAGGGATCTTGACCTGGCATCCTGGACAGGGTCGGAGGGACCCTCCTCCCGTCTTGCTGCCTCGTTTTCAGGCGCCACCCTTGGACTGGATCCACCCTCGATGCGCTCGGACCTGACCCTTGAGATTCGACCCTCGCGCATCGGAGCCATGGACAGCCTTACGGCGGCTGCCCAGGTCAGCCTGCTATCCGGTGAGTTGGCCTGGTCAGCCCACGCCCGCCTTGCCGATGGGTCCTTGCGGTCAGAAGGAGCCATGGATCTTTCCGGAGACCTCCTCCTGCGCCCATCATCCATGCGGCTGGACGGCGTGGACGTGGCTGCCCTTCTTCGCGATGACGACACGGCCGGCCTTCCGACCCGCGTATCAGCCGTGCTGACGGCCGAGGCGACGCTGGAACATTGGCGGACGGGAAAAGGTCGTCTGCGGCTGGAGACAGACGCCACACGGTGGGGTGCCTTCCGTTTGGCGCGATCCACTACCGATGTCATCTGGGAGGCGGGCCAGGGATCGGTAGAGATGGCACTGGTCCCGACCGACACCTCGTCCATTGTGCTTGCGCTCGATCTGGAGGCCCCTGACGGGCAGCTGCATGTCGATTCCCGGCACCTGAGCTGGCATCAACTGGACGTGCGGAGTCTGACGACGCTCGACCTGCCCGAGGGTACGCTGCAGGGTA
>Ga0181588_10000772_pt1 | contig 28698 bp, 32 predicted proteins | sample 071ome_26_FD_148607 | JGI IMG/M metagenome (GOLD analysis project Ga0181588, IMG submission 148607) | Coastal salt marsh microbial communities from the Groves Creek Marsh, Skidaway Island, Georgia - 071409BT metaG (spades assembly) | ecosystem: Environmental > Aquatic > Marine > Intertidal zone...
GCCCGTCGTGGGTGCGGTAGGTGCCGGCGGCGTGCCAGGTCATGCGGACGAAGAGCGGGCCGTAATGGCCGTAGTCGGCAGGCCACCAGTCCTGGCTGTCGGTCATCAGGGCGGCGAGGTCGGCCTTGAGGGCATCGAAGTCGAGCGACGCGAACTCGGCCGCGTAGTCGAAGTCGTCGTCCATCGGGTCGTTGTTCGGGTTGTTCTCGTTCAGGATGTTGAGGTTGAGTTGGTTGGGCCACCACTTCTGGTTGGCCGCCGACCCCACATCGCTGTGGGGGAACGGGCACTTGGCTTCGGACATTGATATCCCTCCGTACGGGGTTTCTGCGATGGACTGCGGGTGGAGACAAGCTCCGGTCAGATCAGGTCTGACAGGCGGGGCACCAGCCCCAGTGGACGACCTCGGCCTCATCAAGAAGGAAACCATGGTCGTCGTCGGCGGTGAGGCACGGGGTCGCGCCGACGGCACAATCGATGTCATACATCAGATCGCACCCTCGGCAAACGAGATGGTGATGATTGTCTCCAACCCGGTCCTCGTAGCGGGCAACCGATCCTGCGGGTTGTATCCGACGCAGGAGGTTTTTCTCAACGAAGACCCCAAGTGTGTCGTACACGGCCTGACGGGAGATCGATCCCAGCTTGTTGCGAACGGCTTCGGTGATGTCCTCAGCGGCGACGTGTGGGTTGCCAGCCACGGCTTCCATCACGGCGATGCGCTGAGCGGTGACCTGGAGGCCTTGTTCTCGCAGTTTGTTGGCGAGATCGACGGCGTTCGAGTCGTTCACAGGAGAAAGGAAACCAGAAATTCTGGACTGAGTCAAGAACTTGGAATTGTCATTCTTTGACGAGGTCAGCTGAACGGCTCTGCCGTCGCAAGAACGGCAGGAACTCTGCCGAGGAACGGGCGACGATCAGGATCGGCGAAGGGCGATTCGGCCGTTGCCGTCGACGGCTCGGCCGATGACTGCGGCGGTGTGTCCGTCGGCGATCAGGCCGGCGACGACGTCGTTGGCTGCATCGGGATCGACCCCGAAGACGAGGCCGCCCGATGTCTGGGCGTCGGCGAGGATCGTCACGTCGAGATCATCGACACCGGCGCCGATGTCGAGCCACTCCTTGATCCAGGCGAGGTTCCGGCCGGTGCCGCCGGGCACCACGCCGTCGGCTGCGAGTTCGGTGGCGCCCACAATCACGGGAACGTCGTCGACGACGATCTCGAGCCCGACCCCGGATTCCTGCGCCATTCGGCCGGCATGACCGAGCAGACCGAAGCCGGTGACATCGGTGGCCCCTGACGCCCCGGCCGCGACCGCCGCGGCGGCGCCCGCAGCGTTGGTGGTGGTCATGGAGGTGATGGCGGCCTGCATCGTGGCGGCATCGACGACATCGCGCTTTTGCGCAGTAGTGATGATGCCGATACCGAGCGGCTTGGTGAGAACGAGCGACTGGCCGGCCCGGAGACCGGCGTTGGTGAGCATTCTGTCGGGATGGACGTCGCCCACGACCGCCATGCCGTACTTGGGTTCGGGGTCGTCGACCGTGTGCCCACCAGCGACAACAAAGCCGCATTCGTGCGCTATGTCCTGGCCTCCGAGCAGCACGTCGCCGAGGAGGTCGTTCGAGAGTTCTTCGGTGTTCCAGCACACAAGATTGAGCCCGAGCAGCGGAGTGCCGCCCATCGCGTAGACATCGCTGACGGCATTCGCGGCAGCAACCCGACCCCAGTCGCGCGCATCGTCGACCACCGGCGTGATGAAGTCGGTGGTGACGACGAGGGCGCGTTCGTCAGAGAGGCGGTAGACCGCGGCATCGTCGCCGCTGGCCGCCCCAACGAGCAGGTTCGGTGAATCAGGTGGAGTGAGACGGCGCACGACCTGCGCCAGTTCGCCGGGGGCGAGCTTGCAGCCTCAACCAGCGCCGTGGCTGAACTCCGTCAGTCGTCGTGTCATGTCACCTCCTCGGCCGTGTGTCGGGTGGGAGCCGGAGGCCGGCGCCGCATTCCTCGTACCCGCACCCTACGTCGTAGGGTCTTGCTCATGACCGACACCGTCGATCCTCGCCTGCAGACCCGTGCAACCGAACTCTTCGGCGTTCGATTCCCGATCGTGCAGACCGGCATGGGTTGGGTCGCCGGCGCATCACTCGTCAGCGGCACCGCCAACGCCGGCGGCCTCGGCATCCTCGCCGCCGCCACCATGACCTTCGACGAGATGGTCGAAGCGATCGACGAGGTGCACGAGCGCACGGACAAGCCCTTCGGCGTGAACCTTCGAACCGACGCCGTCGACATCGAACAGCGGGTCGATCATCTGATCTCCGCAGAGGTCAAGGTCGCATCCTTCGCCCAGGCGCCGCGACCCGACATGGTGGCCAAGCTCAAGGAGGCAGGCCTCGTTGTCATGCCGACGGTCGGCGCCCGCCGTCACGCCGAAAAGGTCGCCGAGTGGGGTGTCGACGCTGTGCTGTGCCAGGGCGGCGAAGGGGGCGGGCATACCGGCGCAGTGCCGACGTCGCTGTTGTTGCCGCAGGTGATTGATGCCGTCGACATTCCCGTAATCGCTGCCGGTGGCTTCCACGATGGCCGAGGACTCGCCGCTGCCCTCGCGTGGGGCGCCGACGGCATCGCCATGGGCACGCGTTTCCTGCTCACCGCCGACTCCAAAGTCCCCGAGGAGGTCAAGCAGGCGTATCTCGCCACGCCGGTGACCGGCACGGTCGTCTCCACCGCCATCGACGGTGCGCCCCAGCGGGTGATCCGCACCGACATGGTCGATTCGCTCGAAAAGGCCGGTCTCACCCGCTTCCCGAAGGCCGCGCTGAATGCCCTGCGCTTCCGGAAGATGACCGCCACCTCGCTCGGCGACTTGCTCCGTGAAGGTCTGGCCATGAAGAAGAACCAGGATCTCTCCTGGGCACAGCTCGCCATGGCGGCCAACGCTCCGATGCTGACCAAGGCCACGATGGTCGACGGCGAGATCGGCGTCGGCATCCTCCCGACTGGCCAGTGCGTCGGCGTCGTCGACGATCTCCCGACATGCGACGAACTGATTCAGCGCATCGTCGCAGAGGCGGTCGAGGCAATGAACCGCCTTGCGCCCGCCACTTCCTCCTAGACTGCGCCCGTTCGCCAGCAGCGAATTCCGGTCAGATCCCGGAACTGTCCCGCAACGGTAATGCCACCCTCTCGGGGGTGGACGAGTCCGGTCGCCTGACGGTGAACGTCAACGAACCAACCCTCGAGGAAGGGGAGGCTCGTGCGAGAGGGGGCTCCTGAGAAGGTGGTTCGCTGTCGCTCGTGCCCGACCAGCTCGAGCCACAGGAGGAAACCACCATGACGATGCGCTCGAAGCCCATCGCTCTTCTGGCTGTGCTCGCGTTGTTCGCTGCTGCCTGCGGCGATGATGACAACGACACCGCGACCGAGGCCGAATCAACGTCGACCTCGACATCGACGACGGCACCCACCGACGACGAAGATCACGACCGCCCGGAGCGCATCGTTTCGATCGATCCGTCGGGCACCGAGATCATCTACGCCATCGGCGCAGGGGACCGCGTCGTCGCCGTGGACGACTACTCCTACTTCCCCGAGGGCACCCCAGTGACCGATCTTTCCGGTTGGCAGCCCAACCTTGAGGCGATTCTGGCCTTCGAGCCGGATCTTGTCGTTATGGGATCCAACAGCGACATCGAAGCAGGCTTGGAGGCCGCCGGTGTGGCTGTTGCCCTGAGTAACGCTCCCATGTCGTTCGACGACGTCTACAGCCAGATCGAGGCCATCGGCGCCGCCACCGGAAACATCGGTGAGGCCGCCGAGCTCGTGCTCGAGATGCAGACCGAGATTGGCGAGCTGACGGCCAATGCTCCCGACAGTTCGGGCCTGAGCTACTTCCACGAGCTCGACAACACCCTGTACAGCGTGACCTCGTCGACCTTCATCGGCGCCGTGTATGCCTTGTTCGGTCTTGAGAATGTCGCCGATCCGGCTGACGCCGACGGTGCGGCCTTCGGCTATCCGCAGCTCAGCGACGAGTACCTCGTCGACGCTGATCCGGACATCATCTTCTTGGCCGACACCATCTGCTGCGGCCAGAGTGCCGAGACCGTTGCCGAGCGCGCCGGCTGGGACCAGCTCTCGGCCGTCCAGAACGGCACCGTTATCGAGCTCAACGACGACATCGTGTCGCGCTGGGGGCCGCGCCTCGTCGACTTCATCAAAGCAATCGCTCTGGCCGTCGAGTCGGCGACCGTCCCGGCCTGATCCCGAGCCGGCCGAGGCCATGACCGACACAAGCGCCGCTGGGACCGGAGCGGAGCCACTTCGGGTGGCCCGCCTGCGGCCTGGCGCGCTCGTCGCCGGACTCGTCGCCGTCCTCGGCGCAATGGTCATCGGGATGGCTCTGGGGCCAGTCGACATCTCCCCGAAACTGATCGTCTACGAACTGCTGGACGATCTGCCTCTCATCGAACTCGACTCCGGGCTGTCGGCCCAGCAGGTCGCCATCATCGAACAGATCCGGTTGCCCCGCGTGGTGCTCGGTTTTCTCGTCGGTGCGACGTTGTCGGTGAGCGGCGCCGCGTATCAGGGAGCGTTCCGCAATCCGCTCGCCGATCCATACCTGCTCGGCATCGCCGCAGGCGCCGGTCTCGGTGCCACAGTGGCGATCACCCAGGACTGGGGTGACGGGGGCGGCTTCACCGATCCGGTCCCGCTGGCGGCCTTCGCTGGGGCACTGCTTGCCGTGGTGTTGTCGTACATCGCAGGACACGTCGGCGGGCGGTCGACGGCATCCCTCATTCTCGCCGGCGTTGCCGTTGCGAGCTTCCTGACTGCGGCGCAGACCTATGTGCTGCAGGCCAACTCCGACGCATTCCGGGAGGTCTACGCCTGGATCCTCGGTCGGATCGCAACGAGCGGCTGGTCCGAGGTGGTGCTGATGGTGCCGTACTTCCTGCTTGCTGCCGGCATCGTCTTCCGCTACCGGCGGGCCCTCGACGTGCTGGCCGTCGGCGACGAAGAAGCACAGGCCCTCGGCCTTGAGCCGCGCAAGATCCGCGTGATCGTTGTGCTCGCTGCGTCGCTGGGAGCAGCGGCCGCCGTCTCGGTCAGTGGCCTGATCGGCTTCGTGGGCATCATCGTTCCGCATGCCGTGCGGTTGGCGTTCGGGGCCAGCCACCGCGTGTTGATCCCCCTTTCGATCCTGTTCGGCGGAGCGTTCATGGTCCTGGCCGACCTCGCCGCCCGAACGATCGTCGAACCCGCCGAACTGCCAATCGGCGTGGTCACCGCCTTCCTCGGCGCCCCGTTCTTCGTGTTGGTGCTGCGCACGAGTCGGAGGTCGGTGTGGTGAGCATCATCTCGATCACCGGCCTCACGGTCGATCTCGGAAACCAGCGAATCCTGGACAGCGTTGACCTCGACATTGACGCAGGCGAATGGATCAACATCATCGGACCCAACGGAGCCGGCAAGACCACGATGCTCCGCTCGCTCCTCGGCACGGCCGAGCACACCGGCACAATTGAACTCGACGGCACACAGCCGACGAAGCCGATCGAGCGGGCCCGTCGCCTCGCCTATGTGCCGCAAAGTCCGGTGATCCCCGGAGGGATGCTCGTCGGCGATTACGTGCTGCTCGGGCGCACACCGCATCGGGGCGTCTTCGGCCGTGATTCCGACACGGACTGCAACATTGCAATGGACGTCCTCACACGACTCGACCTTGCCGACTTCACGATGCGCGAGGTCGGCTCACTTTCGGGCGGCGAACGTCAACGGGTCGTGTTGGCGCGTGCGCTCGCCCAGCAGGCCGACATCGTGCTGCTCGATGAGCCGACAACGGCGCTCGACCTCGGTCATCAGCAAGACGTCCTCGACCTCGTCGAATCGTTACGGCGCGATCGGGGTCTCACGGTCGTCGCCACACTGCACGACCTCACCCTCGCAGCCCGATACGGCGACCGCATCGCAGTGTTGTCGGGTGGGCGTATCGTCGAGACTGGGCCGCCGTCGGCGGTGCTCACCGCTGCCACGATCGCCGATCACTTCGGCGCCACCGTTCGCATCATCGACGATCCCGACGGGCCGGTGATCGTTCCCACCACAGGAGTACCTCAATGACCGAAGAACGTGCGTCCAGCTCCACACCGAACGACGCGCCGCCAGAGGAGGATCCCCGTCCCGACGGGCTCCGGTCGGCCAAGAGCCTGCTCCTGGTCAACACCGGAGACGGCAAGGGCAAGTCGTCGGCCGCGTTCGGCGTGGCCATGCGCGCCCGCGCCCGAGACTGGCCCGTCGCCGTTATCCAATTCCTGAAGAGCGACGACTGGGTCACCGGCGAGCAATTGATGGCCGAACCGCTCGGCATCGACTTTCAGTCGCTCGGCGACGGCTTCACCTGGGATTCCGCCGACCTCACCAAGGATGAGGCCGAGGCGAGGGAGGCCTGGCGTCAGGGGAAGGAAGTCGTCGAGGCAGGAGAGCATCGTCTCGTCGTCTTTGACGAGATCACCTATCCCCTCAACTGGGGATGGATCGACTCGGCCGAGGTCGAGGCGACCTTCCGCGACCGCCCCGAACGGGTCTCCATCGTGGCCACAGGCCGTGACGCGCCGGCGTGGCTCATCGACCTCGCCGACACCGTCACGGTGATGGAAAACCGCAAGCACGCCTACGAGCAGGGCATCGCCGCCAAGAAGGGCATTGATTACTAGTGCGCTGGAGCGGCTCGTGATCCTTTTCATCACCGGTGGCGCCCGGTCGGGCAAGTCGACCGCAGCGGTCGAGGCAGCGCGCCATTGCGGCCGGGCAGTCGTCTTCGTTGCGACAGCGACCGCAGGCGACGACGAGATGGTGGAGCGCATCGCTCGCCACCAGAACGAACGTCCCGACGAATGGACGACCGTCGAGGCGCCGCGTGCGCTCGCAGAGGCCATCGCGGACGCCGACCCGGAGGCGTGCGTCGTCGTCGACTGCCTGTCCCTGTGGGTCGCCCATGCGTTGATGGCGGACGAGACACTCAGCATCGAGTCGCTTGACCTGAGACTGGACGCGGTTGTCGCCGCCGCGAGCGGGCGACCCGGCCCGACGATCGTCGTGTCCAACGAAGTCGGTTCCGGCATCGTCCCCGACAATCTGCTCGGTCGTTCCTTCCGCGATCTCCTCGGACGCGCCAACCAGCGCTTCGCTGCAGTGGCTGATCGTGCCGTGCTCTCGGTATCCGGTCGCCTCGTCGAACTCGGCACCCCTTCGGAGACCCTTCGTGTCTGATTCCGCCCTCGCCCGGCTTCTCGAGCACCTCCCCGGCCCCGACACGGTGTCGCAGGCCGCAGTGGCCGAGCGGGCAGCGAGGACCCTTCGCCCGGCGGGTGCCTTCGGGCGCCTCGACGCCGTCGCCTCGTGGCTCGCGGCCTGGCAATGGTCGACCACGCCGAAGGTCGAAAAGCCCGCCGTGGTCGTGTTCGGTGCCGATCATGGCGTCACCGCCGAGGGCGTGAGCGCATACCCAGGCGAGGTGACCCAGGCGATGGTCGCCGCGATGGATCGGGGTGTCGCCACGGTGACGGCGCTCGCCAGGCAGGCAGGTGCGGCGTTCTCGTTCCACGACGCCGGTGTCGGTCGCCCGACAGGCAACATCCGTGTCGACGACGCCATGAGCCCCGATGAGTTCGACGACGCAGTGAAGGTCGGGGTCGACGCGGTCGAGAACATCGACGCCGACCTGCTCGTCTTCGGCGAGGTCGGCATCGGCAACACCTCTCCCGCTGCGGCGGTGTCTGCGGCCGTGCTCGGAGGGCGTCCCGGCGATTGGGTCGGCCCCGGGACAGGCGTGCAGGGCGAGGCACTCGCCAACAAACGCCGCGTCGTCGACGACGCCGTCGCACGAGTCGGTGATGTCACCCCACTCGAGGCACTCCGGCGACTCGGTGGTCGCGAGCTGGCAGCGATGGCCGGCGCAACCGTGGCGGCCCGCCATCGCGGGATCCCGGTGCTGCTCGACGGTTTCATCGCCACCGCTGCGGTCGTGCCTCTGCATCTCGCGCGCCCCGGAGCGCTCGACCATGTGTGGGCCGGGCACGGATCCGCTGAACCCGGGCACGAGCGGCAACTTGACGCGATCGGGAAGGAACCGCTGCTCACGCTCGATCTTCGTCTCGGTGAGGGCAGCGGTGCGGTGATCGCGATCTCGATCGTCCAGGCGGCCTGTGCGTCGGTCGTCGAGGTCGCCACCTTCGAGGAATTCGGGCTCGCATGAGCTTCCGGCACGCCTGGGCATTCCTGACCCGCCTGCCGGGCGGTGCTCATCCGGCCGACGAGCGGGCGCTGGGCATGAGCGTGCCATGGTTCCCGGTTGTCGGCGCGGTGATCGGGTTCGCGATCGGGATGGTCTGGCTCGGGCTGAACGAACTCGTGTCGCCGCTCACGTCGGCGACGATCGCCGTGATGGTCGGGGTCATGATCACCGGGGCGTTCCACGAGGACGGATTGGCCGACACCACCGACTCGCTCGGCGGGTACACGCCCGAACGTCGTCTGGAAATCATGAAGGACTCGCGGGTCGGGACCTTCGGGGTGTTGGCGCTCATCTTCTCTGTCCTGGTTCGCGTGGTTGCGCTTGGGGCGCTCGAACCGGTCGAGGGTGTGGTCGCCCTCGTGATGGCGCACGCAGTGGGTCGCAGCATCGCCACGATCGTGATGGCGTCCAGCCCTGCTGCCTCGTCGACCGGCCTCGGCCAGAGCTACACCGCACACCTGCCCACGCCCGCGGTGTGGGCGATCAGCGCCGTGATCGCCGGCTGCAGCGTCGTGGGCGGCCCCGCCGGGGTCGTCGGCTACGGCCTCGCCCTGGTCGGCGCCCTGCTGATCGTCGCTCTCGCTCGACGTGCCTACGGCGGCACGACCGGCGACGTGCTCGGCGCGATCGAACAGGTCGGGGAGATGGCGGTGCTGTCTGCGGCAGCTCGTCTCGTCGCCGAGCACGGGTGGCAGTGGGGGTGATTCTCCGGGTCGTCCGCCACGGGGAGACGGACTGGTCGGCGGAGCGCCGCTACACCGGACGCACCGATGTCGGCCTCAACGCCGCAGGTCGGCGTCAGGCCGCCGCGCTGTCAGGCATCGCCACCGGCCCCTACGAATCGGTCTGGTGTTCTGATCTCGGACGCTGTGTGGAGACCGCCAGGCTGATGGGCGCCGAGGCAACGCCCACACCCGAGCTGCGCGAGTTCGACTTTGGTGAGATCGAGGGCCGACGGTGGGCTGACCTCGACGAGGCGACCCAGCAGGGGTTGCTCCATTTCGACGGCTTCGTGGCACCGGGAGGTGAATCCGTGGCGGCCTTCGGTCTGCGGATCGACCGGTTCGTCGACGGGCTGGTCGACGGTCATCACCTGCTGATCGTGCACGGTGGCGTGGTCCGGCATCTGCTGCGGCGTCTCGGTGCCGACGCTGATGTCCGTCCCGGCACCTGGCGTGACGTGGAGCTGGATCAGTCGAATTCGTAGGGCGCGGCGTCGTCGACCCAGACGCCCGCCTCGCGTTCGAGCCACGGCTCCGACGACGGAGGCTCGGCCCACACCTCGACGTGGGCGGCTCCGGTTTTCCGCCAGCGGCTCGGGGAACCGGCCGGCTCGAGCACGAGGTAGTCGCCGGTGACGGTTCGACCCGTGCGGCCGACGCCGTCGACCGGTTGTTCGAGCTTCACGACGGTCGTCGCCTCGTGGAGTTGGCCGGGAACGATGTCGCACACGATTCCGGTCACCGAGTCCGTGCCGAGCCAGGCTGCGTCCGGCCCCGGCCCGATGCGGACGGTCAACCCGATCGCAGGGATGAAGGCCTTCGGTGGCGTGGCACCGAACGGCTGGTTCTGGGCGCCCGGCATGTTCTCGAACGAGTCGATGTAGCCGCCGCGGGTACCGCCCGCAGGTCCGCCGGACTCGTGCAGCCGTCGATCGGGTTCGCCATCGGTCCGGGAACGCCGCCAGGGGGGAGTGGGGGCCATCCGCGAACGGTAGCGAGCGGATGCGTGCTCGGCCTCGTCGGGTCAGCCGCCGCTGACGAGCTGCTCGGCGCCCTTCGGCATCGCCACCTCGTCGTCGCGGTCGTCGAGCCAGCCCTCGGGAAGATGAACATCCTTGGGTGAGCCGGAGTGACCGCGCACCATCCTCATGCCCCCGACCGGGAACGGACGCTCCCGGTCGAGTGATCCGATCAGCTCGCGCATCTCCTCGAGGGAACCGACCCGGTTGAGACGCGCCCGCATCTCGCCGCCGGCCGGGAAGCCCTTCAGGTACCAGCCGGTGTGCTTGCGGAAGTCGCGGATGCCGTGCTCTTCGCCCATCCACGCGCAGAGGAGCTCGGCGTGTTCGACCATGCCGTCGAGCACCTCGCCCAGGTTGGGGCGGGGTGGGACGGGCCGCTGGTCGAAGACGGCGGCGAGATCGCCGAAGAGCCATGGTCGGCCGAGGCAGCCGCGGCCGACCACCACACCGTCGCAACCGGTGGTGCGCATCATGCGCAAGGCATCGTCGGCTTCCCAAATGTCGCCGTTGCCGAAGACGGGGATCGACGTGACGGCGTTCTTGAGTTCCGTGATGCGGCGCCAGTCGGCGTGCCCCGAGTAGAGCTGGTTTGCCGTGCGGGCGTGGAGCGCAACGGCTTTGACGCCCTCATCTTCTGCGATACGGCCGGCGTCGAGGAACGTGATGGCGTCGTCGTCGATACCGACGCGGAACTTGACCGTGACCGGCACATCGCCGGCGTTCTTCACGGCGGCCTGCACGATCTTGCGGTAATGCTCTCGCTTCCACGGAAGTGCGGCACCGCCACCGTGGCGGGTGACCTTCTTCATCGGGCAACCGAAGTTCATGTCGATGTGATCGACCGGAATGCCATCGACCAGGCCGTCGACCAGGAGACGAGTGGCCTCGCCGATGGAGTACGGGTCGGTGCCGTAGAGCTGGATCGAACGCGGCGACTCGTCAGGGGCGAAGGCGGCGAGCTCGAGACTCTTGCGATGCCCTTCGACCAGGGCACGCGCCGTGATCATCTGGTTGACATAGATACCAGCGCCATAGCGGCGGCACAGCGTGCGGAACGGCGCATTGGTGACCCCCGCCATCGGTGCCAGCACGACAGGAGGCCACACCTCGATCGGGCCGATCGACGGCGCGACGAACTCGCCCGGGCGAGCGGGTGGCTCCGGATCAGGAGCCGGCAGGGGAGCGGCGTCGATGTCGGCCATCGGTGCTCAGGCTAGAGGTATGGGTTCGTGGAGTGGTTCCGAGCCGCCTGATGATCGCCAGGCGGCTTCGCTGTGTCGGGCGATGAGGTCGAGCAGGATGTCCACGTCGTCGTGGGTCACGGCCGGGTTCATGAAGATCAGACGGAAGCAGTTGATGCCATGGACCGGCTGGTAGCCGATCAACGCCGAACCCTCGGCCTGCATCGCCGCCTTGGCCGCCGGGGCGACTGCGTGAAGCGCCGAGTGTTGATCGGGCTTGAGCGACGCGAGATCGAACGGGCGGAGTTCGGGCGGGATCCAGGTCAGGCAGACGTTGGTGAAGTCCCCGGCGACGATGAACGCCATATCGTCGCGTTCGGCCACGCGGCGTCGCGCGTGGTCGGCGAGCGCCATGGCGTGGTCGACCCGCGCCGCCATGCCGATGTCGCCGCGTGATTTCCAGGTGAGCCATGCCTTGAGCGCGTCGACGCGGCGACCGCACTGCAGGCTCCGGTCGCCTGCGTCGAGGTCGGCGTTCGCCTTCTCGGGCTGGAAGAGATAGTCGGCACCGGTGGCAAAGGTGGTGAGCAGTCGCTCGGGCTCGCGCACGAGCAGGGCGGTGCATTGCTGGGTGAGTCCGGCCATCTTGTGGAGGTTCCACACCACCGAGTCGGCGCGCTCGATACCGGAGAGCCGTCGGCGTTCCGTGGGAGAGAGAAGGGCAGCGCCACCGTAGGCCGCGTCGACGTGAAGCCAGATCCCGTGCTCCCTGCAGCGGTCGGCGATTGCGTCGATCGGGTCGAACGCAGCGGTCACGGTGGTACCTGCCGTGGCGATCACGGCGAGTACCTCAGGCCCGTCGGTGAGCAGTTCGTCGAGCGCATCGGGATCCATGGCGCCTGCAGCATCGGTCGGGACCGACACCACGGCGTCTCGCCCGAGGCCCATGACCGCAGCGATCTTCTCGGTGGCGTAGTGCCCGGAATCGCTGACCAAGATCCGGAGTCGTCGTGCGTCGGCACCTGTCGTGACGAGATCAGGCTGGAGTCGATGTCGGGCGAGTTGCAGCGCATGGAGTTGTGCGAGCGAGGCCCCGGCGCACATCAGCCCAGCGGGGTGATCGCCGGTGCCAGGAAAGCCGACAAGCCGAGCCATTTTCGCAAGAAGCGCACGTTCGATCATCGTGAAGACTGGCGCGACCTCGAAGGTGGCGTTGGTCGTGTTGAGCGCAGCGCCGAGCCAGTCGCCAACGACGCCGAGTGGGTCGGCACCCGAGTAGTTCTGGTTCAGAAAGTAGGGGTGGTTGGTCTGCACGGACCGGCGCACCACCGTGTTGGCGGCCTCGACGAGATCGCCTGGCTCCGCAGGTGGCTCGTCGTCGGCGATCTCGAGCCCGACCGTGCGAGCGAAGTCGGCGGCCAAGTCCTCGGGGCCAGCCCAGCGGATGACCGGCTCGTCACGGCCGGGTGGACGGGTGACATGGCGCAGAGCGCGGGCCGCGATCGCCTCAACCGGGTCGACCGGGGCAGGGGATCGGAAGTCGAGGAGATCAAGACCATGGTTGGCGAAGAGACGGTCGACCAGGGCGAGCGACAGGCCGATGACGCCGTTCGCGCTGCCCTCAATGCGGTCGGCAAACAAGCCCGCTGCGCCTTGGAGTCCGTACGCGCCGGCTTTGTCGTCCGCATCGCCAGAGTCGACGTACCACGCAAGTCGCTCCTCGGTGATCTCGTTGATCATCACATCGGTCACATCGAGGCCGCTGTGCACGACCGGATCGCCATCTGAGCCGACAACAGCAACGGCGATGCCGGTCAGTACCTGATGGGGTCGCGCGGCGAGCGAACGCAGCATCGAGCGGGCCTCGTCGCGATCTTCAGGCTTGCCGAGGATCACTCCGTCACGCGCGACGGTCGTGTCGGCGGCGAGCACGACACGGCCGGGAGTGAGCGCCGCAGCGGCTTTCGCCCGGGCCAACCGTTCGACGTAGGTGCCCGCTGGCTCGTCGCGCAGCGGCGTCTCGTCGACGGTGGCGGGCTCGACGAGCGGGTGTACCCCGACTCGGCTCAAGAGCTCGCGCCGACGGGGAGATCCCGACGCCAGGATCAGTTCGAGGTCAGGCACCCGGGGAGTCTGGCACGCTCCTCGAAGCGCGCCACCAGCGCCTCATCTCCTGCGCCTAGCCTCTGGGCATCGACACGCCGGAGACACCCCCGCCCGACCCAACCGTCCCCACGCCGGACGATGAGGTCAGCGAATTGCCCGAGGAACTTCCGCCGCCAACCGCGGAGGAGATCCGGCCGGACAGCTTTATTGTCACGACCGGGTTCTTCCGAGCTGGCACCGAGCCCATCCGACTCCCACGAGCTGTTGACGGGCCCACCTACACGCCCGACGCGGCGGCGGTGGCGGCCCGCCAGTTCTTCGAGGCGTTGGCGTCCGGCCGCGAACTCGAACACGAGCATGACGATCCGGTCGAGTTCGCTCGCGTCAACGGTTTGATGGTCTTGTTCAGCGAGGGAGTCAGCGCCGTCTTTGAGAGCCATCTGGCGCGCATGCCAGCCGACATTGAGGCTCGGTGGCGTGACCTCATCGCCGGTGGGGCCCGATCTGAGGCGTTCGGTCCGCTCACACTGCAGGAGCGCCTTGACGCGCGCCAGGTCGAGACGGCGCTGATCGCCGGTCGGCGCCAGCGGATCGTGAATCTGCTCGTCACCTTGGTCCTGATCGTTGGGGTCGCCGTCGGCGCTTCGTGGGGATGGAAGGAGTTCGGGCCGGGCGAGGACCGCACCCGCGGTGCGTTGCAGTTCGCCGACACTGGTGCGTCCGCCGACGTCGCTGCGGTTGAGGGTGGGCCACCCGTTGCCGAGCCTGCGCTCAGCACGGCGCTCAGCGATCCGGTCTCGGTGCTCGCTGGTGCGGGCCCGGTCGCTGACCGGGTCACGTCGGCGCCGTTCGTGCGCTTCCCGTACCCGCCGGGTGCGATCGGGGCCTCGCTCTTCCAGTACGCGAACTCGGGGCATGTCGCCCTCGTTGGCCCCGCCGGGTTCACCGACGACGCATGCCTGCGGGTCAGTGTCGTCACCGAGGATCTCCGCCCGCTCGACACGGTCACCCACGGACCGTGTGTCGAGACGATCGGCCGCGCCGCCACGGTGGGATGTCTCGGCGAGACGGCGATCCTCTTGGCGCTCGACATCCCGACTGGTGCCGTGGAGTTGCCTGAGGGTGGCACTGGCTTCGCCGATGCGGTGCGCCTCCAGCTCGTCGCCGACGGTGCCCCCGAATACGAAGTTCTCACCGTGCGGGGCACGATCGAGGTCGATCCCGGCAGCGACATCGTGATCCCGCGCTTCGGGGGCCGGATTGGGGAGACGATCACGTTCAACACCGGCGCTGGCCGGTCGGGTTCGTGCACGCTTACCGGTGATTTCCCTGGTCGTGCCTGACCCATGTGTGGCCGCTATGTCTCCTCAACCCCGCCCGATCAGCTCGCCCGCTTTTTCGGCGCGGCGTCGCGCGTGGGAATACCCGGTGACCCGGACGAGCGGTATGTCGGCAACTACAACGTCGCGCCGACGCAGGGTGTCTTCACCGTCTACGAGTCGTCCGGCGAACGCCTTCTCGACCGGTTCCACTGGGGCCTGGTGCCGTTCTGGGCCAAGGATCCCTCGGTCGGGTCGAAGATGATCAACGCCCGGGCCGAGACGCTGGCGGAGAAGAACTCGTTCAAACGGCCGTTCGCCACGAAGCGCTGCATCATCCCCGCCGACGGCTTCTACGAGTGGAAGAAGGTCGAAGGGCACAAGCGCAAACAGCCGATGTTCTTGACCACGATCGACGACTCGCCGTTCGCCTTTGCCGGCCTGTGGGAGGTCTGGAGCAACGAACGTGAGCTCGATGCCGCCGGGGAGCCGCTTCAACTGTTCAGCTGCACGATCGTCACGTGTGAGGCCAACGACACGATTGCGGCCGTGCACGACCGCATGCCGGTGATGTTGCCACCGGCTGCCTGGGATACCTGGCTCGATCGTGACAACCGCGACCTCGAGGCGCTCCGAGAACTCCTCGTGCCTGCGCCATCGGAGTTCATTCGGATGCACCCCGTGTCGACCGAGGTCAACAATGTCCGCAACAACGGCGCCCAGCTCGTCGCCGAGGCGGAGCCGGTCACCGGCAGCTGAGCCTCAGGTGGCGAGCGCGGCGGCGAGTTGCTCGCGGAGTTCGTCGAGGGCGGCCTGATCAGGATCGGTGTCGGCGTGGGCGAAGTCGAGGTCGCGCATGCCGTTGATCGGCACGACGTGGACGTGCACGTGGGGCACCTCGAATCCGGCGATCATGAGCCCCACCCGGGCGGGGGCGAGGAGCGCCTTTTGGGACTGACCGATCTTGTGGGCGACGGACATCAGGTGGGCAGCGGTCGCCGCGTCGAGGTCGGTCCACTGGTCGACCTCGACACGGGGCACGACGAGGACGTGGCCGTGGGCGAGGGGACGCACGTCGAGGAACGCGACGCAGATCTCGTCGGTCCACACGAAGCGAGCGGGGATCTCGCCGTCGATGATGCGGGTGAAGATGGAAGGCACGCCGGGATCGTAGGCTGCGGGCCGTGAGCGAGGAAGTCGCCGGCGCATCGCCGGAACGAGAGCGTCAGCTGGGGATCTTCGAGGACAAGATCCTCACCGTCCCCAACATGATCTCCCTGGCTCGTCTCGCATGCGTTCCTGTCTTCCTCTGGCTCGTGTTTGCGCAGGACGATCTTTGGGCTGCTGCGTGGCTGTGGGGCGGCATCGGCGCCACCGACTGGGTCGACGGCTGGTGGGCTCGCAAGTTCGAGGTGATCAGCGAGTTCGGCAAGTTCGTCGACCCGCTCACGGATCGGGTCGCGCTCATCGTGCCGATCCTCGCCATCGCCATCGAGGGTGCCGTGCCGTGGTGGCTTGTGATCGTCACCCTGGCTCGAGAGGGCCTTGTTGCGCTCGCCGGTCTCGCGCTCAGTGCTATGGGAGGCCGCCGAATTGATGTCACCTGGTGGGGGAAGGTGGCGACGTTTGGTTTGTACTTTGCGTTCCCGTTCCTGCTCGCTGGTGCCAGCGATCACAGCACGGCACCAGGGTTCGAGATCGCTGGCTGGATTGTCGTCGTGCCGTCGCTGATCTACAGCTACCTCTCGGCGGCGCAGTACATCCCGCTCGCCCGGATCGCCTTGCGGGAGGGGCGCCTCGACAAGGAGATGGACTGAGCCGTTCACGGCCACCATCGGGGCCTGCGCATGCGTTAGGTTCACGGCTATGAACGTTCCTGACGGACTCCGCTATTCCAAGGACCACGAATGGGTCCGCGTCGAGGGCGATGTCGCCACCGTCGGCATCACTGACTACGCCCAGGACGCGCTGGGCGATGTCGTGTACGTCGACCCACCGATGGTTGGAAGCGCGCTCAGTGCCGGCGACTCCTTCGGTGAGGTGGAGTCGACCAAGTCGGTTTCGGAGCTGTATGCGCCGATCAGCGGCACGGTTGCCTCGATCAACGACGAGCTCGAAACCGAGCCCGAAAAGCTCAACGCCGACCCGTACGGCGACGGCTGGATCTGCACCGTCACGATGTCCGATGCGGGTGAGCTTGACACCCTGATGGACGCCGAGGCCTACCAGACCTTCATTGCGGGCTGACCGTGCCTGGGGTCATCTGCCCGAGCTGTGGGCTCGAAAACCAGATCGGATCTAGCTTCTGCTCTTCGTGCGGCACTGATTTGCGCCACGACGACGTCACCTCCGAAAGCCCTGCGATCTCGGTTGACAACGACCTTGATGCCATCGACCGATCCGCGTTTGGGCCCCACGAAGGCCTGTTCGTCGTTCTTCAAGGTTCCAAATCTGGAGCCCGCTATGCCCTCGATGGCGACACCGTCACGCTGGGGCGTCACCCTGGGTCCGATATTTTCCTCGACGACATCACCGTCTCTCGTCGTCACGCAGAGGTGTGCCGCAACGGCGCCCGGTACCGGGTGCGCGACGTTGGCTCCCTCAACGGGACCTACATCAACCGTGAACGGATCGACGAGCAAGAACTCGGCGAGGGCGACGAGCTCCAGGTCGGGAAGTTCAAGCTTGTGTTTGTTTTCGGCACGGGCGAGACCTGAGCGCGGGATCGGAGGAGAACGGCCATGGCCGACGGCCCCTATCACTCGATCGGCGAGGTGCTCTCGTTGCTGAAAGAGGAGCACGAGGATCTCACGATCTCAAAGATTCGCTTTCTTGAGAGCCAGGGCTTGATCGAGCCCGAGCGAACTCCGTCGGGATACCGCAAGTTCTCCAACGATGACGTCGACCGCCTTCGCTGGGTCCTTTCCCAGCAGCGGGACAACTTCATGCCGCTCAAGGTGATCAAGCGTCACCTCGACAAGGAGGGCTTCGACCCCGCCGCGGAGGTGGGGGAGCGCCCGATGGCGGAGTTGCTGCCGGAGCCCTCGTTGTTTTCGGAGCGCGAGATCAGCGGCTCACGTGAGACTGAGGAGTCCGAACCGATTGCTCCCCAAGCTGCCGCTGTTTTGGGCTCAGTAAGTTTGACCGCCGGCGAGCTTGCTGAAGCCAGCGGCACCGATCTTGGGTTCGTCGGCGAACTGGAAAAGTTGGGTTTGATCTCGCCAATGCGTGGTGTCGAACGGTCGGTGTTCGATGATGAGGCGCTCCTTGTCGCCAAGGCTGCGGCGGCGTTCGTCGCGCAGGGCATGGAGGTTCGTCACCTTCGTATGTACAAGGTGGCCGCTGATCGTGAGGCTGGAATCTTTGCCCAGCTGCGTGCTGCAGCGCTTTCGAAGGGCGGCTCTTCCGCCGCAGCGGCTCGTGACGATCTCGCCGAGCTCGTCGCACAAGGTGACGTGATCCGTCGCTCGCTCCTTCGCAGCGAGTTCAAGCTTCCGCTCGGCGACTGATCATGACCTCTACCCCGGAAATCCTGCTTGACCGTGACGAGCTGTCGGCGGTCGTCGACCGCCTCGGCCGTGAGCTGTCCGAGCGTCACGCCGACGGTGTGGTCATGATTGCCGTCCTTCGCGGCAGCGTGCCGTTCCTCGCCGATCTCGTCCGGGTGATGACGATCCGCACCTCGGTCGATTTCGTGGCATTGAGCCCCTACACGCCGGGCACCGGCCGAGTTCGGCTGGTGATGGACGTCGCCACCAACATCGAAGGCAAGCACGTCGTGATCGTCGAGGACATTGTCGACACCGGGCTGACCTCGGCCTTTCTGATCGGTGAATTGCAGCGCCGCAATCCGGCATCGGTGTCGTTGTGCACCTTGGTGGACCGCCCCGCCCGGCGGGTGGTGCCGGTGCCGATCGACCATACGGGTGTGCAGATCGAGGATCGCTTTGTGATCGGCTACGGCCTCGACCATGAGGGGCGGTATCGCAATCTGCAGGTGCTCGCCATCGCTGACCCGGCCGTACTGGCCGAGGATCCGGACGCCTACGTGGAGGCGCTCTACGGGGCGTAGGGTGGGTCCATGCAGGAGATGGACCTTCTCGGTGTCCGAGTGGAGATGCCCGCCAACGCACCCATGGTGTTGCTGCGAGAGCGCGACGGGGGTGACCACGCTCGAACGGTGCCGATTTTCATCGGCGCTCCTGAAGCGACAGCGATCGCCTTGGCCCTCGACGGGGTCGCCACACCGCGGCCGATGACGCACGATCTGATTCGCGACATGCTTGCGTCGTTGTCGGTCGATGTCGATCGCATCGTTGTCACCGATCTGCATGACAAGACCTTCTACGCCGAACTCCATCTGCGTACCGACGGCACACCCACCGTCGTGTCGTGTCGCCCCTCCGACGGGCTCGCCCTCGCTGTGCGCACCGGCACGCCGATTTATGTCAGCGACTCGGTGATTGCCGAGGTCGGTTTCGTCGATGGCGCTGAACTCGACAGCGACGATCAGCCCGAAGAGGTGGTTGAGGAGTTCAAAGAGTTCCTCGACACGATTTCCCCGGAAGACTTCGAGGATTAAGCAACGCGAACGCGCTTCGCCAATGTTCGCGCGGTGCGCGCGAATATTCGCGCGGAGGGTCGTTGACCCCGCGCGCAGCGCGTCGTACGATTCGCTTCGTCACATCGGCGTAATTTCGTCGGTGTCGGTTACCGGCGTACACTCGCCGGTGGGGATCGAGGGAGTCACCACCATGGCCGAACAAGGTTTCAGCGGAAAACGGACCGCAGAGATTGTCGACATCACGTATCGGCAGCTCGACTACTGGGCTCGCACCGACCTGGTGAAGCCGTCGCTCGCTCAGGCAACCGGCAGTGGGAGCCGTCGTCAGTACTCCTACCGCGATCTCCTGGAACTCAAGGTCATCAAGAGCTTGCTCGACGCTGGTATCCGGCTCGAGCAGGTCCGCAAGGTGTTCACCTACATGCGCGAGCAGCTTGGTGAAGATGTTGCCAGCGCCAACCTCGTGATCGACGGCTCGAACTCCGTGCTTGTCAACACAGGTGAGGAGCTCATCGACCTGCTCCAGAACGGCCAGGGTGTGCTCAACGTCTTGCCGCTCGCCGGCGTGAAGGAAGAGGTCGACGCTCGCATCGTGTCGCTCTATCCCGAGATCGCGGACGAGGTCATCACCCAGCGGGCGGTCGGCGCGAACTAAAACCTGCGCATGGCCGATTTCGCCCATGAGTCCGAGCGCCAATTCGCCCAACTCCTGGATGCCTACGGCATCCGCTGGGACTACGAGCCGACCACGTTCGTGCTTGAACTCGACGCACAGGGCAACACCGTCGAGGCGTTCACCCCCGACTTCTACTTGTGTGACTTTGGCACCTATGTCGAGCTGACCACCTTGCGGCAGCCCCTGGTGACGAAGAAGAACCGCAAGGTTCGCCGACTGCTCGAAACGCATCCCGACGTCAGAATCAAGCTCCTATATCGCAAGGACATCGAACGGCTCGAGGCGAAGTATCGTCTCGCCGATGCCGCCTGAGATCCGCCGCTCACCCCTCCACGACATCCATGTCGCCCTCGAGGCGAAGATGGTTCCGTTCGGTGGTTGGGATATGCCGCTGAACTACTCGGCGGGAACGCTCGCTGAGCATCAGGCCTGCCGAGACGATGCCGTCGTGTTCGACGTGTCGCATCTCGGCACGCTCCGCGTCACCGGCCCCGATGCGTTCGCCGCGCTCCAAGCAGCGTTCACCAACGACCTCCATCGCATCGAGCCGGGCCGGGCCCAGTACACCCACCTGCTCGACCCGGATGACGCCTCGGTGCTCGACGACATCATCGTGTGGTGGGTCGACACCGAGCGTTTCGATGTCATGCCCAATGCCTCCAACACCGACCGGGTCGCCGCAGCGCTGGCGGAGGGGTCGCACCGTCCGGAGATGGCCGACGTCACCACCACCCGTGCGGTGCTCGCCGTGCAGGGCCCCGAGGCCCGGATGAAGCTCGCCATCGCGTCGCCCGAGGCCGCCGCAGTGGGCCGCTTTCACGTTGGCGAGGCCGAGATCGCCGGGGTGACCTGTCTCGTGGCCGGCACGGGGTACACCGGCGAGGACGGCGTCGAGATTGCGGTTCCTGCCGCCGACGCGGGCACCGTGTGGCAGGCCGTCGTCGACACCGGTATTGCGCCGGCCGGCCTCGGCGCCCGAGACACGCTGCGACTCGAGGCGGGTCTGCCGCTACACGGCAACGAACTCGGCCCCGGTATCACCACCGCTCAGGCGGGCCTGATGTGGGTCGTGCGTCCCGAGAAGGGCGAGTTCCGCGGCAAGGCGGCACTTGCGGCCGAGGTCGCACGCGGTATCCCGCGACGACTCCACGGTCTCGTCGTCGACGGCCGCCGCCCTCCGCGTGAGGGCCAGTCCGTGTTGCTCGATGGCGAACCGATCGGTGAAATCTCGAGCGGAAACTTTTCGCCCGTGCGCGGCCAGGGCATCGCGCTTGCGTTCCTCGATCGAGCGCTGGCCGACGGTACGGCGGTGACGATCGACGTTCGAGGCAGCCAGGTTGATGCTCGGGTGCAACGACCGCCGTTCGTCGACTGACGTCTAGGGGCGTTCTGGGAGCGGTGGCAGAACGTCGGTTGCCTGCTGGCGCAGCCAGTGATCAGCGAGCGTCAGCAGCATCATCGACTCGACCATCGGCACCGCTCGGGGCAACACACACGGATCATGACGGCCACGGGCGGCAAGGGTCGTGTCCTCCCCGTCGCGGGTCACGGTCTGTTGTTCGCTGGAGATCGTGCCGGTGGGCTTGAACGCAATGCGAGCGGTGATGTCCTCGCCGTTGCTGATGCCGCCCTGGATACCGCCGCTGTTGTTGGTCGTGGTGCGGATGCGCCCGTCGCCGCCGGCCACGAACGGATCATTGTGAGCGAGGCCGCTGAGTCGAGTGCCGGCGAAACCACTGCCGATCTCGACACCCTTCGCCGCCGGAAGCGACATGAGCGCGCCCGCCAGAACAGCATCGAGCTTCTCGAAGACCGGCTCGCCGAGGCCGGCGGGAACGTTGCGGGCGACCGCCTTGACGACACCACCGAGCGAATCGCCGTCGCGACGGGCCTGCTCGATCGCTGCCGTCATCCGGGCGGCAGCGTCCGGATCGGGGCAGCGGGTGGGATCGGCTTCGACCTGCGCAAGGTCGACGGCGGAGCCGTCGACGGAAGCGTCGATTTCAGCGACCTGATCGACCCATGCGAGCACCTCAATCCCCGCGACCTGCGCCAGGAGCTTCCGAGCGATCGCCGCGGCCGCGACTCGGCCGATGGTCTCACGGGCTGAGGCGCGTCCACCGCCCGCCCAATTGCGGAAACCGTATTTTGCGTCGTAGGTGAAGTCGGCGTGGGAAGGGCGGTAGACATCGCGAAGATGGTCGTAGGCGCCGCTGTTGTGGTCCTTGTTGCGAACGACGATCGCGATCGGTGTACCGGTCGTGTAGCCCTCGAAGACGCCGGAAAGGATCTCGGCCTGGTCGGCTTCATCGCGCTGGGTGACAAGGCGCGATTGGCCGGGCCGGCGACGGTCAAGGTCGAATTGGATCTCGCTCAGGTCGATCGGCATGCGTGGTGGACAACCGTCGATGACGACACCGACGCCGCCGCCGTGAGATTCCCCGAAGGTGGAGACACGGAAAAGCGTGCCGAACGAACTGGACATGGTCGCCAGTGTACGGCCCAAGGTCGGCCCGTCGGCCGATGTTTCAGGCCTCGACGAGCCCGCGGCCGTCGATCGCCTTCCGGCGCTCGGTATCGGCGGTTCGGTCGTCGACCGCGTCGTTGGCGAGGAGTTCGGCATCGACGCGCTCGTTCCAGGCCTGGATTTCGGCGACAGTGTCCTCGGCACTCCAACCCAGCTCCGGAGCGATGAGAGTGGCGACCCGCTCCGCAATCTCCGTACCGCGATCCACCGTCTCGATGGAAATGCGCATCCGGCGGGCCAACACGTCCTCCAGATGAAGTGCGCCTTCGTGCCGCACGGCGTAGATGGCCTCGGCCGCAAGGTAGCCCCCACCGGGAAGGATTTCGTCGTGCCCGGGTTCGTCATCGGCGATGTCGAGCACGGCGGAAACCCGCGACCCGTGGCGCCAAAGCAGGCGCTCGATCAGGGCCTCGGGAAGATGGTGTTCACGGGACAGGCGCGGGGCGGCGTGCTCCCAGATGTCGCTCCAGGCATGTGCACCGATCAACGGGACCTCGTCGGTGTTGGAGGCTGCGACGGGCTGGTCAAGATCAGCGATGGCGGCATCGACGGCGTCGGCGGCCATCACCCGGTAGGTCGTGTATTTGCCCCCTGCGATCGAGATCAACCCTTCGGTGGGCTGGGCGACGGCATGCTCGCGGCTGAACCGGGTGGTGTCGTCGCCTTCGCCGGCGATGAGCGGGCGAAGACCGGCGTAGACGCCGACGACATCGGCTCGGGTGAGTGGGGTCTGGAGCGCTGCGTTCGCCTGATCGAGCAGGTAGTCGATGTCCTTCGATGACGCCGCCGGGTGCGCCCGGTCGAGATCCCACGTGGTGTCGGTGGTGCCGAGCAGCCAATAGTCGCCCCACGGGATGATGAAGAGGACCGATGACGGTGTGCGAAGAACGACGCCGCTGGCGCCATCGATCCGATCGCGTGGCACGACGATGTGGACGCCCTTGGCGGCATGGACACGAAGGCCGGCCGGGCCCGCCATGTCCTGGATGTCGTCGATCCACACACCGGTGGCATTGATGGTTCGTTTGGCGCGGATCTCGTAGGTGTCGTCGGCCTCGATGTCGCGCACCACGGCACCGACCACACGGTCGCCATCCTTGAGGAGCGACTCGACGCGGGTGGAGGTGGCGATCGCTGCCCCATGATGGGCGGCGGTTCGGCCGACGGCCACCGTGTGACGGGCATCGTCGATCTGGGCGTCGTAGTAGAGGATCCCGCCGATCAGGCTCGATCGCTGGAGTCCGGGTACCAACTCGAGCGCCTTCTTGCGGCTCAGATGACGATGGCGGGGAAACTTCTTGCCACGCGCGAACGCCATGAGGTCATAGAGGAGCACCCCGGCGCCGTAGTAGGCCCGCTGCCAGATTCGACCTCGGAGCGGGATGAGGAAGGAGACCGGACGCACGAGGTGCGGCGCGATCGAGGTGGTGTGCAGACCGCGCTCTTGGAGCGCCTCGTGCACCAGGGCGAAATCCATCTGCTCGAGATAGCGCAGGCCGCCATGCATGAGTTTCGAGGAACGACTGGAGGTGCCGGAGGCGAGGTCGCGCTGCTCGACAAGACCGACGGAGAGGCCGCGGGTCGCGGCATCGAGTGCGCAACCGACGCCGGTGACGCCGCCGCCGATGACGAGCACGTCGAGTTCGTCATCGGACATGCGTTCGAGGTCGCGCCGGCGCTGCTGGGGGTTGAGGGAACCGGGTTCTGGGGACATCTGCACGCCAGCGTATGCTCCGGGCCGGAACAGGGGAGCGTGAATGCCGAATTTCGCCAGCATCTGGGAGGGGGTTGCCGACGCGGTACCTGATGCGGTCGCCGCTGCACACGGCTTCGACTCGCACTCCTGGAGGGAGTTCGAGGATCGCAGCGCCCGAGTCGCCGCCGCAATCGACGCCGCCGGGATCGGCCACGACGACAAGGTTGGGCTCTACCTCTACAACGGGTTCGAATACGAAGAGGCGCAATTCGCGGCGTTCAAGCAGCGCGCCGTGCCGTGCAACGTCAACTACCGCTACCTCGCCGACGAACTGGCGTACCTGCTCACCAACGCCGACGCGAAGGCGCTCTTCTTCGACGTCACGCTCGCCGACCGTGTCGCAGAGGTCCGCGACCGCTGCCCAGATCTCCAGTTGATGATCCAGGTCGGGGGCGGCGAGCTGCTCGACGGCGCTGTCCACTACGACGATCTCCTTGCGGCCCACGAGCCAGCACCCCGAATCGAGCGGTCCGGTGATGACCTCTGGTTCCTGTACACCGGCGGCACGACCGGCAATCCCAAAGCCGTCATGTGGCCCCACGCCGAGCTCCAGAAGAGCGCAGAGGCGTTCTATCGTCCACTCGGACAGCCGGTTCCCACCACGGTCGAGGCCGCCGTCGCCGCTGCCGTCGAACTCCACGAGCGCAACCGCACCACGCGGGTACTCGCTGGCGCACCGCTGATGCACGGCACGTCAGGCATCGTGTCGTTGCAGGTCCTGATGACCGGTGGCGCGGTGGCGACCCTTCCGAGCCGTTCGTTCGACGCAAAGGAACTATGGGAGGTCGTCGCCCATCACCGGCTGACCATGCTCGCCATCGTCGGCGAGGCATTCTCCCGCCCGATGCTCGAAGAACTCGATCGGGCCAAGGCGGCGGGGGATCCCCACGACCTCTCGAGCCTCTTCCAGATCATGTCCTCAGGTGTCATGTGGTCGAAGGAATCCAAGACGCGATTCCTCGACCACAAGAAGCTCACCTTGCTCGACACACTCGGCTCCTCGGAGAGCCCGGGGCAGGGAAGCCAGCTCACCAAGGGCGACGCCGACCAGGCCAAGACCGCCAAGTTCGAACTCGGCGACACCACCGTCGTGATTACCGATGACGGTCGCATCGTCGAACCCGGTTCGGGAGAGCGGGGCCGCCTCGCCAACCGGGGCGTCGTACCCCTCGGCTACTTCAAAGACGAAAAGAAGACCGCCGAAACCTTCCCGACGATCAACGGTGTGCGCTATTCGATCCCAGGTGATTACGCAACGGTCGAAACCGACGGCACGATCACCTTGCTCGGTCGTGGTTCGGTCAGCATCAACTCCGGCGGCGAGAAGATCTACCCCGAGGAGGTCGAGGAGGCGCTGAAGTCGCACCCCGACGTCATCGACTGCAATGTCGTCGGTCTCCCCGACGAACGCTGGGGGCAGACGGTCAACGCTGTGCTCAGCCTCGAGGATGGCGCCGAGATCAGCGACGATGACCTCATCGCCCACGCCCGAACCCGCATCGCCGCCTACAAGACGCCAAAACGCATTCTGCGGGTCGAGCGTGTTCTTCGCGGCCCGAACGGCAAGGCCGATTACACCTGGGCCAAGAAGACCGCCGAGGAGATCACCGGCATCTCCTGAGCTTCACAACTCGAGCAGTGCCTGCTCGCTTCACAACTCGAGCAGTGCCTGCTCGCTTCACAACTCGAGCAGTGCCTGCTCGATGACCTCGGGCAGCGCCGGGTGGATGTAGTACTGCCCTCGGCTCATCTCATCGACGGTGCGGCCGAACACCATGCCCTGAATCAGCTGCTGGATCAGGGTCGACGCCTGTGGGCCGCAGATGTGGGCCCCGAGCAATGTGCGGGTCTGGGTGTCCATCACCAGTTTCACGATGCTCGTGGTGTCCTCCATCGCCCAGCCGTACGCAGCGGAGCCGTAGTGCTGGACATGCGCCTTGTAGCTGATGCCGGCCTCGGCAGCCTGGCGCTCGGTCATGCCGACCGAGGCCACCTGCGGGTGCCCGAAGACGGCGTGAGGAATGAGTTCGTGGTTGACCTCGATCATCGAATCAGGGTTCGACAGATTGTGGGCGACGACTCGTGCCTCGTGGTTGGCCACGTGCTTGAGCTGCACCGGATTCGTGACATCACCGAGGGCGAAGACGCCGTCGACCGAGGTGCGGAGATGGCTGTCCGTCACGACATAACCGGCATCGTCCATCGCATAGCCGTGCTCGGCGAGCCTGAGCTGATCGCCGTTCGGGACGCGGCCCGTCGCAACGAGAACGGCATCGACCCGAAGTTGCTCTCCGTCGGGCGACAGTTCGAGCACGATGTCGTCGCCTTCGGTACGAGCCGAGGCCACGTCAGTCATGAACCGGGTATCGAACTTCTGTCGGTACGCCTCGGTGAAGGCAGCGGAAATCGCCTCGTCCTCGTTGCGGAGCATGGCATCGCTTCGAACGATGAAGGTGACCTCCGAACCGAGTAGGCCGAACACATTGCCGAGCTCTGTGGCGATGTATCCGCCACCGAGCACAGCAAGTCGTTTCGGCAACTCGTCGACCCGCATGATCGTGTCGGAGGTGTGGTAGCCGACCTCGTCGAGCCCTGGGATCGGGGGAATGAAGGCCCGTGCGCCTGCCGCGATCACGATCTTTTCGGCCGTGATGATGTCGTCACCGACCTGGATCTCCTTGGGGGCGACGAAGGTCGCCGAATCCTGGTAGACGGTGACATTGTCGAGTCCCTTGCGGTAGTCCTCGCCGGCGGCGGCGATCGGATCGATTCGGTCGAAGATCCGGTCGCGGATCGCCGTCCAGTCGGCCCCGTCGAAGGTGGTGTGCACGCCAAGCCGTGGGCCGGTGTGGGCGGCGAGCTCGGCGATCTCGGCGGCGTACACGAGCATCTTCGACGGGATACAACCCACGTTCATGCAGGTGCCGCCGAAGAGGCCCCGCTCGACCATGGCGATATCGAGGTCGTCGTGCTCTGGGCCGATGATCGAGTTCCCGGATCCCGCGCCGATGATGACGAGGTCGTGCGTGCGCATGGGCGCAGGCTAGGCCGACCGATAGAGGGCGACGAACATCAGCCCGATGACGCTGCCTGGCTCCCTGCTGCCGGTGTGGGCGTCGGCGTGTGGAGGAGCGGGGCTAGGGTCCGGTCATGACCGATCGCCCCGTCTCTGGCAAGTGGTTCGAGGAGTTGACCGAGGGCCTCGTCATCCAGCACGTCATTCGTCGCACGATCACCGAAGCCGACAACGTGAGCTTCACCACGATGACGATGAATCCGGCGTGGCTGCACCTCGACGCCGACTACGCCGCCAACGAGACCGAGTTCGGGAAACCGCTCGTGAACTCGCTGCTGACGCTCAGCCTGGCGGTCGGCATTTCCGTGCACGAGACGACCCTCGGCACCACCGTGGCCAATCTGGGTTTCGAGGAGAGCGTCTTCCCGGCGCCGGTCTTCCACGGTGACACCATTCGCGTCGAGACCGAGGTCCTGAAGCGTCGGGCGTCGTCGTCTCGGCCCAACCAGGGCGTGGTCACGTTCGAGCACCGGGTGTTCAACCAGGACGACGTCCTCGTTTGTCGCACCGTGCGAAACGCACTCATGCTGTGTCGCCCTGACGGCGGCTGATCAGTCGTCGGCTTGGGCGAGCACGCGGCGTGCCTGCCGAGCGACCGGCTCGTCGACCATCTGACCTTCGAACGCAACCGACGCCACACCTTGTGCTTTGGCGTCGTCGTACGCCTCGAGGAGTCGGCGAGCCCGGTCGATCTCTTCACTCGACGGGAGGAAGGCCTCGTTGGCGATCGATACCTGCGATGGGTGAATGCAGAGCTTTCCGCTGTAACCCATCGCACGCGCCTCGAGGCACTCTCGACGGCAACGGTCATCGTCGGTGAAGTCGGCGACGATCTGGTCGATCACGGTGACGTCGGCGAGACGGCCCGCGAGGGCAATCTGGGCACGGGCGTAGGCGACCTCGTCGTTGGAGGCTGTGCGCACCCCGCCCAGGTCGGCGATGAAGTCCTCGGCGCCGAAGTAGCCGGCGCTGATCACGTCGTGGGCCAGAAGGGACCGGGCGTCTGCGACACCGAGGGCGGTCTCGACCCCACCGATGACCGACATGTCGAGTCTGCGGGCGGTCAGCCGCTCAGCGAGCGAGTCAAGGCCGGCGATGGTCTCGATCTTGGGCACCACGATGCCGGCGAGCCCTTCGGTTGGAAGGCTGTCGAGATCATCGTCGTGCCATGGTGTTGTGTCGTCGTTGACCCGGACCAGGATCGGGAGCTGTCCGGCCAGGTCAGCAACCGCCGAGCGCATCTCGACACGACCGGTGTCCTTGGCGTCAGGCGGGGTGGCGTCCTCCAGGTCGATGACGATTGCGTCAGCGCCGGTGCGCGGCATCTTGCGCAGAAGGTCGGGACGGACAGCCGGGGCGAACAGCAATGAGCGGAGACGACGAGGCAGCACGCTGGCACCCTACGCGCCGATCTGGCAGCGTGACGTCATGTCCGACGGGGGAGTGGAA
>Ga0181588_10000774_pt1 | contig 28653 bp, 22 predicted proteins | sample 071ome_26_FD_148607 | JGI IMG/M metagenome (GOLD analysis project Ga0181588, IMG submission 148607) | Coastal salt marsh microbial communities from the Groves Creek Marsh, Skidaway Island, Georgia - 071409BT metaG (spades assembly) | ecosystem: Environmental > Aquatic > Marine > Intertidal zone...
GAGGAGGTCGCTTGCAACGATGAATGGCAGCCGATGGAGCGACCGCTTTCCCCACAGAGGCACGAGTTCCCGCTCGTGAATCTCTTGGGACATGGAGACGAATGCCACTCCTTCGGCACATAAAGGCGACGACCCTCTGCACCTCCATCGCCCGCTTCTTGGCACGGTGGAAACGCTTCCGAGGGCGTTGTTTGGCGCGACCTCCCTCATGTCCCCACAAACAATTGAAGAAGGCAGGGCGGGTGGGCGAAGCATGCAAACGGTCGGCATCATCGGTTTGGGCTACGTCGGCCTGCCCACCGCCATCGGTTTCCACGACGCCGGCTTCACCGTCTGGGGTGTCGATGTTTCGCAGCGCACCGTGGACATGGTGCTGGCCGGACAGAACCCCACGGGCGACCCCGACGTGGACGACATCGTCCCCGCACCGGGCACCGAAAACTGGCACATCACCACCTCCACCGCCGAGGCTGTGCCGCATTGCGACGTGGTGCTCGTGACCGTCCCCACGCCGATCACCCACGACCTCAAGCCGGATTTGTCCTACGTGGAAGCCGCCGGGCGTGCCGTCTTCGAAGCGATTCCAAAAGGCTCGAACACCATCGTGGTCCTCGAATCCACCGTGTACCCGGGCGTGACGGCCCAAACATGGTTACCCATCGTGGAAGAATTGGGTCTCGTGATTGGCGAGGACGTGGAAATCGCTTACTGTCCCGAGCGGTTCAATCCCGGCGATGCCGCTCACGGCGTTCGCAGCGTGGCCCGTGTTATCGGCTGTTCCAACCCCGAGGTCGGTCAAGCCCTGGTCGGTCTGTACAGCCAACTTACGAGCGAAGACGTTCGCTACGTGGGCAAGCTCGAGGTGGCCGAAGCGGCCAAGGTGATCGAAAACGTTCAGCGCGACATCAACATCGCCCTGGTCAACGAATTGGCTCGTATTTTCCCTGCGCTTGATGTGGACGTCGAGGACGTTCTTTCCGCCGCAGCGACCAAGTGGAATTTCCACCGGTACACCCCCGGCGTGGGCGTGGGCGGTCACTGCATTCCCGTTGACCCGTACTACATGATTCAGCGAGCCGCCGACGTGGGCGTGCCGGCAGGCCTCATCACCGCTGCGCGGGCGGTCAACCGTTCCATGCCCAACCACGTGGCGCAGGTTCTCGTCAACCTGCTCTGGAAGGAAGGCCTCACGGCAGAAAACACCAGCGTTCTCTTGCTTGGCTGGTCCTACAAGGCTGAAGTGGGCGACCCGCGTGAAACGCCGGCAGAACCGCTGGCCCAGGCGCTTCACGAGAAGGGCATCCGCGTCGGCGTGTACGACCCTCATCTGGAAGCCGATGGCATGCCCGATCACGTGGAATGGGTGGACGACATCGCGGCTGCTGAAGGCTACGACATGGCGGTGCTCGTCACCGCCCACAAAGCCTGCGTTGAGATCGATTGGAGTTCGTTGCTGTCCCGAATGAATCGCCCGCTGTTGTACGACGGACGGCGCGTCTTGGATTTGGAAGCCTTGACCTCGATGGGTTGGACCACCCATGCGGTTGGACGGCCGGTTTGAACCGGCGAATCCGCACAGGTGCCTGCCCGAAACGCTCGCCGCATCGGGGTGGTGAAGACTTAAACGCACCTTGCAATTCAAGTGATTTGGAGCCATTTTTTTTGGCAAGGTGAAACAATGAAGTATCAGCTCAAATGCTTGAAGACCAACCAACTTCTCAACGACGAATACACCCTTCATCATACTGACAACGCTTTGTTGCAGTCCGTCTACCATCACCCCCTGGAGGTTCAGGAGGCTGAAGGCATGTGGCAGTTCGAGGATTGGTTGCCCGTTTCGAGGGCCAACGAACTGGTCGCCGGTACCTTGACCTACAAAGCCGAAGCCCTCGGCGATGAGTTGGGCTTGTCCAACCTCTGGGTGACCTTCCACGGCTATTGGCCCGAGAAAGGCGGCCTGTGCCCGACGGGGAGTTTCAAAGATCTCGAGGCCGTTCCAACCATTCAACGCCTGCGAGACCACGACGTGACGGGCGTCATCTGCGCCAGTGCGGGCAACACCGCTCGTGCGTTTGCTCACTATTGCGGACTGACCGATACGCCCCTGATCGTCATCGTGGGCGAAGAGCACGCCCAGCGCCTCTGGCTGCGCAAGGACCACCCCAACGAAAGCGTGCGCCTTGTCGTCCTCAAAGGCGGGGATTACGCCGACGCAAAACGCGTGGCGAAGCACCTGGCAAACCGTTTGGAAGAGTGGGTGCTGGAGGGCGGCGTGCACAACGTCGCCCGACGCGACGGCATGGGCTCGCTCATGCTCGATGCCGCCTTCACCATCGGGCAACTGCCCGACCATTACTTCCAGGGCATCGGCGGTGGACCGGGCCCCATCGGGACGCACGAGATGGCGACACGACTGGTCGACGAGGGCGTTTTTGACGGCCCCGTTCCTCGCCAACACGTCTCGCAAAATGCAGAGCACAGCCCCATTCACAACGCTTGGCAGGCCGGACGAGATCATTTGGTGGACGGCGATTTCCCGGACGAGGAGGTTGACGTGTACTCCGACCTCCTGCTCAACGCCGCCCCTGCGTACGGTCAAGCCGGCGGCGTTCACGACATTCTCGACGATTCCGACGGCCAAACCTACGTTGTCGAGCAACCGGTGGCCGAAGCCGCCAAGTCCCTGTTTGAAACCACCGAAGGCATCGATATCCTCCCTCCCGGCGCCATCGCTCTGGCGAGTCTACAGGAAGCGATTGAGGTGGGCGAAGTCGAGGAAGAAGACTGCGTCGTGCTCAACATCAGCGGTGGCGGCACCCAACGCCTCAAGCAAGACCTTGACACCGAGGCCGTTCAACCGTGGTTGACGGTGGAGGCGTCCCGGGCCGTTGACACCATCCTCGCTCGCCTTTCGGCGTGAGCGCAGTGAACAATCAAGTTCAAAGCACAAGGCTCGTTGTTGGGGATTGAGGCGAGACGGTGGTTGAAGAGGCGTGGATTGAAGCCGAAGTCCTCAAGGCTGTTCCCGATGCTGTGGTTGAGGTCATCGACCTTCACCGCTCCGGCGACCACTTCCACGTCCGCATCATCTCGCCTTCCTTTGAGGGCGTACGCCCCTTGCAGCGGCAGAAGCAGGTGCTCGCCGTCATGGGTCAGCACATCCCCCATCCCGTTCACGCGCTTGACCTCAAGTGCATGACCCCAGCACAGGCCGAAACCGCTGGTGACACGGCCTTTGACCCGCACGGCGGCGGTCAAGGGGTGCACATCCGCCGAATTCAGAGAAACCAGGAGTGAACCCCATGAATTGGACCCCCGAAGAACTTCAAGGCCTTGTCGACGATCACCCGATTGTGCTGTTCATGAAAGGCAGCCCAAACGAGCCTCAATGCGGCTTCTCCAACCGAGCCGCTCAGGTGTTGCAAACCCTTGGCGAAGAATTTGCTTCCGTCAACGTGTTGAGCGACCACCGAGCCATCCCTTCCATCTGTGCGTGGTCGGACTTCCCCACCATGCCTCAGATTTTCGTTCACGGCGAGCTCATCGGTGGGTCCGATATTGCTCTTGAAATGCTCCAAGACGGCAGCCTTCGTGAGATGTACGACGCCGGTCGTCAAGCCTGAGCAAGGTGACTCCATGTCGGGCAAGCGACGCCGCTTGGTCGTAGAAGGCGGCGAACGCATCGTTGATTTTGACAACAAGGCGTTCAAGCCCATCCCGCAAGCCGGCATTGACCTCGCCGTTGAAGCCATGCAGGCGGGCGTGATGTACCGGTATCAGCCCAAGACCAAGGACGCCTCCATCACGGCCAAGTTCGAGAAGGCTTTTGCCGACTACATGGGCGTCAAGCACGCCGTTGGCACCAATTCCTGCGGCTCGGCGATGTTCATTGCGCTCAACATCGTGGACGTGCAGCCGGGCGACAAAATCCTCACCAACGCCTTCACGTTTCACGCCGTTCCGAGCGTGATTCAACACGCACGGGCTGAACCCGTGCTCGTGGAAAGCAACCGCGAGTGGGCCATGGACCCCGAGGACTTGGACAGAAAAGCGGCCGAGACGGGCGCCAAGGTGTTGCTGATGTCGTACATGCGCGGCCACGTGCCGGACATGGATGCGGTGATGGAGGTCGTTGCGAAGCACAACCTCGTGCTCATCGAGGATTGCGCCCACGCCTACGAAACCAACTGGAACGGACAACGCCTCGGCACCTTCGGAGAAATCGCCTGTTTCTCCACGCAATCTTCGAAGGGTTTGAGCGCAGGGGAAGGCGGCTTGTTCATCACCGATAACGACGAGTATGCGGCGAAAGCGGTGCTCTACGCCGGCTCCTACGAACGCCTCTGGAAGAAGCACTTCGACCTGGACGCCGACATGATGAACATGCTCCAGAACCAAATTCCTGGCTATTCGATGCGCATGCAGGAAGTCACGGCAGCCATGTTAACACCGCAAATCGCCCGTTTGGCCGAGATCAAGACCGTCCACGTCGCCAATTGGAACCTGCTCCACGCTCTCATCGCCGACCATCCGAACATCGAAATCCCTTCTGCGCTGCCCCAGGTCGACAGCTTCTGCGACACCATGCAGTTCCACCTCGTCGGTCTTTCTCGGGAAGAGGCGGACCGGTTCATCGAAGTTGCAAGGATGGAAGGCCTTCCCATGCAAATCTTCGGTGTTGACCGCAACGCACGCGATTTCCGTCAGTGGGAATACGTCGAAGCGCACAAAGACGAGTTGGGCGCCACCATCGCCAACATCGAGTTCGCCTGCGACCTTTCCCTTCAGCCCCACTTGACGCAGGCCAACATTCGCACCATCGGTCAAGTGCTGCACGAGGTATTGGCTTACATCAACGGCGATGCCTGAGCAAGACTTGATGTTGCACCGGCATCGTTGGCTCATCATGGTCCGTCCTTCTCGGTGGAGCGATGAACGCAAGGCCAACCGAGAACAGGCCGATTGGATCGTCGCTTGGCTGCGTCAACACGGACCTGCAACCACACCCACCATCGTCGCTGCGCTTGAAGCCGAAGGGCGAGATGTTCGTGCCCACGTGCTTCAGCGTGCGCTTCGCCGCTCGCCTTTTGTCCATTGCATCGGAAAAGAGGACGGCGCACGCGGCCCCGTCAGCCGATGGATGTTTTCGGTGGACCCGCCCGATGAGCCTTGAGCCGTGGAAGAGGTTGAAAGCCGGTGTCCCAAGGTCGGTGCATGGCCGCCCAATCCCCCCGCACCCCCTCGAGCGGGCGGGATGCAGGGTGGTTGATGGGGGCCGACTTGCTTGCCGTCGGCTTGGCCTTTCTCGGACAAATCTTGCTCGTCAATGCGCTGATCGCTGAGCATTACGGCTGGATGGTGCTCGCCATCGACCTGTACGCTTCGTTGTTCCTCGTGGTGGACCTTGGCCTACCAACGCTGTTGGCGAGGGACGGGGCCAACGCCCCGCATCTGGTTCGACCCGCCGTGGCGCGCACGTACCGCTTGCAGGCGTTGGCAGCGGTGCCCTTCGTGCTTCTTGCTTTGGCGCTTCGCCCCGACCGTTGGTTGAACATGGACGCCCCCGCTTGGTTGCTCGTTGCGGCCGGCTTGACCGCCATCGCCCACATCGCCTCGTACGCACCTCGTTCGGCCTTGCGAGCGTTGGGTGAGGCGCGGCTCGAGGCGGTTTCCAAGGTCGTGGAACGCAGCGTCACCGTTGCTGGTTACGGGGTCTTGGTCGGTGTGGGTTCCACCTCAGCGACGGCGTTCATGGGCGCCTTCTTGTTGGGGGCTTGTGCAGGCTGGCTTGTTGCGCTCGTGTTGATGCTTCGCAACGCACCCGTCGGGCAATCCCCAGACACCCTGACGTCTTTGGGCGAGGATTGGACCTCGACCAAACACCTGTTGTTCGCTGCGCTGCCCTTCGCCATCACCTTGGGTGCGTTGCCCTATGTGGTTCGTCTCGAAAAATTCCTCGTGGCCGCCTCGGGCGGGGCAGAATTGGCCGCCGTCTTCCACGTCGCCCAACTGGCCTGGCTTGCGGGATTGGTGGTGCCCGCAGCGCTCCGCTCAGCGTTGTTGCCGGTTTTGGGTCACGTCCGGGACCAGCCCGCGCGCTACCAACGAGAACTGCACCGAGCGCTTGACATGTGTTTTGGCCTGGTGCCGTACGGCCTGTTCGGCGGCTACCTTTTGGTCGCCGTCTTGGCGCCTTTTGCGTTTCCAGCGGCCTATTTGGACGGTACCTACGGAGCGTCAGCGGTCGACCTGTTCGCCGTCCTGCTTGCGGGTTGGGCCGCCACCTTGCTCGCAACACCCACCTACACCTCCTTGATGGCGGGCTTCCGTTCGTGGCGTTTTACGCAGTTCATCTTCGCCGTTCTGCTGCTCGCCGCTCTCATCGGCTACGGCTTGATCTTCGGCGTGGCCACGACCAACGGGGCGACCTTGTACGCCGCCGCTCTTGCCAGTTCGCTCTCTGCGGGGGCGTTGCTCGTTCTCTCGTGGTGGATGAGCGGGCAACGGGCGTTTGTCGCTCAGCGTCGAGACGAATGGTGGTTGACCGCTTTGGGAGGCTCGTTCATCGTCATCGGCCTGTTCACGCAAACGGCGTGGTGGGTGTTGGGGTTGCCGCTTTTTGCCTTCACGCCTCAAGCGTGGCGAGCACTTCGCTCCACGCTTCGATGACGGCCTCTCGACCGGCGAAGGCCAAACGTTCCTCCACCGATTCATCGGCCTGCCAGCCGTGCCTGAGGGCCTGCTCAATACCGTCGGCCAAGGCTTCGGCGTCCGGGTCGCACACCCATTCATCGGGGAGGTATCGGCGCACCTCGCCCACGTCCACGCTCACCACCGGGGTACCGCACAACAGCGATTCACGGGCCACCAAAGGCCCTGCCTCCCGGGTTGAGGTCACGAGGGTGACGTCAGCGACGAGCATGCGATCGTAGACGATGCTTCTCGGCTGATGACGCAACGAGGTGATGCCGACCATCCATCCGCGTTGCTCCAAGGCTTCACCGGTTTGGAGGGCGAGCAAGTGACGCTTCTCGGGCCGCCGTGGGTCGGCGGGAAAGAGGATGTCAATCGCCTCTTTCTTCCACGGCTTCGAGAGCGGCTTCAAGGGACGCCGCCATTCCCGGTCAACCTCGGTTAAACAGGGGATGGTGACGGTCTGAACGGAGGATTCCACGGCTTCAGCGACCGCTTGTTCGAGGCGATCGGAGGCGCACACCAGCGTATGACACGATGCCATCAATCGCTCAACATGGCGTTTGAGGTTCGGCTTCTGGAGGGCAACGTCCACGTCGTAGCCGTGGACGACCCCAACCCAAGGAACGGACCAGCGCGCTGCAAGTCGCTCGGCGAGTCCGGCGACCGGCCAAAGCGTGTGACAAACGATGACCTCCGGGCGCCAATTCTCCAACTGCCGTTCCACCCAACCCGCTCTTCTCGCCACGCTCGCCAGCGTGAGGCGGGGGTAAGGGTGCTCGGGAAGGGCGAAAAACCTCGGGACGAGCACGCGATGTCCACGGTACGTCCAGCTTCGGGGTGTTTTGGCCACGCCGAACATGGTGGAGCGTCGCGCTTCGGCGTACTTCGGCATCCGAGGCAGCGGGTTCACGGTACGGACCTCGTGGCCCATGCTGCGCAGGAGTTCGATGTGGTCGTCCACGAACACGCCTCGGCTACTGTTGGCCGGGACGGGGTGAAGCAGACTCACGACGAGGACCTTGACGGTGAACCCTCCATCATTGCAAAGCGGCGTGAATCTCGGCGAGGTTGGTGGCCACGTCGGCGCGGTCGTTGAAGAGTCCTGAGCCCACGACACAATTGCTCACGCCCCAGTCCCGGAGCATGGCGATGTTGTGAGCCTTGACGCCGCCGTCGACTTGAATTTGCACCGGTCGACCGCCCGCAACGACTTGGTCGGCGATGGCTTGAGCGAGACGGCGAATTTTCGCCTCCACGTTGGGGATGAAGGATTGGCCGCCGAAACCGGGATTGACGCTCATGATGAGGACCAAGTCAACTTCGCTGAGAACCTCCAGCGCCGCCTCTACGGGCGTTGCCGGGTTCAACACGACGCCGACGGTTGCGCCCGCCTCTCGAATGGCGGAGAGCAAACGGTGCAGGTGTTTGACGGCTTCCACGTGAACCGAGATGTGGTTGCAGCCGGCGTTGATGTAATCCTGAAAGGAGGCCTCGGCGTTCTCAACCATCAGGTGCGCATCGAACACCGCATCGGGTCCGAGTGCTTCTCGGAGGCGTCGGATAACGGGAGGGCCAAACGTAAGGTTCGGAACGAAATTGCCGTCCATCACGTCCAAATGAAGCCAATCCAGCCCGGCGTCCAACGCTTCACGGCAGTCGGTGGCGAGGTCGGCCAGGTTGGCCGTGAGGACGCTCGGTGCGATGATCATGGTGACCCTTGACCGTCCCAGTGGACGCCATTTGATGAGGCTTGTTATGGAGGCAACGCCTCATCCATCCCGGCACAAACGCCTATAATGCGTCATTTGGAGGGGAGTTCGGTGAAGACATGGGTGAAGTACGCAACATCTCCGACGCTGAATTCAACGAGACGGTCAACAACTCGGAATGGGTCATCGTTGACTTCTGGGCACCATGGTGCGCTCCATGCAAAGCCATCGGCCCCGTCCTTGAAGCGGTTGCCAACGAACGCGACATCGTCGTTGCCAAGGTGGATACGGATCAAAACCAAGCCACGGCCGGCCAACTTGGCGTCCGCAGCATCCCCGCTCTTTTCATGTACCGAAACGGCACCATGGTCTCCAGCAAAACCGGCGGTATGCCAAAACCAAAACTCCTTGCTTGGATCGATGAAGTGATGAGCGCTGACGACTTCTGAGGTCAGTTGAGCCGCTCGAGTCGGGCCTGCTTCTCTTCGCCGACGTCCCGCAGCAAGCGTTCTCGAAGGGCCTCGTGCAACCACATGCCCTCGTCCAATTCCAGGAGCAAACCGTGGTTGAGCAAATTGCTTGGCGGTGGACCGTTCCAGGACACGCTGGCCGCCAACCGCTCCCAAGGGATGGGTGATTCCGCCACAGCGAGAGTGGCCAGCATTTCTTTTTCCTGTTCAGGGAGGCGGCTCAGAATTTCTTCGTCGAGGAAACGCAACCAGTCCTTGTGTGTTGGTTGTCCGTAAAGTTCGAGCAATTCAAGCGCGAGGGGGTGACCTCCCGTGGCGGCGTGCACTTCCTCAGCAGAGGGGGCCTCCGCCGTCAGCGTGGCCAACCATGCCGTGGTGGCTTCGAGGCTCAAGCCTTGCAGGGGCATCTCTCGGACGGTGTCTCGGATGTGCACGTCCCTGCGGTCGTAGACGTCCAGTTCGGTACGGGAGATGAGCAGCATGCGGAGCGGGGCTCGCTGCGCCAATTGAAGCAAGGAGCCCAACAAGTGACGGGCGTTCTGGGCGATGTGGTGCACATCGTCCAAGACGATGAGCCAATACGGGGGAGGCCCGCCAGCGCTGTCTTTGAACCGTTCACGAATCGTGTTTGCATCCGTCATGTAGGCCAGCAATCGACGTCGCCATGCGTCCACGTCCATCTCCGCACCCGGGGTGAGCGGGAGTGTTTCGATGATGTTGTACGGGTCGTGGGAGTCGTCGATGCCGAAGCGGTGCAAGAGGCTCGTTGCGAGACCAAGCGCACGGTCCCAAGGCTGGCAGGTGTACCAACACACCGAGAGGAACGGGTCGGTGTCCATGTGCTGTTTCAACCAGTGGGCAACAAGCGTTGATTTTCCGATACCGGCAATGCCGTGAATGACCATGCACGGGTGACGGTCGCCAAACCAGTCGTGAAGGCGAGCGAGTTCAGGGTCTCGTCCGTACACGGGACGGGTAACGGGGGGTTGGTTGGCGTAGGTCGCATGGACACCGACAAGTGGCGTGAGTCGGCCGGGTGCGGGCAGTCCGTCTTGCTCGGCTTTCTTGATGTTGCCAAACCGGATATCTCCGTAGGTCAGCACGCCCTCGTGTTGGGCGTGGAGCAGGATTTGCAAGAGCGACAAATCGGCCGCAAGAAGCGAAGGAACTTCCGATGCCTTGACCTCAAGCAGGTCGCCGTCAACGTTCCGCACCAAGACCTTGGTGGCGTTGAGGGCCACTTCTCGTTGGCGTGATCGCAGGCGCCCTTCCTCGGTGAGCTGCCAGGTTTTCTGCCGCCGTTCGTCCCCTTGAACCGAACGCGTGTGCTCCTCCACCAGCGTTTCCTTCAGCAGGTCTCGCATGGTCCGGCTGACGTTGGGAGGGTGTTGAGCGCAGGCTTCGGCAATGCCCGGACGGGTCAGGCTCGGCGGCACCATGTAGCGGTCGGCCCACTGGTCGTTGGCGAGAAGATGCAGCAGGATGCGGTCGCGGGCGGCAACGTTCACCTTGGGAATGTCACCCGCCATGCAATCCGCTGGGGGTGTTGCTTGTTCAACGCTTGCTTTGTTGGCTTCCCTTCCGTGAATTCAGCCCGTGAAGCATGAAGGTTCACGAAGACAACAAACCTTTTATTTGAACAATCATGGGAATTCATGGCCAAATACCCGAAGTCACCCAACGGGGCCCCCCGCTTCATTTCCCTCCTGTTGTGCGGGCTGATGTTGCTCTCTGCAGCACCGCTGGTGAGTGCCGCTGATTCGGACGGCGACGGGTTTGATGACAACGTCGACGATTGCCCGTGGGCGTACGGGACATCGACCGTTGACAAGGACGGTTGCCCCGACCGCGACGGGGATGGAACTTCCGACGATGCGGACGGTTGGACCTCAAACAACCCCAACTTCTCTCAAGAATTCCACATCAACAACGTGAACGGTTACAGCATCGACCACAATCAAGACGGTTCGCACGTTGCCGTTGCGACCAACGACCGCGTGCGCATTTACAACGCCTCGACGTACACCATCGTGACCACCTCTCAAGACCTGGTCGACGGCAACAACGCGTACGTGACGGCTTTGGATTGGAGTCCAAACGACATGTACGTTGCAGCAACGTTGAGCGACGACACCGCTGCCGTGATGTGGGCGAGCAATCTAACGGTGATCCACGACGGCATCACCCACACGGGCAGTTCGCGAACGTTCTCGGACGTTGCATTCATGCCAAACAGCACGTCGTTCGCCGTTGTTGACGAAGCCAGCGGAGGTTGGGGCGGCGGCACGTGTACCGGTTGCTCCATCATGCTCGTCAGCGTGGCTGACGGACAGATTTGGAGGGAAGTTACACCTGCCGGGAACAGCGGCTCGTATTCTTCCGTGGCCTTTTCTCCCGACGGCAGCGCCATGGCGGTTGGCGGCGATGGCAACTCCTACCTGATCGAAACAACGAACTGGACGACCGTTCGCGCCATGAACCCTCAGAGCGGAGCCAACATCAACGCCATCGCCTTCTCTCCAGACGGCCGAGTCATCGCCATGTGCAGCGGGTACGACAACGGCAACTCGAGGCTCCGAGCCTTTGCGTCCTCCAACGGGGCATCGTTGTTCAATCAACAGGCGACCAGTACCTGCTACGGCGTGGACGTCTCCCCCGACAATCAACAAATCGCTTACGCCATCGGCTATTACGGCTCTGACGGGGGCTCGTTGCTGGTCTACGAGTACTCGACGAACCTGCTCGTCGACCGCGTTCAGCTGGCTCGCGGCACCAGTGCCTGCACCCAAAACGGCAATCAGAACCCCTGCGGAAACATCAACGGGGTTTCATGGCATCCCGACGGCGTTCACTTCGGTGTCGCCGTGAGTCGAAACTACGAGGGCGTGTACTTCCTCTTTGCTGATTTGGATCCCGACAACGACGGCTACAACTCCACCGACCAGGGCGACGGCATCGTGGATGCCTTCCCCGACGACGGCACCCAATGGGACGACACCGACAACGACGGCTACGGCGATAACCCCGCCCCAGCCAACCAACCCGACGCTTGCGTCACCGTTGCCGGGACCTCGACGCAGGACGTCTTCGGGTGCCCCGACGCTGACGGAGACGGTTGGTCGGACACCGGCGATTGGGCCCCCAACAACCCCGACCAGTGGGTGGACGCTGACGGCGATGGACACGGTGACAATTACCTCTACGAGGTGAACGAGTACCAGTTCCACGTGAATCAATCCGGCGATGCCTTCCCCAACGACGCCACCCAATGGAACGACACCGACGGCGACGGTTACGGCGACAATTACGAAGACGCTTCATGGGACACGTACCGACCCACGGAGTGGCCGGGCGTTCTGCTTCCTGCGGCCAACGAGCCCGACGCCTTCCCCCTCGACCGAACCCAACACGTTGACACCGATGGCGATTGGGTCGGCGACAACCCCAACAGCGACCGTGCAGATTTGTGCCCCAACGTGTGGGGCAACTCCAGCTACGACCGCCTCGGTTGTCCTGACAGCGACGGCGACGGCTACTCAGACCCCGATGCAACTTGGCCCAGCACTCCGGACTGCTTCGGCGGTGATGCGTTCCCTGCAGACCCCACCCAATGGTGCGATGAAGACAACGACGGCTTCGGCAGCAACCCCGAGGGCAACAACGCCGACGATTGCCCATCAAGCGCAGGGACGTCGTCCATTGACCGGATCGGTTGCGCCGATCGTGACGGCGACGGGTACTCCAACGCCGGCGATCCCTTCCCCGACGATGCGACCCAGTGGTCGGACCGTGACGGGGACAACCGCGGCGACAACGCCAGCGGCAACAACCCCGATGCTTTCCCCGACGACACCTCCCAATGGAAGGACACCGATGGCGACGGCTACGGTGACAACCCCGGAGGCAACAACGGCGACGCTTTCCCCTCCGATGCCAGCCAATGGAGCGACGAGGACGGTGACGGCTACGGGGACAACCTCGAGGGAACCAACGGCGACGTGTGCCCGATGGAGTACGGTGAATCGCAAGAACCCCTGAGCCGGGGTTGTCCGGACAGCGACCTTGATGGCGTGACCGATCCGTTGGACGCCTTCCCTGACGACCCGTTCCAATGGGCCGACACCGACGGTGACGGCTACGGCGACAACACCAACGTCCCGAGCGGCGACGACTGCGTTGAAGAATTCGGCAAGTCGTACGAAGAAGGTCGCCAGGGTTGTCCCGACGCCGACTTGGACGGTTACGCCGACGAGGACGATGCCTTCCCCACCGATTCCGAACAGTGGGAGGATTCCGATAACGACGGCTACGGTGACAATTATTTCTGGGAAAACATCACCGTTGAGGACAGCGAAAACCCGGGCAGTTTCATCGTGTTGCGTGAACAGCGCGGCGATGCCTTCCCCGATATCGCCAGCCAGTGGTCGGACACGGACGGCGACGGATGGGGCGACAACACGAACAGTTCAAATCGCGTGGACAGCTTCCCGCTCCGTGTGTCGCAATGGCTTGACTTCGACGGCGACGGTTACGGTGACAACGTCACCGGTTACCAGGCCGACATGTGCCAGAAGCAACCGGGCACCTCCGTCTCTGGCCTTGAGCCAGAGTGGTTTGGATGCCCCGATGCCGACAGCGATGGGGTGGCCGATGACGCCGACGGGTGTCCTTGGGACCCTGCGTTCTCCCTCGCCGCTGACAAAGCCAAGTGCACCATCACGGTCGATCCGAACGCCGAGAGCGAAGAAGGGGACACCAGTTCGTTCTTGAGCGGTGAGAACAGCACCCTCGTGTGGATGGGCGGCGTGATCATCTTCATGCTCGCCCTCATCATCGTCGCTCAAGTCTCCCGTGCCGCTGGAAAGCGCAAAGCCATGGTGGCCAATCAGGAGAAGCAACTCGCACAGGCCTCCATCGCCGAAGAAGAAGAACGGCGTCAGGCGTGGATCCAGCACTACATCGCCGAAGGCAACTATGCGGAAGCTCGAGCGTTGGGTTGGGAAGGCACCGAGGGATTGCCGGAATGGAAGCAGCATGAAATGCAGCAGCAAGCCGCCGCCGAGGCGGCGATTCCGACCATGTTGGACCTTGAGAACCTCTGAAAGCTACGCATCGTTTGCACCGCTGGCCTTTCAAAGGGGAAGCGACCATGTTTTCACATGGGCGAGAAGCCGCAAGGCCGCATCCTTCTCGTGATGGGCCTGTTGATGGCCTCGCTTTTTCTCGGTTTTGCTTCCGCTGATGTGAACGATGTTCGCCTCGAAGCGACGTTTGACAAGAGCGCCACCCAACCATGGGTTGACCCGGTGCACCCGCTTGAGATCACGCCTTCTTTGGTGAACCAAGGGGACGCGGTGACCCTGCCCAACAACCCCGCTTGCGAATTCGTCCTCAACGTGTTCAACGCCACCGGTGTCAAGATGGTCGATGGTGGCGAAGCATGTCCCCTCCGCGAACAAGGCCTCGACCTCTTGGCAGGTGAAACCTTCACGGCTGAATCGCCGTTGACATGGAGCATGAAGGATGCCGACGGGAGGTGGCTGGTAAGCGGGCAGTACACCGTTGAGGTCGTGCACCCGGGCACCGGCCTTTCCACCTCGACCACCGTGTTTGCTCAAACACCGGTCGAACTTCCGTCGGCCTTGGTCTACTCGGTCGATTGGGTGCAGCGCACCGAAACCGAGCTCGGCGCATGGGTGGGTCTCGTATCCCTGCACAACCCCACCGCCCAAGCCTTGGATTTGAGCGAGGTCGCTCCGTGTTCCTTTGAGCACACCATCGGGGATACCGTGAGCCTCGGACCGTCGTGCATCGGTCCTCAAACCACCTTGATGCCGGGCGAAGTGGTCCAAGTGGACGAATTGACGCTTTCACCGACCTCACCAACCTCGGTTCAACTTGCTTTGCCCGGAGGAGAAATCGTTCACGAGCGCCTCATCGAACCGCTGCAAGACAGCGAAAACCCGCTTGATGCCACTCTTTCCATGACGCTCAACGTTGACGAAGAGCGCCCCTTTGGACAAGGGGATGTCTTGGTCGCTCAACTTGACCTTGTCAGCCGCTCAACCGAAGAGCAGGACCTGACTTTCACGTCCTCGTGCAGGTCCGAGATGTGGGTCATCAACGACCTCGGTGAGGTCGTGTTCGATTCACGCAGCGCCAAAACCTGTCAAACCATTGAACTCGAGACATCGCTTTCGCCTTCCCAACCGCTCTCGTTGACCCTTCCTCAGTGGAATTTCTTTGACCAGGACGGGTGCAGAGTCGCACCAGGCACCTACACGGTCGTGGCCGAAGTCCCCGAGTTTCATCTCTCGGTCATCGAGACCGTTGCCTATCGGGACGCCGATCCAAACGGTTGCGATGGGCTTGCCGAGATCCAACTCACCACCGCCACAACGTGGCTTGATGACGATACCCTCCAATTGACCAACACCGTCACCAACCTCGGCCCAGAAGCCTATTTGCGAATGACGCAACCGTGTTCCTTCGTCCTCGATTTCCAGAATACAGAGGACGTTTCGGTTCACCGCTTCCAAGACGTCTGCGATGCTTACGACGGTCGCAAGGTCTTGATGCCCCAAGGCGGTGAGGGCTCGGTCTTTGCAACCTTTGAGGTTGAGATGGTCCAAAACGGCGCTCCGATCGTCCCCGAGGGCATCTATCAACTCGAACTCACCCTGCTCGCCTCAACCACCAGCACCGCTTCCGTTTCCGTGATATGGCCTCAAGATTTCACCGAATCCTCGGCGGAAGAAGAAAACACACCAATCGTTGAACAGGACGTGTTTGAATTGACGGGGACTTGGACGGGTTTGCTCACGGAGCAAGGCACCTGTTACGTCTTGGAAATGGACGACTCAATGCACCTGCTGTCTCACGCTCGAACGCTGGCCGCTTGGACACCCTCGGGAACAACCGAAGGCGTTTATCGAGCCGTTGAAGCCTCACCGTCACCCGCATGTGCCTCCTTCTCTGCGCCTTCGGTGGAGGTGATTGAAGTCGTGATGGAGCGGTCCACGCTTGAGCCTGTCATCGAAGAACCACCGGTCGAGGTCCAACAGGACGAGGTGAGCGAAACAGCCCCCGTTCCCGTTGCGAGCGTGCTGACCGTGGTTGTGACGACGTCGTTGTTGTCGCTTCTCGTCGCCGTCGTGGCCACCAACGAGGGCCTCCGGTTGCCCACCACGCTGGCGGGGTTGTGGTTGCTTGGTCTCGTGGGCAAAACCCACGAAACCACCGACGGTCGCTACCAACGCGGTCGCCTCATGGGGTACTTGACCGCCAACCCGGGCTGCCATTTCCGAGCGTTGATGAGCGCGCTGGAAATGAGCAACGGTCAGATAACCCACCACCTCCGTATCTTGGAGGCTGAGGAGAGCGTTTGGCGGAAAAACGACGGACGTCTCGTTCGCTATTATCCGCTGACCAATCAACTGAATCCGAGCACGAACGAAGAAGACCTCCCCGTGCCGCCGTTGTCCCCCGACCCCAACAGTTTGCAAGGCAAGATCCTCAACCTGCTCGACCAAGACGGCGATTTGGGTCAGTTCCCCACGCAAGCAGAACTCGCTAAACGGCTTGAGAAGAGCCAACAACTTGTATCTCATCACCTGCGTACGCTGCAAAAGTACGGGTTGGTCGAGCGACGAAAGATGGGCTTGATGAACCGCTACAAACTGACACGGGAAGCCATTTTCCTCCTGGAAACCAGCGATGATTTTGGATCCAACTAACGGGGCTACAAGTCGGTCATACCCTTCGGGCGAGGCGGGGATTTGAAAGCGTGAAGGCGAGTGGGTTGAATCGTCCAGTGGACGGTGAGGCTCCATGTCATCCGAACTTGAACCCGTTGACGAGGTCGGCTGGCAGAAGCGTTGGGCCGATGAAAGGGTGTTCGAAGCCGATTTGCGGGACGACCGACCCAAGTTCTACTGCCTTGAAATGTATCCCTATCCTTCGGGAAAAATGCACATGGGGCACGTGCGAAATTACTCCATTGGTGATGCCGTTGCTCGATTCAAGCGCATGAGGGGCTTTGATGTCCTCTATCCCATGGGCTACGATTCGTTTGGCATGCCCGCTGAGAACGCTGCCATTTCGGAAGGCGGCCACCCCCACGACAGCACCGAGCGAAACATGGCCTCCATCACCGCTCAAATCAAACGCATGGGCTTCTCCTACGATTGGCGTCGAACCCTCAAAAGCCACGACCCAAGGTACTACAAGTGGAATCAGTGGTTTTTCACCAAATTCATGGAGAACGGCTTGGCTCGTCGGGAGCACGCCCCGGTGAATTGGTGCGAGGCGTGCAACACCGTTCTCGCCAACGAACAGGTCAAGGCCGGTCGTTGTTGGCGCTGCAACGGTCCCGTGGAACAGAAAGAAATGAACCAGTGGTTCCTTGACTTGCCCTCGTACGCTCAGCAACTCCACGACGGGCTTGATACCATCCAATTCCCCGAACACGTCAAGGCGCTTCAGAAGGACTGGTTGGGTCGGTCTGAGGGTGCAAACATTCGTTTCAGCATCGTTGGTCGGGAAGAAGAAATCGAAGTGTTCACGACACGCCCGGACACCCTCTTTGGCGCCACCTTCGTCACCCTCGCTCCCGAACACCCCCTCTCACAAACGTTGGTTCAAGGCACCCCTCAGGAGGGCGCCTGGCGAGTCTTGCACGATGAGGTGGCGAGCATGTCGGAGTTTGACCGCATCAAGAACATGAACAAGAAGCAGGGGGTCTTTTCCGGCCACCATGCCGTTCACCCGCTCACCGGCGAGGCGGTCCCCATTTGGTTCGGAAACTTCGTCATCGCTACCTACGGAACCGGAGCGGTGATGGCGGTCCCTGCCCACGACGAGCGCGACTTCGATTTCGCAACCGCCTACGACATTCCTGTTCGTCGCGTGTTGGTGATGGAGGACGGCGGTGACGCCGAGGCTCCCATGACCCAAGCCGAGACCGATTTGGGGTACATGGTGAACAGTCCTTTGGACGGGTTTGACGGCCTCTACGGCCAAGCGGCGAAAGACGCTGTCTGCAACGCCCTCGAAGCCGCCGATCGGGGTGAGCGAACGGTCAACTGGAAGGTTCGACCTTGGCTGATTTCCCGACAGCGGTACTGGGGCACCCCCATTCCTGTCATCCACTGCGGCGAATGCGGGGCCGTTCCCGTCCCTGAATCCGATTTGCCCGTCGAACTGCCTCGTGACGTGGTCTTCAATGTCGAGGGGAATCCTTTGGAAACCTCGCCAACCTTTGTCAACGCCTCGTGCCCCACCTGCGGTCGAGACGCTCGCCGTGAAACCGATACCATGGACACGTTCATGGATTCGTCCTGGTACTTCTTGCGGTACACCGATGCTCTGAACGACGACGAACCGTTTGCAAAAGCCATCGCCGACCGCTGGATGATGGTGGATTTCTATTGCGGCGGAATTGAACACGCGCAGATGCATCTGATTTACGCTCGCTTCATGACCAAAGCTCTCCGAGATTTGGGCTTGGTCGATGTGGACGAGCCGTTCAACGAGTTGCTCTGCCAAGGTATGGTCAACAAATCAGCCCCGTTCTGTGCCGATTGCGGCGTGACGCTGTCGGTGGACCACGAAGGAGCGCCTTGCCCGCACTGTCACGGCGAGTTGACCTCCCGCTCAGCCAAGATGAGCAAGTCGCTGGGCAACACGGTTTCGCCGGAAGCCATGATCGAACGCTTTGGGGCGGATACGGTGCGTTTGTTCATCCTCTTTGCTGCCAACCCAACGGCGGGAATGGATTGGTCGGATGCAGCCCTTGAAGCGAACCACCGCGTGATGCTTCAACTCCGCAGCATGCCGGAGCAACTCATGGCTTGGTCCGCTTCGGACACGCCGATGGACGCTTGGATGGAGGCTCGCTTCGCTCAACGCCTTCACGAATTCACGGAAGCCATGGAGCGTTACGACCTACGCCGTGCGGTCGAAATCTCCCATTACGAGGTCATCAAGGACATCAACTGGTACGTCCGCCGAGGAGGCGGCAACCGAGCGGTCGCCGAGCGTATGCTTCCGGTTTGGTCCCAATTGATTTCCGTCTCAACGCCGCATCTGGCCGAGGTCTGGTGGAACGACCACGCGGCGACGACCGGTCTGGTTGCGGCGAGTACGCTTGAGGCTCCAACACCGCTGGACGATGACCAGCAGGTGTTGCTTGCCGGAGAACAGTACATTCGGGATGTGCTCGAACAGGCCCGAAAAGTTCGGGTGGTGGCGGAACGGCATCTCGGTCAGTCCGCCACGTCCGCCACGTTGGTGGTCGCCCCCGAATGGAAGCGTACGTTGGCCCAATCCGCTCTTGCCTTCCTCGCTGATGGAGGTCATCCCAAGCAGTTCATGCCCGTGCTTCAGGAAATGCCGTTGGCCCAAGGCGAGCGAAAAGGGGAAATTCTTGGGTTTTGGGGCAAGAAGATGCTTCCTCAAGTCTTCAAATGGGACGACGCTTCGAAAGGCGTCGTGGTCTCGTCAATGGACGAAGCCCTCGTTCTCAGCCGTGCCTCGGCCTTTGTTGCCGCTGAACTCGGTCTCGATGCGGTGACCATCGTCGTCGGTGAAAGCGCGGCTGACACCACGGGACGAGCGGGCTCAACCATGCCGTTGTCGCCCGCCATCGTGTATGCGTGATCATTCCTGTTCGAGGACGGACGGGCGAGGCGGTGGCGCCATGGCGACGTCTTCCTTCGGCAAGGTCGGGCCCACACGCTGATTGTTGGCGATGACAGCCCAGGCAACGATCACGCCCGCAGCAAGGAACAACCATCCTGCAAGGCCAAAGCCCCCGTCATCGTTCTCGCCGGCCGCACCGTCAACCTTCGTCGCACATCCCTGTTCATCCACCACCTCACCAAAGGCCGAATTGAGGCAGAAATCGTACGCATTCACCACGCCGTCATCGTCGTCATCGAGTTGAAACTCGCTGCAACCGTTGGAGGAGATTTGGTCGCCAGCGTTGGTGCGTGGGCACAAATCAACGGGGTCCAGCACCCCGTCTTGGTCGTCGTCATCGTCCTCAACGGCGTCGATGCATCCATCTCCATCCAGGTCCTGACCGGCCTGCGCCACGCCGATCATGCCCTTTGGACAGCGGTCCACCACGTCGTCGATGCCGTCGTTGTCGTCGTCCTCATCTTCCGTGCTGTCGACGCATCCGTCGCCGTCATGGTCCATGCTTTCGGCTTGGTCAATCCAATTTTTCTCGCCCAACAAGCAGGCATCGTCGACGTCGAGAACCCCGTCGTCATCATCGTCATCGTCCATCGTTTCGTCGATGCACCCGTCGGTATCGTAGTCGTTCCACGAGAAGGAAATCCACGGTGTCAAGTCGTTTGGACAGTTGTCGTCAGGAATGGACACCCCGTCGCCGTCCTTGTCAACGTCGCAAGGGTCACCGATGTTGTCGTTGTCCAAATCCGATTGGGTTGGGTTGGCGACCGACGGACAATTGTCAGCTTGGTCGACGAAACCGTCTCCGTCCGTGTCTTCGTCAGCACACCCGTCGGATTCAATGTCGTTTTCTTCGGTTGAAACCCAACCCACCGGTCCCGTTGGACAAAGGTCGTTGGTGTCGAAAACGCCGTCTTCGTCATCGTCCAAGTCTTCGGAGGCATCTCGACAGCCATCACCGTCGTGGTCGGTGTTGGCGTTGGACTGCCAGCCCACCTCTCCAAAGTGGCAGTCATCGTTTGCATCGTTGACGCCATCGTCGTCATCGTCCTCATCACAGAGGTCGCCAAAAGCGTCCTGGTCGTGGTTGTCTTGGTTGGGGTTGGGAAGTTTTGGGCAGTTGTCAACACCGTCGAGAACGCCGTCCAAATCCAAATCGGTTTCGTACATCCATACGCCGATATCAATCTGGTTTCGCTGGTCGAACACGTGGGGTCCGTAGGTGCCGTCGTTGTTGGAGGCGAACGCGACGACCGGGGAACCGGTGGCCGTGAGCGCCAAATCGGAAGGTCGGTCGTTGCCGTTGCCGCCCCCTGGAATCGCCCAGTCCCATGCGCCGTTTTCTTGGCGTTGCGCCAAGAAGAGGTCGAGATGGTTACCGTCGTTCAGGCCGTCAAGGTCGGTTAGCGTGAATTCACCGAGGGTGAGGTCGCCGCTTGTTTCACCGAGGACGATGGAATCGCCCTGCGAGGTGACTTCGATGCCGACGGCTCGGTCAACGCCGTTTCCTCCAAAGCCGTTGGCGTGCAGCCATTCGCCGCTTGCAGAAAGGTGGGCTTCATAGAAGTCAATCCAAACGGCGTCGTCAATGTCCATGTCTCCAAAACTCATGTTCTCCATGTAATCTCCAACGATGGCGATGCCGTTGGACGCCCTTGCGGTGCAGTCGGCGACGGTGTTGTCACCGGTTCCACCGGCGTGAGCGATCCAATTCCATCCTCCCGTGGAGTATTGGGCAACGACGATGTCCAGGTTCCCCGTACTGAAGACCTCCGTCTCGTCAAAATTCACCATGTCGAAGAACGGGGCGATGAAATAGGTCCCTCCGTTGCTGTCGATGCAAAGTTTTCCGGTGTTGTCCAGCGCATTCGTGGAGAACACGGTTTTGACCGCCAAATGGTCGCCGTACTCGTTCATCATCACCAAGGCAACGGCCTCTTCGTTTGCGCTGGCGGGCGAGGTTTCGTTCTCAAAGAGCAACTCACCGCGATGAAGCAGGGCAAGGTGGATTTCGTCGTTGAGCGTGACCAGCAGGTCGACGACGCTGATTTGGTAGGCGTTGGAAAACGATTTTGCCCACAACCAATCGCCTTCGGGCGTCATCGCTGCGAGGAACACGGCGTTTTCGTGGTCGTCAGCCGCTTTGCTGATGGGTTCGAGTTCACCGAGCGTCATGTTGCATGCGCTGCCAAAGGTCATGTCGCAGTACGTCCCGGCGACGAGAACCGTACCGTCGCTCAGTGCAGCCAAAGCGGTGATGCTGTCCAACCCCGAGTCCAATCCCGAATTGCTTGACCCGTTGGTCGTGTTCGCCCATGTCCCGTTGGCGGCGATCCATCCGATGAAGAAATCAACACCAAACGCTGAGCCTTCGGTTGAATACCCGATGACATCGCCGTTGAAATCGATGGTTTGTTCGAACGAACCGGCGGCGATGATGCCACCGTCTGGTAGCGGTAGGAGGGCGTTGATGGATTCGCCCGAATTGCCGCCTGCGCTGGCCAACCAACCGGTGGTGTTCGTTGATTCGCTCTGGAACGCAAGGGCCGGAGGCTCAAGCCCTTGGGGGGCGGGATTGACGAGCGGGGTTGCTGCCGTCGCCAACAGGAGCGCAGCGAGGAAGGCGTGCACGAGCGTGAAGCGCATGACGCTGGATGGATGTCCTCCATAAGAACCTCCCGTGCGGGCGTGCGCAACGGGTTTCGGGGGAGCCTTCATTGAGTGTCGCCTCAGCGAGAAGGCCATGAGTGGTTCGGATGACCGCCGGCGTCGCCAGCAGCGACGAGGGTCTTCGTCGGCGAACCGTCGGCGCTACGGTGGTCCAAAACGCCAACAGCAAGAGGAACGGTTTCGTGAGGAGGTTCGGGCCATGGATGCGAGGGCAGAGGGTCGATTCGACCAGCGACCGCTCCCCATGGCCATTCCAGAAGACATTGAACCCCCCCGTACGTTCCATCTTGAGTGGGCGGTCAGCCCCGTTCCGCTCAAAATCGAAGAAAAGGTCGCCGAATGGGTCGTACAGCGAGGTGAATACGGTTGGTTGACCGATGAGCGAGTGGACGAAATTGGCAAAAAAGTGGCCAACGATGCCATGACCCTCGATCAGGCCTTGTCGTTGCGCTCGGCTCTCCTGCAGCAAAAGACCGTTTATTCCCACCACAAATTGAAGCGAAAGGCACGTTCAATCGCCCAACAATACCGAAACGGGTCAACGGTGATTGAACTTTCAATCGAACACGACTTCTCCCCGATGAACCTCTTTCGAGCGGTCCTTGAGGCGAACGGTTGGTCGAAGAATCAAATCAAGGAACGACTTCGCAATCCTAGCAAAATGAAAGAGCGAGAGCGTCGTGAATTCGAGGAAGCCGAAGCGGTTGACCGCGTGGCGAGCGTTGACCAATCCGAGACGCAACTCAAGGCCGACTTGTTCGAAGACATCCTCGCCGACTGGTTCGAAGCGCAAGGCATTCGCCTTCGCCGTCAACCTGAGATGGTGAAGGAGCAATCCGAGGCACTGGGGCGACCGGTTCGGACGCCGGACTTGTTGTTTCTTGATCACGTGTACATCAACGGTCAGCCGGTGGCGTGGATCGATGCAAAGCACTTCTACGGCGCGGACGTTGAGTTCCAGCGCAAGAAAATGAAGAAACAAATGAACCGGTACATCGATGCTTGGGGCTCAGGAGCCATCATGTTCCGTCACGGTTTCTGCGAAAACCTGTACATGCCCGGCGTGCTCATGTTGGATTCCGGACCCATCGACCTCTCCCGCCTCAATGCCGACGAGTAGTCGGGGCGAAGCCGCTCAACAACGTGCCCAATCCTCGCCGATTCAGTTCGTTTTCCAACCGAATCAATTCTTCCTCGGTTGGAAGCTCGTCCACGCGACGGGGGAGAACGACCACCGAACTTCCAAGCATGCACAAGCGGACGGCGCAAGTGGCCTGGAGCCCGATTTGGCCGACTTCTTCCATGACCGCATCGTAAACGGCGGCGCGCTCGGCTTCGGCCAGCATGCCCGAAGCATCGGCAAAATTTCTCGATTCGTTCAGCACCTCCGACCAACGCCCTGCGTTCCATGCTCCGGTCCGAAGGGTTGCAAGGCTCGCTTCGCCCGCCTTGGTGATGAGGTTCTGCCAGTCAGGGTCGTCGATGTAGAGTGAAGTATGGCGTGCTTCAGCGGCGTCCCACACCAACAACAACGGGGCTTCAAGCCCGAAACTCACGGCCTGGCCCGGCCAACCAGGCGCACCCGGTTGGATGCGGAGTTCAACACCTCCAACGGACAAACCCAGCACATCACCGAGGCCAGCACCGTGTTCACGTTCAATACGGTGGGCCAGTTTTTCGTATTGAACGGTCGTCCCCCGTCGGGTTGCTGCATGAATCGCACGTCCCAAGGCGACCAGCCCAGCAGCGGACATGCCGAAGCCTTGACTGGTTGGGCACTGCAGGGTCACCTGAACGTCGATGTATTCATGCTCACGCAGCAGCGTGGCGTTGCGACACGCCTGAATGTAATCCATGTAAAGAGCGGTCTCGGACCGATTCCCTCCATCAGCATCGACGACGGTGACCGTGGAGCGCTCGTTGCTCCGTCTTGGCGAAGAGGCATCGGGTTCCATACCGACCATGGTTCGCTTGGGAGCCAAGACCTCATCGGTGTGGAGGGTGAGGGAGACGAGAACACCGTGGTTGATCGTAAACCCCGTACCTCTGCTGCCCTGGCTTCGCTTGAGGCGAGCGGACTTGTCGATGGCAAAAAGGAGGGTGATGTGGCCGCCGCACGAGGCTTCAACGGACGGGGACATCGTTCTCTGCACGAAGGCGAGGCTGATGAAGTGTGCTCTTTCCACTTCAAGCCAAAGCGGAGGCAACGTCTTCCTTCAATTCGGTGAAACGTTGGCTCAGTTCGTTCAACGCCATGTTGAACGCCGTCACGGGGTCATGGGCTCCATCGGTCTCGTAGGAGAAGACGAAAGCGCCGTCAACGGGTTCCATGCTGATGGCGTTGTCGAAGGCGTCCTCGCGACCGGTTCCGGGGCCGACTTGGTGAAGGGCTTTCTCGATGTCCATCACGTGGTTGATGTTGGTGACCTTCTTGTCCTTTCCGAACAATTTGGCATCGATGGGCTTGCCGTCGCTGGTTGTCAAGCCGAGTTTGAACAGGGTTTCTGCCTTCTTCGGCTTGTCAAGAACGGCGATGCATTGGGGTCGGAAGCCAACGGCGGCGACCGGGGACCACTTAGCGTGGTCGCGGCCACGTCCCAACACGGCAAAGGCGTAGAATTCGAGGAATTGACCCTTGGCCAGCACGGTGAGTGGGATGTCCTTGTGTTCTTCATGAATGTCGAAGACGGGGTCTGAAATCGTGGTGATGTCACGGGCGTACACGGTCTTGAACGCTTCTTCGGAGTCGGCCGAAGGTCCACGGGCAGAGAGTGTGTAGAGCACCTGGCACATGGGGCAACCCTTGTCCTTCTCCACGACATCCTTGCAGTTTTCGCAGGCATCGGGGAAGACCAAACCCTCGTCGAGGTTGGTGGGGATGGGGATCATGGCGAGGCGGTGAGCAAGCACTTCATCGGGAAGCACGTTCACGGATTCGACCACTTCGCCCTTGTTGTCTTGCGTGACACCTTGGGAGAAGTCGACTCGGGTGATGGCGAGTTTGGGGACGTCAGCGATCAGGGCTCGGCGAATAGCGTTGACTTGCGAAGCGTCGGTGTCGCTGATGAGGATGCGGATTTCGTGGCCTTGTGGCCAGCCTTCTACGATTTCGGTCTTCATGGTCATCACCAGTCTTCAAACACGGCGGCCCCGGCGTCCACCCTTTTTCTTCGTTCCATCGTGAGCGATAGGGGTGACATCGACGATTCGACTCACGGTCATGCCGGCACGGGTGAGGGCCCGGATGGCGGCGGTTGCTTGAGGCGCACGAATGGAGCGGTTACCGCCGGGGGCTCGGAATTTCACGACGATTTCGGTGAATTCCTTTTCTTTCAGGGCATCAGCCATGCGCTCTCCGGCTCGGGTTGCAGCGAATTGACTCCCTTTGTCCTTGCCGGACTTCACCACTTCGCCACCGTTGCAGGTGGAGATGGTTTCGGCCCCGGTCAAATCGGTAGCCGTCATGAGGATGTTGTTCTTCGAACTGTAGATGTTGACTACGGCTTTGCGGGACATCACTCATCGCCTCCTTCAAGAGCTGCGGATGAAGCCTCGCCGGCTTCCCGAACTTCTTCGGCAAACTCAGGGGTGGCCTCCGGGTCAACTTCACCGTCTTCGTATTCCGCTTTTTCACGGACGCCTTCAATGGCCTTTCGAATGGGGTGGTTGGTGTCGTTCAGAGCAGAGGTTGGATGGTAGCGGAGGTCGGCTTCTTCGTCCTTGCTGACGGGGTAGGACGGGATGGTGACCTTTTGCTCGCCGATGCAGATTTGGCCGTGCGTCACCAATTGGCGTGCTTGCTTCATGGTGCATGCAAGGCCTTTGTAATACACTTGAGCCTGGAGCCGGCGGTTGAGGACGTCTTCGGTCGTGAGCGACAGGATGTCACCAAGATCGGCGTCCGAAGCGATGAGGCCCTTGTGGTGGAGGGAGCGGAGGAGGTCTTCTCGCTCGCGCTTGCCGTGGCCTTCGGTCGTGTCGACGTTACCGATCAAGCGCATGGCTTGGCGTCGGTGCCGGCGGAGTTGTGACTTGGCCTTCCAAATCTCCTTCATGTTCTTGAGCCCGTGGTTCTTTTGAATGGCGTGCTCTTCTTCGATTCGGTCAGCCTTCCAGGGGTGGGAAGGCGTGTCGTACTTGGGTCGTGAAAACTTTGGCTCTCCCATGTTCAATCCCTCTCATCACTTCTTTCGGCTCACACCGAGGGTCAAACCGCCACGGCCGTTGGAACGACCGCGCTGGCCACGAACTTTGTTGCCCGACGCATGGCGAATACCACGGTAGCACTTCATGGTGCGCAGTCGGTCGATGTCGTCTTTGAGGGTGAAGCGAACCTGCTGGCCGGTGACGTGGACGTCGTAGCCCGATTCGAGGTCGCGTTGGCGGTTCAGCATCCATTCAGGGACCTTTTCGGCATAGGATTCGATGGCGACACGGAGTTCTTCCTGTTGCTCGGTGGTGAGGAAACCGGCGAGCGCGTAGGGGTCAAAGCCCGTGTTCTTGCAAATCTGAACGGCGGTGCGAGCACCGACGCCTTTGACCGAGGTCAATGCGGTGGCCAACGGCTTCAAGCCGTCCATGTCCGTATCGGCCATTCGCAAAATGTATGAAAAATCGTCACCAAGGTCCTCATCCTTCGGTCGTGCCATCGTGTTCACCTGTACGTTAACACACGCAGTGTCAAGCATCCCTCCGACCAACCCCCCATATATCAAGACCGCGATGACGGAGTTCGCGCCACTGAGCCGCGAAAAGAGGGGTTCAGGGACTTCCCTGTTCAACCTCGTCACGGCCCGAGACGCACAGGAGGAGGGTGTGGCCGTTGGGGTGCCGGGTGAGGAACCCGTCGCGAACCCCGTGACGGCGTTGCAATTGCCGGTCCAGAGAACCCTGCAAAACGGGTTGAAGCGCAGGGTCGAGGTCCATGCGAAGCTTGACCGAGCGAAAATTGTGTTCAAGCGCGTGTTCCACAAGCCCGTCAACCGTGCTTTCGTTCAATTCCATGCTGAGAAGTTCAACAACCCGGCCGGTGGCCTGAACCAAGGAGCGTTGCTGTTCGTTCAAGCGGAGCGCATGTTCGTGATGCACTTGAGGGCGCCGTCCTTCGGTCACCGCCCAGCGAACGACGCGGTCTTTGGACACCGAAGGCAACCACGAACTCACCAATCCGCTCTCGACCAGCGCCGCATCCAACAGGGTGACGAATTCACCTCGCTTTGGGGGGTGGATGCGCACCGTCGGCGGTTCGTCCGTTCCGCCGGTTCGCAGGATCAGCGCTTCGTTGCCCAAGGTCGGCGGAACGCGCACGAACCGGCGAGCCGTACCGCTTTCGGCAACGCACCCTCCCCAAAGGGCCAACCGGTCGACGCGCCCGCGTCCTCTCGACGTCCATTCCCACGTTCGGGGAACTCCAGGCCACACGGCCTCAACCAAAGCCTCCACTTCTCTGCGCTGTTCGTCGGTGAGCCTTGGCGAGAGGTCGAGCACAAAGGCGGGGTCGCCGGCAAAATGGGGTGCCCATTCACGCAAAACGCTGTGCAGCGGGGGTTGCATCTCTTCGAGCGCATGGGTCCGACTGTTGCGAGGTCGTGCCGGGTCGAGGTGCAAGAACGCAATGTTCTGCCCCGTTCCAACGGCCTGAAGCACGCCTTCGGCATCGGTTCCGTCGCCCGAGACGATGCGACTGTCGGTGAACCATGCTTCCTCCATGGCGGCGTGATGAGCGGCCACGGTTCGGATGTTGAAGGCCGAGGCCTGGGCTCTCGCAGGTTCGAGTTCCACTCCGAGGACGGGTCGATGCAGGCTCGAGGCGTAGGCTGCGAGTTGAATCCCGCTGCCGCAGGCGCAATCGAGCACGAGTCCTTCAGGAAGCGAATGCTTTGCCAGCAACGCAGCGCGCAAAACAGCGACCTGCCACGGCGTGGCCAGCGGCTTCCCTTCAACGGCGTGGTGGAACACCAGCCCTTCGGGTGCCGTGAGGTCCTGAGCGAGTTCAACCAAACCGGAAGCGTCCACGTCGGCGGGGTTCAGAATCGCGTGCATGGAACCGCCTCAGAGGGCCACGATATCGGACCGTGTGAGCAGGGATTCAAAGTGGATGCCGGCGGCTTCGAACGCTTCTTCCGCCCCTTCTTCCCGGTCGAGAATGCTGATCACACCCACCACACGGCAATCGGTTTCGGCGTGGATTCTCTCAACCGCCACGATGGAAGATCCCCCGGTTGTCGTGACGTCTTCGACGATAACAACATCCCCTCCTCCGGCCAACGATGAGCCTTCAATACCGGGGGGATTGTTGGTTTTACGCCCACCTCGACCCTTCGGCTCTTTTCGAACCATGAATCCTCGCAGGTGGTCAGGGGCTGCCGCCACCACCAGCGCGGTGAGCGGGACCGCTCCGAGTTCAAGCC
>Ga0181588_10000809_pt1 | contig 28130 bp, 28 predicted proteins | sample 071ome_26_FD_148607 | JGI IMG/M metagenome (GOLD analysis project Ga0181588, IMG submission 148607) | Coastal salt marsh microbial communities from the Groves Creek Marsh, Skidaway Island, Georgia - 071409BT metaG (spades assembly) | ecosystem: Environmental > Aquatic > Marine > Intertidal zone...
CGGAGTCCGATGGCGAGCGCCCGCACCTGGTCGCTCCACGTGCCGTCCGCCGGTGGTGCCTCGAACTCCGCCAGGCTCGCCCGGGCGACCGCGTCGAGGAGTGCGTCCTTGTTGTCGAAGCGGAGGTAGATCGTCATCGGGTTGACGTCGAGTGCGGCGGCGAGCTTGCGCATGCTGAAACCCGAGAGCCCGTGCTCGCTGATCAGGCTGCGCGCGACCGTGACGATGCGGTCGGGCGGGAGGTCGAGCGTTGGCACCCCGTCAATATACACCGTATAGGGGTGCTTGTGACTGCGTCCCTCGACTCACGACTCCCTTGCCTGCCATGCCCGCCCCGACCTGGTCCGCCGCCGCGAGCGTCCCTGGCGCGAGAATCACACCGTGAGTGACTTCATCGAGGTGGACACGGAAGAAACCTGGCTCAGTGACGATGATCTCGCCACCGTTCGAGGGCGCGTTCCGATGGTGTATGTCGATGCCGTGCCTGTGCGGGTCGACAGCATCGGTGAGGTGACCCATATCGGATTACTCCTGCGGGCGATGGCCGATGGCACCATCAGTCGAGCCCTCGTCACCGGTCGAGTGGTGTTCGGCGAGCGCATCCGCCATGCGCTGCTCCGTCACCTCGAGAAGGACCTCGGGCCGATGGCGCTCCCTCGCCTTCCGGCGAATCCGACACCGTTCACCGTTGCCGAATACTTCCCGGACCCCACGGTCTCTGGCTACCACGACCCTCGCCAGCACGCTGTCAGCTTGGCGTACATCGTCCCGATCGACGGCGAGGCCTCCCCTGCCGCTGACGCGCTCGACCTCGCGTGGGTCACGCCCGAGGAAGCCATGAGCCCCGAGGTCATCGCCGAGATGACCGGAGGTCACGATCGTCTCTTGCGCCTTGCCCTAGGTCACACCGGGCAGCTCCCCTGAGCCGGCAACGCGCGCTGGTGTGACCCCTGGCGCCCGACTGCGGTTTGGCGTTCACAATCCGGCAGGCTTAGTCCATGGAGAAGCGTGATCTGGTCGTGATCGGAGGCGGGCCCGCCGGGGCGGCCACCGCCATCCGGGCGGCCCGAGCCGGCGTCAATGTCACCGTGTTCGAGAAGGGCACTCGTGGCCGGGACAAGGTCTGCGGCGACGGCTTGACCCCCCGAGCGGTCGCTGCGCTCCACGAGCTCGACATCGACATGGACGATGCACACCGCATCGACGGGCTGCGGATGATCGCCGGTACGACGCGGCGTGAGCTGCCGTGGCCCGACAACGGTCGCTTCGCGCCCCACGGCGCGGTCTGGCCACGACGACGCCTTGACGAGAAGCTGATCAGCGTTGCGGAAGAAGCTGGTGCCGAAATCCATTTCGAGACCGAAGCGCTGCCAATCCTCGATGGCGAACGCGTCGTGGGCGTCGAGGCAGGTGGTACGAAGTTCGAGGCCCCGATGACGGTGGTCGCCGCCGGTGCGCCGGGTGCCGTCGCCCGCATGCTTGGGGCTGAGCGCGATCCCAACGAGCCCTTTGGGCTTGCGATTCGCACCTATGCCGAGTCACCGCGCCACGGCGATCGGCATCTCGAAGCGTGCCTCACGCTCAAAGACGAGTACGGCACGGCGGTACCCGGTTACGGCTGGATGTTTCCCGCCGGCGACGGCACGGTGAACATCGGCGTCGGGGCGCTCTCGACGATGAAGGGCTTCAAGCAGCTCAATCTCAACAAACTCCAGGAGAGCTACCGAAATCTCGTTACGCCCGAGTGGGACCTCGGCCCTGATCTCGAACGGCCCCGAGCGTGGCGGTTGCCGATGAGCGCGCTGAAGCGCCACGGCGACGGCTGGGTTGCGATCGGCGATGCCGCCGGTCTCGTCAACCCGATGAACGGTGAGGGGATCGACTACGGCCTCGAGTCGGGCATGATCGCCGCCGACCTCTTCGTCGCCGACCCGTCCACGGCGCCGGCAAGGTACGACACCGCAGTCGGCGAGCGCTTCGACGCGTTCCTTCGCACCGGTCGGCGCTTCAGCTTCTTGATCGGCCACCCGTGGATACTTCGCAGCGGGCTGCGTCTCGCGGTCGGTACGCAGTACATCGCTGATATCACGCTGCAGGTCATGGGCAACCTGGTCGACAGCCAGACCCCTGGAGCCGCCGGCCGTGTGATGCGGTTGGCCGACCGTACCCTCGCAGCCGCTGACCCGATCCTTCGCAGGACCCGAGCAGCAGCTTGAGCATCGGCGCTACTCAGGCGCCGAAGCGTGACTGCAGTGCGTTGTCCAACTCCTCAAGGGAGCGGACGATCCGCTCGACAGAGTGTTCGATCATCAAGTTGACGACTTCGTCGGCGAAGCGGCGTCGCCAGTCGGTGAAGAGCCCGATGACCGGTCGACCGATCCCGATGGCGTAGCCGATCTCCCATGCCGTGCCGTCATCCGTGGTGATGCCGTTGAGATTGGCGACGACGAGATCGCATCGGTCGATCGCGTCGCGGTCGTTCCGAAAGATCTCGAGCGTGTTATCGGGCGTCTTGTCAGGGTTGTCGCGGTGCGGGAGAAAGGTCGCAAGCCCGTGCGCGGCGATCCGGGTGTCGATTGTTTCGATCCACCACCGCTCCCCTTCGTCGAAGAGTGGGCCGGCGACGTAGACGAGTGGCGAAGTCATTGGGCCATTGTGCCTCGCCGCGTTCGGCCTGACGATGCGTCAGGAAGTACGCTGCTCCCATGAGCACGGATCCTGCGACCAGTGTCACCCCTGCCGAGGAAGACCTTCCTCTGATCATCTCCGTCGACGATCACGTCATGGAACCCCGCGACCTGTGGCAACAGCAGCTTCCACCGAGCAAGCGCGACCGCGGTCCCCGCACCGTCCAGGAAAAGGTCCGTTTGAAGTTCGAGGGTGGTCATTACGGCTTCGAACGCAACGATCCTGATGGCCATCTGTGCGACGTGTGGCTCTACGACGACCTGGTGACGCCCACTGGCTTCCTGCACGGTCCCGCCGGCGTACCTCGCGAAGAGCAACGAAATGTGGCCGCTGTCTACGAGGATCTGCGCCCGGGCACGTACAACCAGCGCGAGCGCTTGGAAGACATGGCCCTCAACCATGTGTCCGCCGCGATCAACTACCCCAACATCTTTCCCCGCTTCTGCGGGCAGGGGTTCCTTGAGCGCGAGGACAAGGAGTTCGCGCTCGAGTGTCTGAAGATCTACAACGACTGGATCATCGACGACTGGGGCGGTGGTGCCGGCCGAGGCAAGCTCATCCCGCTCACGCTCGTCCCGCTCTGGGATCCCGTGCTCGCCGCCGAAGAAGTCCGTCGCTGCGCGTCGAAGGGCAGTTACGCCATCGCCTTCTCCGAGAATCCCTCGAAACTCGGCTGCGCCACGATGTACTCCGGCGAGTGGGATGTCCTCTGGGACGCGTGCCAGGAAGCCGACGTCACGGTGTCGATGCACATCGGCTCGTCGTCGTCCATGCCCACCACCTCACCCGATGCGCCGTTGGCGACATCGATGTCGCTGTACGCCCAGAACGCCGAAGGCTCCTTCGTCGACTGGGTGTTCTCGGGGACACTCCAGCGCTTCCCCACCATCAAGATCGCCTACGCCGAGAGCCAGGTCGGCTGGATGCCGTTCCAGCTCGAACGCATGGATTCCGTGTTCAAGGAGGGCCGCGGCGGTGTCGGTGGTGCGGGCCCGCTTCCCAGCGAAATCGCAAAGGGTCGGATCTACGGATGTATTTTCGACGATCTCGTCGGACTCAAGCAGCGTGACGATGTGGGCATCGATCAGATCTTGTTCGAGACCGACTATCCGCACTCCGATGGAACGTTCCCCCACAGCCGCAAGGTTGCGCATTCGATGTTCGCGGCGGTCGGGATGAACGCGGAAGAGTGCTACAAGGTGCTCCGCGGAAACGCGATCGACGCCTACGGCCTTCAGCGCTTCGGCATCACCGAGTAGGCGCCTGCAGTCTCACATCAGCCGACTGAGCCGAGCACTCGATCGAGGTAGCTGTTGGCAAAACGGCCCTCGGGGTCGGCGAGAAGGCGCGCAGCCTGGAAGCGATCCCATTCGGGATAACGCGAAGCGAGCGTTTCCGCAGTCTCCGCGTGCATCTTCCCCCAGTGTGGTCGGCCGTCGAATTCCCGCACGATCGACCAGAGTCCACTGAAGTACTCGTCGTAGGGGGTTCCCCAGAAAACATGTGCCGCGATGTAGCCGCGGTCGGTTCCGTTGGCGGTTGACAAGGGAATGTCGTCGGCGGCGACGCAGCGAACTTCAATTGGGAAGGTGACGGGCTTGCCCAGCGTTCGGGCGAAGGCGTTGATTTCTCGGATCGCTGGCACGAGTGAGTCGAGTGGAACCGACCATTCACTTTCGTAGAAGTGCACCCACCGGGGGGTGGTGAAGACCTTGTGGGAGACGTCGACATAGTCGCGATTCATCTCGCTGCCGTTGAGCAGCTTGGCGACCGTTGGTGCCGCTCTGGGAAGGCGACGGGCAACCCGGTTGATCACGCCAAAGCCGATGTTCTCCGCAACGAGCTTGTCGGCGACGTAGCGGTGTCGCGGGAGTGGCGCAGCCGGCTCGTTCGTCCGATTGTTGATCTTGCGAGCTGCGTTTCGCCCGCCCGGCATGAAGAAGAACTCGGCGTGGTCGTTCGCCCGAATGGTGTCCGGCCACGCCTCCAGCACGTCCTCGAGCGCATGGCTGGACTCGACGGCGTGAATACGGAAGGACGGGACAGCCTGCAGGGTCACACGAGTAATGATGCCGAGCGCTCCGAGTCCGACGCGGACGCACCGAAAGAGTTCGGGCTCGTGGGTCGCGTCGATGTCGACCGCGTCGCCGGTGGGCGTGAGCATTCGAAGACCTCGAACCTGCGTTGCAATACCGCCGTAGGCGAGTCCCGTGCCATGGGTGCCGGTACTGACCGCACCGGCGATCGACTGCTTGTCGATGTCGCCCATGTTGGTCAACGCCAGCCCGTGCTGGTCGAGTGCCCGGTTGAGCTTCTTCAAGGTGATGCCGGCACCGACCGTGACGAGGCCGGTCGAGGCGTCGACGTGATGCAGCTGATCGAGGGCGTCAATCGTGACGTGAAAATCGGGCGTGACGGCGATCGCCGTGAACGAGTGGCCTGCCCCCATGACCTTGATCCGACGCCCTTCGGCATCGGCTCGTGCAACGATTGCCGCAAGTTCGTCTTCACTACGTGGAGCGAAGATCTCGCGTGGCTGGAAACGTTGCAGCTTCGACCAGTTCGTGACTTCTCGTCGTGCCATCACCAGTGCCTCAGGTCGACCGGGAACTCGTCGACAACCTCGGTGCCATCGACAAGCCACATCGTCTCATGCCGAGCCACCGTCGGGTCGAGGTGGGCGGGCACAACCCGGATTCGCTGATCGAGTTCGACGGGGTGCTCAGGGTCGGGCACGAGGGTGAGGTGCTCGTCGCTGCAGAAGAGGACCTGCCCCTCTGGCCAGAGCGGGTCGCCGTGATCCATCCCGAGGGCCTTGAGTCCCGCATTGGCAACGACATAACCATCGCCCTTCGACAGGATCGAGCACTCGAGATAGATCGCCTGGCGGAAGGGCAGATCGAGGCGCTGATACTGCGAGTCACCAAGGAGAAAGGTGCCGGCCTGGATTTCGCTGGCCCACGTGTTGGTGTTGTAGGTGCCGGTACCCCCCGCCGAGATGATGTCGCCGCCGACCTGCGCCGCAGCGTCCAGCAGCAGCGCCATGGCCTTCTCGACAAGGTGGATCCGCTTGGCCCGCTCCTCCACCATCATCAGATGGCCCTCGTAGCCCATGACGCCACGGACCTCGAGTCCGGCGCGCCGGGCCCGATCGGCAAGTCGGCCTGCGTCGCCGGGCGCGATTCCGCAGCGCGGCAAACCGACATTGACGTCGATCAGGACGTTGCGGAGCCCCGCCGTCGCCGCACGTTCGACCGTCTCGTTGGAGTCAACGGCGATGGTGACCATTGCGTCGACGGCGGCAAGGCGCTGAAGTTGGCTGCGATCGAGCACCTCATTGGCGAGCAAGAGATCGTCCCCGAGTCCCGCCGCCGCCATTCCCTCAACCTCGCGAACCGTCGCGCACGTGAATGCCCGGTGGCCGGCATCAGCCAGGCGCCGTGCCAGCGCAGTCGACTTGAAGGCCTTGACGTGCGGTCGCAGGCGCGGACCCGGGAGCGTCTCGCCGATGGTTCGAATGTTGTGATCCAGCGCGTCGACGTCGACCACGAGTGCGGGCACCGGGATTGCCATGGCCGCACCGTAGTGCGTGGAGGTCAGGCGGAGACCTTCGCAAGCGCCTCGGCTGGAGGGACATAGGCGAGACCCTGGGCCTCAGCGACGTGTTGCTCGGTGAGCATCCCCCCACAGATATTCAGACCGCCGAGAAAATGGGCATCGGCCAGAAGGGCGTCGTGGAGGCCTTGATCAGCGAGGGCAAGGGTGAAGGGCAACGTTGCGTTGTTGAGGGCATAGGTGGACGTCCGTGGCACCGCGCCCGGCATATTGGCAACGCAGTAGTGGACGACGTCGTGCAACACGTAGGTCGGCGTGGCGTGCGTGGTAGGTCGACTCGTCTCGAAGCAGCCGCCTTGATCGATCGCCACATCGACAAGTACGGATCCCGGCTTCATCCGCTTCACCAGTTCCTCGGTCACCAGCTTTGGTGCGGTGGCGCCTTTGACCAGGACTGCGCCGATCACGAGATCAGCAGCAAGGACCTCGGCCTCGAGCGAGTCATTGGTCGAGTAGACCGTCTCAAGTTCAGCCCCGAAACGACGGGAAAGCCGGTCGAGCACGTCGAGATCGCGGTCGAGAACGGTGACTTGTGAGCCAAGACCGATCGCCATCTCAATGGCGTTTTCGCCAACGACTCCGCCACCGATGACGACCGTACGGCCCGACGCCACGCCAGGGACGCCGCCGAGAAGCATGCCGGCACCGCCGTTGGGCGACTCCAGGCAATGGGCGCCAGCCTGCACGGCCATGCGACCGGCGACCTTGCTCATCGGGGCCAGAAGCGGCAGTCCGCCGAGGGCATCCGTGACCGTTTCATAGGCGATGCAGGTGGCACCACTCTCGAGCAGCTGCTCGGTCTGGGGGACATCTGGTGCAAGGTGCAGGTACGTGAAAAGAAGCTGACCCTCGCGAAGCTTCGCGCGTTCGGTTTCCTGCGGCTCCTTGACCTTGACCACCAAATCCGCCTCGCGCCAAACCGCCTCTGCGTCGACAGCGATGGTGGCACCTGCGGTTACGTACACCTCGTCCGGGGCGCCGATACCGGTGCCAGCGCCAGCCTCGACCGTCACCTCATGGCCGTGGGCGAGGAGTTCCCGCACACTTGCGGGCGTCAGCCCGACCCGCCGCTCGGCCACCTTGACTTCCTTCGGCACGCCAACATGCATCGGCCGTACCTCCCCTGGGGTTGATGTCTGCTCAGCAACATATGCTTTTCGACGGGCCGAATCCCTGAAAGATCGTGTGCCTGGAGATGCTTGAATGCACGATTCCTGCGCCTGCCACACGCCTAGCGTAGTCTTTGTGCATGCTCGACCTTGATGCGACCGACCAGCAGATCATCGCCTTGCTCCAGAGCGACGGGCGCATGACACACGCCGCCATCGCCGAACGGATCCACCTCTCCGCCAGCGCCTGTCTGCGCCGCGTTCGCCGACTTGAGGCCACCGGCGTCATCAGTGGCTACCACGCCGCAATCGACCGCGAGCGGGTTGGGCTCGGAACCACGATCTTTGTCGAGATCTCTCTCGACAGTCAGCACGAGGATCATCTCGACGAATTTGAGGCGGCGGTCGCAGCGGTACCCGAAGTCATCGGCTGTCATCTCATGGCAGGCGACTTCGACTATCTCGTCCATGTCGTTGCTGCCGACGTCAGCGATTATGAGCGAATCCACCGCACCCAGATGGCTCGCCTGCCACATGTCGCCAATGTCCGATCCAGCTTCGCGCTTCGGTCAGTCGTCGAACGAGGAACAATCGAGGCGCGTGTCGCCCTGACCGGCACAGAGCACACCGACAGATGAGATGAACGAGCGGTGGTTAACCGGTGGCCTTTGCGAGCGAGTCGATGACCTCGGCCGTCGGCAACGCCGCGATTGCCTGCGGCGGACACAAAACCTTTCGAGCTCGACTTCCGCCACCGACAATCACCAGCGTGCGCTCCATCACCAGCGCATCGATCCAGACCGGCAGATCGCTCGGAAGCCCAAAGGGGGTGACGCCGCCGATCATCATCCCGCCTGAGCGCTCCATCGTCTCGTCAGGCGAGGCAAAGGACGCCTTGCGGCTCCCGAGGCGCTTCCGAACCACACCGTTGACATCGAGCCGGGTCGAGGCCAGAACGACACAGCACGCCATGGGGCGCTCCTCGGACTTTCCGGCCACAAGAATCGCGTTGGCACTGTCGGCGAGTGCATAGCCGTAGTGCTCGCAAAAGGCCGCCGTATCGGCAAGGTCTGGGTCGCAGTCGACGATGTCGTACGGGCATTCGGTCGCACGAAGTGCGGCGAGCACGGGGTCCATCTCTCAGAGTCTGCCACTCAGAGAGCGATCAACGTCGTAGCGACCATCGCGGCGACGAACCCGCTCAGCTGGAGGCGGGTGAGTCGCTCGCCGAGCACGATTCGGGCGAGCAACACTGTCGCGATCGGGTAGAGAGACGAGAGCACGGCGACGATCGCTAGATCGCCTTCGAGGGTGGCGTAGAGAAACAGCGCGTTCGAGAACGTATCGACGAATCCAGCAACGGCAGGAAGCCGGATATCGGCCCGTACGGGCGGAAGCGGTGACTCTCGCTTCACGATGAAGAAGAAGACCGCCATCGCACTCACGGTCATCAGGCGACCACCCACGATCGGCCACGGCGCAGAGGCCTCGATGGTCTGATCCAGCCCGACGAACATCAGGCCGAATCCGACCCCGGCAAGCAAGGCCTCCAGGATGGCGATGAGGCTGACCGACGACTGCTCGAACGGCGACGCGCTCGCCAGACCGATCGCGAGCAACGCAACCACGACACCAACCCAGGCGGTCCCAGCCAGGGATTCGTCATCGATGAGCAGCCCCCACCCGGCGGGTACTGCGGCTGACGTGATCGCCGTGAGGGGTGCGACCACGCCCATCGGGCCACGCGCAAGGCCCCGATACAGGAGTGCGAGCCCGATGAATCCGGCGATTCCCGCCAGCGCACCCCAGGCAAGGTCGCCGAGGAGGAACTCGTCGGCGATGACGATGGCGCCGACCGTGATCAGGACGAGTCCGATCGAGTGGGAGATGGCCAGCACGCGCAGAACACTCATTCGCTTTCCTGCCAAACCACCCAGGAAATCGCCCGTCCCGAAAAGGGCAGCGGTGAGCAGCGCGAGCGTGATGGCCACGGGCGCAGGTTAGATGCACGCGGGCCGCTCCGGAGTCGTCTCCGGCAGCCTGCGGCCACAACCCGTCCTCTGGAGACAGATCAGGCGACGGAGCGATCAATGCTGTGTTGGCTGCGCCGAGCGGCCAAACTACGAGAGCTACTCGTCACAGGGGGACAACGTGCAGGGACTCATCTGCGAAGGGACGACCGAAGACAGCGTTCGACTGTCAGATGACATTCGACTTGTCGGCGACCTCTCGCCACGACAGGTTCGCGTCGAGATCCACGCTGCTGGGGTCTGCGGCAGCGACATGAGCTGTATCCACGGCAAGTACTACATGCCGACACCCCTGATTCCCGGCCATGAGGCCGCCGGCAAGGTGGTTGAAGTCGGCTCGGCCGTCACCTACTGCGAGGTTGGCGACCATGTCATCCTCTCGACGTTCGGCAACTGCGGCCATTGCTCCGACTGCGAGGTCGGCGACCCGGGCAACTGCGCCGTCGGCATGGGCGGCCTCTCGCAGCCCTACGCCGAGGGTGACCAACCGCTCTACAACTTCGCGAACATCGGCGCGTTCGTGCAGGAGACGATCGTCGCGGAGAACCAGTGCATCCCCATCCCGAAGGAGATGCCGCTGACCAGTGCGGCGCTCATCGGCTGCGGCGTGATGACCGGCACCGGCGCAGTCTTCAACCGTGCACAGGTACAGTTGGGCGACGCCTGTGTGGTGATCGGCGCCGGGGGCGTAGGTCTCAACGTCATCCAGGCCGCGAAGCTGGTCGGAGCACGTCAGATCATCGCCATCGATCGCATTCCTGAAAAGGAGAAGCTCGCCACCGAGTTCGGCGCCACTGATTTCATCCTGGCCGAAGACGATCTCGACATGGTCAACGCCGTGAAGCAGCTGAGCGGCGGTGGTGTCCACCATGCGTTCGAGGTGGTCGGCCACACCGGACTGCTTGCGGATGCGATCAACATGACTCGGGCCGGCGGGAACGTCTGCGCCGTCGGCGTGCCCGACCTCACCGCAACCGTCACCTACAACTTCCAGTCGCTGCATCAGAACAAGAACCTGATGGGTATCCGTGCGGGAGGCGCCAAGCCGCGTAAGGACTTCCGCACGCTCACCAATCTGTACATGAACGGTCAGCTCAAGCTCGACGAGATGATCTCGAACACGGCAGGCCTCGACGGTCTCATCGGCGCATTCGACGCCATGCGGGCCGGAACCGAGGCCCGCACGGTGCTGCTGCCCCACGGGTGACGTCTACGACGCTCGCATGACGCCGATCACCTGCTCGGCAAACCGGAGCCCATGCTCGGGGGTCAACGGGTGCCCGAAGTCCATGGTGAAGTGGGTGATCTCGAGTTCCCGCAAATGTGAGAGATGTTCGAGGAGCGCCTCGCTTTCGGCGTCGCTTGTCGGCAGCGGACGTTCGATCGTGGTGCCAACCTCGATCGACTGAGGATCGCGGCCTGCTTTCTCCGCAGATTCGCGGACGATGCCGAGCCGCATTCGCCAGTCGTCGTCACCGAGGAAGAAGCAGTTCCACTGATCGGCCTGACGCCCGACGAGCGGCAGCCCAACGTTGGGGCCGAATGCGCCGATACAGATCCGTGGCACAGGCTCCGGCAGTGGCGGGGCGCTGGCGTCGTCGATCGAGTAATGCACACCCTCGAAGCTCGGGTGATCTTCGGTCCACATCAGGCGACAGATCTGGATGAGTTCTTCAAGCTGTGCGAAACGCACGGATGGCTTCGGGAAGTCATAGCCGTAGGCCGCGTACTCGTCGGCGCGCCACCCAGCTCCGATGCCGAGCACGAAGCGACCGCCGGTCAACGTCTGCAGCGTTGCAGCCATCTTTGCCGTGAGGGCAGGTGGTCGGTACCCGTGGCCGAGGACGTGGTGGCACAGGGTGACGTCGGGGAATTTGGCTCCCAACCAGGTGAGGGTGGTCCAGGCTTCCAAGAAGGGGTCGGTGCGAGCGTCGAAGCCGTAGAAGTGGTCAGCGATCCAAAGGCTGTCGAAGTGCGGCAGCACGGTCGGGAGAATGTGCTCCTGTTGGTACAGGACGATCGCCTGGTGGTCGCTGCCGGCGTTGCCGATCACCGGCGACAGCCAGCCGAATTTGAGGTCGTGGGTCATGACTCGCACGGTACGCCCTTCTCGCGGTGCTCGGGTGGCTCCGGATCGAGCGCTCCGCGAGGATGCCGTCATGATCGTTGTTCGTTCCGAGACCCACCGTCGTCACCACAGCCTCGAGCTCGATGGCGCAACGATTGTGCCCTCGTGGGAGAGCCCGGATCGGGCGGAGCACGTTGACCGGGCGCTTGACGGGGACGGGGCGCATGAGACCATCGGCCCCGACCCCTTCGATGCGGAGCTTGTCGATGAGGTCCATGACCCCGACTACGTCCGCTTCCTCGCCGAGGCTTGGGCTCGCTGGCAGGCCGAGGGGCACGAAGCCGATGGGGCGATGGCGTTCGGTTGGCCCGCTCGTCGGTTCCGCAACGTGCGCCCCGCCACTCTCGAAGCCCAACTCGGCTACTACTCGTTTGCCGCAGATTGTTCGATTAGCGACGGCACCTGGGAGGCCGCGCGCGACAGCGCTGCGATCGCCGACACAGCGGCCCAGCGGGTCCTCAACGGTGCGCCGGTGGTGTTCGCTCGCTGTCGGCCGCCGGGCCACCACGCCATGAAGGACCAATTCGGGGGGTATTGCTATCTCAACAACGCCGCCATCGCGGCACAGCGGCTGCGTTCTGGCGGACACGAGGAAGTCGCGCTGCTCGACGTCGACTACCACCATGGAAACGGAACGCAGGACATCTTCTACGAGCGCGACGACGTGCGGTTCTGCAGTATCCACGGCGATCCTGCGGAGGAATTTCCCTACTTCTTGGGCCACGCAGACGAGCACGGCGCCGGTCGGGGCGACGGACACAACCGCAACCTCCCCCTCCCCCGGGGAACGGAGGCCGAGACGTGGTTCGACACGCTTAACCACGCGATCGACTGGCTGAGCACCTCCTCCCCCTCGGCACTCGTCGTTTCGCTCGGACTCGACACCTTCGTCGACGATCCGATTTCTCACTTTCGGCTGGAGCAGCCGGACTTCATGCGGCTCGGCCGGCGTCTGGCCGAAATCGAACTGCCGACCGTGCTGGTGATGGAGGGTGGTTATGCCACCGAGGAACTCGGCCGGAACGTGGCGTCCGTGCTCTCAGGCTTCGAGACCGGTCGTAGCGCCTAGCTGATGACGTCGGCGAGGGCAGCAAGGAATCGGTCGTTTTCCGCTGGCGTGCCGATGGTGATCCGGATGCCTTCACCCGCGAAGGGGCGAGTCACGACGCCACGACGCTCGAGCTCCACATAGATCCCGTCAGTCCGGTCGCCGAGTTCCAAGTACACGAAGTTGGCCTGCGTCGGGAAGAGTTGCCAGCCGGCTGCCTCCAGTTCCGATACGACCCGCTCGCGCTCGCTGATGATCATGTCGATCTTGGGCTGGTACTCCGCTCGATGCCGGACGGCCGCAAGCGCACCCGCTTGCGCTACGAGGTTGACGGCGAACGGAAGCAAGGTCTTGTCGACCTCGGTGACGACGGCTGGGTCCGCGACGAGATAGCCGACGCGGAGTCCGGCGAGGCCGTAGGCCTTCGACATCGACCGGCTGACGACGACGTTCGGAAAGTCGGGAAGGAGGTCGTGGACCGGATCACCGAAAGACGGGTCGACGAACTCTCGATAGGCCTCGTCGATGAGGACGATCACGCGGCGAGGGATCTGCGCGAGCATCGCTCGCAGGGCGTCGGTGCTCACCGCGGGCCCGGTCGGATTGTTCGGGGTCGCGATGAGCACGAGCTTCGTGCGTTCGGTGACGGCGTCCGCCACGGCATCGAGATCGAACGCACCGTCGACAAGGGGCACCGGCACGAGTTGCGCGCCCATCAGCATCGTGTCGATCGGGTACACCTCGAACGACCGCCACGGCGTGACGACTTCGTCCCCCGGATCGACATACGTCAAGAAGAGCTGCTGGATGAGGCCGACCGAGCCACACCCCACCGTGACGTGATCATCGCCGACGCCGTGCCACTCCGCGATCGCGGAACGCAGCTCGCCGGCGCGATGGTCGCTGTAGCGGTTGACCTCGACCGCCGCGGCGGCGATCGCATCGACAACGTGCGGGATCGGTGCATACGGGTTCTCGTTCGACGCCAACTTGATCGCATCGGTAATGCCGTGCTCGGCCTCCGCCTGTGCCGCACCTTTACCTGGTCGATAGGCGGGCAGCTGGGACACGGCGGGGCGGACAGCACCGGGAGACTCTGCGCTCATGACGGCAAGTATGACCCCTTCGGGCGAGCGTGCACCGCGTTGAGCCCGAACTCGCGTGCCAGACTCCGGCCCGTGGATCCGCTGACCATTGCTGGCCTGCTCGTGTTTGCGGGCGTCGTCAGTGTCTACGGCTCGGTGATCGGTGCCGGTGGGGGCTTCGTCCTGATCCCAGGCCTTGTCCTGCTGTTCGGTCTGGAGGGCGCCGAGGCGGTAGGTACGGGTGCGGTTGCGCTGGCCGCCATCGGCATCGGCGGCGCCCGAACCTATGACCAACAGGGCCTGGTCGACCGGCGGGGAGCATGTTGGTTCGCCTCAGGTGCGATCCCCTCGGCCCTCTTCTTCGCGGCGGTCGTCGCGGACCGCATCGACAGTGCCGTCTTCGTGGACCTCCTCGGCCTGCTGCTCTTGGTACTCGCTGTGTTCGTGGTGGTGATGCCGACGACGTTCGAAAGGCAAGGCGAACCTGATGTGCGCTCGCTGCGTGCCTTGCCGACGGGCGGCGTGCTCGTCGGTTTCCTCGGCGGCACATTTGCCGTCGGGGGTGGGCTCATCACGCTCCCCTTCCTTGCCCGCCTTCGGCGTCTCGACCCGCACCGGGCAGCCGCGACCACGGCAGCCACGGCCATGCTGAGTTCGTTGGCGTCATCCACTGGTCACGCCATCGTCGGAAACGTGCGGTGGTCGCACGCAGCAGTACTCGTCGTCGGTGCGGCGATCGGCTCGACCTTCGGCGCCAGCCGCGCCGGCCACCTTCGGCCGCGGACGGTGCTCGTTCTCGTCGCCTGCGGACTCGTGGCGACCGGCGTGCCGCTCCTCCTGCGCTGACCGGCTCGCGGTTGCGAGAAGCTCAGTCCTCGTCGACCCGCCGAGGAAGGCTGCTGCTCTCGATCGCGGGGAGGAAGGGGTACCGGAGCGGCTCGATGCGATCGAACGCAGCATCGACCTCAACCGAACGCCTTCCCTCCCCCGAGCGAAGCTGATCGAGCACCGAGCGAGGGTCATCCGTGAGCAGCTGAAGCTCGACGAAGCGACCGGGCGCGAAGGCCGAGCCGAATCGAAGGGATGCCGCGACACCCGAACCGAGCGAAGCGACCCGCTCTTCGCGGTCGAGCACGAGTCGGAGCCCGACGTGGCCGACATGGACGAGGTCGTGCTCATCGAGGCGCAGGTTGGGGGCCGACGCGGTCGACAGCAGTGTTAGGGCATCACCGCTTCGAACGACTCGTGCACCTGCGCCGTCCATGCGGCCGGCCGCGTCAAGCTCGTCACGACGCGTACTCATCGTCGCAATCGCAGCAGCCGGATCGACCGATGTCGCGTACCACGTCAGGTAGACGCTCCGCCCCCGACTCCAGACAGCGTCATCGCCGGCAGCGATCCTGCAGTCGTGGAGGTCGGGCGGTGCTACATAGCGGTGACCGGTCACGACGCCCGGCAGCGCCAGGTTCGGTGCGAGATGCTCCAGGTCGTACCAACGGTTCCACGCAGCCCCGTTGTCGATGTCGACGTCAAGCGCCGCCAGAATCAGGCCAATGGCCGGTTCACCCACGGGCACCCTGTCTAGCCATGCACTGACATCGACGAATTCGGGTTGATCTCGCGATTGCGGCTGAAGAAGCCGATGTCGAGTTCCACTCCCGAGTAGCGGCCCGTCACGACGAGAGGATCGCGGTCGTGGTCATGTCCGGCCTCGACCGCTTCGATGAGGTCACCCATCATCTGCGCCGCCGAACCAGCGTTTTTGTACTGGTTGCCGCTGGTGCCGATTGCGACATAGAAGCCATCGAGATCGGTCCGGTCGTAGATCGGGATCCAGTCGTCGCTCACGTCGTACAGGTCGACGATGCCCTTCTTCTCGTGTGGCATCCCGAGGGCCGGCAGACGTCGGTTGGCCCGCAACATCTGGACCTCCCACTGCTCGGCGTTGATGGTCTGGTCGTAATCGTCGGGATCGACGTACTCGCGCTCGTCGCACACCGGGTCGCCTGAGCCGATGAGAATGTGGTTGCCGACCTCGGGTCGGAAATAGATGCCGAGATCGTCGTCGGCGGCTGTGACCCCGTCGGCTTCGAAGTCGACGCCCTGAGGCGCTGGCGCGTGGTGGACCTCGTGACGCAGCGCCCTGGTCTTGATGTTCATCGACTCGTAGACCCCGGCCATCTCGTTGATGATGTAGCTGTGGGGGCCGGCGACGTTGACGACGACCTTGGCTCGCGGGGACCGGCCGTCGGCGAGCGTGACCCCGGCGACACGACCATCAGCTCGATCAACGGAGACGACCTGGGCGCCGAACCAGAACTCGGCACCGTTCGCTTCGGCTCCGCGTTGGAGGTTGTGGCAGGAGAGCTGGGGATCGCTCACATACCCTGCGTCGGGGGCGAAATAGCCACGCTCGATTGCCCCCTGCGCGTCCTTCCAGAACGCATCATCGTCGGGACGTGTCGGGGGCCCGAACAGACCCGGGTCGAGATACGGGAGCCGTTCCTTGATCGTGGCGGCATCCCACGTCTCGTGCGGGATGTCCATCTCGTCCCACAGGGCCTTGACCCGAGCGGCGTGCGTGCCCTCACCGGGCGGTTCGAAGACGAGTTGGCCGGTCATGTGGTAGTCGATCAGCCCGAGCTCGTCGTCGGTGCCGATGTACGCCGGCCAGTCCTTCCAGTAGTGCATGCCCTCCCACGCGAGGTTGGTCCCCTCCACGCTTGAGTAGCTGAAGCGCACAATCGCACACGAGTTGATGGTTGAACCGGCACCGGCAGACGCCGCCTTGTCGACGGTGAGCGTCTTCCAGCCGCGGCCGGCGAGCTCGTGGGCGATCGCGGCGCCGATCACGCCGGCTCCGATGATGATGGCGTCGTAGGCCTCGGGCGTTTCGCTCATGGCGCGAAAGGTACCGACGAACACCAGGGGTGTCGATACCTGTCGCGGACATTCTTGCAGGATGGGACGTTGCGGATTCCGGGACCTGACGGTGTGTCAGGTATGGTGAGGAGATGCCGGTGTCGCTCGAAGACTTCCCAAAGATCATCAGCGTCGACGACCATGTTGTCGAACCGCCACACGTGTGGCAGGACCGTCTGCCGGAGAAGTACAAGGACGCAGGCCCGCGCATCGTGATTGCGCCCCAGGGCGAGATGACGCTGGTTGACGGGTCATGGGTCGAGACGCCGGGTGACGGCGACAAGATGGCGGCCTGGTGGCACTACGAAGATCATCGCTACCAGATCAAGGAGATGATCGCCTGCGCTGGACGTGATCCCAAGACCGTCACGATGCAAGGTGTCACCTACGACGACATCCGGCCCGGTTGCTATGAGCCGAAAGCGCGACTCGAGGACATGGACGACAACCATGTTGAAGCATCCATCTGCTTCCCGAATTACCCGCGCTTCTGTGGCCAGTTATTCGCCGAGCGCAAGGACAAAGAGCTCTCGAAGCTCTGTGTGGAGGCCTACAACGACTGGATGGTCGAGGAATGGTGCGGCGATTCCGGCGGTCGCCTGATCCCGCTTTGCCTCGTGCCGCTCTGGGATGCCGAACTCGCAGCGGCGGAGATCCGTCGCAACGCCGCTCGTGGCGTCAACGCGGTTGCCTGGTCGGAGCTGCCAGCGTGGCTGGGGCTGCCGTCGATCCATTCAGGGCATTGGGATCCCTTCTTCCAGGCCTGTGAGGAGACCGGCACCGTCATCACGATGCACATCGGCTCGGGCACGCGCACCGTTCGTCCGGCCGACGACTGCCCGACCATCGTCACCGCCGCCATGATCTCGGCGAACTCGGCCGCCTCGATGATCGACTTCCTCTTCTCGGGGGTGCTCGTGCGCTACCCGAACCTGAAGCTGATGTACGCGGAAAGCCAGATCGGCTGGATCCCCTACTACCTCGAACGCGCCGACGACAACTACAAGACGCACATGTGGGCGCAGGGCGAGGAGCGTCTGCCCGAGCCGCCGTCGTACTACTACCACCGCCAGATCTACAGCTGCTTCTTCAAGGACACGGCTGGCATGAAGCTGCTCGACGAGGTCGGTGTCGACAATGTGCTCTTCGAGACCGACTACCCCCACAGCGACGGCACCTTCCCTCGCTCCAAAGAGGTTGCTCACGAACTGTTCGGCCACCTTGAGCCCGAGGTCGTGCACAAGATCGCTCGCGGCAACGCCATCAAGCTGTTCAACCTGCCGTTCGACTGACATGGCGGCCACCACGGCCGGCTTGGAGGTGGCGACCCTTCTGGTCGTGCATCACTCCCCTGGCACCGCGCTCCCTGCGATGCTCGACGCGGCGTTGTCCGGAGCACGCTCTGATGGGCTTGATCGCATTCGGGTCGCGGTCGTGTCCGCACTGGAGGTGACTTCGGCAGACGTGTTGGGCGCAGCGGGCTACCTGCTCGCAACACCTGCGAACCTCGGCTACATGAGTGGTGCGCTGAAGCACGCCTTCGACACGACCTACAACGACGCGCTCAAGGTGACGCAGGGCCGCCCCTACGGGGTGCTCGTCCATGGCGAATCTGATACCGAGGGAGCGTTGCTCGGCATCCAGAAGATCGTCACCGGCCTCGGCTGGCGAGCCGTGGCCGAACCGGTTTCGGTGATCGGCTCGGTGGAGGGCCGATTGGACGACTGCCGAGAGCTCGGGGCCGTGCTTGCCGCGACCACGCTCGGTTACTGATCGAGCGCCCGGTCGAGATCCGCCCAGAGGTCCTCCGTGCCCTCACAGCCGACACTGAGGCGAACAAGGCCCGGCGGCACCGTGTCCGAATAACGGCTCCGCCGTTCAATCAGGGACTCGACGCCACCGAGGCTGGTTGCATGCCGGATCACCCGGAGCGACGCACAGATGCGGTCGGCCGTCGCAGCGTCGGCGACATCGAAGCTGACCATCGCACCGAAGCCCGGATACCGCACGACGTCGACCGCAGCATGCTCGGCGAGGCGCGTGGCGATTGTGGCCGCGCTCGTCTCAGCGGTCGCAAGCCGCATCGCGAGGGTTCGTACCCCTCGCAGTGCGAGGAACGTCTCGAGGGTGCCGGGAACCGACCCGGCGAGCGTTCGGGCGGCCCGAAGTGTGTCGGCGTAGGCCCCGTCTCGGGTCGTGACGATGCCACCGAGAAGGTCGCTGTGGCCACCGATGAACTTCGTGCTCGACTGCATCACGGCGTCAGCACCGAGGTCGAGTGGTTGTTGCCGGAGGGCTGTTGCAAAGGTGTTGTCGACGACGAACTTTGTGTGCTCCGGGTGAGCCGCCGCACCGATCGCTTCGAGATCACCAACGATCAGCATGGGATTCGTGGGGCTTTCCGCCCACACGAGATCGGCTGTGGCGCGGGCTTCCACCCATCGGGCCGTGTCGTCCATGGGCAGCGAGGTCACGGTCCAACGGCCGAGCTCCTCGCCCGTCGCGGCGACCTGGCTCACGCCGTGGTAGCAGTCGTCAGGAATGACCACCGTGGCACCGACGCTCAGCTGATCGAAGACCGCCGACACGGCCGCCATTCCCGACGCGTACGCGACGCCGTGCGCCCGCTCGAGTCCGCCGACGACGAGTTCCAGGGCCTCCCATGCCTCGGTCGCTTCGCCACGGCTGTAGATCCGTTGGCCCCCGTGCTCGAACGTCGAGGTGGCCATGATGGGGTGGTTCAGCGCATCGCCCGGCCCCTCGGGGCGACCGGCAGCGACCAACCAGGTCGCCGGATCAAGGTCGTGGGGATCGAGGCTCATGGTGGGGAGGGTAGTGGGCAGACGCGGTCACCACCTGCGAGACTCACCCGCGTGGACGACGCCGTCGAGATCAACCGATCCAGCGGCCTGCGCCGCCTCGAACGATCCGTGCCGTTCCCGGTCGGACCGTCGACCTTCGAGGATGTCTGGAGCCGGCGCGCCGATGAGACGATCGCCGTCATCGACGCTGACCGCGCGTGGACCACTCGTGAGTTGCGCGACGAGGTCGACCGTGTTGCTCGGGCACTGACGGCAGCGGGACACGCTGATGGAAGTCGGCTGGGCTGGGTACTCGGGAACGACGTCGGCAGCCTGATCTCCCTGCTCGCCACCGTCCGCGTCGGGGCGGTATGGATCGGCCTGAGCGACCGGGCGACGAACGCCGAACGAGAGGCGGTGCTCGATGATGCGCAGCCCGATGCGGTCTTCGCGACGCTCCCGGACGATGCCCCCGGCATCACCTTGCCGGAGCCGCCGGCGCCGACTGCTCCGGCCGCCATCGCCTACACCTCTGGCACCACCGGGCGCCCGAAAGGCGCCGTCCACACACAGCAGCAGCTGCTGTATCCCGCCGCTGCGGCCATCGCGACGGAGGGCCTCGACGAAAGCGCCCGTATCGGCACTCCCCTGCCGCTCTCGACACTCAACATTCTGCTCCTTGGCCCCCTCACTTCCCTTGCGTGCGGGGGCGTTTCCGTAATGATGAAGCGAACGAGCGCATCCGAGATCGCCGAGGACCTCGAGCAGTACGCCGTGACGAGAGCCCTGCTCGTCCCCACGATGGTGCATGATCTCGTCACGCAGGGCGTCACCCCAGCGCAACTCCAGACCCTTGAACGCTTGATCGTCGGCGGTGCCGGCGACGACGCCCGTCGAGCAGCTGCGGCACAAGACATGCTCCGCGTACCCCTGATCGCCAGCTACGGCCTGTCAGAGGCGCCCACGGGCGTCGCACGAATGCGGGTTGGCGATGGCGGGGCGATGCCCCTTCCCGGGGTCGATATCCGTATCGAGGATGACGGCGAGATCACCCTGTCGAGCGTCGCCGACGGCCCGTGGGCCGGATGCTGGCAGGGAACGCTGGGCTACTGGGGCAACCCGGAAGCCACCGCCGCGCTTTGGAGAGGCGGCCGACTCCACACGGGCGACGCCGGCTCATTCGGTCCTGACACGGGTCTGCTCGTCAGCGGCCGTATCAGCGAGATGATCAATCGGGGTGGCGCGAACATTGCTCCAGCCGAAGTCGAGGCGGCGCTCCTCGCCCTTGATGGGGTGGCGGACGCGGCCGTCTTCGGCGTCCCCGATGAACGCCTCGGGCACATCGTTGCGGCGGCAGTGGTCAGCGATGCCGCCGTCGAAACCCTTGGCCCCGCGCTTCGTTCGACACTCAGCGGCTACAAGGTGCCAGCGGCCTGGCTACGTCTCGACACCCTGCCCCGCAACCCGAATGGCAAGGTCGACCGGTCCGCGCTGCGAGCCATGGTCGAGCATTAGAGCCCGCCGGTATCGGTCTCGAGGCCGAACTCGAAACGGCCGAGCGGCTCGAACACCCGACCGGCAACCATGGCGTGTTGTGACGCGACATGAATGTCTCGGAAGACTCGCTGGAGGGGTGATCGGCGGTAGACCGCTTCTCCCCCGGCGGACGTGTAGCAGCGATCAACCGCGCCGAGCGCGCTCTCGGCTGCTGCGTTCGCGGCCAGCCGGAGGGCAACCTTTCGTTCATCGGTGACCCGTCCGCTGGCAACGACCTCGTCCCACGACCGGCCGACCTCATCGCCAACATAGGCGCGGGCGGCGCGGACCGCCGCGACCGCCCGGGCGAGGTCGGCCTGCACCGGTGCGCGATAAGCAAGGCCTTTGCTCGATCCCTGCGGGATCTTCTCAGCGAGCATCGTCAGTTCCTCGATCGCCCGCTCGGCGAGACCGACCATGGTCATGGCAACGCCAAGGGCAAGCGCGCCGAACGTCGAGAATCGATACAGCGGCTCGTCAACGACGAGTGACCGTCGATCCATCGAGACGATCCGCTCGAGCGGCACCCGCGCATTGTCGACTCGGTAATCGGTGGAATGTGTGCCCTGAAGGCCACTGACATGCCAGGTATCGAGCTCCTCGACTTCCGTAAAGAAGGCGAACCCAACCCGTCCACCATCGGGTAGCTCAGCAGGCAAACCATCGGCATCGACGATGCGGACACCACCGCCCATCGTGGTGGCATGGCTGGAGCCACTCCCCCACGCCCACTCGCCGCTCACACGGGCCGCTCCATCACCGAGTTTCGCCACACCAATCGGGGCGGCGAACCCGCCCGCGACGGCATCGGTGCGGCCGAAGATCTCGCGCGCGACGTCACCATCGAGACGCGCTGCCAGGAGCCCGGTCGTGTTGGCGATCATCACGCACCAGCCGGCGGCGCCATCGGCCCGGCCGATATCCGCAATCGCATCGAGCCCCGTCTGCAGCGACGCCCCCGCTCCGCCGTAGGCCTCAGGCACCCACAGCTTGAACGACCCGGCATCGACAAGCGCCGCGACGGTCGTGGGAGTGAGACGGCCGGCGGCTTCAGCGCCAGCGGCGTCGCTTCGGATTGTGTCGAGAATGTCCATGTCGGTGGTCGTTCGTGACTTCGGTACCGAGCCCAGGCAGGAAGATAGGGTCCCATGCATGGGAGAGATGATCGAATTGGAGAACGATGCACGCGGCTACCTGGCGGTGCCCGACAGTGGGTCGGGGCCAGGAGTCCTGGTGATCCAGGAGTGGTGGGGCCTGAATCCCCAGATGAAAGGCACAGCGGACCATCTCGCCGAGAACGGCTTTGTTGCCCTTGCGCCTGATCTCTACCGAGGTGAGCTCGCCGGCCATGACGAAATGGATAAGGCAGGTCACCTGATGAGCACGCTCCCGGCCGAACGGGCGGCGGCCGACATGAGCCTTGCGGTCGACGCCTTGCGCCATCACACGTCCACGACGGGGAGCACGATCGGCGCGATCGGCTTCTGCATGGGAGGGATGCTGAGCCTGCTGGTCGCTGCGCTCCGAGGGGATGCCGTGGGAGCAGCGGTGCCGTTCTACGGGTATCCGACTGGCGATGAACCCGACTGGACCGGCCTCCAGGCCACGGTTCGCGGCCACTTCTGCGAGCATGACGACTTCTTCCCGGCTGACGGTGCACGGGACCTCGAGGCTCGGCTCCAGGGCATGGGTAAGGATGTGCAGATCACCTTCCATCCCGCAGGGCACGCCTTCATGAACGAGACCGACCCGTTCGGCATTCACGACGCGGAGCTCGCTGCCCAGCTCTGGCCGGAAGTCATCGACTTCCTTCACGCCGAGCTCTCGTGAGGGTGTCGCACATGGATGACCTCTGCTGCGCACCCATCCTCGCAGCCCCGATCAGCGAACAGGAAGCAGCCGAGGTGGCGGTGGTCCTGAAAGCGCTCGCCGACCCGATTCGGCTGCGGCTCGTCAGCGTCGTCGCGGCCGGGGGCGAGGCGTGCGCCTGCGACCTGCCGGCACTGGTCAGCAGGTCGCAACCAACGGTCAGCCATCACCTGTCACAGCTGGTGAAAGCAGGCATCCTCGAGCGCGAACAGCGAGGCAAGTGGGCGTGGTTTGCGGTGAATGAAGCCCGCATCGCTCACGTGCGCGGCCTGCTCGGATCCGAAGACTCGCCTCGGCACCACTGTGACACGTAGCCTGGCGCCATGACCGACACCCAGGAACCCGATCTCGGCGCGTTCGAGCCCGACCAGGAGGGCATCACGCTCGATCGCCCCGAAACGCAGGTCGACCTCGAGGCTGAGCGTCTCAACCGAAAGCAGCGGCTCGCAGCGGGTCTGCGAATCATGGGACGCCTCCGACTCGCCGAGGGAGTCGCTGGCCATGTCACCGTCCGTGATCCCGAGTATCCCGACCGTTTCTGGGTGAATCCGTTCGGCCTCAACTTCAAGCTGATGACCGTGTCAGATCTCATCTGTGTCGATCATGAGGGCACGGTCGTCGAGGGCGACAGGCCCGTGAACGCTGCAGCATTCGCCATTCACTCCCAGCTGCACGCGGCCCGGCCCGACGTCATCGCGGCTGCCCACTCGCACTCGATGTACGGCAAGACGTTCTCGACGCTGGGGAAGCCCCTGAAGATGATCAGCCAGGACTCCACGATGTTCTACAACGATGTTGCGTTGTGCGACGCAGGCTCCGGCGCCGTCGTGCTCGATACCGCAGTCGGCGCGGCGATGGCCGAGGCACTTGGTCCCCGCAAGGCGCTCATCCACCAGAACCACGGGATCATCACCGCTGCTGGTTCCGTCGATGCCGCCGTGTGGTGGTTCGTGGCCCTCGAGCGCTGCTGTCAGAGCCAGCTGGTGGCCGAGGCGGCGGGGACTCCTATCGAGATTCCTGAGGATCTCTGCCAAAGCGGCTACGACGCTCAGGGCCACGATCTCGCCGGCTGGTTCCAGTTCCAGCCGTGGTGGGACGAACTCTGCCGCGACGAACCCGAGTTCCTGAACTAGACGCCCCGTTCAGCGGCCGCGGTCAGCTCCGACCAGACACGCCGGCGATCGGTGGGAACCGGGTGGTTGCCGCCGCCACGGTCCAATCCATGTGGTTGCGGACGTACTCCTCGGAGGCATCCCGCCTCGGCTGATAGTCCCAGTCGACTCGACGGCCCACCGACATGCCGGCGTGCACGGCGCGCCGCATCCGCTGGGAGGCGAGGACATCCGCCCGAATCTGGGCGCTGTCCCAGCGTTCGCGAACCTCAGCGGCGAAGGTGGCTTCGACATCGGCGTAGGACGGCTCCATGGCGAGATTCCGAAGCTCTTCGGGGTCGGCGTCCATGTCGAACAGCATCGGTGGGTCGATATCGCACTGGACGTACTTCCACCGGCCACGGCGAATCATGAAGACCGGGTGTGCCGAACCCTCCGCGCAGTATTCGCCGAGCGCCGTAGCGTCAGGGTCGGCCTCCGCACCTGCTGCAGCCGCGACCAGCGAACGGCCGTCGAGGTCCATGCCCAACGTGGGCCATTCGCCCGGTGCCGCCCAATCGAGCATGGTCGGGAGCATGTCGACCAACGAGCAGGGCTCCGGCGACGCACCGTGCACGATGCCCGGCCCGGCCATCACGAGCGGCACGCGCATCGAATGATCCAACGTCGACATCTTGTACCAGAGTCCGCGTTCGCCGAGCATGTCGCCGTGATCGCCGGTGAAGACCACGATCGTGTCGTCGAGCAGCTCTGCCTCCTCGAGGGTCTGGACGATCTCTCCGATCTTGCTGTCGACGTAGGTGGCGTTGGCGTAGTACGCCCGCCGGGCGTTCGCGATCTGCTCGTCGGTCACGGAGACGTCCGTGGCCTCGATGGCACTGCGGAGCCGCAGGGAATGCGGATCCTCCGCGACCGGAGACGTAGGGAGGTCGATCTCCACGCCCTCGTAGCGGTCCCAGAACTCGGGTCGGGCGACATACGGGTCGTGAGGGTGGATGAAGCTGACCGTCATCGCAAACGGCAGGTCTCGATACTTGGCGTAATCGAAGATCCGCCGCTTCGCGGTGAAGGCGACCTCCTCGTCGTATTCGAGCTGGAAGGTCGTTGCCGCGGAGCCGGCCTCCTTCACCGAATCCATGTTGTGGTACCACTTGTCGATCCGCTCGTGAGGGTCGTCCCAGTTGGGGGTCCAGGCGTGATCGCTGGGGTAGACATCGGTGGTAAGGCGTTCCTCGAACCCGTGAAGTTGATCGGGTCCGACGAAGTGCATTTTGCCCGTGAGGCACGTGCGGTAGCCGAGTTGGCGCAGATAGTGGGCGAACGTGGGAATCGAGGCAGGGAACTCCGCAGCGTTGTCATACGCACCGATCTTGGTGACGAGCTGGCCGGCCATGAACGCAAACCGTGCGGGGGCGCACAGCGGCGAGTTGCAGTACGCAGCGTCAAAGCGCATTCCCCGTGCAGCGAGCGCATCAAGGTTCGGGGTCTGCACGATCGGGTGGCCGTAGGTGCTGGTGAACTGGGGCGCGAGCTGGTCCGCCATGATCACCACGATGTTCGGTCGTTTGGTCACGGCCAGGACGCTACCGCCACCCTGAACGCTCGTTCAATGACCGTGTCGGGCAGCCCTCAGAGCCCCAGCTGCTCCAGAATGTGTCCGACGCACTCGTCGATCGGCCGGCTCGTGTCGACTCGGATCTCGGGCGTCATCGGCGCCTCGTACGGTGCCGAAATTCCGCTGAATTCCGGGATATCGCCGGCCCGAGCCTTGGCGTAGAGGCCCTTGACATCACGGGCCTCGCACACCTCAATCGGTGTGTCGACGAACACCTCGACGAACTGCCCTGGGCCGTGCAGCGCCCGAACCTGGTCTCGGTCGGCCTGGTACGGCGAGATGAACGCCGTGAGCACGACCAGTCCGGCGTCCTGGAAGAGGCGGCAGACCTCACCGATACGCCGGATGTTCTCGGTGCGGTCTTGCGGCGAGAAACCGAGATCACGGTTGAGACCGAATCGGACGTTGTCCCCGTCGAGCACGTAGCACGCGACACCCTTGTCGATGAGCGCCCGCTCGACCGCGAAGGCGAGTGTGGACTTGCCCGAACCTGACAGCCCGGTGAACCAGACGGTTCGGGAGGTGTGCCCGAAGAGGGCAGCTCGATCGTCGCCGGTCACGTGTCCGTCAGCGCGGACGATGTTGCGGCTGACCGGCGTCTCAGCCACGGAGGTGGCCGCGCTCGCCGAGCATCTCGATAATGGCCGCGACGCTTTCTTCGATGCTCAGAACCGATGCGTCGAGGCGGAGGTCGAATGTCTCGGCGTGGTCGTACGGTGCCGACACGCCGGGGAAGTCTGCGATCTCTCCCGCGTCGGCGCGCTTATAGAGTCCGCTGGTGTCCCGCTCGCGACACACCTCAATTGGCGTGTCGACGAACACCTCAATGCAGCGCTCGTCACCAACGAGTTCTTTGAAACGCGAGCGAACGGTGGCGTCAGGCGAAACGAACGCAGCGATGACGGTGATGCCCTGGTTGTTGAGTAATCGGGCGATCTCGGCGGCGCGTCGGAGATTTTCGGAACGATCCGCCGCAGTGAACCCGAGGTCGCGGCTGATGCCGAGCCGAATGTTCTCGCCGTCGAGCCGAACGGCGACCTTCCCGCGATCGAACAGCTGACGCTCGAGGGCGGTGGCGATGGTTGACTTGCCGGCGGCCGTGAGACCGGTGACGAGCACCGTGGCGGGTTGCTGGCCGAAGCGCACGGCACGCTCGGCTGCCGACACCATCGAGGCCTGGCGTTGGAGTGAGTCCTCCGGAGCACGATCCCACGAGGACCCGGCACCGGTAATCATCCCGGCGCCGACCGTCGCGTTGGTGAGCCGATCGACGAGGATGAAGGCGCCGGTCTGTCGGTTGTCCGCATAGCGATCGAAGAGCAACTCGCGATCGGTGCTCACCTGCAGCCAGGCAATGTCGTTGAGCACAAGTTCGTCAGCGGACTGCTGCTCGAGGGTGTTGATGTCGACGCGATGATGGATCGTCGTGACCGTGGCGTTCGACAGACCATTTGCATGCTGCAGGAGGTACTGACGGCCGGGAGTCATCGCCTCGTCGGTCATCCAGACGACCATGGCGTCGACATCGTGCGCGCGAAGCGGCTCTTGTCCTTCGGACACGAGGACGTCGCCGCGGCTGACATCAATCTCATCGGTGAGCGTGAGAGTGATGGCGCGGCCCGGTCCGGCTATCGGGAGATCGCCGTCCATCGTGACGATGCGGTCGACGGTCGACGAGACGCCCGATGGCAGGCTGATCACCTTGTCGCCGGGCCGGACGACGCCCGAGGCGATGGTGCCGGCGAAGCCTCGAAAGTCGAGGTCAGGCCGGGTGACCATCTGAACAGGCAGGCGGAACGTCTCGAGGTCGATCCCGGCCTCGACGTCGACCGTCTCGAGATGCGCCATCATCGTCGGCCCGTCGAACCACGCCAGGTTGTCACCCTTCTCGACGACGTTGTCGCCGAGCAGAGCCGACATGGGCAAGAACACCGGGTCGATCAGGTCGAGCGGTTTCGCGAACTCGAGGTACTGCTCGCGAATTTCGTCGAAGCGCTCTTCGCTCCAGTCGACGAGATCCATCTTGTTGATCGCAACGGCGACGTTGCGGATGCCGAGCAGGTTGGCGATGTAGCTGTGCCGTTTGGTCTGCGTGATGACCCCATGGCGCGCGTCGATCAGGATGATCGCAAGCTGGCAGGTCGACGCGCCCGTGACCATGTTGCGGGTGTACTGCTCGTGGCCAGGCGTGTCGGCGATGATGAACTTGCGCTTTGCCGTGGAGAAGTAGCGATAGGCGACGTCGATGGTGATGCCTTGCTCGCGCTCAGCCTTGAGCCCGTCGGTGAGAAGCGCAAGATCGACCTGATCGCCGGCGCTGCCCTGGGTGGTGGAGTCGGCTTCGAGACTCGCGAGTTGATCTTCGTAGATCATGTGCGAGTCGTGCAGAAGGCGGCCGATCAGGGTTGATTTGCCGTCGTCGACCGATCCGCAGGTGAGGAACCGAAGGAGGTCCTTGCGCTCGTGTTCGGCGAGATAGGCCTCGATGTCGGTGGCGATGAGTTCGGACTGATGGCTCATGCCGTACCACCGTCGGTGCGTGCCTTCGTGACGAGGGGATGCATCAGGAATA
>Ga0181588_10000810_pt1 | contig 28127 bp, 34 predicted proteins | sample 071ome_26_FD_148607 | JGI IMG/M metagenome (GOLD analysis project Ga0181588, IMG submission 148607) | Coastal salt marsh microbial communities from the Groves Creek Marsh, Skidaway Island, Georgia - 071409BT metaG (spades assembly) | ecosystem: Environmental > Aquatic > Marine > Intertidal zone...
CGCAGTCCTTGACCATCCCGATCTTGAAACGACCGACCTGTCAACGCTCGAGACCATCATGTATGGGGCGTCACCGATGTCACCGACGCGGCTTGCCGAGGGCATCGAGCGCATGGGCCCGGTGTTCGCTCAACTGTATGGTCAGACCGAATGTGCTGGCATCACGTCATCGATGAGCCGCTCTGATCACACTCCAACTGACATGCAACGACTGAGTGCGTGCGGTCTACCGATGCCCGGCGTTCGGGTGGAGATCTTCGACGAAGATGGTAACCCGTGCCCGATCGACACACCTGGAGAAGTGTGTGTGCAAGGGGCGTCTGTCATGGACGGATATTGGCGTCAACCTGAACTCACTGCCGAAACATTGGTCGACGGATGGCTTCACACCGGTGACATTGGTGTGCGTGGCAACGATGGGTTCATCACGCTCGTTGACCGAAAGAAAGACATGATCGTCTCAGGCGGATTCAATGTGTTTCCGCGCGAAATCGAAGACGTCATCAGTGAGCATTTGACAGTGTCATCGGTTGCCGTTATTGGAGCACCAGACGAGAAGTGGGGTGAGGCGGTGACGGCGATTGTCGTGCTGAAGCCTGACACTCAATGCGACCCAGAAGAATTGCGGTCACTGGTTCGTGATCGCAAGGGTGCGATCTACACGCCAAAGACCATCGAGTTTGTTGACGCTCTTCCTCTCACTGCCGTTGGAAAGCCCGACAAGAAAGTGATTCGAGCCCAATATTGGGCAGCAGCTGACCGAAGCATCTGACACCACTTCACAACGAGCGCTCCGCAGTGCACTCGCGCTAGGTGCCGTGTCGGGGAAGTCGGCTTGCTGCTGCCGCACCCACCATCGAGATCGTGGCTGACAGCACAAACACGAGTGTGAAGCTGCCGGTGGTGTCGGCGATGAGACCACCAATCTGTGGTGAGATCATTTGAGCGATACCGAACGAAAGTGTTGCTGCAGCAAATGCCGGGCCGTAGGTACTGCTATCGGTATGGGCCACGATGTGCCCGGTGATGAGAGCCGGACCCCCGGAGAATGCAAGACCAATACCGAGGGATGCAATTGCGACAATTGGCTGTTGCCCTGTCAAGGCAAGCAACCCGCAGGCTGCGTACAACGTGAACGCACCCATCAACGTGATTCGGCGACCAATGCGATCTGAGAGTGCACCGAGAGTGACACCTCCGAATGCTGCGGCGATCCCAACAAGTGAGAACATCAGCGCAGCTTCAGAGGGCGAGAATCCTGAATCATCTTTCAATCGCGCAACAAGAAACGCAATCACCAAAATGTAGGCAAAGCCGTATGCCGTGTACGCCACTGTGGTCGGCACCCACGCTCGAACCGTTCGAAGTGCGCCAAAACCTCCGAACCCTCCTGCTGCTGCAGGTCGTTGCCCTTGGGATTTTAAAAAGAGCAGGGTTCCAGCGAGCACGACGACCGCGATAGAGAACTCAATTTTGTAGACCAGCTGCCATACGTCGACCGCCTCTCGGGTACGCCCGAGCCATGATGCAAGTTGGCCGGCAAAGACAATACCGAGGCCGATACCTGATCCGGCGAGGCCGACGGCGATACCGGCACGCTCTGGCGGAAACACTCGTGCACCAATCGCGGGTGCTGGAATCCAGATGATTGCTCCTCCAAGCCCCATAAAGAACAGCGCAACGCCGAGAACGGCCGCAGAGGTGGAGAATGCAGCGGCACCAAGCGACACCGTCGAAATCGTGAGCCCAAACCTGACAAGCTGGACCAAGGTCATCTTCGACGATGCCCATGACACGAGCAACGTACCCAGCAAATAGGCAGTCACGTTCACCGTGCCAAAAAACCCGGCAAGCGTGTTTGAACCATCAAGAAGTTCATCTCTCGCCCCAGGAAGAGCAACTCCCCACGTGAAGCGCCCGAAAGACTGCGCCACGCATGTTGCTGACATGACAACTGCGATGGTGACGATGACTTTCCCGCGACGAGGAAGATCGAGTTCGGGGGTTTCAGTCACAGATCGACACTAGGCGAGTCGCCGCCATTTCCACCGACCGCAGAACAACTAACTGAGACGCAGTTCAGCGACCGCTGAATCCAGCGAAAGAAGATCGTTTGCTTTGAGTTAACAAAAAGTTCGTTTCCCGTCTCTTTTCCACTTTTGGCAGCCGTGTTATGGTCAAATTTGAGAGAGATTCTCTCAAAATCTATAAGGGGGGTCAGAAATGACGTATTTGTATTCAGTGTTGGCTCAAGTGGGCGACAAAAAAGCCTTTTCTGAGGCAAGCCAAACATGGGTTGGTGGAAACCTCGAAAAACTTGGAGTGCGCTCGTACTCGGCAACTGAAATCGTCATGGGTGGCGAGATGGCAGGTATGTGCGTGATTGGCTTTGAGTACGACTCAGTTGATGCGGCAATGGCTGGACAGGCAGGGTTCTATCAAGACAGCGAACTAGTCGGAATGATGCAGGACACACAGGTGCAGATCAACCGACGGATTTTGTTCCGGGTGCAATCTGAGCGTGGCGAGCGCCGAGGTCAATACGGCACGATTCTCTACATGGCAGGCCGTCCTCTCGATGACGCAACGATGGAAAGCAACATGGACCACAACTGGTCACATATCCAAAACGGAGCAAACGGTTTGACGTGGCTCATGTCTGTAGCCGCCGGACCAGCACCATTCAATGCAACAGCTGTCACTTGGGCAGATTCGTTGGATGACCTCTTGGCGGCGTCAAACAAAATGTTTGCTGACCCGAAGACAACGCAGATCATGACCGATTCAGGCGCCCAGGTGCTCGGCCGTGTCATCGGTCGCAACATGCTCTGAGTCAGCGACCACCATGACATACGCACAAATTATGGAGTTCGACATGGACTCTGCCGAAGCAGTTGAGTTGATGAACAAGTACGCCGAGGAAGGCAAGGGTGTCTCGTATGCCCGACGCGCCATCGTCTGCGCCGATCGGAACCGACCGGGCAAAATCATCCAGATTGTCTTCTTCAACTCTGTTGAAGAAGCCGAACTCAATAACAACCTTGATGTCACGCAGAACGCTGCAGCTGAATTCTCAGCAAAGGTCGGTGATGTCCAATTCACCGACCTCGACGTTCTTGCCGAAGTCACGCTGTAAACACCACACCTAACGAAAGAAGATCACACATGAACGAAACAACATATTTAGAACTTGGAAGGCAAATCTCTGATCGACTTCGGTCGTCTCAACTTGCATATTTCATCACCTTTTCTGCTCTTACTGCGACGATTGTGTTTGGGCGAGGCGACGATGTCAACTTGTTGTTGACCATCGCAGCAATCGGTATTGCAGTGTTCGGCATCCTCTCGTTCGACGCTTCACAGCAGTCATTCATCATGCTGAATAAGTCAATGCCACAGAGCATGGAGGGAACGCCCATTGGTGAGGCGACCAAAAACCCGGCGCAGTTCCAGTTCTACCGGGCGACGAATGCCATCTTTACGGCAGCTCTCGCAGTTATTCAGATCATCACCATCTACAAATAGGAGCACATCGTGAGTTACACATCATTTTCCATTGGACGACCTGGTCGTGCTTATGACGGAGTTGCCATGGGTTCCGATGAGTGGAACGCTCTCATCACCCGACAATTCGAGATTCTTGGCGAAGGCAATGCCGAAACTCTCATCGGAGGTTTCGCAGCAGGCATCGGCAAGTTCATCAATGTCAACACCTATCCAGATGTTGAGTCATCAACTCGGGTCATCGCTCGACTCGCAGCTGAGCAGTTGTTTGAAGTCGAGTCCTCGGGGCCGTTCGTGTCCACTGAGGACATGATGAAACTGATGACAAGTTAAGGGAGAAACATGTCAACAATCGCGATAGTTACTTTTCGGTGCAGTCCAGAAGGTAGATCTGCTCTCACTGATTTTCTGTCTGGTGAAGAGGGACTCTCTGTCACCCGTGCCTATGACGGTGCAACACGCGTTGAGACGCTACTGAGCAACGATAGCGACGACGTCGTTCTCTATGAAGAGTGGGAATCAGTCGAGCATCATCAGGCCTATGTCGGCTGGCGGGTAGAAACCGGTCTCGCAGACTTTCTCTCTTCAAATGGCATTGAGCTTGAGATTTCTTACCTCACGCCTACGGACATCTGATGATTTTCCATATCCACCACCACCATGATGAGAACACATGTCCGGCCAATAGCCCTGAAGCCGTTGGAGCAACGTTTGGTTCGGTATTGCCAGCGCTCAGCGAATACGGTGTCACCGTTATCGGTGCTTGGGTTGACCCGCCTGGCCACGACTTCTTCTTTGTTGTCGAAACTGACAGTTATGACGACCTTGTCGAAGGGCTCCGCCCGATTCTCTCAGCGGGAACGGCAAGAATTCAGCCCGTTGGAGATCTTCAAGCTCAGGTTGCCAAACGAATGGCTGAGGCCAACTAAACCGTGAAACGTCTGTTCTGTAACGGTGCTTCCTAAAGAAGTACTGTTACAGAATGGATTCTCAGCAACATCAATTACGAGCAGTTGGGGTCACCCTCGACTCAAATGACCCTGACCGCACTGCGAACTTCTGGCAGGCTGCTCTCGGATTTCGTCGCCGAGAGGGACACGGTAATCCGTACATCACACTGTCCGATAGCCCCGCAGGCCGGCCGCTGAATCATCTGACAATTCAGCGAGTACCTGAGGGCAAGACCGCGAAGCACCGCTTGCACATTGATCTCTTCGTCTCTGATGACGCGGAATCGGTTGCTGCACTTGTCGAACTTGGCGCCACCGTGCTGGTTCCGGCAGAGGGCTCTGGCCACATGGGTATGCGTGCAACTGTGATGGCTGACCCTGACGGCGGCGAATTCTGTGTGGTCTGCAAGGGCTAGCACTCCAACTCTCTGAATAACTCGGCATTTGTGCTTCTTCAGGAGTTCGAAGATGCCGGAATACTGCAATCGGCTGCTACGTTTCCCTACCTGTGAGCACACTTAGAGATATTCCCGTCAACACCATCTCCGGAGAAGAGACAACTCTCGGAGCAATCGATGCAGAGGTACTTCTTGTTGTCAACGTCGCCTCAAAATGCGGTCAGACGTACCAGTACGAATCGCTTGAAGCTCTCCAACAATCTCACTCAGACCGCGGTTTCTCGGTTTGCGGATTTCCTGCGAATGATTTCGGTCGCCAAGAGCCAGGAAGCAACGACGAGATAGTGGAATTTTGCCAAACGTCCTATGGCGTTTCTTTTCCGATGTTTTCCAAAATCGTGGCAACCGGCGATGACCGCCACCCGCTCTACACAGAGCTGATTGCTCAGCAGGCAGTTCCAGATGGCGACCACCAGAAATATCGTGATCACCTCACTGGCCTCGGCATTGAGACAACTGACCTACCAGAGGTTCTTTGGAATTTCGAAAAGTTCCTCATCGGCAAAGATGGAACGGTTGTAAATAGGTTCCCGCCCAACGTAACGGTGGAGGATCCGATGGTGGTTGAGGCCATCGAGGCCGCTCTCAACGACTGATAGAACTCAAAACGCCATGGCCTCACATCACAATGACGTGGTCTGGTGCCGTTGTTTCGTGTAGAGCGTCTACTGTTGCGACTCGGTTATCAATCACTGCTCGCTGATTGATGTAGCCCTTGTCGGTCAGCTCTCCAGCATCAATTGATGGCATCGCAGATTCAATTGCAACGCGCGCAATACGAGATGATGATCCCCCGCCCCCTGCGTTGTGTGATGCCAATGCAGTTGAAATTGCCGTCCGCACTTCGGGGGAATCGTTCTGACCTGGCGTCAACCAGATGATGAGTCCGATCCAGTCCTTGTCGTGCCCTGTGACTACTGCATCCAGTACATACGGTGAACACGCAGCAACGACCTGGGTGCGGAGAGTCCCTGCCGACACCCAAGTACCGGTTGACAACTTGAAATCTTCAGCGATGCGGCCATCAAACACGATGCCCTTGTTCGGGTCGGCGTCATCGACGAGTTTCACTGCGTCACCGGTAATGAGATAGCCCTCATCGTCAAATCCGAGCTGTGTACGCTCGCTGTCGTTTAAGAATCCTGGCGTGATGCTTGGCCCAGCAACTCGAAGCTCAGTTTTCGAGCCCGATGGAACTAACTTCACCGTCACTCCTGCAAGAGGCGTTCCCACGTTACCCGGACCATCGATATCCATGTGCACCACAACAGACGCCGGACCGGTCTCTGTCATCCCCCACCCAGCAGCCATCGAAACATGCGCTGGCGCATAATTGTCGATTAGGGCCGTTAAGCGATCCCAAACATCGGAGGACAATGCCGATCCTGCGTAGAACGCAACACGGAGGTGTTCGAAGATCTTCATGGAAGTTTCGGGTGCAGCTTCGAGTGCCTCGACAAGTCTTGCCCATCCTGCTGGCACGTTGAATGCCATCGTGGGTTGCACATCGACGAGGTTTGCGACAGTGATGTGAAGACGATCAGGCGTTGGCCGACCACTGTCGATGTACATCGTCCCGCCATTTCGGAGAACGATGTTGAGGTTGTGGTTCGCCCCGAATGTGTGACTCCATGGAAGCCAGTCACAAATCACCGGAGGCTCGTGTTCGAGGAATGGCCATCCCGCAAAAATTGACTCTTGATTCGCACACAACATCTTGTGGGTAGTGATGACTCCCTTCGGCAAGCCTGTCGAACCGGAGGTGAACAAAATCTTTGAGATCGTGTCACCTGAAACGGTCGCCGCAGCAGCATCAACTTCATCCGTCGGAGTAGCCGACAACATGTCAGCAAGATTTGTTCCTCGTGAACCATCACCGGTGATGAGGGCTCGGTCGGCGAATAGCTCAAGAGCACGACCGAACATCTCCCCCGATGATGCAAAGACTGCTCCGACGTCGGTGTGGCTCACAATGTATTCGAGGCGATCGGTCGTCGTTGCGAGCAACGAGTACGCCTCTGACACCGGCACGATTGGCACCCCGACGAGCTGTCCTGCCATTACCAACGAGGCATGGTCGATTGAGGCACCGGAGAGCAACGCGAGTGGCCGCGTCTGGCTGAGGTCGAGGTCAAGGAGAGCTTGGCCGAGCACCTGTGCCCGCTGCCACATATCAGCATAGGAAATTGTCCGCCACGGCTGAGTCGGGTCACCTCCTGGACGCTCAGCGAGAAACGTTGTATCGGGCCGCTCTTGCGCCCACCGCCGGAGCCACTCTGATACCGACACGGCGTACTCGCCAAGAGATTCCCGTGATCGCAGCAAGACGTCGCCATTGCGTTCAATGCGTTCAATATCGGGCTCAGCGAAATGCGGTAGTGATCGTGCCGGCTTCGTCATCTCAGACCGATTCCAACGATATGCGCCAAGTGAACTTGGACATCTGCAGTACTCTCACGAGAATGATCTTGGGTTTGAATCGGAGCCAACGGGTGTTGGGCCCTATTCGCCGTCGAACCCTCGATAGGTCGCGATTTCTTCTACGCTTCGTCGTTCTGAGACAACACCGTTCGCAGGAAAGTCATCAGCTGGGAAGCCCATTGCAACCGTGATGACAATGAGTTGATCCTCAGGAATGGATGCCTCTTGTCTCACCACAGACGACTGGTAAATGCCCTGACCGTTTATGACAGCACCAACACCACGATCCCAAGCGGCGATCACCATGGCATAAACAAATTGTCCCAGGTCGAAGTAGGCCTCGGTTGAATCAATGAGGTCTCGATCGATGCAACCGATGACCGATACCGGTGCATCAAATTGCCGAAATCCGCGCATCGCCCAATCTTGCCGTTGCTCTTTGTCATCCCAGCCGATGCCTGCGGCTTCAAAAAGTTGGGCGGCAACACGCTTCTGTCGATCGCGGTGAGCACCCTCATATCGAACGTGGCCACGGATCTCTCGGTCAGGTTTCCCGGTTTCCAGCATGCGCTCGGTGTTGCCAGTTCGGATACGGTCAAGCACGTCGCCGGTCACAACATGAACATGCCAGGGCTGCGTGTTCATCGACGACGGGGTCTGCGCTGCGACTTCAATAATTTCGTCAAGCAACGCTTTCGGAACCGGCTCTTGCTTGTAGCCGCGGATACTTCTCCGTTCGAATGCAAGTTGCTGAAATTCCATGTTTTCTCCTACGTCGGGGGGTAATTAGACCTTAGAACTGTGGTTTCGACGGCTCCGAAGCGGGGTGCTCCGATGACGTCATTGCTCTCTGGCTCATCACCAGGGAACTGCACTCTTGCACGACAATGGGCCTCCGGCCAGGCAGTAAGGTCACTTTTATGCATGTAAGCCAACTCTGGCGCTACCCGGTCAAATCAATGATTGGTGAGCAAATCGACGCAATTGACGTCACGGGCTCCGGGGTGGTTGGTGATCGCATATGGGCAACTCGCGACCTTGAACGCGGCGGAATCCGTGGAGCGAAGAAGATCCCACTTCTTATGCGATGCGAATCTCGACTTCTCGACGACGGCCATGTTGAGATCACCACCCCCTCTGGCGAAGTCACGACTTCGAGCGCAGCAGAGGCGAGCAGCGTGCTGTCAGATGCGCTTGGGCATTCGGTCGAGCTCGAAGCGTTGCGGCCGGCATCAGACAGCGAGCACTTTCGTCGTGGAGCCCCAGACCTCAGTGATCCGGTGCAAGAGTTACGGAACCTTTTTGGGCGTGTTGATGATGAGCCCATTCCCAATCTTGGTGCGTTCCCTCGAGACCTAATGGTGACGCTGGCCGAGTACGAATCGCCACCTGGCAGCTATTTCGACATGTTCCCCCTTATGTTGATGAGCGAACAGTCGATTTCTCACCTCAAAGATGCGCTCCCAGATTCTGCGGTTGATGTTCGGCGCTTTCGACCTTCAATCGTGGTTGATGCTCCGCCAGCGAACGGCGACTCGGCTCTTCCTGAACTCTCGTGGGTTGGCCGAACCGCAACAGTTGGCTCAGCCACAATCGAGTTTGTCATTGCGTGCCCGCGCTGTGTGATGGTTACTCGGGCCATTGATGACCGTGTTGGTGAAGATCGAGCGGTGCTTCGATACGTCGTTCGAGAGCTCAATCAAGATGTGGGCGTCTACGCCAACATCATCGAGCCAGGAACAATTTCAGATGGCGACGAACTCACGTTCATATAAGGCCGCACCTGAGTATCCCTGTTCTGATTTCTAGGCTTTCGTAGAGTGAGGTTGGTGACAAAACGTCACTCATACATCCGTAAAGGGGGGTCATTATGGACCAAAACAGATACATGCAGATGGCGCTAGCGCGCGCCGCCGATATTCGAACAATTGTCATCTCTTTCACACTTGCTCATGCGACACTCAGCGTTGTACTGGGATTTGCAGGAGCCGGCCTGGATGATTCAGGCATCCGTTTAGCTCTTGCCGCATGGATCGTCCTTGGTTCACTGTGGTGCGTTGCATTCATGGATGATGCGCTGCAGGACGTGAATGCTGCGATGAGAGATATGGAAGGCTTCATGGATACCGCGATGGGTAAACGGCTTGAGAAAGCACCAATCGTTGTGTTCCGCGTTGCAAACGTCGTCATTGTTGCTCTTATCGTCATCGCCGAGTTGATGGCGATCTACTGATCGAATAAGAGACGATGACAATGAAGTCAAAAGACCTGTACCGCTGGATTGACCACCGAGCCACGATGCTGTGGGTGTGTCTCAAATGCCTTGTCTTTCTCACAGTAGGTGTTTCGATAGTCGTTGCGATTGGTGATCTCTCAAGCGGGGCGTCAACTGCGCTATCAATCGCCGTTGCTGGAATCGGATTCTTTCTCTGGTTCGCAGCGTTCGGCGCAGTCATGGATATTGCAACGATGCGAAACGACATGGACGACGACCTCAAAGGAAGCGCGTTCGGCGCGAACTTTGCGAAGGCACCATTCCCTGTCTATTTCGGATTAATGACACTGGTGATGCTCGGCACCCCGGTGATGCTCATCATCATGTTGAAGTCGTAACGACGTCAACACTCTGCGAACTCGCCTGCTCCTTCATTCCTCATGAGAGGGTGTCGGAGCAGGCGGAGATCCAGTCAAGTTCTAGAGAAAATTCACCGTCTGCCCCATCGGCAAGGATGATCCCAATGGTCGTCACATTTTGAGGTTGGAACGGCGGAGCGTCTACCCGGCGACCAAAGATGCGAGCTTCGAGATCGTCAAACGAAACGTCGATGACTTGCCAGCCGTCTCCTTCTGTCTTCAAGGGCGCGTAGTACGTCACACGGTATGCCTGGGAGTCAATATCGGTAAGAAGTATCTCGTATCGGCGTTCGTCGGTGCGCAGCCTCATTTGCAGCCGATCTGACTTATCGAGACCACCGTCGAGCAACCGGCGTACCGACGAGAAGCCGCCGCCGTCAGTGACGATGTTTCCAGTGAATTGCATCTGGTTGGTTTCTGTTGTGACTGCGCCCTGTGATCTCCCGCCCATGACGCCGTCGTTGACTATTACCCACGGCTGGTCTGCTGATTCCGGTAGTCGTTGACATGACTGGCCATTATCTGGGTTCGTCCGTTCGGTGATGCTCGTTGTGGTGCCTGTTGCCTGGCTCGTCGAGGGTTCTGCAACCGCTGGTGCCGCCACTTCTACCGAGGCGGATGTCGTCGTTGTACTAACGGCCCCAGCAGACGTGGTCGTGACAAGCGAGGTGCTCGATTCGGCGACAGCGTCCCTCTGTTGGGCACCTGAACACGATGCAGTGGCTACGGCAACAGCGCACACGAACATCTTCTTCACGAACAAAGTTTGAAGGCAATCTGCCGTTTAAGGGAACTCTTGCGCAAGAACGGAAGAAAAAATCAAAAAAGTGCGAGATCGTGTGAGGTGTTCGCTCTTGCACTGCGAGACAACACAACGTTGCTCACTATCAAGGGAGAACATCATGAAAACCATTCGCAACACCATCGTCGCAGCTCTCGCACTCGCCGGGGCTCTCAGTTTTGGGACCGTCGCTTCCGCCGCACCTGAGTACCCGGCCGACCAGACACTCACCGTTCAACTCGTTGACGCAGAGTCAGTACATCCAATTGCGGGCGCAAAAGTTTCGATTCATAACTACGTCACAGGGGAAACAATTGTCGTCAAGTCCGACAAGAAGGGATGGGTCAAGGTCGACTCGCTCTACGGCGATGAATTCTCCGTACACGTTCGGGATACCCGCTGGCACTGTGGTGGCCAGGTGATGACCGACCACTTCGATCGGTTCGAGCATGCAAACCTTTTCGTTAATCCACACGACGGAAATACTTTCTCCGCTGGTGACCTTGGGGTCGCCGCAATGGCCCTCCGGTCAGCATCTGGGACCTGCTGACCGACAGCCGCGATTCTGAGGTGTTATCAGCGGGCGGGTAACCGCTCGCTGATTTCGCGTGCGAGATCTTCACAATCAGCGGCACCAATGTAGAGATACCGACCACTCGACAGTTCAAGTCTTACTGCGTAATGGCCACCGGCTCTCCACAACATCCCGTTTGGGACGGCGCGGATTCCCCAGCCGTACAGCGCTCGCATGCGATAGGTCGAAATATCCACGATCTCAGACAGTTGCACTGTGCGTCGAGGCCACCCATAGGCAAATGCCACCTGGAGGTTGATGTGACTCACGCGCACAGTCATTTGTCGGAAACCTGCCATGAATGCAAGAGCAGCGAAAGCTACTCCTAGCGAAGCCAGAGTCGAGGTCTTAGAACCATATGCAATGATCGGCAAGCCGATAACGGCGGCCACTGAGATTCCAATCACGATCTGGGTGCGCGACGACAGGGCGTGTCGGGTTACGTACATCTCTTCAGGCACGACCCCAGAGTAGGCGACTGCTGCACTAGCCACTCTCCGGTAGACAGAGATGCGAACGTCAGACCCTGGTCGGCTGCGCTACGTCGCGGAGTGAAGTGACTGTGTGTGCGTGGGGATTTTTCCTGTCGTATCCCACTCCGCAATCATCATCGGTGCAACTTCGCGTAACCGCTTGAGTTCTTTGGCTGAGGCTTTCCAAGCACTGAGTTCTAACCGATGGTTGTTCGGATCATGGAAGTAGATGCTGTCGAATACACCGTGATCAATTGGCCCGAGCACGTCGAGCCCCATCGACTCCAGGTGAGCCTTCGCAGACAGAAGCGCGTCGAAGTCATCGACATGGAACGCAATGTGCTGCACCCAGTCTGGGGTGTGTGGGTCTTTGCCCATCGTTGGAGAATTCGGTAATTCAAAAAATGCAAGAACATTTTTTGCACCTGCATCAAGAAAAACATGCACGTAAGGGTCAGGCTCACCGGTCGAGGGAACCTTGTCTTCGGCAATTGCAAGGACAAGGTCCATGTCGAGTGCCGCCTTGTAGAAATCGACGGTCTCCTTCGCGTTGTTGCATCGATACGCAACATGGTGAATTCCATTTGTCGTCATGGACTGTTCTTAACACATCATGAATCACAACATTCGCAAACGTCTCCAACTACGCCTAACTACTCGAGACAGCGGCACCTGCGACGTTACATTCACATCATGAATCGGAACATTGCAGCGATAACGATCCTGTTGCTTACCGGCTGTAGCTCAACCGAATCGCTCTCATCCGCCTCCACCGAAGTCGCTGAAATCGAGTCTGCAGCACAAAGTTCGACCACGACCGTGCCTGCTCAAACTGATGACACGGCGACGACATCTACCGTTGCAGACAGGCCAGCGGAGACCTCATCAACAACGACCACCGAGCCAGAGCCAGTGCATCTCTACGGCCCATTTACGGGAGATCCATCGGCGGAGGAATCAGACCTTGCCGAGGAAGTGGTCACCACGTTCATCAGTGTTTTCCGCGCAACAAGTGATCATTTCTTTGCGGAGCCGCCACCCCGCCGGCCGGAAACCACCGAGGGCATCATCGGCTCAGCGGCGGTCATTGAACAGTGCACCGAACCTCACTCTGGCCGCTACCAACTTCGCGCATTCCTCGTTCCCTACGGTGACAACATCGACATGAGCCACAAAGGATTCGACGATGTCGTCGCAATGCTGCCAACCGACACCCCGTTGGGTTCAGGCGTCGTGGCATTCGAGCAGCCGGGCTCAAACCGCAACTACATACTCCTCGAGTCGTTTTGTTTTGAACGCAACCTTCTCCCAGAATCAACCCATCAAGGAAGCGTCCCCGATGACTGGGATTGGGATTGGAGCTCGCTCGAACCGTGCTGTCAAACCTCTTACATTCCGGAGGAACTTCACGAATCGACAGTTCACATTGACGACTTAGACCTCACCTTGTTCACTACCGGGGAATCTGAGCCCCGAACATGGGTGTTCTCAAGTTATGGCGGATTCTCATTAAGGGACGGCACCATAGTGTTGAGGCTCGAAGAGTTGGGTCTCCAAGGAGCATGCGACGTGATGGCGCAGCGACAAATAGATGCAGGATTCATCTCCTCATTTGAAGTGGGCGACATCTGCCTCTCCGACAGAGAGGAAGGGCCGTATGAGATGTCGGTCATCATTCCACTCGAAAGACTTCAACGAGATCTCTCCGGTAAGGACGTTCTGCTCCAATTCGCCAAGTTGTTGAGCAACGGATGGTTTGATTTCGATGTCACTCCTGCGGAGCAATTCGTTGAGATTCTTCGGACTGGAGACGCTGCGCTTCCTGAATATGCGACACAGCTCCGTCAGGGACAATTTCAAGTCAAATTCATCGTCGATGGGCTTGGGACCGCTCATGTGTCTGCCTTCTCGGCATATCCAACTCCATGATCACGACATTCACTGCGCCGTTTTGACAACGTTGACCACTCAATGATCGTGCCCGACACCCGCTTGACCCCTCGCCGGCAAATGCCTACCTCAACTGAGGGGTGCCTTCACGCCGTCTTTTGACTTCGGGGGTTCGATGCGCTCTGCTTCACGCTGAATACCCTCGATAACGGCCTCCATGTTGCTTCGGTGCTCCAGAAGTCGCCGACGGATAATCTTGCCGGTCTTCTCTGGCATCTGGGCGATGGCATGGCTGATCCCTGACGGGCCTGGCCCAAGTGTGACAGAGAATCGGAGCCGAGTTGCGCCCGCAATTCGTTCGAGGTCAAAAAGCCACTGCGCCCCGGGGTTGTCGGGGTCAGATGTCACCCATCCAAACGATCGCTCTGGTGAGTATGAGCTGACGAAACACGGCACATCCCATTCGCCAATTGCTTCGTGTTGATTAGATCCGGTGAATGATGAGCCAACGGTGATTTCCGCATCGGGGTCGTCCCAACGTGCGCCAACAAATTCTGAACTGTATGCGGCTCCGAAATTGATATCGCTGACAAACTGCCATACCGATGCTGGCGATGCCTTGATATCGCGTTCGACTACGACTCCGGGGCCATCGTCGATGGTGTGGTCAACATGGGGCCCTGTCGCCCAGGTTGTTGCAAAGCGATCGAAGTAGGTGACCTCTCGCGCTGGCCGTCGGGGCGCAAGGCGGACATCGGTGCCTTTCATCCACGCCACGGGAAGCATGGCGATTTGTGTCATTCCCTCGGGAATTTCCAGCAGTTCTGCGAGGTCGTCTCGACGAGAAAGTATTGCGGTTGTCCACGCTGATCCGAGGCCGCGAGCGCGCAGAGCGACACAAAAACTCCATGTTGATTGGATCACTGAGTCGAATAATCCTGGTCGCCCGCTTCCATCGTGAACCCCGATGATGGTGGGAATCACGATGGCAGGCACTTCAGCTAAATGTTGCGCAAGGTGCGCCGCTGATGCCATCACCTTTTCTTGCGGGTGGCCGGTGCCTTCGAGTTTTTCGTATGAGGCAATCATCCATTGACCAGCGGATTCCATGTAGATCTCTGCGATGCGATCTTTAATCTCTTGGTCTTGAACAATGATCCAACGGCGGCTCCCCTGGTTGCCACCTGATGGCGCCTGCTCTGCGATATCTATGCACTCCAGAAGAATTTCTTGGTCAACTGGTCGTTCGAGATCGAGTCGGCGGCGGACCGCCCTCGTCGTCATTAGCGCATGATCAACTGAGGCGACGTCAACCTGCATTTCACTTACCCGGCATCATTGCGCTTGAACCCTCGGTCATCAGAGATGTTGCGTGGTTGCGCGCCTGCTTACAGAGCGCGACGAACTCTTCGCGCTCTTCAGGGCTTAGGACTTCAAAATCTGGTGCATGAAGTGTGTTTGCGTGAACCTCGAGTTCTTTTCGAAGATCTTGATGAGGTTCCCCATCAGGGAATGGGGCTTCCCAGCCAAAGAGTTCTGCATTCCATACGCCAGTTGGTCCACTCATGATGGCTTCAAGTGGCGACAGGTGCGAGCCGAGCATCGCTGAGCAGAACCGTGAAAATCCGAGTTCTCTCAGAGTCTGGCAGAGTTGCATTGTTCTTCCTGCGCCCGGTTCTGGGAGTGTCTGATCACGCCAGCCGACAAAGAGGGGTGCTCCGAGCGGGCTTGCGTTGTTCACGACTCGTTCAGCGAGTTCACCGAGTCGTTCAATGCCGTCGAAACCTTTGAGGTGGTCTTCGCCCCATTGCTGACAGATCTTCGCGTAAATTGCTGCACCCTCGTTTGGATGAAACGATGCACGCCCGATCCGGGTTTGTTCGGCAAGGTATGTCGGGTTCCAGAAGAATGCAGCTGCCACCACATTGTCGACAGGGCAGTCGCCCAATACACCTAACCTGCCGACTGCGTAACCTGCGATCCCTTCCGGCATGCCGGCTTCGACAGCCTGCTCTGTGGTTGAGGGGGCGAGTAACCAGTGCATCGCGAGCATCCCAATCGAGCCTCGCATGCTCTTTGCAACGTCCTGACTATCCATTCCGCCACCGTAATCTGCTCGATGGAATGTTCGAGAGTTGGTTAGCGCCCAAAGCGAGTTTTCGCTCCTCCGTAGTTACGCCGAGTGGATGTCTGCAACGAGTTCTTGAAGTTCGGTGAGGTGGTTGTCGTGCACTTGGCGCGGACTCGCGCCATATTTAACACACAGGGCCGCAGCACATGCGGTAGCAATTGCGTGCTGAGCGCCGTTACCCATGAACTTGGTGACCGATCCTGCGACATGGGTGACACTAATGTGCTTGCCCGCCATCATGAGGTTGTCAATTTCTGACGAGTACAGGCAGCGAAACGGGACAGTGAACGGCAGGTCGTCCCGGGTGTCCCATGTCCAATCTTTCAGACGGAAGTCATACTCCTCGTGGATCGGATGGTGCAGGCAAAAGGCCCCTGAATTTTCCACGATTGCATCTGGAAATTCGGTGTGTTCCCGGATGTCGTTTTCGGTGAGGATGTAGTCACCGACATAACGACGAAACTCTCCTTGACCGGGCACGAACGCGACCCAGTCAAATTCGAGATTGGCCCACTTGTCGGCTTCCATCGTTTTAATGTTGCTCATCGTTCCGTACACCGCTCGCAGCAAGTGGTCTCGAATGTGTTCACCTTCGGTGTACGGGTCGTTCCACTGCCCGTATTCCCAGTAGTGCGTAAGTCTCCTCGTGAGATTCCCAAATGAATCATCTTCATCGGGTCGGAAGGCGTCAATGACGGGCCCGTCGCCGTTATCTCGGCCAGGTTCAATCGCTTGACCCCCAAGGTCGGCGAAGTCTTTGGCGACCTCGGTTGCCCACGGCACATCAGGAAAGTCAACAGGGTGTTCGGCTTCTCGTGTGCGGAAAAACAACGTGTGACCATGGTGTTGATCAAGGCGTTCCGGTGGGGCGTGTGACTCGCCAAATTCTGAGGCGCTCTCGATTCCGAACATGGTCGGGGCCCCTGACAGCATTCCAAGAATTGCAGTTCCGGTGCAGTCAATGAACTGGGCTCCCGAAATACGGATTTCTTTCCCGCTGCGGGCGTGTCGAGCGTCTACCGACAAGATCGTTCCCGCATCGGAGACAAGATCGAATACTTGAAACTCGGTGTAAATCTCAACATGGGGTTCCGCATTGAGTTGTTGATGCACCTGCAGGTTTCCCTCGGGAGTTCGAGAAATTGCTTCTGCGACGAACGGGCCTTTCTCTCCACGGGGTCCGATGCCGATCTCCGTGCTTGCATTTCCTCCGAGCACCGGCCGATTTTGGATGAGTGCCACGGTTCGTCCGAGTCGCGCTGCGGCTAGCGCACCGATCGAGCCGGTCACTCCACCTCCGACGATGACGACATCAAAACTTCCGACCTCTTCGGGTTCGGCCGGCAGCCCGCGTCGCTCTTTTCGCCAACGATGGACATCTTCGCCTATCCCGTCAACTGGTTGGGAACCTGTCGAGCTCAAGAAGAGGGCGTCGCACCTTCCATCAAACCCTGTGAGGTCACGTAAGGCAATATCAACTGGTCCTTGTTGCAGGTCGATCTCACCGACGTGTTCCCACACCCAGTCTCCACCATGGCTTCCACATACATGTTCGATGACATGTCCATTGATCGCAACGCTGAAGCGGCCGGGATGATGAGCGGGAACCCAGTCTTTTGTTCGGGCCCACACCCGGTAACTGCCGGCGGTGACAACTTCGATCGTGGTCCGGGCATCGTCAACAAGTCGGCCGTAACCGTGCGCCAGCAGATAGGGCGATCCCATTTCATGCGCAAATTGAGAGTCGAGTGACCACCCGCCGTAATCGGCGAATTCTTCTGCCTCAACAAGAATTTCCCCAGTCACAAACTCCTTCACAATCACTTCCCTCTGACCTATCGAGCCCTGCATAACGGGCTCGCTGGCGCTAGAGCCCGTTCATCCAGTCATTGATGGCTTGGCCGATTTCATCTGGGCTGTCCTCTTGAATGAAGTGGCTGCCCTTCACCGTGACTTCGGTGACGTTTGGCCACGACCGCACAAACTCTCGTTGCGGACCGGTGAGTATGGCCCCAGGGTCAGCGTTGATGAAGAGTTTGGGAAGAGGTGCTCCCGACAACCAGTCGGCATATGACTGGACGATGTCTACAACATCGGCTGGTTCACCGTCGATTGGGATTTGCCGAGGCCAGGTGAGAGTTGGCCGACGGTGTTCAGGTTCAACGAATGGCCTGCGGTATTCGTCGATTTCAGCCTGTTCTAGATTTCTGATGATCGAGCCTGGTAACACCGCTTCGACAAACAGGTTCTTTGTCATGATCATCTCTTCTCCGGCCTCAGAGCGGAGCGCTTGGAAGATTGGCCGAGCGAGGTCTGGCCACTCGTCCCACGTCACGGGGCGAACGATCGCTTCCATGAACACAATTCCTGCGACACGATCGCGATGACGGTTCGCCCAATCGAACCCGAGTGCTGATCCCCAGTCGTGGATGACCAAAATGATGTCATCACCGAGGTCGAGTGCATCGAGAACACCATCAAGATATTCGCGATGTTGAACGAACGTGTATTGACCTGGGCTTGTGTCGTCGAGTTTGTCAGAGTCGCCATGACCGATGAGGTCGGGGGCGACACAGCGAGCAGTGGTTGCGACGTGCGGGATGATGTTGCGCCAAAGGTAGGAAGATGTTGGGTTGCCGTGAAGGAAAACAACTGATTGGCCTGACCCTGAGTCGTGAACGGCCATTTGTTTACCGTTGACTTCGACCATTTTCTTTTCGAGCGGATTCGAACTGATTGGCACGGGGGAACTCCTTTAGAAGAATGCTTCTGAGTTACCTTTGTCGCTCACCGTAAGCGATTACGAGTCAGAGGCCGTGCGCTGTGGTTCGGTTCAGCGTTACAGATCTTGTTCGCGTTGATTTCGAAGGCCGATCGGTGGGCCAAGAATTTCGTTGATGATCACGGCATCTTGGAGGCCACCTTGCAACAAGCTGCGGATGCGCTGCTGACGTGTTGTCACTTGAGATGCCAGAGTTCGAGTTGCTCGAGTTTGGGTGCGCTCCTCAACATTCCGGGGCTTGGCCTGCACCCGAGCGTGTCGTTTGACCTCGCTGGGATCTTCAATCGTCTGTGGGCGGCTAACTACAGGAGCTGCAAGTTCCTGTCCGGATGCCTCGACCGCTTGCTCGCGGCGTGCTTCTTGGCGTGGCGATTGAGCGGCCGCTTCGCGCCTCGCGATTTGTTGCGCCGGCTGCCCATGCTTTGGCTGTTCTGCTCGGCGGGTCTGCTGAGCGTTCTTGGGGTAAGCCGTTCTCTTGGTCCACCCTTGACCGTCCCAGTAGCGATACTGGTGTTCGCCAGATGGATCTGGATACCACCCCGGCGGGATCGAACTCACTGCTCTTGAGTTTCGTCATCACCTGCGATACTGCTACGCATCTGGGTGTCTGCCTGCACGTTCTGCATGCGGTAGAGATCCATCACGCCGAGATTGCCCGATCGCAACGCTTCTGAAAGCGCAAGTGGAACTTGAGCTTCTGCTTCCACCACTCGAGCGCGCATTTCTTGTTCTTCGGCCACAGCCATTGCACGTCGTTGCTCAGCTTGTGCCTGAGCGATCTTTTTGTCGGCATCGGCTTGATCTGTCTGGAGTTCTGCACCCACATTTCGCCCAATGTCGACATCTGCAATGTCGATAGAGAGTATTTCGAAGGCAGTGCCTTGGTCGAGTCCTCGTTCGAGCACTCGCTTCGAGATCGCTTCAGGATTTTCCAATACCCATTTGTGACTCTCAGCGGAGCCAATTCCTGACACTGTTCCTTCACCAACACGAGCGATAACGGTTTCTTCTCCTGCACCACCAACGAGGCGGTCAATGTTCGCTCGAACCGTAACTCTGGCGACCGCGACGACCTGAATTCCGTCTTTCGCAACTGCAGCAACCCTTGGAGTGTCGATGACTTTCGGATTTACGCTCATCTGTACCGCTTGCAACACGTCACGGCCAGCAAGGTCGATCGCCGTGGCACGTTGCCATGGGAGTTCGATCGCAGCTCGGTCAGCCGAAATCAGCGCATCGATGACTCTTCCAACATTTCCACCTGCAAGAAAGTGGGCCTCCATCTGGCCGATCTCTAAGTCGATTTCTGCTTTCGTCGCACTGATCAACGGTCGAACGATTTGACCAGGGGGCACCTTCCTGAGTCGCATGCCGATAAGCGTTGAAATCCGAACTCGAACGCCAGAAAACAATGCAGTGATCCACAGGCCGATTGGCACGAAGTAGAAAATGAGGCCGAAGAAAAATACAACCACTCCGAGTAGCACTAACGCCAAAATGTCACTTCCATTCATTACCTACCTCTATTCAGTTGGCGGAGCATCCGTATTAGGAGGAGCCTCCTTTGGTGAGTCTCCCACGGATTGTGTTGAGCGCACAAGCCGTTCGTTGCCGCCGAAAAAGTTCAGCCATCTCCGGGGCCGAATCGTTGGTGATTCGCCCTGAGCGACGGTGCTCCTCAGCATGATTCCTCGGTCAACTCGCTGCGGTCGCGAGTTACGAAAGACAAACTTGATCATCAACGAAACAGCGACAGCTGCACCGACCAGCGCAATCACCACGGTGAGGACTGCAGTCCGAAGTGTCCCAGAGGGCGCGTAGTCAAGGTTTCGTCCCAGCAGCGACGTCACCATTCCCGCGACGAGGGCCACCAGTCCGGCGATACCGGCGATACCAAACCCAGGAATCACGAACACTTCAACGGCGATGAGAACAATGCCGATGGCAAGCAACACGGCGTCTTCCCAGCCAGCGAGTTTTGCGAGCAGGTGGCCCCAAAAGAACAATGCAAAAAGCCCGACGCCACCGAGGGCAAACAGGCCGCCAGAACCCGTCGTGACCTCAGCAATGAGCAGTCCTATCGCAGCGAGAAGCAACAGCCCTGCGACCGTTGGGGAGGTGACGAATCGCGAGATCGTCTCAAGTAGTCCTGGTGTTGCGATGTCGACTGAGCCGGCGTCAACGCCGAGGCCGTTCAACACATCGTTGAGACCGGCGATTTCTGCTGTTGCGAGACCGCTTTCTACTGCCGATGATGCAGTCAAGGTAAGGAGGTCTCCTTGTTCGATGATGCCCGCAATTTCTATATCGGGGTCGACCATTGCCGCTGCGTACGTTGCATCTCTTCCGGTTGCCTCTGCGGTCGACTCGAAAAGGCCGCGAACCGCTGAGATGGTTTTTGCGTCTGCGGTTTCTCCTGTTGCCCCATTGATTGGTGTTGCAGCTCCGATGACAGCACCCGGTGTCATATAGATCGTGTCGGTAGCGAGAGCGATGAGAGCACCGGCACTCAGCGCAGTGGTGTCGACAAGGGTGATCGTCGGCATGTCGGTTGCGAGCAGTGCGTCACGCATACTGATGGCAGCGTCGACACGGCCACCAGGTGTGTCCATGACCAAGATGAACGCAGTTGCTCCACTGCTCTGTGCTTGATCAATCTGACGTTCGAGAAATGCGGCAATTCCGAGGTCGATTGTCCCTGATATGTCGATGACGTGAACTTCAGTTGTTTCGGCAAGTGCTGGGCGTGAGAGCCCAGCGATTGTCATCACGACTCCGAGAAATACAATCACTGAACGTGACATGAGTTGGCGAAGGCGACCGATGCTGCTCGTCTGACGCATGTCAGTTACCACCGGTCGGTTCTTGATCCCAGATCTGCCGAGCAGGCAGGTCGCCGTAGAGCACTTCGGCTGGACTGCGCTTATCGATGTTGCCGGTGAGTCCGCGGTAGACCCCGAGGCCACATAGTTCACGGAGTTGTGGGGTGAAGGTCGCCATGATGTGTGGGGGGATTCCAAGTTGGACGTTTTCTTGTTGCCGAATGAATCCGGCGCAGTAGTTCATTGCAATACCAACCCGGGTTTCGTCTTTGGTTGTGTTCGCTCCCCCGCCATGCCACAAACTTCCGTGCCAGATGAGCACACTGCCCTTCGGCATTTCAGCCGGGATGGTCTCAACGTCGGGTTCACCATCTTGGTAATTAGGGTTCTGCCAGAGGTGACTTCCGGGTACGAGACGTGTAGCCCCGTTTTCCTCGGTGAAATCAGTGAGAGCCCACATTGAGTTGCAGACGGTCGCGATGTGCGGTTTTGCAAGCGGCTGCACTTGGTCATCTGCATGAAGAACTTGTGCGCGCTCTCCAGGGCCAATCGCGATTGATGCAAGACTCGAGATGAGACATTCGGCACCGAGGACAGATTCGACCACCGGCAGCACCGACGGGTGAACGGGCACTTGTTGCCAGAGTTCGCTGTGTGCGAGCAAGTTGTACGTCCTGGTGGTGCGGTTTCCTTCAAATTTATTGTTCGCAGGTGTGCGCTGCAGTTCGTCTTGTAGCCGCTCTACGTCATCTCGTAACTCATCAATGAGTTCGAGGTCAATCGCATCGTTAATGACCGTGTATCCGTCTCGAGACAGCTGCTCGAAATGAGAATCCACGTCGATCGTCACTCCGTTAGCGTAGATCGTCGTCGGGCTGTAGGTTCGACGGGGCTTCGCTCATGACTTCTTACTTCTACCGATGCTTCTTTGGCCCTGTGGCTCTCAGCCTTGTGATCGCTGGCTGCGCAGGAAATAGCGATGTCGTTGAGACTGCTGAAGTAACCGAATCATCAACGACCGTCACTGTCGTTGAGACAACAATTCCACCGACACCTTCAACGGTTCCCCGAGCGACGTGCCCAGCAGATGAATCAGGCGAACTGCTGGCGGTCATCGAAGCGCAAACATTTGCGATCTCACAACGCGATTTTGTTGCCGCCCTCACATATTCCTCAGCGTCATTTCGTTCAAACACCACAGTTGAACAGTTCGAACGCATGATTTCCTACGAATATGGCTTTCTGTTGAAGAATCCGTCAGTCTCAGTGACGGCCTGCCAACTGATGGGTGATTCACGAGATCTTCTCGTTGAACTCGGCACCGATCGGCGCCACGTCATGGCGTACGTCCTCTCTCCAGATGAAGGGCAGTGGCGCATCGATGTTGCGGCTCTGCTTGGCGAACTTGATGGAATGACTGCGTGAGTGGGGCGAAATGATTCGCGTCGCAACGTGGAACCTGTGGTGTCGGCACGGCAACTGGCAAGAACGTCAACCAGCGATATTTTCAACACTTGCCGCCCTTGATGCCGACATTGTTGGGTTGCAAGAAGTGAGCACAAAAGATCCTGACCACGTCGCACAGTTGCGCAGCGAATTGAGCTACCACGCAGCTGTGTCTCCTGATGTGGAGCATGATCGCTGGGGAATCGCAAATGTGATTGCGAGCCGGTGGCCAATTATCGAGACCGGCTGGAAGTATCTCGACGTTGGCGAGATGCCGCCACACCGCACAGTGCTGTGGGCACAAATCGATGCTCCTGTCGGTGACCTCATGGTCTACTGCACTCACCTCTCACACGGGTTTGACAACAGCGCACTCCGGCAGCGTCAGTTAGCCGAGATCTGTGAGCTCATGGTTGACCAGAGGGGTGACAACAACGATTCATATCCACCGATCTTGATTGGTGATCTCAATGCCGTCCCTGAAAGCGACGAGATTCGACGCCTGACCGGTTTGGGGCCGGCGTATGTGGCCCGTTTTGTGGCAACAGATGCGTGGGCTCAACGCGGTGACGGGGATGGCGCGACGTACTCGTCGAATAATCCGTATGTCGTTGATTCTGCGTGGCCCGAGCGACGCCTCGATTACGTCATGACAGGCTGGCCGCGTCCTCGTCCGAAAGGTAACCCGGTCAGCGCCGAACGTTTCGGTATCGAGCCGGTGAACGATGTCGTTGCGAGCGATCACTACGGCGTGATCGCTGAACTCGCGACGTAACTCGGCTGTTGTCGTGCCCTAAGGGGCCGCTATGGCAGGGTGACGAATCCGCCTTGAGCAGAAACGTTTCCTGCGTAGTCGGTGATCACGAGTTCGACGTAGATTTCGAGACCCGAGTCAAGCGGTTCGAGATCGTAAATCAAGCTTGGAAGATCTGCGTACAACCCGACTTCGCTGAGAGTGAGCCATTCGGCGGTGCCATCTGGGTACTCGTTCAGCACGATCGGGAAGATGAGGCCGTCAGGGTCAGCTGAAAGTTCACCGATCATTCCGTCATCGGTGTACTCGTAGTACACCTCGCTCACGATGTTGGCCTCGTCATCGAGTGTCAATGCGAGGACGAGGTCGTGGTACGGGTCATCGGTCTCGAACTCTTCTGGCGGTACGTACCAGAGGGGTACGTCGAAGAACAGGAATCCTGACTCTTCGTCGTATTCCATGTCGAGGTACGCGTAGTCGGTGTCGATGCCGTCAGACAGTGTGAGTGCCGTCAGGTCATAGAAGCCGTAGACCTCGCCGGTGCCGTCACCAAATGAGGTGTAGTCGGCTGGCTCTTCTCCGATGAAAATGATTGATCCGTCACTTTCGTCGGTTACGCCATAAAGGATTTCGGCAGAAACGATGGAGTCAGAGTCCCCTTCGTTGACGGTGCCAAAGACGTTGATGCCTGAATCGTCAAAGAAGTATTCGATGCCGATCTCTTCGTCAAATGTGGAGGTGTCTGTGGATGCGAGTCTCGATCCCCCATCAAAATAGGAGTTGAGAACCGTTGACCAGCCGGGGACTTCGCCAAGATCGAAGTAGTCACCATCGAAATAGTCAGATGTTGGTGGGAAGTACACGCTCAGGCCAGTGGCTTCTGAAGTCGCAATTCCACTGATCTCATGAATGACCACGGTCTCTAACGCGCCGAGTACCGCGTCAGCTTCCGGGCGAACAAAGATGCTGTTAGCCGACAACTCGGTCATCAAGACACCAAGGTCAACTGCATTGCTTGCCTGAGCCGGATCAGGGCTATCACCAAATGCGAGTGCGTCCTGCCGGGCGGCGCCAAGTGCTGCGAGCGCAGCACTATCAGCGAACTCCATCACGTCGCCGAGTTCTCGCAATGCGGCATCGAGCTCGTCAAGTTTGGTGAGATCAACCGCCGACAGCGTGATCTTCAATGCGGTACCGAAGTCTTTTGCGTGCGCTTCGTAGGTGTCGACAATGGTTGTTGCGAGTTGGGCTGCGGAGACATCGTCGCCACTGCGGAGAACTTCGAGTGACGAGAAATCCCAACCGTGACCTGGTTCGAGTTCTTCTGATGCAACCATGACATCGGCGAGGTCTCGCATGGCGTGGGCAACCTCGAACGTCCCCATCAGGCAGGCGTCAAATCCGATGAGGTCAAGGCGGTCGACTCCTGCGGCGTCAAGGCCTTTTGTGATCCCTTCACCCATTTCGGGGAGGGTGAGAATATCTTCTCCATCGGTTTCGTCAGGTCCCATGCCGGGCCAGCCGGCACCGTGATCCCAGATAATGAGTGCATAGCGGTCTGCCGGGAATTGCTGAATTCCTCCCGCCACAAATTCTGCGAGTTTGTCTGCGGAACCGGTGTTTACTTCCCCGAGATCAACCGATTGGAGTATTTCGTCTTCTCCAACGTGAATGAGTTGCGTGCCTTCGAAATTTCCGAGAGGACCCATTTCGTCATCTGCGTATCCCGGATGTCGATCGATGAGAGTGACGATATTGAGGTGTTCGTTTGATCCGGCTTCTGCCATTTCGAAGATGTCACCGACCGCAAAGGGCTCGAGGTCATTGTCGCCCATGACGTACACGAGGACTGTCCAATTGGCCTGTTCGTTGTCGTTTGAGATGCTGGCAATGTCATCTTCGCTTTGGCTTTCGCCTACGTCTTCGGCGGGGGCGCTGTCGTCGTCATCGGATTCGGTTGCCACCTCTTCGGAGCGTTCTTGCTCTGTGTCGTCGACAATTTTGCCGGAGTCGTCAGCGGTCGAATCTCCGCCACACGCAATGGCTCCAAGGGCAAGGGTGAGAGCGATGGCTAACGATTGAGCGCGAAATTTCATGGTTCAGTTTCGCACACGCCGACTCCCACGAGCGCTTCCAAGTGAGCGGGTTACGAGACTGGCGGTTTATTTATCGGATGACTCCACTCTTCGTATGGCATGTTCGAGCCGAGCACCACTCGAGTTTGTGTGCCTGCGAGGGTTCGGTGAAGCCATCCGGCTTCTGCTGTCACCATGCATCCGGGTTGAACCTGTGTGACTGCACCTGTCTCGTCGGCGAATGAACCTGAGCCGGAAACGACGATCGCTACCGAGCTGAATTCGTGCCAATGCAACTCTTCATCAACCTCATGCGAGTCATCGAATGCAAGCGAGTGATAGCCAAGTGATTGCACGTAGTCGAGGGCTTCTTGTTCGGTGAGAGGATCGCCTTGGGTGAATGTCATTAGGGAACTCATGGTCTGACCATAACTCACAGATGCAGGACGGCCCGACCGGTGGGCGAAGTCGAGTCAGAATGAGAGGACGACGTCAGCTGTTGCACTCATTGCGACCACCCCGGGAGGGCCGCTCCATGCCAAACCGTCTGGATCCATCAGTACTTCGGCCGCGTTTTCGGGGGTGACTCCGACCACTGCTTGTGAACCTGTTGAGCATGCGATCTTTGCCCCATCGATGAGGGTCTGCATCATTGTTCGGCATGTGCCTGGCGGCATACCAACCCGGTCATCAAGACCGTCGATGAACTGTCCTTGGAGAAGTTGAACTGCATGCGACGCGAAAAAGACGTCAACGTCATGACCGCTGGTCACTGCTTCGGCTGCGCATGCGATTGCGACTGCGCATTTGCGGGGGTCGACATCTGGATCTGTCGAGATCATAAAAAAGTATGTGGTCATTGTTCCTCCAATGTCGTGCTCGGCGTAGGTGAGTCAACGGTGAACCTTGAAGATTCGTAGGGACGGTGAGTCGACTTCCTTACTGCGAAGGTAGCAGCCGTCTATTCAGTGACGGTGATTGTTCCTTGCATGTTTGGGTGTGGGGAGCATATGTAGGTGTAAGTCCCGACGGCATCGAAGGTCGACGAATGGGTGTCACCCTCTTGCAACCCCGAAGAGGAGAGCGACGCCGACCCACTAAACGTGACGGTGTGAATCGCAGAGTCCAAGTTTGTCCATGTGACAGTGTCGCCAACTCGAATAGTTAGTGCTGATGGAGCGAAGCTGAATCCGCTGATATCGATCGAGTGGAACGACGATGACATCGGTACCGACGTGGTCGGCGCAACGACGACTGGCTCTGATGTGGTGGTCGACTCTGGGGCTGACGTCGTGGTCACAACGGCGGTGGGGCTTGACGTGGTTGTTGATGCGGCGATGGTGGTGGTCGTCGTTGGAGTTGCAGTTGACGTGGTTGTCGCCACTGTTGAGGTTGTTTCAGGCGCAGTCGAAGTCGTTGAAGCGGCTGTCGAGCTCGTCTCTGCAACCGATGATGTCGTTGTCACCACCACGGTCGATGTCGTCTCGACCGCTGTCGAGGAGGCGGCGGTAGGTGCGTCGGTTGGTGTCGTTGTCTCAGGTGCAGCCGGTGCTGAGTTTTCGGTGGTGGAGACAACCTCGCTTCTTGCTGTGCTCTCAGTGACGGATCCACCGTTGAGTTCAGTCAACGATGAAGATTCGGCTCCTTGTGGCTGCTGCGGTTGGCATGCAGAGAAGGTGACAACACATGCGAGCGAGGCGAATGCGACGTTTCGTAACAGCGTCTTCGGCATGAAGCATGTTCGCACCTGGCGACGCGATCGTCCACTTCGACTGCACGCCGAGTTAATCGTCACCCGGGTGTGTTGTATTAGTTCTGACCCGGGAAGTAGCCGGATACGTCTGCAAGCAGATGCGCTTTCCCGTACACGTAGAAACACACCTTGCCTTCCGCGCTCACCGGCGCAATCACCGAATTAGGAATCGTCTGCCCACTCACAAAGTTGAGATTCGACGAATCCGGAACATCACCGCACGGATACACCGTCACAAACCCACCAAAGTCATTTGCCTCAGTGCTCACCGCAGTCACATTCATCGCGACCGCACCCACACCCGAACTCGGAATGTCGCCCACCCCTGTCACCTGCAACTCATACGGCGCGGCACCACCAGCGACAGCAAGCGTGCCAACCTTGTCAGCCATTGGCCTCGTGTCGAGCAAACGGTCAGGCGTCAAAGGAACAAACCCTGTGGGGAAGTAGCCGGATACATCTGCAAGAAGATGTGCTTTTCCATACACGTAGAAACACACCTTGCCGTCAGCACTCACCGGCGCAATCACCGAATTAGGAATCGTCTGCCCACTCACAAAGTTGAGATTCGACGAATCCGGAACATCACCACACGGATACACCGTCACAAACCCACCAAAGTCATTTGCCTCAGTGCTCACCGCAGTCACATTCATCGCGACCGCACCCACACCCGAAC
>Ga0181588_10000817_pt1 | contig 27959 bp, 29 predicted proteins | sample 071ome_26_FD_148607 | JGI IMG/M metagenome (GOLD analysis project Ga0181588, IMG submission 148607) | Coastal salt marsh microbial communities from the Groves Creek Marsh, Skidaway Island, Georgia - 071409BT metaG (spades assembly) | ecosystem: Environmental > Aquatic > Marine > Intertidal zone...
ATCGATCGATCGATCGACGCGGGAGCGATGCCGCCGAAAAAGAAGGAGGAAGCGACGGAGGACGTCGGCGCCGCGAAGTGCGTGCGGATGCGCGAGCGAGACGCGAACGGGCGCCGATGCGATGCAAACGCGGATAAAGTGATAAAGTGACTGAATGACTGACGACGACGACGACGACGACGACGGCGCGCGCGTAGGTTCGGACGGGTGAAGAACAACCTGAAAATGGGCATCGTGGGCTTGCCGAACGTCGGGAAATCGTCGCTGTTTAACATTTTGACCAAGCAGTCCATCGCGGCTGAGAATTACCCGTTTTGTACCATTGACCCGAACGAGGCGAGGTGCGCGGTGCCGGACGCGAGGTACGATTACCTGTGCGGGATGTGGAAACCCGCGAGCGAGTACCCGGCGTACTTGTTCGTGACGGATATCGCGGGACTCGTGCGCGGGGCGTCGCAGGGGGCGGGGCTGGGGAACGCGTTTTTGAGTAACATCATGGCGACGGATGGGATTTTTCACGTGGTGCGCGCGTTCGACGCGACGGACGTCGTACACGTGGACGACGTCGTCGATCCGATTCGGGATTTGGAAACCATCACGGCTGAGCTTTGCTTGAAGGATATCGAAACGGTGAAGCGCGCGGTGGCGGACGAGGAGAGAGACGTGAAAAAGAACCCGACGATGAAGCTCTCGGCGTTGTTCAAGTCTACGATGGAAAAGTGTCAAGAAATGCTCGAGAAAAACTTGGCGATTCGCACGGGCGATTGGAACACGCCAGAGGTTGAAATGATCAAGGAAAAGCTTCCGTCGCTCATCACCACCAAACCGATGATTTACCTCGTCAACTTGTCCAAGAAGGACTTTGTGCGTAAGAAGAACAAGTGGTTGCCGAAGATTCACGCGTGGATTCAAGAGCACGGCGGCGGAAGCATGATTCCGTTCTCCGTCGAGTACGAACAAGAATTATTCGACATTGGCGACGATGAGGACCTCAGAAAGCAATTTTTTGAAGAGAACGAAGGATCGAAGAGTTCGTTGCCCAAGATGATCACCCAAGGTTACAGCGAACTCAATCTCATTTATTATTTCACGGCTGGAGAGAAAGAAGTCCGATGCTGGACCGTGTACAACGGCGCCACCGCCCCGCAAGCCGCCGGGGTGATTCACTCTGATTTCGAGCGCGGTTTCATCAAGGCTGAAGTGTGCGCCTTTGACGATTTTAAGAGCATCTCCACCAAGCCCTCCATGGCGGAGGTCAAGGAGGCGGGTAAGTTTCGTCAAGAGGGTAAGCAATACGTCGTCAAGGATGGCGATATCATTCACTTCCAGTTCAACGTCACGGCGTCCAAGAAGAAGTAAGCGTGTTGCCCCCGTAAGCGAGCGCCGCCGGCGACACCGCGCTATCGTTTCATTCATTTCTCGTCCCACGTCTTAGGATATTTCAATCGAGTTGTCAATCGATCGGATCGCGACTGCGTCTGTCTCGTCCGCGTCTGGCGCTTTTGGAAAACAGCGCCGCGAATTGACCTTTGCTTCACACCCACCCTCGCGACATCGTCCACGCCCGCGTCGGTTCGTTCGCGATGTTCGGATCGATGTATGAATCCGATGATGAAGATACGACGTCTATGTGAGTACTTTCGACGACGACGGCGTTTGTTTTTTTGTTCGCGCGCGCGCGCGCACGCGAACGTGCGCTTTTTCATACTCCTCGAGGGAAAATCTGAAGAAAATGCATCGACGTCGGCGCGCGAACGTCGCGATGCGCCCGAATGCGCGGCGAGCGAGTGACTGACGCGTGTCGACGCGCGTATCGTCGTTTACTTTTTCAGGCAATTACACGAGTGCTGCGAGACGAACGACGTGGAGAGACTCGCGAGTTTGATTTCACCTCCAAACGCAGAGGAGGAAAAAGAAGGAGCAAAGGAAGAGCGAGACGGCGACGCGGAAGAGGAACAGGAGGACGAAGGGGAGGAGGAGGAAGACGACTCGGATGACGGCGAGGATTTCGACCCGAACGCGGCGTCGGGATCGGATGAGGATGAGGAAGGGATGCCCAACTTGGCGGCGGGCGGAGCGGGAGTGGACGTCAACGCCAAGGACAGAGAAGGACTTCGGCCCGTGCACGTCGCGTTGTTGTACGGCGCGTTAGATTGTCTCAAGACGCTCATAGATGCAGGTGCGATGACGTACGTCACGCTCGAGGGGTCTCCGCTCTTACACATCGCGTGTACGATGAGTGGGTTCGAGCAGCACGAAGCGTTTGCGATTGAGGCGGTCAAGGCGTTGCTTCCAGAAGTTGAAAATCATTGCGTCCAGGATGATTACGGTCGCACGGCGCTGTCTGTCGCCGCGCAGCACGGGGTTTTGGCCCTTGTCAAGACGCTCGTCGAAGGCTTTGTCGCGCCGAACGAGGAGGATGACGTTCAGGTGTACATCAACTTGCGTGACAAGTCGAGAAATAGACCGCTGCATTGGGCTGCTTCGTACGGTCACGCCGACGTCGTCGCGTACTTACTCGACAACGGCGCCGAAACTGACGTCAAGAATGAAAATAAAGACAATGCATTGCACTGCGCCGTGAAGGGTGGTAACGTCGAGTGCGTTGAGCGTCTTCTCAAGGCTAAGAGTGCTTTGGCCAAGGAACGCAACGCGCAAGGTCAGACGGCGGCGGACGTCGCTTCGGCTCGTGGGCTCGTCGACATTGCGAAGATTTTCAAGGTTTCCGTCTCAGATGCCGCGGACGAGAACCTCAAGCGCGTCATCATCGCTCCGGACACGTGCTTTTGGCATCATTCGTGTCCGCCCATCACTCGCGGCGGCGAAGATCCTCCGCCAGAGAATGTCAACCGTCTCAACGTGTTGCTCAACGGAACCAACGGTACGCTTCGTGGCAAGGACTTCAAGTCGGTCGAGTACGTCAACAATGTTCAACAGGCGGCGTGGGTGGACGTTTTGCGATGCCACGATTACGCATATCTGAAAAAGGTTAAATTGGCGTGCGCAATATTGCCGCGAATTGCGCGCAACCCGCGAGCCATCGGTACGATTGACGGCGATACGGCGGTGTGCTCGGAATCCTTTGAAGCCGCCCTCGCGGCGGCTGGCGCCACCATCGAGGCTGTCGAACGCATCGTTTCCGGTGATACCAAAAAAGTGTTCTGTGCGGTGCGCCCTCCGGGGCACCATGCCGGTCCCCTCGGTCCGGTGGGCACGCCAAGGGAACCGCTCGGAACGGGTTCTCACGGCTTTTGCTTGATTAACAACGTCGCCGTCGCCGCGGCGTACGCTCGTTGCGTGCACCGTAAGAAGATCCGTCGCGTCGCCTTGGTAGATTTCGACGTTCATCACGGTAACGGCACCGAAGCGTGCGTGCAAGCCACCGCTCCGAGCAGACCGGAGTTCAGGTTCTCCTTGCCCATCGGCGTCGGCACGCTGCAGATGGATTCGTACCGCCCGTGGTTGGACGAGACGGATGGACGGGAAATCATGTTTGCCTCTGTGCACGGATACGGCCGCAGAGACCGCCCGTTCAACTTTTACCCCGGTACCGGTCCGACGAAGAACACCAGGGTTGAGTCGGACATCGACGAAGATCCGCAATGGGGCGAAGACGGCATAATCAAAGACGCCATCCGCGTCGACGAGGAACGTGAATACGGCAGCGGCGTCATTGACGAACAACCCTGGGTCGTCGACGTCGGCATGGAGGGCACGGGGAAGAAATCAGAACGAGGCGCCGCGTGGAGACGGGTGTGGAAAGGGAAGATTCTTCCCGGCCTCGACGCGTTCAAGCCCGACCTCATCATCATTTCAGCCGGTTTCGACGCGCACGCCAAGGATGACATCCAAGGCCCCGTCAACTTGGGCGTCAAGGAACTCGACTACGAATGGCTCACCACCGAACTCGTCAAGATTGCCAACGCACACGCACACGGACGCGTCATTTCCGTCCTCGAGGGCGGGTACCGCATTCAAGGAGGACCGGTGTCCGCTTTCGGTCGATCCGTCGCCGCGCACGTGCGCGCTCTGTTCCAACCAAACGCCGAAAAGTACGACGCCGAATCGAGCCGGGAGGAACTCAACGCCGAACTTCGCGTTCGTCGCGAGATTCGCGAGCGTCGCGAAGCCGAAGCCGAGGCTGAACACAAGGCGTTTCTAGAACGCATCGCCGCCGCGGAGGGTGCGCGAGAAGAAACCGAAACCGAAACCGGAATCGCCGCCGACGACGACCGCAAGCGTTCCGCTCCGGATGCCGAAACGGAAACCGCCCCGCCAGAGTCCGCTGAACCGACGCCATCCAAGCGTCGCCGAGGCGCACCCGTGGACTACGCCGCGCTCAACGCAAAAATCGAAGCCGAAGCTGCGGCAAAACGCGCCGCGAACGCCGACGCATCCGACGCCATGGAACAATAAATGCAAGAATAAAGATTGAAGAAAACCGCGTCCTCGTCGTCCGAGCGAGCGCGTTACCCGAATTCCTCACAGCTCGACACCGAGAGACAACACACGCACGACACCCGACCAACCATGCGCGCGACCGTCACCGCGGCGAAACTCCGACCGACGTCCGTCGTCAACGCATCGACGTCCGCCTCCGATCGTCGTCGCGCGCGTCCGAACGTCGTCCGTCGCGCACCGACCCACATGGCATCGTTATCCGTGACCACCAACCGCGACGGTGTTCGCACGCGCGCGACGCCGACGACCGAGCTCACCCAGCTCGCGCTCGCCGGAATCGACACCACGGGTTTCGACACCGTCGTCATCAACGCGCTCAAGCTCGCCATTCCGTTGTACTGCGCCGGCGTCGGTGCGATTTTCATCTTTGGTACGATCGCAAAGGTGGCGTTTCCGGATAAGTACGACAAGGCGATGTACGGCGCCGAGGCGAAGAAGGAAGTGGAGGGAATCGATTTGGATAATCTGAGCGAGGAAGACGCCGCGGCGGTGGCGGCGTTGGAGGAAGAACTTCGCAAAGAGGGTAAGCTTTGATGATGAGGAGGAGAAAAGGGAGAGATTTGTTGAAGAAGCGGATGGACGGATGGACGGATGACGCTATGAGCGGATTTCGGGAACCGGTTCGTCCTATCCGTCCTGTTTTGAGTTCCGTTTCCGTTCTTCGACGTCGACGATCGGAATGGAATATCGCTAATAGCATGTTTTGTAAAACGAAACGAAAGGCCAAAAGAGTTTTAGTCGTCGTTAGCGAACGCATCCGCGAATGCCGAGCGCCGCGAGCGGTCCGCGACGCTTTTACTGCTGATTACAAGGAGAGCCGAGGCGGTATTATTGTACCGGTAATGGTTAATATCGTGAGTGTAAGATTAGTTACCCGGCACGAGGGAAAACGTCGAGTTTACCCATGCCTTGTATTCGGCGTCATCCGCGTACTTTTCCGCTTGTTTCGCATCCCCGCGTTTGGCCGCCGAAGTCATCAGCTTGACGATGAAGAGCAAGCCGAGCGACGCGGGAATAAAAGTTACCGGTCGCGTGATCATCGCCGGAACGCCGGCGACGAAGAGCCCAACCCAGAACAAAATTTCACCGAGGTAGTTCGGGTGTCGGCACTTGGCGTAGAGTCCCGTATCGCACCAGCGCGTCTTACCCGCTTCCGTCGCCTTGTAGTTGAACTTGGTTTGATCCGCCACGGCTTCGAGCGCGACGCCGATCCACTCCAACGCCAAACCCACCTTGAGAAGCGGAGAAAACGTCGCAAGGTTGACCGCGTTCGCATTTTGCGCGTGCCAGAGAATCGGCGACGACATCATCGCGTACAACGCGCTGCAAAGCAGAATGACCATGGTTTGTTTCGCAAAGCCCGTCTGCTGCACTTCGGGCGCCTTTTTTGCCCGCTCTCGCCATTCGTCCCACGTCACCGACCGATACCAGAGAAACCCCGCGAGGCGAGCGCCGTAAGCCGCCGCACCAGCGACGTGTGCCGTCAACAACGGGGTCATGAACGCACCGGACGCCGCGTGGGCGTACGCCGTGAACCCTGCGGCGAACAACACGCTCAAGCCGTAACCGACGCTGAACGAGTAGATTGGGTTGATGTACGCCAGCATCACCGCCGGCGTGCACGCACACCAGAGCGCGGGGAGGGCGTAGTGCGATGCCAACACGGTGGCCATCTCTGGAAGCGCTCGCGTCGTCGTCGTCGTTCGCGCGCCTCTCGTTTGACGAGAAAGTTCAGACCAATCCACAGTGTGCTTTGACGTTCTTTTCGACGCCGTGACACCGACAGTCGCTCGCGGCGCGACTCGCGATGACGTCTGTTTCGCCGTGCGGGTCGTTCGCGTCACCCGCGCGACCGCAATCGTCGTCGTCGTCGTCGCGTACATTCACAGCGCGCGTCGTTGAATGAAGAATCAAACCAATCCTCACAACGGAGCGTTCGTGTAAAATGAAACGCGCGCACACCGACGGCGGCGCGGATGGCGGCGTGCCACCGCACGCGCTGGAAACGCTCTCCACTTTCACCGCGATCGAGGTGATCAACGACGGACGCGACGCAGGGCGTCAGGTGGTCGTGCGAGGCGCGTTCGAAGGGTGCGAAGAGGAGGCGTTGGTTAAGATATCTCGCGCCGCTTTACCGTCCACGCTCGAAGGCGTCGGGCGGTTGTTCGCGAGGACGAGACTTCGCACGCGGGCGCCGTATTCCGGTGCGGAGTATGGGTATTTCCACGGGACGTTCGATGGGGTGGAGTCGGAAGAGGCGTACGAGGCGGAGGCGAACGTCGACGTGTTGTATCCGGGGTGTCTGACGACGACGCCAAAGGAAGCGCGAGAGAAACTCTTGGCGAAACACATCGCGAGATCGAGCACGCAGCGGTTGATTGCGGTGCGAGAGACGCCCGAGATGTACCGCGCCGCGCACGAGGAGTACATATCGGGGATTCCCGAACAAGCAATCTCGTGGGTGTACAAGATATTAAACTTGGAAAAGGAAAAGGAGCGATTGTTGCACGTAGACGAAGAGTTTTTGTTAAACACGGATCCAAAGTGGACGACGCATCCAGACTGCGCGGAGACGGCGCGAGAGACGTGGCGTGGACATCCATCGACGACGGATCTGTATTGCTTGGGGTTGTGCGTTCGGAGGGATGTGCGTTCGATTCGCGATTTGCGGTCAGAGCATTTACCAATGTTGCGGAGAATGTTAGAGAAAGGACGAGAGGTTATCGAGGAAGTGTACGGCGTGAAACCTGAAGAATGTCGCGTCTTCGTCCACTACCCACCGCAGTTTTATCACTTTCACGTGCACTACCAGGCGTTGTCAGCGCTCGAGATGGGTTGTCAGACGGAGCGAGCGCACTTGCTCGAAGACGTCATCGACAACATCGAACGCGACTCTGATTTCTACGCCAAGGCTAGTCTCACCGTCAAGATGGGCGAACGCGACAAACTTTACGCTCTGTACGCCACCGAACATGTCGGTCGAAGTTCCTAGTCGTCTCCTTTGTCAATAGCGCCAATTAGTATTTTTTTGTACCTTTCGAGTCTGTTTTCGCAACGCAAGAGACGAGAGCGCGACCAAAACCCAAACCAAACAACTCGACGCGCATCGCATGTTAGCCTCCACCGTCGCCTCCCCGGCGTCGCTCCGCGTCGCTACGACGCACCACGCGTCCACCGCGACGCGTTCCGACGCTCAACGCGCGTCGCACGGCGTTGCGACGTCTGCGTTTCGCGCGAGAGATTCACACTTTGCTCGGACAACCGCTCTGCAACCGACGACGAGTTTTACGTCGTCACCGACGCGGCGATACCGACGCGGCGGCGCCGTCGTCGTCAGAGCTGAGCGTGAAACGCGTTTGGTCTCCGTGTTGACCTCGCTTCCGCAGCGGTTTAACCTTTACTTTGCGCGCAAGTCGTACCGGGTGACGCTGTGGCGAGGCATCTCTGCGTACTTTGGTTTCTACCTCGCCAACGTCATGACGCTGAGTTTCGGCGCGATTGGAATCAACGACGTCGTCGCGGGCGCGCTCTCCGTCGCGTTCTTTGAAACGGTGACGAGGATCTATTATCGCCGGGCGGAGACGAACAAGTGGTTGGAGTTTATAAACTGGTTCAAAGTTGGGTATTGTTACTCGCTTTGCGCCGACGCCTTCAAGCTCGGTTCTTAAGTCTTGCGACAGACGCGATGAGACGAGACGAGATTGAGAGGGCCTAGGTTTGTAAAATATTAAAAACATTAATCGACTCAATCTTCGCACGGTCCCGAAGGCGAACCGTCGAGCTGACGCAGCGCCTCGTACACCCCTATGCCGCAAGAAACGCTCAAATTGAGGCTTCTCACGTGCGACTCGTCGATTGGAATCCTCCGAACGCCACCCGTTTCTTTGCACGCATTCATCGCCGCGTCCGGTAAACCCGTCGTCTCTGCGCCGAAGAGCAACCAATCCCCCGGACGGTACGCCCCCTCCTCCGCGTGCGGTCGCGCGCCGAATTTGGAAAACGCCACCAACCTTCCCGGCGCGTCCAACCCGCGCCAGTACTCGTAAAAAGCATCCCAGTCGTCGTGCACCCGCACGCACACCGATTTCCAGTAATCCAATCCCGCGCGTTTCAACTGGGTATCATCCAGAGAGAACCCCAAAGGTCCTGCGTTCGCCCGACGAAGAGCCAAAAAAGCAAAAAGCGTCGTCAGTCCAGTCGTCTCTCGCGCGCGTCCAGTCGTCGTCGGTCGCTCTCGTCGTCGTCGCTCTCGTCTCCTCATCGCTTTTCCGACACGCACCAACCAAGTGCAACGGCACCCTCGACGCCGCGCACGTCCTCGCGATGCACCCGGTGTTCCCCGGAATCTTCGGCGTTACCAAAACCACCGCCAAATCCGTCCGCTGCCCTTCGCTCGCCGTTTCGACGCTTCGCACTCGAACCGCCGACATGTCCTCCTCTTCCTCTTTCGTCGCCCGCGTCGCCGTTCCTCGTCCACGCGTCGCCGGCGACGACGACGACGTAACCGCCGCCGTCGTCGACCGCGCGCTCCCGCGTCGTCGTCGTCGTCCGAGCGTCGTCGACGCCGCCAACACCGCCGCGCGCATGAGAGTGCGGGGCGTGTCGTCGGGTCCGAGCGCGGTCGGTCGGCCGGGTAAGTGACGGTTCATGAACCAGGAAAATAGTCCCCAGTGTGTACCCCCTCGATCCGATCTGTCGACATGGATTCATTCATGCATTCATTGATGCATTCACACGCCGACGCGCGGGACTACGAAGGATGACGACGCGCGGACGATTCGATAACCTCCGGATGGCGACGGTCTGGACCCTCCTCGCCCTCCTCGTCGTCCACCTGGCGAACGCGGTGAAACGAAACGCGCGAGGAAGACGGGCGACGCGTCGACGATTGATGTCCGATCGACACCGGTGGGCGCGCGAGGGACGAAGCGAAGGCGGACGGGGCGGAAAACGCGGCGGAGGGACGACGCGGGACTTGGAACCGAGACGAACGGTGGGGTTTTATCATCCCGCGAGCGCGGATGGGGGAGGCGGGGAGCGGGTGTTGTACGAGGCGATCGCGGCGACGCAGAGACGACGGGCGGCGGTTCGAGGAAGCGTCGGGGGAACGGCGGCGAACGGCGATGAGGGCGGCGATGAGGGCGACGACGAGAGAGGGATGGATGACGACGAGGACGATTGCATGATTGTCGTGTACACGGCGTCGAACGGAAGAGGGAGGAGGGATGTGGATTCGTTGGCGAGAGGGAGGGAGTTGATTGCGCGCGCCGAGTCGCGTTTCGGCGTGAAACTGCGAGAACCGATCCACGCGTTGGATTTGAAATCGGAGCGTTTTGCGCGCGCGGAGACGTATCCGAGGTGTACCGTGATTGGACAGTTTATTGGGGGCGCCGTGCTCGCGTTCGAGGCGCTGTGGAAGTTTACGCCGGATGTGTTTGTGGATACGGTGGGACACGCGGCGGCGTATCCCGCGGCGAGATATTTGTTCGGATGTCAGACGGTGGCGTACGTGCACTATCCGACGGTATCGAGCGATATGATTGCGCGCGTGCAGAGTCGAGTGCGAATGTACAACAACGCCGATCGTTTCGCGGCGTCCAGGTTCTTGACGGCGGTAAAGGTGTTGTATTATCGCGCCTTTGCGGCGCTCTACGGTTGGTGCGGCAAGGCGTGCGCGTGCGTCATGGTGAATTCATCCTGGACAAAAGGGCACATAGACAAACTCTGGGGCGTGGACTCGACCATAGTTTATCCTCCGTGTAACGTGGAGGATCTCTCGCGGATACCGCTCACGCGTCCGCGGTTGGACAAGGCGGGTAACGCCGTGAAGAAGGATAAATCATCTTTGCGAGTGGTGAGCGTCGGGCAGTTTCGACCAGAGAAGGCGCACGTGGTGCAGCTCGCGGCATGGAAGGCGCTAAAAAAACTCAGCCCGAAATTTCCAAAGATTGAAAATGCCATCCTCGTCTTCGTCGGTGGATGCCGCGACAACGCGGATAGAGAACGCCTGGAGGATTTGCAACAGAGTGTCAAGGATTTGGAGATTGAAAATAGCGTAGAATTTCACGTCGACGTGCCGTATGAGGAAGTTCGCCGTCAGCTCTCGCGCGCATCTGTAGGTTTACACACCATGTTGGATGAACATTTCGGGATTTGCGTCGTGGAGTACATGGCGGCGGGCGCGGTTCCCATCGCGCACGCCTCGGGCGGGCCATTCTTGGATATCATTCGAGATGAGGCCGACGGGATAACAGGATTCACTGCCGATAACGTTCCGGCTTTCGCCGAAGCGCTCGAACACGTTCTTCTGATGCAACGGCCCGACCGAGAAGATATCGCGCAGCGAGCGAGGAGGAGGAGCAAGATGTTCACCGCCGAGAAATTCCGCGACGCGTTTGTCGACGCGTTGGCAAAATGTGAGGTGAAATGTTAGTCATTAGAGATAGAGATTTTGCAACTCCAGGAGGAAACAACTTGTTAGCATGTATTATCCGGATGCTCGTATTATAACAAAAAATAAAAAACTACGACTCGGACTCGGACTCTTCGTCATCCTCGTCGTCTTCCTCATCATCCTCATCATCCTCAGAATCATCTTCGTCTTCTTCATCCTCGTCGTCAGCTTCTTCGTCTTCATCCTCTTCATCCTCTTCATCCTCAGAATCCATCTCTTCATCCTCTTCATCCTCTTCATCCTCTTCCGACGACATGTCCTCGTCCTCTCCATCCTCAGAGCCGTCTTCCTCATCCTCTTCCTCGTCTTCCTCATCCGAGTCCCCACCACCAGAGATTAACTTTTTCAGGTTACGCATCTCCGCCTCGAGATACTCTTTCCTCTTCAACTTTTTCTCCTGCTGCGCATCCAGTTTAACCCCGCCCTCGCTCATTTTTTGTTCCAGTTCGTCAATCTGCCTCAACTTTTTCGCCAACGCCCTGTACCTCACCTCCAACGGACCGTACGATCCCTCCGTAGATCGCAGCGACGCGTCATTCGTCGCTCGTCGGGAGTCCCCACTCTTTCTTTCCGCCTCCCGCTTCGCGCGTTCCGCTTTTTTCTTTTGCGCAAACGTGATTCCCGGTCGTCGGTCGCTCTTCAACTTTTCCAACTTTTTGCGCATCTTTGTGCTGTTCGGAAGCGCGTCGCGTTTCGTTCGCGACTTGCCCGTCTGCGATTGTCCACCCATGTCGAGCGTCACGGTATTCTTTCGATTATCTTTCTCTCCCGTCTCCCTCTCGCGTGATTGACGCGCGCGCGGGGGTTTGAGGACGAGTTCGATTGTCGAGTGGCGGCGGCGGCGGCTAGACGAGTACAACTGAAATTACAACGAGGACGCGAGTACGCACGGAACATCGACGCCCAATCTAAACTAAACGCGAGATCTAAACCGCGCTGGGTATTCGTCGTCGATGCGAACGTTGTCTAAGACGTCCTCGTCGTCGTCATCTGTATCGTCGTCGAGGAGCGCTTTGGCGCGCGCCCAAAACGCGCGCGTCGCGAATCGATACGCGTCCTCCGCGGCGTCGGTATCGTCGGTGGCGGTATCCGAGGCTTCATCACGTGTCGATCCGTCATTGCCGCGAAAGCGTACAGTCGTCGTCGTCGTCGTCGTCGTTGTCTTAGACGACGTTTCAGACGCGTCTTCGTCTCCTTCCTGTTCGTCCTCGTTCGTCTTTGACGCGGCGACAAAGCGTCTCCGTCGCGCGCTCGACTCGGTCGCCCAAACCTTTCCACCCACATTCTTCGCGCGCGTCACCGTCCGCTTCCACCAACCAGCGGCGACATCCACCATCCCATCCCACACTCCGCGCCGACGCTCCGTTTCATCCTCTTTACACGTCGTAAAACTCGTCGAAGTCGTCGTCGTCGTCGACGTCAACACGGTTTCATACGCATCCACCAACGACTGAAACTCGCGCTCCGCATCCTCAACCGTCCACCCCGCGCCTTCGTCGCGCATCGCTCGAGATTTATCCGGGTGGTACCTCAACGCCGCAATTCTAAACGCCCGTTTCACCGCTCTCGCGTCGTGCGCCGCGTTCGCCGTCGACGCCCCGGGCGTCACCGGTGGTAATCCTAACCGTCGTCTCGCGGCTTCCACGACGCCGTCGGCATCGCGACGACACCCCGTCGCACCGTCGACGCCGAGGGACGCGACCGCGAGACCGACGGAGGAGACGACGAGGAGAATTTTAAACCACTCGTAAATCGTCTCGGGTCGTCCGTCGGCGCGTCGTCGACGGGTGTTTTCGCGTCGACGCATGCTGCGCCCGGGGGCGTCACACGCTGACGCATCGGTCGTTGGTTTGCGCGTTCCATTTCGTCATTCATGTTGACGACGTCGACGTCGTCGCGCGTCCGTCACCCGTCCGCGGCGGCGACGCCGACGACGACGAAAAGTAATAGCGTTACCGTCATAAACCGTCGTCGACGATGCGTCGCCGTCGTCGTGCGCGCGAGCGCGGACCCGTTGGAACGATTCGCACCACCACACAGAAGATCGGCAGAGAATTCTACATCGACATCGAGCGCGACGTTGACGACGTCTGTGACGGACCCAATCATCGAAGCGACGCGGGCGACGCTGTGTGAAAGCGTCGTCGGGGACCTGATCTCGCTCACGGCGGAAGCGGCGGATGGGTCCGGGCGTGATCCGAACGGGGTGAGCTCAGACGTGCTCGATCGATGGTTCGTCGTGTGCGGCACGGGTACGAGCGCGGGCGGACGAAGGATGCTGGAAGGAGTGTTGGATGGGAAACGAGCGCGGATTTTGGATCAAGGAGGGTCGAACCCACCGAGAATTGGTATCGTTGGCGCGCAGTTGGATGGGCAAGAGACGTGGATGGAGGTGAAACGAGTCATGGTGGGCGACAGCGGGGAAGCGTTACGAAACGCGTTGGCGAATCGAGCCAAGCGGTTGGCGAGAGAGACGGATGCGGCGACGCTCGTGTTGAAGGCGTCGAGCGCGTTGACGCTGGAGATGTTGGAGAAGGCGGTGGAGGAGCGTCCAGAGTTTTGGTCTCAGGGCGATGGGGCGCACTCGAGGAGGGTGGTCGTGGATGATTTAGAGAGCGCGACGAAAACCGCCGGCGAACTCTTGGCGTTGAAGCGTCGAGCGAGAGATTTAGTGCTCTTGCAGGTGTCGTGCGACGAGGGCGCGTGCGATCTCACGAGTTCACTCGGGAATTCGATATACGCTCCTTACGCCGCGATGGTTTTAGAGGATCTCGTGCGCGCGGACGATTCGATTCGGGTTCGAATGTCGACGACAAAGACGCCCGAGGGGGGCGAGGCCCAGACGGCAATCGTCTACAGAGAGGACGCGTCGGCGAGCAAACGCGCGGCGCTTCTCGCGGATATGGGTGCGCAAGCGGCGCGAACAATGTCCACGCCACTCGAACAGGTAATCATAGGACTCGCTCTCGGGTACAAGAGGGAAAATATCGAGCATTACGTGAGAAGGGTAAACGGAGACATCGACAACGAGACGCTCGCGGATATGTTTACTTCGGCGCAGAAGACGCTCGACGATTTGTAATCTGTAACATTGATGATACAACAAGAATGAATGAATGAACTAAATCTACATGACCACCTCGAGAAAATCACATTCGGAACACGTCGCACACAAGGCGTCAATCATGCCGAAATCGTCGCGAACGCCAAACGTCAAAGACGCCGATTGACCGCACCCATCCTCCGCGTGCGACTCAAACGTGCGCGCTAGTCTCGAATTTAAAAACGCCAACCCAACCCCTTCGTCCCGTCTAGAGATTCTCAACCGTCCGCAACGACAAAATAAGACGTGCTTATTCGCTAAAACCCGGTCTTTTTGGCACACCGGACACAACACTTCAACATCTGCCATCGCGCGCGACGCGCCCGTCACGCCTTCTTCGAACGACGCTTCGCCAGACGCGTCAATCGAAGTAATCTCCCCGTCACACTTCCATCGTTCAAACGCTTCGATCGCCTCTGCTAAACGTCTCTCTTCATTTTCGTTATCATCAGAATCATCGCCTTCGACGGCGGCGGTGTTCAACATGGCTTCTTCTTCTCGTTCTAAAGCGCGTTCGAGCGCGTCTTGCATCGCGAGCATCAACCGTTCCATTTCAGCGTCTGACAACGTCTTGAGCTCGTCGTCATCTGAATCGTCATCCGAGGATAACGACGAAGACGCGAACGTCACCCGACGGTTTCTTGGCATCGACGCGTCGTCATCCTCGTCTCGATCGACCGTTTTACGTCGTCGTCGTCGTCGACGCACACACGATGCGATGATTTCTCTTCCAGTGTTTGCGTTGAAACCATCGGCATCACCATCTTTCGACGCCGCATGCGTCTCGTCGTCGTCGTCATCGACGGTTTCGTTGCATGAATCCCTCGCACGACGACGTTTCTTCGTTCCGCTTAGACGCAAAGCCGCGGCGACGCACTCGCGTTCGAGCGCGTCGACGTCGTCATCCATCACCGCTGCTCCGAGTCGCGCTTTAAAGTTTCAACTTTTTGGATTTTTGGTTTTTGGAATGGTCGATTGAAACGACTCTTCGGTCGTTCGGTCGTCGTTTCTTCGGCGACGATGGCGTGTGCGCTCGGTGCGTCGCGGCTCGAAATATCGCATCGGTCGTGGGTGAGCTCAGTCGTCGGGTGTTGCGCGCGTCGCACGAAGGATTTGAATGCAAAGGTACACACGCATGTGAACGCGAGACATGTGAAGCGTTGTTGACAATCAAGCCGTGGATGGTGCACACGCGTCGACGCGAGAGGCAAACGGAATGACGCACGTCAGAGGTTGACGCTGGTTGGACGCAGGTTTCTGCGATAGATTCATTTCGCCTCGAGAACCGTGCGGATGCGAAGGATTCAGTGTCTCGTCGCGTTGGCCGGATTGGCAGCCGTGGCAGAGGCGACGACGAAATGGACGCAGGATGGAAGACGGTGCTTGAATGAGTTTGACATTGGTGGTGGGGTGATGGTGAAAGATTGCGTGCCGTACAAGGATACCGGGGTATTGTGGTGTAGGGCGGAACCGGATGGTTTTTGGGGCGCGTGCGCAGAGTACACGTCGCAAGACGAACGCGCGAGAGAGGAGTTTGGTGATAGAGGCGATTTCTCATCGTCGACGCCGCCGTCATCGGTGACGGGAGGGATTGGTAACACTCCTAGTTATCCCGAGACGAGATTGTCGCCGCCGCCGCCGCTACCGTCACCGCCGCCACCACCGCCGTCGCCACGAAGGTTGCGTGAACCGCAAACGACGCCTCGATGCGTCGCTCGGTCTAACATTCGATGGGAGAGTCCTCAGCCTGACGGCACGTCCGAGTACGGTATGGACATTTACATCGTCTTATCATCTGGTCGCGACATTGACAAGGGTTGGAACGTGGTGTTCAACTTTGAGAGCGACGACGTGGCGCTGTATTCAGGATCTGCCTACGGCGCAACGGCGCGTACCGTGCGGCAACGCGATGGAAGAGTGTTCGAGCTTCGCGATCGCGGGTACGACGCATACATCTCCCTCTACAGTACAAAGAGAATTGGGTTCAACGTCAGAACGCGCTCGGGGAAACGCGGCCTATCCTTATCGAACCTGACGCTGAATAGAGAGACGTGTAGAGTCGTGAAATGAATGAAATACGATTGAAACAAAACGCTTACAAGCCAGCTGTCGCTAAAATAAATCCTAATCGCGCATCAGAGCTGATGCAGTGCCTTGACCTCGTTGAGAATCTTGCGCACTTTGTCTTCTGGTTCGTCGCGAAGACCCGGAATGTCGCCCACATCTGTCGAGACGTCGCCAAGCAATGCGCGGAACGAATCCGCCACGCCTTCGCTCAAACCAGTCAAATCATACCCACCCTCGAGCAGAAACACAATCTTTCCGCCGCACATCTCGTTCGCAAGTTCCTTGAGTTTCGTACACAACCTGTGATACGTTCCGGTGCGGAACGTCAGACCCGCGAGCGGGTCTCTCCAGTGCGCGTCGTAACCTGCGGACACGACGATAAAATCCGGCTTGAACCTCGCAGCGGCGGGAGTGACAATCTCCTCGAACGCCGTCAGTACCGCCTTATCACCGCTACCCGGGGGTAAAGGGACGTTGATCGTCGCCCCGAGTCCGTCGCCGTCGCCCATGTCGCTGATTTTACCCGTTCCCGGGTAACTGCCATCCTCGTGCGTGCTCACGAAGAGCACGCTCGGATCATCCCGAAAAATATCATTCGTCCCGTTCCCGTGATGGACGTCGTAATCAAAAATCAACACCCGCTCACACCCTCGCTTCTGCGCGTGTCGAGCCGCCGCCGCGGCGGTTCCGACCAAGCAGAACCCCATGGCCCCTCTCGGCACGGCGTGGTGCCCCGGCGGCCGAATCAACCCGAACCCCGACACGCTCGGATCGCATCGATCCATGACTTCATCCACCAATCGAATCGCCCCACCCACACCCCGCATGACGTCGTCGTAACTGCTCTTCGTCGCGTACGTCGGTGCCGTGTCCAAATTCGTCGGCGCTCGCGTCTTCGAAACCATCTCCAACCCGGCGAGGTAGTTTTTCACGTGCACCCCATCCAACGCCTCCTTCCCCGCCGCCTCAAACTCATCCAATCGCAAAATCTCCCCCGGTCGATGTCTCTCGTTCACCCCTTCCTCCTCCAGTCTCGCCTCGATCGCCGGCACGCGCTCCGCGCACTCGGGATGCCCAACCTGTTGGTGTTCCAACGCTGGAGACGACGCGTAGATTAATCTCGGCTGCGTCCCTTCCGACGACGACGACGACGCGCATCGAATCGAGACACCACCGCGCCGTCCACCGCGGCCGTTCCCACTCGCCCGCGTCGCCGGGACCGTCGCGACGATTCGCACCGACATCTCCGCCTCACGCTCTGTCGCTCGCCCTCCGCCGACGCGCGTCGACGCGCGCGTCCGTCTCGCGTGATGACGATGCGCGTTCGACCGTTCACGACTCAAGAAAACACACCACAAGGGGTCTCGGTCGCGTCGGTCGGTCGCGTCGAATCGTCGTGGTAGTTGGCGGTGTCTGCGAATTGCGATCGCCCGATCGACACTCTTCGTCCGCCATCATCGCTCGAGAAGCCCGACCGACGGAAATCTGCCGCCATGGGATGCATCATGTCCATCTGTGAGTCCACCCCGGACGTTCCGGCGAACATCATCGCCGATCCCGAGGTACGCGCGGCGACGGAGCGTCGTCGGAATCATCGTCGTCATCGTCGTCATCGTGATCGTCATTCATCACTCGGGTGTTGAACGCCGATTCGATCGGGAATGATACCGATTGGAATTTCGGAACGATTCGCGCGTCTCGTCTCGTCCGCGACCGATGTCGAAGCGTGTTGACCGCGAAGCGAAGCTAGATCACTGACGAACGTGCCCGTCTCCATCGCTCGAATCGTTTCCAGGGACCGAGCACGTTCGTCGTCAAATCGTGCTCCATGTTTAACAAGGATTACGAAGTGTTTCGCGACGAGGTTGACTATAAGAATAACCGGTGGTTGTTTCTGAACCGAGTCGGCAAGGGTTTGTTCGACACCACGGGTTACATTGACCTCGAAAACTACGTGCGCATCGACCCTAACGATAAGAAGAAGGGTCAAGTGCTCTGGAAGCTCAAGTATAACGAAAAGCCGCACTTTGACATGGGTCAGACGCTCAACGACTCGGAATCCGACGGCGAATCCAACCCGTACGTGAGCAACATGTACAACTCGTACATGCAACGACTGATTAACCGGGGTGATCACCGATTCTACACGATGAAGTGGCGCACGTTCTCCGAAGCCAAGCTCAAATCGGTGAAGAACCCGGGCGGGGCGTACGAGGTCAAGATCAAGGCGAAGGGTTACTGCACGCGCGAAGTCACCATTTCGTACTCGACAAAAGAAGACGGCACCCGCCAACGTAACGTCAACATTAAAGATGAAGAAGTCGTGACGAAGATTTCCTACAAGATTAAGACTCCGGACGGAAACACCATCGATAAGTTCCACATCTATCCGGCCGGTCGCACCGACCTCGAGTGGAACTGCGGCGCTTTCAAAGCCACTCTCACCGGCGGCTGGTTCTCCAACAACCCGCACGAAATCGTCACCAAGCCCGGCATCGACCCGGGTTTCGCCCTTCTCTTCGCCCACATCTGCGTCACCGAGTTTGCCCCAGACGAGATCAAGAAGGATCTCAAGCCCGACTGGAACTTGTGCCCGGGCTACACCAACCCCCACATGGGTTAAGTTGACCAACCGACCGAGCGCGCGTACAATCGCGTACAATCGCGTCTCTGCGTCCAAACGAGCGTCCGGCTCCATCCGTCGGCGCTCGACGCGTATTTATAATAATAATCCACACCCGATAATCACCGATGTAACAGCACGTCCACGCATCGCGAGCGGCACCGATGACATCCCTCCCTCGTATCCATCCTTTCGTTAACAACCAGACTTTTGCGAGACAGTCAGTCATTCATTTTGTCATTCAGTCAGAGTTGGTTGGAAACTTTTGGAAGACGATCGACGACGATGGATGATCGGATCGATCGATCGCCAACGCTTCACAATCGGTCGCGTCAGGGTAGCTGGCTCCAGCGCACGCCGAAAATGGTTGCCGTCGGGGATAAGTTCCCGTCCGTCGTCGCCCAGTCCCACGAGCCGTCGTGGCCGACCGCGGTCAAGCTCACCGAACGCCTCGCCGGGAAGAAGACCATCTTCGTCGGTCTCCCGGGTGCGTTCACCCCGACGTGATCCACGTGCCAAGTCCCCGGATACCTCGCCGGACAAGACCGCCTGAAGGCGGCCGGTATCGATGAGGTTCTGGTGATGTGCGTGAACGACGCCGCCGTCATGGGGGCGTGGGCGAAGGATCAAAAGATTGAGGGATCGAACATTTCATTCATCGCGGATCCAAACTCGATGGTGACGAAAGCGTTGGACGTGGAGTTGACGCACCCTGGGCCGTGCGCGAAACTCGGACCGAAGAGGTGCAAGAGATTCGCCATGTACGTTGAAGACGGTGTCATCAAGGTGATTAACGTGTCTGAAGGGCCGGATGATCCCGCCGGGGACGAGAGACCGGAGTCTTCGTGCATCGATAACATGCTCAAGGACATCGCGGCGTTGTAAAGCGTTTCGCGGAGAATGAATGAAAACGAGAGAAACCGAGGGTATCTCGCGCGGCGTTGCGTGACGCGAATCAGCGAAAGGGTCCAATCATGTCGACCCGTTGATTCGTCGATTAAAGACGCGCGGCACCCGAAGTTGGTTTGTTTCTTTTTTCTGAAATAAAACGACCGCGCGCGACCGCCGAGTCGCGCGTCGGATTGAAATAATTAAAAGTTTACTACTATCATTTACTACGTGTGTGACAATTGATCGATACAAAGGATGGGCGACTCTTCTTCCTAACAAACACATCACTCGGCGGCGTGTCGACGCTGCCAAGCGCAAAAGGCGTTGAGATTGGCGTCTTTCGGCTTTCTCGCCACGTCGCCTCGCGCGAAAATCTCAAAAGAGTCCACCCCAAACTCGCCGATGCCGTAAATTTTCACCTCTGGATCGAGCCCAACCTCGAACTCGCCCGTGTGTGTCAAAAACTTGCTCGAAACCTCGACGATGGTGCGCATGCGTCCCGGGAAAAGTCCGAGACGCTTGATGATTTCAAACACTTCGTCGGCGTCCGCTTTGAGCGCCGCGGTGGGCGTCGGAAACTTTTCAAAAAAGTTGGAAATACACTCGTGTTTCAGCGGTCCACTCGCGACTCGGCTCATCAACGCGCACGCGATGAGTAATTGCCACGCGTCGTGGGCGTAATATTCTTGTAAGAGCTGCAAAGCAGACGGTTTCGGTGGATTACCGAGTCGACTCTTCGTCCAGCTCTTCCAATCGGCGACGGCGGATAACGCCGGAACGTCCTCACCCCATCTCGCCACGGCGTCTTCGCGCCAGACTGCGTTATTCGCATTCTTCTTCTTTCCCTTCACATCTGGACCCGCGTTCGCCGCCTCGGCTCTCAACGCGAGCAATCTCTCTCGAGCTTCCACCAACCACTCCCGACTCGTTTCGACGTACGCGTCGTCTCTTTCCTCTGGCGTCGTCATCATCTTGTTCAACTTGTTCTTCCTCGACGACGACGAAAACCGGTTCTCCGTCTCCTCCCCGTCGAACATGTCATCGATCGTCTCCCCCGTGTACTCTGGTTTCGCCCCGACGACGCGCGACGATCGTCTCGTCGGTGCGAGAGGTTCTCGTTGTTGATGATGACGTTTCACTCTTTTGGTTTTGTGCTCCCGCTCGAGAGACGGATCGAGACCGATGGTTTTAGCCATGGACGCGACGCCGAGACGCGCCATGTACTCACGGTTTCTGGCGACGTGCGCCAGGCGTTGTTTTTCGTACTCGGTGAGTTCATCGTCCGCAGACATGCCGAGTGAAACTATTGTAACTAAGCGGTCGCGGCGCGCGGAGTCACAAAGTGAAGAGACTGCGCTCGGATTGTGGATTTCTTGATTCGTAGGATGAAGACGCGGAAGGGGGAAGGGCGAGAATTTATACTAGTAGTACGAATCAATGTGACAAAAAGCAGCTACACGATGCGTTCGAGCTCCTTGGCGTAGAGCAAAGAGTTGTTGATCAACTGCATCGCGGGAATATCCTTGGCGCTCGCCGGAGCGGATTCCTCGTTGAACACGACGTTACCAGCGGCGTCAATGTTCCACTCGCGCGACTCGGCGTACGCCTTGTACTCGTTGACGTTTGAAAACCCCAAAATCTTTGTCGCATCGGCGGCGGTAAGAGAGGCATACGCGCTCTCGGCGCAGCTCGCGATTTCGTCGCGAACCGTATCCATCAACATGGACATGAAATACTCATAGCTCGGATCCGGCAGCGCGCTCTGTCTCGCGGCAATCTTGTTGTACGCCCCCTCCATGAGAAATCTCTCGAGTTCCAACACTGCCTGAACCCGCGCATCGCCCAACACAGCCTCGTTCGTCGTCTCCAACTCGGTGTGAAACTCGGCTATACGATTCTGCACTAAAAGCCTCAACAAATTCAACCCCACGATCAACGCCTCTTCGCTCGATCGCTCGATCGCCGTCTCGTGTCTCTCACACTCATCATACGCCGCTTTCGCCTGCGCCGCGTGTCGCTCAAACCCGCCTTCATCCCTCGCGCTCGCCGAGATCATCACTCCTCTTTCCGCCGCCTCGCGCGTTTGTCGCAACTCCTCCCCTCGCGTCTTCGCGTCCGCGTCCGGTTTCCCAAACTCCATCGCCGCGTGCACTTTAAACTCATCCAGCGCCGTCATCGCCGCGTCGTAATCACCGCTCTTCATCGCCGTTTGTACCTCGCTCAGCATCGTTTTCCCGCGTTTCAACGACGCCATGATTACGATTAGATTCGGTTCAGAGTGATCCTGATCCTGATCCTGATCCGTCCTTTATCGCGCGCGCCCGCGTCCTTTATCGTGCGCGCCCGTCCGTCGAGTCCTTCGCCTCGCGTCGATGCGCGTCGCTCGAATCGTTTCGCGTCGCGTTCGACCCGTTGTGACGACGCGGGCGGGCGCGCGTGTGTCATCATCATCATCATCATCATCATGTCGAATCGAGTTGAAAAAGACAAAAGTTGAAAAAGTCAACGCGCGCGGGTCGTGCGAGAGCGGTTGGTAGATACAATTAAAATAAAATGTCGCTAAAGCGCGCGGAGGACTCACCTGCAGTGCTCGGGAACGAACCCGGCCGGGGGCTCGACGAAGTTTTCTGGAAGGTGCGTGTGACCGACGTGGAACGGATTGGCCTGACGCGTACCCATGGAACTCAGGGTGTGGTTGACGTGGGAGTGCGACGCCTCGTCGGCTCGAACGGCGATGATCAAGTCGCGCACCGTGGCGTCCTCAGGCATTCGCCAGTACTGAATGGCGAGTTTTGGCGCCGGAGTCGTCGCCCAAATGGCGGCGTCTCCGTCCCCGTCGATGTCGTGAATGGCGTGCGTGTACGTTCGCACCGCCTCTTCTTCCAAGTACCCGACGAATCGGTGACACGTGCGCGGAGAGATGAGATAGGAGAGGAAAAAGGCGTTGAAAAACACCCCTTGCGCGCCGAGCACGGCGAGTCGAAACAGCATTTCCGGCTCGCGGAGCTTTAAAAACGTCAGCAGGTGCATTCGTTCGTTCTCCGCCTCCTCGAGCAAGGTGTGAATCCAACCGTGGTCGCGTCTGAGCGTGCGCAGAGACATCATGTGTCGCAACATCGCGCCCACCATGCCGGGCACCCCGGCGACGGTTTCTAAAAAGATGAAACGGTTCAACCACGCGTCTCGAGACAGAGGTTGCCCCGCGGTGTACCCGGTGAGCTTATCGAACGACCACCGCGCGATCTGGACCAAACCGTACGCGACGTAATCGCGCGCGTCCTTCGGCGCCCGGTGCGCGGGCTTGACTTTTTCAACCTGCCTCAAGTCGTACTGCGGGTGAAACAACATGTACGAGTCTTGCCTCGCCGTCGGCGCCGTCGTCGCCGCCGACGATCGCGATTCGCTCGCGGACGTTTCGTTCGACCCACTGACGGTGGCGTACGACGAAGAGGAAGACGCCGGCGACACCAACGGCGAAGAAGCGAACGAACGAGCCGCGGACGCGGACGCGGACGCGACGCCTCGTCTCGCGACGCGCGCTTCCAAACTTCCCGCCGAGCTCCCGCGCGCGCGGACGGCGTGGTTCGTCACCGCACCATCGCAGCACCCGCACACCGCGCGGTTCCGACCACACGCGCGACACCGCGAGCCGCCGCTCTCGAACGCGACGACGTTTTCATCATCCGTCATCGTGCGCGTCGTCAGCGTCATCGCTCTGCGCCATCGTCCTCCTCCCCCGACGACGACGCTCACGGACGACGACGACGACGACGACAGAAACGAGGACGAAGACGACGTCGACGTCGTCGTCGCCCCGAGGTACCGCGTCGCCGCCCGTCGAAGCATCGAAACGAACGAACGATCGATCAATCAATCAATCAATAATCCGTGTGGGTGGTTATGACGTCGCGTCGTCCAACCAAACGTCGCGCGTCTCAAGGCGAGCCCCCTTCGGCACCCTCCCTCGTTTCCTTTTTGGGGGTATAACGACGGGTCGTGACTCAGAAAAACGAGGTACCCCGTGTATAACACGCATATTCACGACGCGGGTCCGTCCGTGCGTTCGTTCGTTCGTTCGTTCGTTCGTTCGTTCGTTTGTTGGGTCGTTATCCGCGTTAATACTATAAATAACAGGGTGGGTGGTCCGCGAAAGGGTGCGTGCGTGCGTGCGTGAAAGGGTTTAGGGGGGGTCCGTTAGGGTTTAGGGTTTAGAGTGCGTGTCGTTTCGGGGTTTAGGGTTTAGATGTGTGTCTAGGTGTGTGTGTGTCTGGGTCGTCGCGTCAACGCGTCACATCGCGAAGGGTGGGAGAGACGCCGTCGACGACGACGATGAAGACGATGAAGGCGCTGTCGCTGATGTGCTTGACGGCGCTGATGGTGGCGACCACGGCGGAGGCTCGAGTGACGCGCCACGTCGTGGATAAGGATGACCGAAGCTTGATTTTGCTTCGGGAACCGTTTGGATTTTCACGCGGCGGAACGATCGAGATCGAACTCACGGAACCGCGGGTGTACCTGCCGGAACACGCGGCGCCGCCGGATAAGACGAAACTTGGGTTTTTCATAACCGCGGCGAGGGATGAGGGGGCGCTGGACGCGGCGCTGAGCGATGGGGCGTGCGTGTTGGACGTGGATTTCGTAGACGTGGCGTTTACGTTTGCCGACGTGGACGCGCAGTTGAAGGATGGGGAAAGAGAGGCGAGTCGGTACGAGTACAGGCAAGAGATCACGGTGGAGGGGGATTACATGTTGTTCTTTGCCAATTGCGAGCCGCACACGGTGGTGAGCTTTGGGGTGACGGCGACGTTTATGAATAAAGACGCGCGAGGACGGGATGATTATCTCGGGAGCGGGGAAAAGGCGCTGCCGAGCGTGTATTATTTCTTCTTCTTGTTAGACGTGGTCGCGTGCGCGACGTGGGCGTTCGTGCTAGGAAAGGCGGCGAATAAACGAGGGGTGCGGAAGATTCACTGGCTCATGCTCGCGTTGATGTGTTTCAAGACGATGTCGGTGCTCGCGCAGGCGGGAAGGTATCACATCACGCGACTGACGGGATCGTCGGCGGGTTGGACGGCGGCGTATTACGTCTTCACCGTGTGTCGATCGATGCTGATGTTTTCAGTCATCGCCCTAGTTGGCATGGGATGGAGTTTCTTAAAGCCGTTTTTGCATCAGAGAGAGAAAAACTTGCTCATGGCGGTCATTCCTCTGCAAATCATGGCCAACGTGGCCAACGTCATCGTCGGCGAGGAGGGACCGGCGGATGAGGGATGGTTTGCGTGGCAAAACATGTTCCTCGTCATCGACATCATGTGCTGCTGCGCCGTGCTGGTGCCAATCGTTTGGAGCATCAAGTCGCTCCGAGACGCCAACGATACGAGCGAAAAGAAGACGAGAAATTTGCAAAAGCTCATCCTCTTTAGACACTTTTACGTCATGACGGTGGCGTACATTTATTTCACCCGCATCGTCGTCTATCTTCTCAAGTCTGTCGTGACTTACAAGTATAGGTGGACCGCCGCGTTCTTCAACGAAACCGCGGCGCTCGTGTATTACGTCGGAACCGGATACATGTTCCGACCAGAGGAAGAGAACATGTACTTTGCGCTCAAGCAAGACGAAGACGAGGACGGCGTCGAGATGAGCGACCGCGCTCGTTGGCCACCGAAAAACAGCGGCGGTGGAGCGGCGGCTGCGGCGCAACAACGCGTATAAAAACAATACAAAGCATTCCTCTTCTTGTTGTGATGATGACACGAATACGTCGTACCATTGATTATAAAACTACTACTACTTCACACGCGGGGGGGTTCCTCCGACGTACGCTCTGGCGTCTACTCAAACTTTCTCACGTTTGCCATCTCGTCCAGCATCGCCGTCACGCCCTCTTCCGTCAACCCTCTCTCTTCAGACTCCAAGCTCGGCACCAGCGTCTTCGCCTCGTCCCAATCCACCGGCGCGAGGTTGGACACCACCGCCGCCTCAAAGTCGTGTAAACCCGACTGCTGCAAGAGATCCCGAATGTGCGCCGCCGCCGTGCTCGACGTTCTTCCCGAAAACCTTCGCACGTACGCCATGGTCTTTTCAAACACCCGCGTCTTCGTCGTCGGCGCCTCTTCCCCTTGTTCCGCGTCGTCGTCAATCTTAGACTGACACACGAGTTTCACCTCGGCAGCCGTCAAGCAGTTCGCATCTTTAAAGTCACTTCCGAGTCGAAGTTCAGCCGCGTCCTCCTCTTCGACGGCAGATTTACGACCGACGCAATCCGCGGCGGACATGTCGACCGTATCGTCGGTGTCTGCTCCTCCTCGTCGGCGGCGCTCTCGTCGCGCGAACCCGACGAACCCGGTGCGCGTCGCGATCTGGGCAGAAGGTCGACGGGGAACGCATGCATTCTCGATCGATCGATCGATGCTTCCAGAAAATCTATGTGAACACACTATTTACTTATACACTTGTTGGCTATACCGCTACTACCGCTACGCGCGCGACGCCGCCGCCGCCGACGACGACGTTCATTCGCACTGATTGATTGATTGATTGATTGATCAGTACACGTCTCTCGCGGCGACGCGAGCGCCGCGCTTGAGAGATTTTTTATCGCGCTTGGCGCCTCGGCGCTCGAGGTCAACGCCTTGTCCAACGCGAGACGCTTCCTTTTGGCGATCGCTCGACGCATCGTCGGCGGTGCCTTGGCGTGACGAGACGATGACTGAATCGTCGTCTCCGTCGCCGTTTCGATCGCACCCGTCTCACCCTCCGTTGTCACGAGAAGACCCGCGAGCGTCGATGCGAACACGTCGCCACCGCTCGCGCCCGCCGCCGCCGTGACATCATCACCGACCGGTTCTAAAGTCGTCGCGCCGCCACCGCCTCGGTGAGACGCGCCACCCATGGCGACGTCTGAACCCGCGAGCGCGAGTTTCATCGCTCGCGCTCGTTCTTTTCTTCGCTTTCCCTTGGCCATCGTTCGGGGCGAGCGGGCGAGGGAGTGAGGCGCGTCCTCAGAGCGCGGCGGGTTCTCACTCGGATTGGGATTCGAGATTCGCTCACGTCGGCGTCGATGTCGACGGTGTGCCGTCGAACCGGTTGTTTTTGGTTGAAAACACAGGTCGCGCGGACGATGTCTCGGACGTCGGCGGCGTCCGGGACGTCGTCGTACTCGACGAAGAGCGCTGACGACGACGACGACGACGCCGATGTCGTTCGTCCGACTACCACTGGCAGAGGACGCGCAGCCGCAGCCGCTGCCGCTGCCGCTGCCGATGAGGTGGACAACTACGAGGCGATGATGTCCATGGATGATTCGTACGGGAGCGGGGTGTTGCAAGAGGAGAGGACGACGGGACGACGGGAGACGCCGGCGGAGAAAAAGAAACGGTTGGCGGCGGAACTCAGAGCGCGAGGCGTGTTGGCGGGAGACAGAGTGAAGGTGGACGTGCGAGTGGGTGCGCCGCTACCGGCGAGGTCGAAACTAGGGGTATCGGCGGCGATGGCGGCGGATGTCATCGATCACGGCTCCGGCTCCGGCCCGGGTGCCGATGAGAAGTATGAGCGTTTTCAACGAGGCGGCGGAGGCGACGCGTCGCGAAAACGTTGGCTCACGCGCGCCGTATTTGGATACGCGTTGTGCGTTCGGAACGGACGAGTCGGGGTGAAGAGGACCGGTTTCGGCGATACCGATGAATCGTTTCCGACGTATCCGATCGGCTGGGTCACCGTTTTAGACGCGGGGGAAATGTGGGAGGTCAACACGGGGCCGAGGAGTCTCGCCGGGGCGAGCGACTGGGACTTCGCCGAGTATCGCGCGGCGACCGCTTCGCCCGACGACGACGACGATGAGGAGGACGGTGAGGAGAAAGGAGTTCGCAAAGATTAGAATAGATTACATTTTTAGCACTGCCGTAGGAGCGATATGCATTGATTCTATTTACGATCCGATCCGCGTGGGCGCGGCGCGCTCGAGCCTCCTCTCTAAAGACGGCGAAGAATGACATTCGTACATTCTGCGTGACAAAATAATACACCCGTAATAAAAGGCATCATACCATGCAACTGCTGGTCTCCCAATTCTTGGTGCATAGCACATATTAAACCGCCGAAGTACACAATATTGTCGTACTTCGAGTCGTAAAACTCGATCTCATCGTCTAGTGGTTAGGACACCACGTTGTGGGTACTTGTGTAGGCGTTCGTAGTCGCCCAGTAGTGGCTCTGGACCCGTATACAATGCAATTCCGTGGAAACCGCGGCTCGATTCCGCGTGGGATCAATCTTTTTTTATAGGCCTATTTCCCGTTAACTATGTATCACATGTCCGAGTTTGCGTGGGATCAATCGTTTTTTATAGGCCCACGGAT
>Ga0181588_10000818_pt1 | contig 27958 bp, 29 predicted proteins | sample 071ome_26_FD_148607 | JGI IMG/M metagenome (GOLD analysis project Ga0181588, IMG submission 148607) | Coastal salt marsh microbial communities from the Groves Creek Marsh, Skidaway Island, Georgia - 071409BT metaG (spades assembly) | ecosystem: Environmental > Aquatic > Marine > Intertidal zone...
GTGGTACGGACATTCGATGCAGTCACCGTTGACCTTTCCTCCGTGACCGAGGTGCGCTCCGAGATGCGGGCAGTGCGCGTCGAGCACGTGGGCGACCCCCGCTTCGTCACGGTAGGCGACCTGGTGTCCGCCGAAGTACCGCAGCGGAATCGCAGCTCCCACGGGGATCTGTTCGGACCAAGCGATCATGAACCATCCGGTCGGCTTCCAAGTGAAGGGAACTTTCATCTCAGCGATTCTCCTCGGTCGTTGCGTCGATACCGGTCGCTGGCGCTCAGAACTCGGCGGCCTCGCGCTCAAGGAAATCGGCGTACTGCTTCCTGGCAGCCTCGAGCCGAGTCGGCAGATGACCGTTCGGGAACAAGCCCTCGTGGGGCAGGTACTCCTTGAGCACCTGACGGGCCACGACGATCTTGTGCGTCTCGGTCGGTCCGTCGGCCAGGGCGAGCGACTCCGCACCAACGATCCAAGCGGAGAACGGCATCTCGTTGGAGATGCCGAGTGAACCGTGGAGGTGCATGGATCGCTGGACGACGTCAAAGTACACCTTGGGCATCGCAGCCTTGATCGCCGAGATGTCCTTGCGGACCCGACCGTAGTCATTGTGCTTGTCGATCAGCCATGCAGTGCGGAGGACCAGGAGCCGAAACTGTTCGATCTCCACCCACGAGTCGGCGATCCGCTCCTGTGTCATCTGCAGGGATGCGAGCGGGCCGTGACGCGTTTCGCGCGCCAGCGCGCGCTCGCACATCATGTCGAACGCCTGGCGCACTCGGGCGATCGTGCGCATCGCGTGATGGATCCGGCCGGCTCCGAGGCGGGTCTGGGCTATCGCAAACGCCTGCCCCTCGCCTCCGAGCACATGATCGAGCGGCACCCGGACATCGTCGTAGTGAATGTAGGCGTGCGATGCCTCTTCGTCGGATTCGGTTCCGGTACCGACGTTGCGGATGATGTTCACGCCAGGGGTGTCGGCAGGGACGATGAACATCGACATACCTTGGTAGGCGCTCACTTCGGGGTTCGTGACGGCCATGACGATCAAGAACTCTGCGAACCGCGCGTTCGACGAGAACCACTTGTAGCCGTTGATCACCCATTCGTCACCGTCCCGCGCTGCGCTGGTCGTGAAGAGCGTGGGATCGGCCCCAGCGTGTGGTTCCGTCATCGAGTAGCACGACGAGATCTCACCGTCGAGCAGAGGCTGCAGGTACCGGGCCTTCTGCTCATCGGACCCGTAGTGAGCCAAGATCTCGGCGTTGCCAGAGTCGGGAGCCTGACAACCAAAGATCGTCGGTGCCCACGTCGACCGGCCGAGAATCTCGTTGAGGAGCGCGAGTTTCACCTGGCCGTACCCGGGACCCCCGAGCTCGGGGCCGAGATGGCAGGCCCACAGGCCGTGATCGCGTACCGCTTGCTGCATCGGTTTGATCAACTCGATGATCCGCTGATTGCTCTTGTCGTACGGATTGCCGAGGATCAGATCGAGTGGTTCGACCTCGTCGCGGACGAACTGGTCCGCCCAGTCGAGCATCTGCTGGTACTCGCGGTCGGTTTCGAAGTCCCATGCCATTTTGCACTCCTGTCGTATCGTCTGCAGCGTCTTGCGAGCCGTGTCGCCGGATCGCCGTAAGCCGTCAGTTGACGATACTGTCAGATCGTTGAGCGAAACATCGGAGACACATGATGAACCCGCCTGAAGGGCAGATCGACGTCCGGGCCTTCGCCCGCTGGATGGACGCCAACGGCGTTCCCGGTACCGGCCAGCTCCCCAACCTCGGATCCATGAGCGGCGGCTCGCAGAACGAGCTCACGTTGATCGAGCGAGGCGGTCAGAGGATGGTCATGCGGCGACCACCCATGGGTGCCGTCGAGGAACGTCTCGACGGGATCCGCCGAGAGCACCGATTGGTCAAGGCGCTCAAGGGGGCCGAAGTCCCCCACGCCGAGTACATCGCCGGCACCGACGACCCTGACGTACTTGGGATGCCGTTCTACATCATGGACGTCGTCGACGGATGGTCCCCTGCAGACCTACAGGATTGGGCGGAGCCGTTCACCAGTGATATTTCACTTCGTCCCGGACTCGCCTACGAACTGGTGCGTGGGGCGGCGCTCCTCAGCAAGGTCGACTGGCGCGCTCGCGGGCTCGAAGGTTTTGGCCGACCGGACAACTTCCACGAGCGGCAGGTCGACCGTTGGCTCGCCTTCCTCGATCGCATCAAGTGCCGCGAATTACCAGGCCTCAACGAGGCCGCTTCATGGCTGCGCACCCACCAGCCCAGGAACTGGACGCCGGGGATCATGCACGGCGACTACCAGTTCGCCAACGTCATGTACCGACACGGTGCCCCCGCTGAGCTCGCTGCGATTATCGACTGGGAGATGACGACGATCGGCGACCCTCTCCTCGACCTCGGATGGATCCTCGTCCACTGGGGCCCTGAGGCCGACGACATGCATCGGTACCTCGATCTCACCGGCATGCCGACAATCGATGACATGTGCGCCCATTACGAACTGCACAGCGGCCGCTCCACCGACGACATCATCTACTACATCGTGCTCGCCCGCTGGAAGCTCGGCATCGTGCTCGAGCAGAGCTACAGCCGCTTCCTTCAGGGAGCCAACGTCAACCCCAAGGTCGAGATGTTCGGCCCACTCGTCGAGAACTTGATTCGCAAGTCAGCCAGCCTCGCCGCACTGCACCCATAACACGAGAAAGGAAGGCACGTCATGGAACTCCAACTCGCCGGCAAACGAGCCCTCGTCACCGGAAGTAGCTCGGGCATCGGCGCCTCGATCGCCAGGGTGCTCGCGGCCGAGGGTTGCGCCGTCGTCGTCACCGGACGCAACGTCGAGCGCACGAACGCGGTCGCACGGAGCATCGCCGCGTCAGGGGTGGACGTCGCTTCGGCCGTTGGTGATCTCGCCACCGACGAGGGAGCCGATACTGTCTCCGAGGCAGCAATCGAGGCTTTCGGCGGAGTAGACATCCTCGTCAACAATGCCGGCGGTGGCGCAGACGTCGAGAACCCGTCGTGGTTCACGACCGACCTGTCGGCGTGGATCGACACCTACCAGAAGAACGTGATGGCTGCGGGGCGATTGATCCATCGCCTGACACCCGCGATGAAGGATCGGGGGTGGGGGCGGGTCATTCAGATCGGGAGCATGGCCGGAACGGTGCCGACCTCGGCACAGCCTGACTACGCCGCCGCCAAGGCCGCCATGTTGGCGATGTCGCTCGGGCTCTCCAAGGCCCTAAAGGGCACCGGCGTCACGGTCAACACCGTCACACCCGGGATGATCGACACCGAAGGACTCCAAGAGTTCCTCCGGGCTTTCGCCGACAAACGCGGGTGGGACGACGTCCAACAGGCGGCCGACTACATCCTCAAGGGCACCGGTCAGACGGTCCTGCGAATCGGACGGCCCGAGGACGTGGCCAACGCCGTCGCCTACCTGGCCAGTCCGATCGCCGACTTCGTCAATGGCGTGAACATCCACATGGATGGCGGCGGCACGGCCAACATCTACTGACTGAGGCGATGACTCCGACGCGCCAGCCACGAGTCGGGCGGTGGGGTGTCCACTCCGGACACGCGCCTGTCAAATCGCGACGGGTCACTCGACCAAAGTCTCCTCCAACAATTGGAGCGTGTTGTCGTCCACCCCGCCGCGATCGGTCAGGTATCTGCGGGCGCCACCGAACGTTGCGTCGAGTTCAGCGAGTGTTTCGGCCATCGCCCAGCGCGGGGCGCCCATCATGCCGAGCGCTGCCTCGGCAGCCATGCCTCTGGCGACGAGGCGCTCGAAGGAATCCGTGTGGCGTGCGGGCCTCTGGTACGTCGCAGTCAGTTCGTAGTCGTCGAGCACAACGTTGCGATCGACCCCCACCGCCTCGAGCAATATCGCTGCGACGAAGCCGGTTCGATCCTTGCCTGCGTGGCAGTGAAACCCCACCGGCGTACCGCCTGGGGCGACGATCCGGCCGATCACCGTGCCCAAGACTGACGCCGAGTTCCACAGCATGCTCCGATAGACGGAGAGCAGGCGTTCCTCGCCGCTGACCCGTGTATCGCAGTACGTGGGGGCCGGGTCGACGACGCCCGACCGATCGACCGGCTTCATGATGCACAACGGAACCGAGGGCACGCGGTTGGGACGCTCCTCGCGTTCCTGATCGCGACGAAGGTCGAACATCGAACGAATGCCGAGTGCCTCGTAGCGCACGATGTCGGCAGCTGTGAGTTCCTGGAGACCGTCGGCCCGATACACAGTGCCCCACCTCGTCCGTCCGCCTCGGACCGTGGGATACCCGCCCAGGTCACGGAAGTTGTGCGCCCCGACGAAGACGATACGTCGGAGCCCGGTGGCCGCCTGTCTCACCCTGTCACTTCGGAGCAAAACGCTGACCAGCGTCGAGGCGGATCGTACCTCCATTGAGCATCGGGTTCTCGATGATCGCCGTGGCGAGCAACGCGTATTCGTGCGGGTGGCCCATCCGCTTCGGAAACGCCGAGTCCTTGACGAGGACGTCCTTGAAATCCTCGGGGATGCCAGCCGTGATTCCGGTGTCGAACAGGCTCGGCGCGATGGCGTTCACCCGGATGCCGACTCCACCGAGGTCGCGGGCCATGACAAGCGCCATACCGGCGATCGCTGCCTTCGAGGCGGTGTAGGCGACCTGTCCGATCTGGCCTTCGAACGCGGCGATCGAGGCTGTATTGATGATGCAACCGCGCTCGCCGTCGTCGTTCGGTTCGTTCTTGCTCATGTGCCAAGCCTGGAGGCGATTGAGGTTGAAGGTACCGATCAGGTTGAGGTCAATGACGCCCCGGAACGCGTCGAGGTCGTGGGGGCCGTCCTTGCTGAGTGTCCGCGCGGCGATCCCGCCACCAGCGGTAATCGCCGCCGCATCGAGGCCACCGAGTGCTTCGACAGCCTCCTGGACCACAGACTCGACACCGACGAAATCCAGGATGTCACACTCGTGGTAGGTGCCGCCGATCGCCGAGGCGACCTCGGCGCCGTTCGAGCCGGCGCGGTCGAGAATCGCTACCTTTCCGCCTCCGGCGGCAACGCGTTCCGCGGTCGCTCGGCCCATGCCGGAGGCACCGCCGACCATCATGAATCGGAGTCCGTTGATCTGCATGTTGTGTGTCCTTGTCGCTCGTGGATATGTGGTTACAAGTGGGTTCGTAGTGCTGCTCAGGGTGGGGCTTGTGCCGATCAGGGATCGACCAGCGCGGTCGCCGTTCCGATGACCACGGGCTTGCCGTCCTGATTGACCGTCGTCACGGTGAAGTCGGCGTAGTGCCGGCCGCCCTCTTCGCGAAGCGCCTCGACCGTGGCAGTCGCCGTGAGCGAATCGCCCGGCCACACCTGGTTGACGAATCTCACGCCGTAGTTCGTGAGCCGTCCATCACCGACCCAGTCGGTGAGCACCTTGCCGGTCGCTCCCATACTGAGCATCCCGTGGGCGAACACGGTCGGATATCCGGCGACCTGGGTGACGTAAACCTCATCGGAGTGGAGTGGGTTGTAGTCACCCGATGCTCCGGCGTACATCACGATCTGGGTCCGGCTGATGTTGTCGAGGACGACCTCGGTACGACTGTCGCCGATCTGCAGGGTTGCTGCGCTCAACGTCATTTTGTTCTCCTTCGCTCAGCCTTGAGTAGGAACCTGTGACGGGACGACGGTCACGAACCGCGCGGTCACCACCAACTCTCCGGTCTCGACGTTCGAGTAGTCGAAGAACTTCTCCTCGAAGCTCAGTGTGCCGCCGCGCTTCGACTCTTTCTGCCACTGCTTGCCGTCGCGCTCAGACACAGTAAGCACCTCTCCGGCGACGAGTGGGCGGTGGTACTCGAAGTGTTGCTCGGCATGAAGACGGCCGGTGCGTACCACCTCGGCGCCACTTGGCTCCTTCGCCGAGCCGAACCAGGGCTGGCCAGGCCTGGGCCTCAGCGCGTTGTCGGGATCGAACTGCGAACTGGCCATCGTGAAAGTTGGTGGAGCGATGACACCACCGAACGCCGCTGCCTCCGGCGAGGCAGGATCGGTGTACACCGGGTTCTCGTCCCCGATCGCTCGGGCGAACATCATGATGTGGCTGGCTTCGACGGGGAAGCGTTCGACTGCCATTCGGGCGCCTTTCTCACGTTGGGTGGGCCAAAGAGACCGTAGCTAACACTTGTGTCAGAATACGAACCAAATCGGCATTCGAGCCGAATCAGCCACATCGTCGTAGCGAGAGGAAACAACGTGTCGAAACCACTCGATGGAGTCCGTGTCCTGGAGGTTGCCGCCTGGACCTTCGTGCCAGCAGCCGGAGCAATCCTCTCCGACCTCGGCGCCGAAGTGATCAAGGTCGAACCTCCGACCGGCGACCCGCAGCGCGCACTCAAGAACATGCTCAACCTCGCGGCCGAAGGACCCAACCCGTTCAATGAAGTACCCAACCGCGGCAAGCGAAGCATCACGATCGACCTCACGACCGACGCCGGCCGGGAGGTTGTGCTGAAACTCGCCGAGTCATGCGACGTATTCTTGACGAGCTACCTCCCCGCGGCACGTGCCAAACTGCGACTCGACGTCGACGACGTGCGCGCCGTCAACTCCAACATTATTTACGCGCGGGGCTCCGGCTGGGGCGACAAGGGGCCGATGCGCAACACCGGCGGCTACGACCTCGCCTGCGGTTGGGCAACCTCTGGCTTCGCAAAGCGGCTACTCGATTCGATCGGGGACGACGCTCCCCCGTCCCAGCCGCCTGCCTTCTACGACCTGCAGGGCGGCAACACGTTGGCGGGAGCGATCTCGACAGCGCTGTTCCAGCGCGAACGCACCGGTCATGCACCGATCGTCGATGTGTCGTTGATGAACGTCGGAATGTGGACGATGTGCCCCGATCTCGTGAGCGCCCCCTACCAGGATCAACCGATGATGCCGAACCGAGAGCACCCGGGCAACCCGCTCACCAACTGGTACCGGACCTCCGACAACCGCTGGATCTACCTGGTGCTCCTCCAGGCCGACCGGTTCTGGGGTGAGCTATGCGAGGTCATGTTGCGTCCTGAACTCAAAGACGACGAACGATTCGCCAACATGATGGTTCGCTTCCAGAACAAGGAGGCGTGTGTCGCTGTGCTCGACGAGATTTTCGGCAGCGCCACGCTCGAAGAGTGGAAGCGGCGCCTCGCCGATTTCAGCGGAGTGTGGGCACCGGTGCTCGACGTGAAAGAGGTCCATTCCCACCCACAAGTCGAGCCCAACGGATTCCTGCCGGAACTCACCGACAACGATGGAATCACGTTCAAGATTGTCTCGGCCCCGATGCAGTTCGACGAGCAACCGACGTTGCCACAGGGTGCCGCGCCCGAGCTCGGTCAGGACACCGAGCTGTTGTTGATGGACGCCGGCATGGACTGGGACGACATCACTCGCATCCGCGAGGCCGGTGGGTTGGGGTGACCCGACCACTCACCGGTCCTGGGTGAGCAACAGGCATCCCCCGAGCGGCCCGCCGCCGGCGCCAACGACGGCGACCTCCGCCCCCTCGACCTGACGACCGACGGCTTCGCCGCGTAGTTGCGCGCACGCCTCATAGAGATATCCGTAGCCGTGCAAGCGCCCGCCGGAAAGTTGCCCTCCGTTGGTGTTGAGTGGGACCTCGCCGCCCAACCCGATCCGGGCTGCACCGTCATCGAGCCACGGGCCCGCCTCGCCCTTGGGAAAGAATCCGAGTGCTTCCAACCACGTGATAGTGAGGAACGAGAACCCATCGTACAACTGGGCTGTGTCAACGTCGTCGACGGTGAGGTCGGTACGGGACCAGAGCATCTTCGCGCAGTCGTGCGCCGCTGTCTCGGTGAGATCGGATCTCTGGTCCCAACTGTTCCGGCCCGTCAATGCTGAGCCGATGGCGTCGATACGCACGACCTTCCTGAGACCCGGAGTGGCATCAGCACGCGAGACGATCACGGCGCACGAACCGTCACACGGAATGTCACAGTCGTAGAGCCCGAGCGGGTACGAGATCATGCGGGCGTTCAGGTAGTCGTCCATCGTGAGCGGATCGCGGAAGATCGCCTCGTCGTAGAGCGCCGCATGTCGGCGCTGGTTGAGCGGGATCTCGCCAAGTTGTCGACGGGTGAGTCCGAACTCGTGCATGTATCGCTGGGCGTACATCCCGACCCAGTTCGCTGCCGAGACGGCATGGAACGGCACCATCCACTGCATGATCCCCGACACCCGATCACCCCCGGACCCAACGACGCTCGCCCGCCGGGTCGCCGTTTGTGCACTGGACTCGGTCACGGTCCGAAACACGAGCACGTGGTTGGCCAGTCCAGCCGACACCGCTGCCACCGCATTCATGACCGCACCGAGTTGGGCGGGGGTCTCCGACCCGCCGGAGAACCAGTTCAGTCGGAGTCGGAGGGCGTCTTGCACGTCGTTGACACCGTTCGGCGACATCCCTGGGGAGGCGGTCGTGATGCCGGGGTACGTAGACAATCCATCGATGTCGTCACGGGTGAGCCCGGCGTCCTCGATCGCCTGCAACGCGGCGTCGACCGTGAGCGACAGCCCCGTCCGACCGAGCTTGCGCCCAACAGTCGATCGGCCGATGCCCGAGATGACGGCATCGCGCTCCCCGATCCGCTGTCCGAGGTAACGGCTCAAGACGTCCCCTCCTCGGACACGGCCCCGTTGCCGGAGGCGGCGCTGACCGGCCGGAACAGTGGCAGGTACACGTCCTCGACGTGGAGAAAGCTCACTTCTACGGGGAGACCGACCGACACCGACACCGGATCAACGTCGATCAGCCGGGTCGTCAACTGCACACCCGGCGCGTCGTCGACCGACACCACGGCGAGCACGAATGGCACCTGCATGTCGGGCGCCCAGGGTTGGAAGTTGACGGTGAACGCTTGCACGACGGCCCGGCCGGACGTGGTGGCGGGACCCACCTCGCGGGACAGACATTCCGGGCAGACCGGCGCCGGTGGGTGGAACCAGATCGCGCATCGATGACATCGGTGGATCTGCAGTTCGCCGTCGACGCCGCCCTCCCAGAACGCCGCTGTGTCGTCTGTAACCTCGGGAAGAGCCTGAAAACTCATCGGTGTTCCCTTCGTTTCTACCTTCCGCCCGACGCCGATCGAACCCCGACCGGGACTCGGCATGCCGGTACCAGATCACTAGTCTGACACGGGTGTCTGTAGACGTCCCCAGCGGAACACGAGGAGCAGCGTGAGCGATCTGGATCACCAACGACGGGCGAGCTATGGGCCGACCAGTCCCACCGTCGGTGCCCGAGGCGCTATCACGCGTCAGCAGATCGCCAATGCAGCGCTCCGGTGCTTCACGACCAAGGGCTACTACGGCACCTCGATCGACGACATCGCAAGAATGGCATCGACATCCCGGGCAACGCTCTACCAATACTTCGAGGGCAAAGAATCGATCTTCATCGAACTGATCGAGGAGTCCGGTACCGCGTTGGCACGCGAACTCCGCCACATCAGTCCACTCGGTCCAGATGCCGACGGATACGCCGCCCTGTGTCGATGGCTCGGTGAGTCATGCCGCATCTACGACACCTACGCCCCAATGTTCATCGAGTGGACCAACGTCACCACCGCTCTCGGGTCACTCCATGGCCAGGTCGCCGGGTACGTCGACTTCCACGTCAAGCACTTCTCGACGGTGTTGCAGTCAGCCGGAATCGAGGTCGAACCGGCCGAGGTGGCGGCGATCGTGGTCCTCGGCCTGTTCACCCGTTTCAACTACATCCGGCACGTGTACCGCCCGGGGCCGAGCGACCTGCACATGATCCAGAGCCTCTCCTGCGCGGTCCAGCGCTACCTGTTCCCAGCGACCCCGGAAAGTGTGTTGATCGGCGGGTTGCGGGTCGACCACAGCGACGACGGTCGCCCGCCGGTGACCAAGATGGGCCCTCTCGGCGAACTCCCACCTCGCGGGCGCCCTGCTCCCCGTAGCGTGTTTGACGGACTCAGCGAGCAGGCAGCCGGCACCGTACTCCAACTGCTCGGTGCGGCAGAACACGTCTTCGCCGTCCACGGTTACCAGGGCGCCAACATCGACCAGATCATCACTGAGGCAGGGCTCTCCCGTGGCACCTTCTACCGATATTTCACCAACACGACCGAAGTGATCGTCGCCTTGTCGCAGCAGGCGTCCGCGGCGATGATTCCCCTGTTCGAGGAGTTCGAACGGTTTGGGACCGATCGCGATCCCGAGGCACTCCACGAGTGGTTACACCGCTTCCTGGTGATTCAGCGCAGGTACGCGGGTGTGATGCGGACCTGGACCGAAGGCTTTCCGGTCGATGCTTCGTTGCTCGCCGGTGCCGCAGACGTGGTCGCAGCGATGAGTGAAGCCATCGAAGCGACGTTCGGTCCGCCTCGGCCGTACCCACTCGACCGTCGCGCAGCCGGCATGCTGCTGTCGGCGCTACTCGAACACGTGCCGAACGAAGGGTCCGGTAGCCACCACGAACCGACGGACGAGCGAATCGTCAAGGAACAGCAGCGGTTCATCGAGCGCGTGCTCTTTCCCGGCTGAGTCTCCCCGATCAGCCGTCGGTCACGTCGCGCGGTTTCTGCCCGCGCTCGACCAACCGCTGCCGAAGCTCCTGCGCGTCCGATGTCTTCTCGAGGATCGACATCACGTCCGCAGACATCTGGAGATGCTGTCGCATTCCCATCTGGTCCCACGCCCGAACCAGCAGGGACTTGGTTCCCATGAGCGTGGACAGCGGAGCACGGGCGATGACTGCGGCCATCGCCTCGACGACGTCGTCGAGGTCGTCCCGCGGCACGACACGGTTGATCAATCCGTATCGCTCCGCCTCCTCCGCTGTGAGGGTGCGGGCCGTGTAGAGGTACTCCGCCGCTCGCTTTCGGTTCATGAACGTCCAGGGCTCGACCATCGTCTCACCGCCCGGAAATCCAAGTCCCTGGACGAGAGGCATCTGAAAGTAGGCATCGTCGGATGCGATCGTGATATCAGGCAGGTAGGCCCAATATGTCCCGCCACCCAGGCAGTACCCATGCACCTGGGCGATCATCGGCTTAGGGAATTCGTAGAAACGCAGCGTCGGCCACAGGAACAGGTCGCGACTACCGATCCAGTTCGACCCGATCGCGTCGATCGAACGGGCGAACTCGGGGTAGACATCAGGCCCACCCGACATGTCGTGTCCGGCACAGAAGCCCTTACCGTTGGCCTTGAGGATCACTACCTTGATCGCCGAGTCGTGCTGAGCGAACCCGAGCGCCTCATCGACTTGCCAAACGAGCTCAGACGACTGTGAGTTCGCCTTCGCCGGCCAGTTGAGCACTACCCTCGCGATCGCTCCGTCGGTTTCGTACAGAACCTTGCCGAGATCACGTCGTTCGCTCGCCACGTAGCCCTCATTCATGGTCGACTTGACACATCTGTCAGATCCGTTGCACCATAGCGCACTAGTCGCCTACCAAACCGATGGGGTCTCGATGGACACACCCTTACCGCCCGCACCACCCGACGATCCCCTGACGACGTTCTTCTGGGAAGCGGCCCGCCGACACGAGTTGCACATCCAGCGGTGCCAGTCCTGCGGCACGTACATCCACATGCCGCGGCCGATCTGCCGAAACTGCCAATCCTTCGACCTCGCAGGCGAGCAGGTGTCCGGTCGGGCGACGTTGTACAGCTGGACGCAGACATACAAGCCGTTCCACCCGTACTTCGTCGAGCGGGTGCCGTACGTCATCGCCACCGTCACGCTCGTCGAGCAGCCAGGGTTACAGTTCATGTGCAATCTGATCGGCATCGACCAAGCGAACGTCGACGCCGAGGCACGCATGGGCATGGACCTCGAAGTGACCTTCCAGGATCTCGGTGACGGCTACGTCGTCCCTCAGTTCAAGCCGGTGGGGGTCGTGCTGTGAGCGTTCAACGACAGGGCCGCAAGGTTGCGATCGTCGGCGTCGGCTACTCCGACGTCGGGCGGAACACCGGCCTCAGCGAACGGCACCACGCCGCACAAGCCGCCGTCCGAGCACTCGAGGACGCAGGCCTCCAGGCCAAGGACATCGACGGCGCATCCACGTGGGGCGGTGATGCGGTCGACTTCGGCTGGATGATCGGGTTCGACGACCTGAGGTGGAGTCTGAATGTGGGTGTCGCGCCGGCGTTCATCACCCCCGCCTACCACGCCGCACAGGCCGTCGCCATGGGCCATGCCGATACCGTGATGGCGTTCCGAATCATGATGCAACAGCCACCGAGCGCAGCGCTCGCGTCCGGGGCGGCCATGCTCGGCGAGCCCAGCATGGCCGACGCCCAGTTCCGCTGGCCCTACGGCAACTTTTCGCCCGTGCAGTGGGCCGGCCTGCTCATGAACCGCTACATGCACGAAACGGGGGCCACCGAGGAGCATTTCGCCCGGTTCGCGGAAGTCCAGCGGTCGTACGCTCAACGGAACCCCGATGCGCTCTTGCGCGACCCACTCAGCGCCGAGGACTACCTCGCCAAGCCCTACGTCACGAAGCCGTTGCGGGTCCTCGATTGCGACTACCCGTGCGACTCCGGATCCGCAGTCATCTTCACGACCGAGGAGCGGGCGCGCGATCTCCGGCAACCGATGGTGCTGGTCGAAGCATCGGCACTGTCAGCGATTCGTGACATGAACTTCGAGTTGCTCCCCGACATGGTCCGCACGTCGCCGAAGCATTGCGGCGACTTGCTGTGGTCTCGTACCGACCTCCGACCGGAGAACGTCAGCACTGCACACCTGTACGACGGCTTCAGCATCATCACGCTGCAGTGGCTCGAGGGACTCGGACTGTGCGAGCCAGGTGGGGCGGCTCAGTTCGTCATGGACGGCGAGACCCGGCTCGGCGGCAAGGTACCGACTAACACCGACGGCGGAGCGATCAACGTTGGTCGACGGCACGGCGCCAACTTCTGCATCGAAGCGGTCCGTCAACTGCGTGGCCAGTGCGGTGACCGCCAGGTCGCCGGCGCTGACGTCAGTGTGTGGGCCAACGCCGTCGGTATGTTCAGCGGAGCGATGCTGCTCACGAAGGGCTAACCGTCCCGAGATCGGAACGGAGGGGCGACGCCTATCCTGCGGCGTAAGCGTCCAGGTGGCGCTCGGCCAGCACCGCGAGGTCGATGACCCGCTGCGCCAGGTGGTCGAAGTCGACATCGGTGTTGGCCATTTGGGCCGACTCGTACCGCTTCTTCACTCCCTCTGCAAGCACAGCCATACGCCAATGTTGAAATCCTCGGTAGTAGTCGACCGCCGAAACATCGAATCCGGTCCGGTCGGCGTACCGTTCGATCACGTCACGCCGGGACCCGAAGTCGCCGGTCACCGTCGGCGCCGTCTCCATGAACACTTGCGGGTTCGGGTCACCGGGTTCGTACCAGTTGTTGAGAACGAAGCCGACGTCGGCGAGCACGTCACCGAGTGTCCACAACTCCCAATCGAGTACCGCGACCAACCGACCGGCGTCGGAGCCCACGTCGAACATGACGTTGCCGATCCGGTAATCGCCGTGGACGATGCCCGTGTGGCGCTGAGGCGGAGCCAACGCAGCGACTCGATCGACGAGCGCGCTCATGACAGGAAGTTCTCGGGTCTGGTTGCGTTCCCACATGCCCACGAAGCGTTTGATCTGGCGTCCGAGGAAGTCCTCCCTCTTCGCGGCATCTCCGAGTCCGACCGCATCCACGTCGACGCGGTGCATGTCGGCGAGCACGTCGATCAACTGCTTTCCGGCGACACGACGTGCCGCCGGATCGGACAGGTGAGCGTCGGCCGAGGCGACGTTGTCCAAGACGGCTCCGGCCACCCTCGACATGACATAGAACGAGGTCCCGTTTACCGAGTCGTCGAGGCAGACCGCCAGGGCACGAGGTACCGGAATCGAGCCATGCAGCGCTGAGATCACCCGGTGTTCGCGGCCCATGTCGTGCGCTCCCCCGCCGCCGGAACCGAGCGGCCCGCGGCGGACGACGTACTCGGTGCCGGCGGCGTCGACCGCACCGAACGTCAGGTTGGAATGCCCTCCCGCGATCAGCGAGAACGTGACGGGTGGGACGAGCCCGTCGACGTGGTCGGCCATCCATGTGGCGACGGCGCTGGAGTCGAGGCCCCGCAGTTCCTCACTCATGCAACCCCACCGGGACCCCGTCCTCGACCAGGTCGTGGTACTCGAGATGCCCCGTCGCCGTTCGACCGTCGGCGAACGTCCACTCGGCCGGCTGCTTCACGATCCGCAACACGGCCTCCCGGCCTTCCCCGTCGGCCTGCACGTGGCGGAGTGGGAGCCGACTCTGTGGCACCCCGGTAGCGGTCCACTCGACGTCTCCCGCCCGAACCGTGACCTCAGTCCGCAGGAGTTCGTACCACGGCGCCCCCGCGTACTGGTTCACCATGTCGAAGCCATCGACCACCCGAAACTCGCGATCAGCCCAGACGAATCCGCTACGGCGCTCGGCGGTCGGCCCGACCGAACGGGTGAGCATGAATCCGTTGTCATCATCGATGCAGCATGTGAGCCACCGTAGATAAATCTTGGCGTGCCAGTTACGCGGTCCCCACGAGTGGTCCTTTCCGCCACGACCGTCGACCTCAAAGGTCTCCTCTCCGAGACGGATCGTCCCGACTACGCGGGCCATGTGCTGGTAGTGGAAGTCGGCCTGGCCCGGGAGGAACACCAGATGGTGCTGGTCCTGATCCTGCCCCATGACTGCGGTCAGTCCCTCCGTCGTGCAGACCAGGTCGATCTCGGCGTTGACCTGAGGGCTGTTCCGAAACGCCTCCTTCGGGTTCGTCAACACCCAGGGGTCACCGAATACCGACATGGCCCCGGTGAATCCGACTCGGGTCGTCCGCCAGGGCTCGACGATGTCCCAGCTCTGGCGGCCCCGGTGGCCGCCGGCGACGAGTCCGTTCCCGTCGATCTCGGCACGGTCGAAGGCGAAGGCGACACGGCCATCGGCCAAGAACACACACGCCGACATCTCGGCGTAGCGAGCGTTCGGCCTCGCTCCGATCCTGAACCAACCGCCGACCCGTCGTACCGGATCCCAGACGTCGACGTATCGGCTCTCGTTCCAGTTGACCTGATCGCCGGGCGTGTGGACGCCCTCGTCGTCGTACCCGAGTGCGATACCCATCAGCACCATCTCCTGCTCGTCATGTCAGTTGCCTCCTGAGGACCTTGCCGCTCGGATTGCGCGGCAGTTCTGAGACGAATTGGTAGACAGCAGGAAGCTTGAAGTGAGCGATCCGCCTCGACAAGTGGTCGGCCAGTTCGTCGATGGTCGGCGGATCTGCGGCGTCGCTCGGTACGACCACGGCTTTGACCACCTCGCCGTATCTCCGGTTCGGCACACCGACCACCGCTGCCTCGCGCACCTTCGGGTGCCCGGCGAGTGCGCTCTCGATCTCAATGGGGTAGATGTTCTCGCCGCCACGGATGATCCGGTCGTTCACGCGGCCGTGCAACGTCAGGTACCCCTCACCGCTAAGGGTGCCGAAATCCCCCGTTCGGCGCCATCCGTCGTCATCGTGCTGGAACACGTGCGGGGCGCGGATGACGACCTCGCCGATGCCGTCCTCGTCGGGATGTTCGATCGCCAATTCGGCTCCACGGATCGCGCGGCCGACCGACAGGAGTAGATCTGGACGGTCGGCCGCCGCCCGCAGATGATCCTCGTGACTCAGGTAGGCAATCGGACTCGCCTCGGTCTGCCCGAAGATCTGCAGCATGCGAGTGTCGGGCAACGTCGCGAGCGCCAGCGTCAACGTCTCGGGATGAATCGGCATGGCTCCATACTGCAGGACTTTCGGGTTGGCGTCGGCGAGAGCGCCGGCGGCCAGCAGCATCTCGATCATCGTCGGGACGAGGAGGGTGCACGTGGCGCCGAGACGGCCGGCGCGCCGCCAGTTGTCGATGCTGAACCAGTCCTGCGGAATGATGGCGACGCCCATTGGCAAGACGGTGACGTCCATCGCCACACCTGCGGTGTGATAAAAGGGTGACGCTGAGCAGTAGCGGTCACCGGGCCCGATGGCCATGACCTCCTGGTAAACACTGACACGTGCTGCAAGCGGCTGTTGCTTCAATCTGACCGGCTTCGGATGACCAGTCGTGCCGGACGTGTGCACGATCACGACAACGTCGTCGGGTTCGGCGACGGGGCGCAGTGGTTCGCTCGATCGCAGCGGTTGGTCGACGACGATTGCTTCGACGCCGGACCGCGCCGCGACCTGTTCTGCGAGTTCGATCCGATCGGGGTCGACGAACATGTAGCGCGATCCGAGGCCGGCCAGTGCGACCGTGAGATCCTCCATCGACAACTTGGTGCCGAGCGGAGCCACGGGGCGCCTCGACAGCGCACCACCGACAACCATGGCGATCGACGTCCGACTCTCGTCCATCAGCGCCGGGATGGCGCTGCCAGTCTCGAATCCGAGGTCGTCGTACCAACTCGATGCGCCGGCTGCGAGCCGCATCAGTTCGTCGCCACTCACCTGTCCGTCGTCGTCGACGATCGCCGGTGCTCGGCTTCCGAGCCACTGGCCGAGGAGGAGATCCGTCCAAGTACGCGGGAACATCAGCTGAACCCTAGGAACAGGATCGACTTGGTCAGCGAGGCGACCCGACCGTGAGCATCGCTCAGGGTCGAGACGCTCGATCCCCATCCGTTCGGGGTCACTTGGATCTCGGACTCGATCAAGAACCGCGTGCCACTCGGAGGTCGGTGAAACGCGATGTGCAGATCAGTGTTCGTCGATGGATGGTCGGGAGCGAGCCGCCCTCCGCTCAGCGACAGGTCTGCTGCGGCTGCTGCACGCACGTAGGGACTCATCGGCTCTCCATCGATCATCTGGTCGTCCATCGTGACCCAGTACCGGGCCGACGACTGCTCCCACGACTCGAACGACGGTCGTACGCTACGCATGAACGACGACTCGCCCCACGGCGTCACGTCCAACCGTCGCGCCGGATCCTCGACCACCGGAGGGTCGCTCGGGGGGAGGTCGTTCGAGTCGAGCACAGCCCCGCCGCGCATCCGAACGACCTGCGAAAACGAGTATGGCCGACCATCGACGAGCACGGTCACGTCGAGTACTTGGACGCGCTTGCCCGCCCGTCTCACGTCGACGGACGTTGTCGTGAGACCATTCGGCACACGCTGTGACAGGTCGACGGTGATGCGAACTATGTCCATCGGAACGGGCGATTCGTTCAGCTCAGCGGCTCGAGCGACGAGCGCCGCGACCGCGCTCCCGTGCTGCGCGTCCTCCGCATGCGGTGAGACAGCGACCCCGGTCGATTGCAATCCACCCGGCACCGAGCGGTACCAGAAGTTGTTCCGGTCCCGCGACACCAGTACGAGGGTAGCCGCGTACTTGACACACGTGTCGAGTCACGTTCTCGCGCCAACTACGGTGGACGACGTGACTACCGACCCCTTCCCCGATCCGGTTGCGCCCCTGCGCCAGACGGCCGAGCAGTTCCGGGGATGGCTCGAGCGGAACCACGAAGCACTCGAACCGTTCCGACACGAAGTCGCCGAAGAGCTGCATCTATCATCCGCACGATTCCGCCCGCTACAGAAGCTCCTGTGGGACCACGGCTGGCATCGCCTAGGGTGGCCCGTTGATGTCGGTGGGCTCGGCGGGTCGCCACTGCACCGGTACGTCGTCGCCGAAGAACTGGCGGCCGCCGGCTACGTCAACCCGGCGATCCACGGGTCGGTCGAGATCATCGCCCCGATGCTGATCAGGTTCGCTCCCGACCTCGCCGCCCGCCACGTCCCGAAGGGGGTGAGTGGTGACGAGGTGTGGTGCCAGGGGTTCTCGGAGCCCGATGCCGGGAGCGACCTTGGTTCGCTCCGCACGCGGGCGATCGCGGATGGTGACGGGTTCCGCGTCTCGGGTCAGAAGATGTGGAGCAGCAACGGCCACATTGCGTCCTGGTGCTGCCTACTGGCTCGGACCGGCGACCCGGACGAAGGCTACCGCGGTCTCACCATGTTCTGGGTCGACCTGTCGGCGGCGGGCGTGCGCGTCGTGCCGACGAAGCTAGAGAGCGGTGCCAGTGACACTTCGGAAATCTTCCTTGAGGACGTCCACGTGCCCGCCGACCACCTGATCGGAGGTGTGGGCGAGGGTTGGGCAGCCGTCATGTACCTCATGCAGTTCGAACGAGGCGCGTATGCCTGGGGTCGCCAGGCCGATCTGACGACCCAGCTCACCGAGCTCATCGTCGATCATGTTGACGAGTTCCCGGCCAACGCCGACGAATTGGTCGGCGATGCGTACCTGTCCCTGCTCGGTCTCCGTTCCCGTTGTCGCGACACAATCGGGGCGCTCGCCGCCGGGACCAACCTTGGGCCGGCGTTCTCGATCGACAAGATCCTGCTGAGCAAAGCCGAGCAGACGATGACCGAGGCCGCCCGTAGGTTACTGTCCCCACGGCTCGAGCTCGCCGGGACCGACGACGCCGTCGCCGAGCTCTGGCGGAGCAGATGGTCGTTCTCGCGCATCACGACGATCTACGGGGGAGCCGGAGAAGTACAGCGCGACCTGGTCGCCGAACGCCTCCTCGGACTTCCCAGAGGTCGATGACCGAGGTGCCGACATGACGACGATCGACGCCTCCGAACTCGACCTCATCCGACGATCGCTGCGGCATGTGCTCGACAAGTTCGGACCCGCCGAGGTCCCGAGTGCACTTCTCGCTGAGGGATGGGCAGATCTGATCGCCACCGACGCGGCGGCGGCGATCACCACGCTGAGCGAGGAGGCCGGCCGATCGCGGTCCGCAGCACCTGTTCTCGATCTGGCGGTGCTTCGCGGTGCCGGACTCGAGGCCGACGCCACGAGCGTGGTGGTCGTCGACGGATCTGCGCTCGCGGGCGCCGAACGGGCTCTCCGCTTCCTGTGGCTCACCGACGACGGGATCGCTGTGCTCGGTGCTGATGCGGTTGATCTGGTACCCGCAGGCGGGTTCGACCCGGCTCTGGGTCTCTTGCGTGCCACAGCAGTGCGTTCTGGGCACGAAGAGATCGGTGATGCCACCGTCGCTGCGGCGGCGATCGCCGCCGGCCGCCGAGCCCTTGCCTCGCAAATGATCGGCGCCGTCGACCAGATGCTGAGCGAGACACTGGAGTACATCGGCGCGCGCCATCAGTACGGTCGTGCGATCGGCTCGTTCCAGACCGTCAAGCATCGGATGGCAGAGGTGGCGGTCGCCGTGACCGCAGCCCGAGCCGCCACGACCACGGCGTGGCAGTTCGCCGACACCGCCGACGGCCCGCTGCTGGCGATGGGCTGCAAGGCACTGGCAGGTCGAGCCCACCACCTAGCTTCGACGCACTGCTTCCAGGTACACGGGGGCATCGCGTTCACCGTCGAACACGGATTCCACCAGTGGGTGCGCCGCGGCCTCCTGTTGGATCACCTCCTGGGCGACCACAAGTCGCTCACCCGCGAAGTCGGCCGCTCGGTCATCGCACGTGGCCGTCCGCCGCGGGTTCCACTGCTCACCGACGTGGCGACGATGTGACCATGGACCTATCAGGTGCCGCAATCGTCGGGATCGGCCGAACCGCATACCGCCGCCAGTCGGGACGAACCGGCATCTCGCTCGCTGCAGAAGCCGTCCGCGTCGCGCTCGACGACGCCGGACTGGCTCCGGCCGACGTCGACGGGATGACGTGCTTCTCGACCGGCGATCCGGCCACACCGCACCGTGTTTCACACGCCATCGGATTGGACGAGATCGGCTGGACGGTGAACACCTACGCCGGCGGCAACCAGGTTGCGTTGGTGATCGCCAACGCTGCGGCGGCGATCATCACCGGTCAGGCTGACGTGGTCGTGGTATATCGCGTTCTCGATGCCGGAGTTCGTTACGGCAAGGTCACGGACGCCGTCGAGGTGGGCGGCGTCGAACAGTTCTCGGCCCCGCACGGATACCTGGTGCCGCCGCAGTGGTTCGCGATGTGGGCCCGGCGCCACCAGCACGTGTACGGCTCGACCTGCGAGGATCTCGGGGCCATCGCCATCAATAGCCGGGCCCACGCCGTCGCGAACGAGCACGCGATCGCCCGCGATCCGATCGACCTCGACGACTACCTCGCCGGTCGGTGGATCGTCGAGCCGTTCCGGGTGTACGACCTCGCGTACGAGGTCGACGGAGCGGTTGCCCTCGTCCTGACCTCGGCGGAACGGGCCAAGGACCTCGCTCACCGGGCGGTGTACCCCATCGGGGCTGCGGAAGGCACCGGGGCGGGGGGCATGCCCGACCTGTGGCCGGACCAGACATCGATGTACTCGCGCATCGTCGCGCCGAGGTTGTGGGAGCGGACGGGGCTCTCAGCCGCCGACATTGACGTCGCATGTATGTACGACTGCTTCACCTACACCGTAATGGCGACGTTCGAAGACTTCGGATTCTGCGAGAAGGGCGAGGTGGGTGACTACTTCCGGGCGGGTCGAGCGACCTACGGCGGCGACGTGGTGGTCAACCCTCACGGTGGACTGCTGTCGGAGGGGTACCTCCACGGTTTGAACCACCACTACGAAGCGGTGCTCCAACTACGAGGGGGCGCAGGGGTTCGCCAGGTCGACGATGCCGAACTCGCTCTGGTGACGGCCGGAGCAGGGCCATACGGCGGGGCGATCGTCTACGGCACGGAACGACCATGTTGAGGAATGCATCGTGAGCATCGACTGGGCGAAGCTTCCTCCCCCACAGCCTGCGCCCGACCTCGACTCGCAGGGGTTCTGGGACTCGATTGGACACGGCGAGCTACGACTCCGCCGCTGCCCCTCGTGCGCACTCTGGCACCACCCTCCGCTCGAGCACTGCCGACGTTGTGCTACGCCCACCGAGTTCGAGCCCGTCACCAGCACCGGCACCGTCTACACCTTCATCGTGCAGCGCCAACCTGCCGTCGTCGGCTACTCCGCTCTGGTCCCCTATACCGTCGCGATCGTCGAGCTCGACGATCAGCCCGGGCTACGTCTCACGGGTCGGATCGTCGACATCGATGCCGATGAGGTCCACATCGGCATGCGGGTCGACAGCCGCATCGAGCTCTTGCCCGGCGGCGACTTCCACATCCCCGTGTTCTCACCGACACTCCCCCGAGAGGCCACTCCATGATCGATCCGCTGTTCGATTTGTCCGACAAGATCGCCGTCGTCACCGGTGGGAGCCGAGGACTCGGCTACCAGATGGTGAAGGCTTTCGCCGAGCGAGGAGCCGACTGCGTGGTCGCAAGTCGCAAGCTCGACAACTGCAACGCCGTCGCCGACGAGGTGCGAGCGCTCGGTCGGCGTGCCCTCGCCGTGCAGGTCCACGCCGCCAGGTGGGACTCGATCGACGCCCTGATCGAGACCGTGTACGACGAGTTCGGCCGCATCGACATCCTGGTCAACAACGCGGGCATGAGCCCCGCGATGTCCAGCCACGACGTCACCGAGGACCTCTTCGACAGCGTGCTCGGACTCAACTTCAAAGGCCCGTTTCGACTTGCGTCGCAGGTCGCCAAGCGGATGGCCGACGGCGACGGCGGCGTGATCATCAACGTCACGTCATCGGGGTCGTTGATGCCACTCCCCGGGGTGGTTCCCTACGGCAGCGCGAAGGCGGCCCTCAACGCGATGTCGCGCTCGCTCGCCGCAGAGTACGGGCCGAAGGTGCGCGTGAACACCCTCTCCCCCGGCCCTTTCCTCACCGACATCGCCAAGGCATGGACGCCCGAACACCGCAAGCACGTCGACAGCGCTATCGGTCGACCCGGCTACCCCGAGGAGATCGTGACGGCGGCACTGTTCCTGGCCAGCCCGGCGTCGAGCTTCACCACCGGCGCCATCGTCCGCGTCGACGGCGGCCTCCCGATCGGCCAGTAACCCGCTACTTGATGACGAGGCCCGGGGGGAAGACTCCGAAAAGCTTGCGGACCCCGACGCTCAACTCCTCGACGGTCAGCATCTCGCCGCTCTTCGACTCGTACTCGGCGTCGATCGTGTAGCCGCCGACTTTGATCAGCTTGTGGCCGTCGACCCGGAGCACCTGTCCAGTCAGCCAACCGGACTCCTCTGAGCACAGCCAGGCCACCACGGGCGACGCGTTCTCGGGGTCGAGACGATCCCAGCCGTCGCTGCCACCTTCCATGCCGATCGATCCGAGCATGCGGGTCGCTGCGATGGGCGAGATGCAGTTCGCGGTTACGCCGTACCGCTGCATCTCCATCGCCTCTATCACTGTCATCATCGCAATGCCGGCCTTCGCCGAGGCGTAGTTGGCCTGACCGACGTTGCCCCACAGCCCAGCACCAGACGTGGTGTTGACGATCCGGCCACTGACCGGCTTGCCCGCCTTCTCTTGCGTCCGCCAGTAGCTGCAGGCATGTCGAGCGACAGTGAACGAGCCCTTCAAGTGCACTTCGATGACGGCGTCGAAGTCCTGCTCGCTCATCGAGGTCATCATTCGGTCGCGCAGGAAGCCGGCGTTGTTGACCACTGCGTGCAGGTCGCCGAAGCGCTCCACGGTGTCGGCCACGAGCGCCTCCATCGCGTTCCAGTCGCTGACCGACGACCCGTTCGTGACGGCCGTACCACCCATCGCTTCGATCTCCGCCACCACCTCATCTGCCGGTGAGGGTCCGTCGACCTCTGCCTGTCCCTGGAGGCTCACGTTGAGGTCGTTGACCACCACGATGGCTCCGTTCCGAGCTAATTCGAGTGCGTGGGCCCGACCCAGTCCGCGCCCAGCACCCGTCACGATCACGACTCGTCCGTCGAGCAGTCCCATGTCACTCACCCTTCCAGATCGGATCACGCTTCTCGGCGAATGCCACCGCACCCTCGCGGGCGTCGGCACTGGCGAAGACGGGAGCCGTGACGGCACGCACGTGATCGCTGTTGTCCGGCCCGATCTCTTCCCGCATGAGCCGCTTGGTGGCCTGCACGGCGAGCGGGCCGTTGGCGTTGATCAGCGCCGCCAGCGCAAGCGCAGCATCCATCACCTCGGCACCGGGAACCACCCGGTTGATCAGGCCCAACTCGAGGGCCCGCTGTGCACCGAAGGTTTCTCCGGTGAGTCCCATCTCGAGCGCGATCTGTAGCGGGATCCGGGTCGGGAGCCGCGTCCCGCCGCCGGCGGCGACCAATCCCCGCTTGACCTCAGGGATGCCGAACTTGGCGTGGTCGGCGGCCACCACGAGGTCGGCCCGCATCATCACCTCGAAGCCCCCGGCAACTGCGATGCCGTTCACCGCTGCGATGACCGGCTTTGGACAGTCACTCAGCAGGCGCAGTCCCTCACCGACGGGTGTCATGTCCTCGCCCGCTGCGAATGCCCTGAGATCCATCCCGGCACAGAAGATCTTCTCGCCGGCTCCGGTGACGATGATCGACCGCACGTCGGCATTCGTTGCCGCATCGGCGAGCGCGTCGGCGATACCTTGACCGACGGCCGGATTGAGCGAATTGCCCGCATCGGGTCGATTGATGGTGACGACGAGGGCGCCGTCCTGGTTCTCCACGAGAACGCTCATGGCTGAGATCCTTTCGGGTGTACTCACTTGGCGAGCGGATCGCGGGGCAACCCGAGGATCCGTTCGGAGATGATGTTGCGGACGATCTCCGACGTACCGCCGGCGATCGTGAGGCAGCGGTCGAACAAGTAATGGAACTGGGCCCTCGGTTCTCCGCCTCCAACACCCGCTGCGCCTGACACGCGAAGAGCAAGCGAACTGACGCGTTGAGCGTGTTCGGCCGACAGCAGCTTGGTGATCGCGCCTTCCGGGCCGGGGCCGGCCCCGATCACGGCGCGCATGACCTGACGCAGGTTGAGTGCCGACATCGCATGGGATTCGGCAATCGTCTCGCCGAGTTGGACGGTGACAGCCCGGTCGTCCGCTGCGTACTTCGTGACGATCTCGACCAGTTCGGCCTCACCGATCTCGTCGCGACCACCCGCGTTCCCACCGATCGACACGCGTTCGTTGCCGAGCGTGGCGCGGGCCACGGTCCAGCCCTGGTTGATCTCACCGACCACGTCGTCGTCGGGCACGAACACATCGTCGAAGAAGACCTCGTTGAACAGCGCTTCGCCGGTGATCTCCCGAAGTGGACGGATGTCGACGCCGGCGGCCTTCATGTCGATCGCAAAGGTCGAGACACCAGCATGCTTCGGTGCATCGGGGTCGGTACGAACCGTCGCCAAGCCCATGTTGCTGTTCTGCGCACCGCTGGTCCATACCTTTTGCCCGTTCACGAGCCACCCGCCGTCGACCCGCGTCGCCCGCGTCTGGATCGCAGCGGCGTCAGAACCGGCGTTCGGCTCGCTGAACAACTGACACCAGTAGAAGTCACCGTCAAGGCTCGGACGGATCCACCGCTCGATCTGCTCGTCGGTCCCGTGTTGGATGAGTGTCAGCAATACCCAGGTGCCGATGCCGAGCGCCGGCCGCTCCACCTCAGGCAGTTCTTCGTCGATGACCAACTGCTCGATCGCACTCGCCGAACGCCCGAACGGTCGCGGCCAGTGCGGCATGCAGTAGCCGGAATCGATCAGTGCCGCCAGCCGCTCTCCCCGATCGGTGATCGCTTCGTAGCGGGCCTTGAACCGACGCACCTCGTCCCGGAACAGTTCGGCGTCGACGGGCAGGTCGATGCCTTCATTGGCAGTCGCCCCCGCTGCAACCAAGGCACTGACGTCCGCCGCAGCATCGCCGCAGAAGGAGGCTGACAGGGCCCACGCCCTCCGCAGGTAGATGTGCGCATCGTGCTCCCACGTGAACCCGATGCCGCCGAGGAGCTGGATGTTCTTCTCGGCGGTGCGCACGGCGGCGGGCAGCGCCTGCGCGGCGGCGACGGCACCCGCGAGGCGACCCTGACTTCCCCGGCCACCGGATCGTGCCGCGTCCCATGCGACCGCTGCTGCCAGCTCTGCGTCGACCGCCATGTTGGCGAGATGGTGTTTGACCGCCTGGAACGATCCGATCGTCCGGCCGAATTGCTCGCGCACCTTGGCGTACTCGAGCGCCATGGTGAGCGTTGCGCTGCAGATGCCGGTTGCTTCGGCGGCTGCCAACGAGCGGGCAATCGCGACCGCCTCGGCGGCGCCACCCTGGATGCGGTGTCCGTCGGGTACGGACGGCGTGGACACGAACCGCGACAACCGGCGCGTCAGATCCATGCTCTCGACCGGTTCGACATCGGTGGCATCGCACCGCACGATCGTGACGTCGTCGCCGTCGCACACGACCACGATCGCGGCGTGATGAGCCCCGAGCACGAGCCCCGCCGGCCCGTCGAGGGCGATAGCGCCCAAGGTGGAGCCGTCGGCCAATCCCGGCAAGAAGGTCGAGCGCTGCTCGGCGGTGCCAAGGGCGTCGATGATCGCCGAGGCGACAACTGTTGGGAGCAACGGTCCGGTCGAGGCGGCCGCGCCGGCCGCCTCGACCACGATCATGGTCTCGGCCAGGCCGTATCCCGACCCCCCGAACTCCTCGGGAAGGTGGAGTCCGAGCCAGCCCATCGAGACGAGCTCGTTCCAGAACGACGGCAACTGTTCGTACTCGGCGTCGAGAAGTGCCCTCGCCTCGCCGATCGCGCCTCGGTCGGCGAGGAACGCGTTGGCGACTGTCATGAGCTCGTGGTGGTCGTCGGTCAGTGCAATCGGCATCGTCGTCGCTTTCGGGTTGTTCAGTCGCCGATGAACTCGGGTGGACGGCGTTCGACGAACGACGCCACACCTTCGTGCCTGTCAGCGGTCGTGGAGATCAGTGCGGTGGCGTTGCGTTCGTCCTCGAACGCCGTCGCCATGTCGGAGGAGAGCGACCGCCGGTACAGGCGCTTGGTCAGCCCGAGCGTCCGGGTCGGTCCGCTGGCCAGCCGTTCGGCGAGCGCCAGTGCGGTCGAGGCGACCTCATCGGCGGTGACACAGCGGTTGATCAATCCCCACTGTTCGAGATCGGCCGACGTAAGGGTGTCACTCAGCAGCGCTATCTCGTTCAGTCGGTGGAACGGAATGATGCGGGCAAGGAAGTACGGGTCGCCGGCGTGCGGCACCATGCCACGTCGCGTGAACACATGGGTCCACCGGGCGTCTCGATCGGCGACGACGAGGTCACCGAGCAGTGCGAGGGTCCAACCGAAGCCGGCTACCGTCCCGTTAACGGCCGTCACGACCGGCTTCTCGACCTCCCAGAGCGCCTGGGCCAGCCGCCGGAAGTCCTCGGTTGCGTAGCGGTAGTCGAGCGTGCTCGGCTTCGGTGCGTTCTGGTCGCTCACGGCATCGGCGCCGGTGCAGAACTTCCCGTCGACACCGGTCAGAACGATCGAGCGGATCGAAGGGTCGACGTTCGCATCGGTCAGCCAACGCGCCAGCGACGAAGCTGTGTCCGCGTCGATGGCGTTGTGACGTTCGGGGCGCGCCAGACGGATCGCAACGACACCACCGTCCGAGTGCTCGACGTCCAAGCCCGATGCTTCCACTCAGTCGTTCCGTTCCCTTCGTCAACCGGCCGTATCTGACGCTACTGTCACCTGAGGTATCCAGTCCAACCGCAACGAAAGTGAGCTCCACATGCCCGGACTCCTCGAAGGGAAGATCGCACTGGTCACCGGTGCAGGACACGGCATCGGCCGAGGCCACGCAGTCGAGCTCGCCAAGCACGGCGCCACCGTGATCGTCAACGACCTCGGAAGCTCGGTCAACGGCGAGGGCAGCGGACGCGATGCCGACGTCGTCGTCGAGATCATCCGGTCCCGAGGTGGCACCGCATCAGCCGACTACGGCGACGTCAGCGACGAGGTGCAGGCGAATTCGATGGTGCAGCAGGCGATCGACAACTACGGCCGTCTGGACATCGTGGTGAACAATGCCGGGATTGTCCGCGACCGGGCCATTTGGAACATGTCCGCCGACGACTTCGACATCGTCATGAAGGTGCACGTGCGCGGGACCTGGCTCATCTGCCGAGCTGCCGCGCAACACTGGCGCGAGCGGTCGAAGGCCGGAGAGCGCAACGTCGGTGGCCGGATCATCAACACCACGTCCGGCGCCGGCCTGCTCGGCAACTTCGGACAGACCAACTACGCGACCGCAAAGGCGGCGATCGTCGGCCTGACCCAAACTCTCAACCTCGAACTCTCCAAGCTCGGCGTGACGGCGAACGTGATTGGGCCCGGTGGCATCACCCGGATCTCGGGCACGATGCGACCCGAGGCAGTGCGCGAACCCGACGAGATCCCCGAGGACGAGTTCGACAAGTACGACCCGTCGCTCTGCTCCCCTGTTGTTGCGTGGCTCTGCAGCGACGAAGCGGCGTACGTCAGCGGGCAGGTGATCCGGGCGATGGGTGAGCACATCCATCTCATGAGCGGATGGACCGAGGAGGTCACCGTGTCGAACGGGGGTCAGCGGTGGGACGCCGAGAAGCTCGGTGACCTCTTCGCGGTCGACGTGTTCAAGACCAAGGCCCCCGGCCTCCGCATGCCCGGCTGATCTCAGCGTCGGGCGAGGAGCAGCTCGGCCAACCGGGCAGGCTCGCTCATCATGACGTTGTGACAGGTGTCGATCTCGACAACCTCGTCAACAATGCCGAGGTTGTCGATGAACTGGCACTGCAACGCCGGCTTCAGTGAGTTGTCGCGGAGCGGCAGCACCAACGTAGTGGGTGCGACGGGCATGCCCGATAGATCGACCGGCTCCCTCATGACGACGCTGCTCTCGGGCACGAGACCGGCGACGACCGCGCACCTCTGACCGGTGGCCTGAGCGTCGACTGGACTGTGGTGCCTTGCGGTGGCACGCAGCATGCGATGTCGACCATCCGGACGATTCGCTTAGGTCCGAGAGCCCGGGCGACGCCAGGCAGGGTGATCCCG
>Ga0181588_10000820_pt1 | contig 27876 bp, 15 predicted proteins | sample 071ome_26_FD_148607 | JGI IMG/M metagenome (GOLD analysis project Ga0181588, IMG submission 148607) | Coastal salt marsh microbial communities from the Groves Creek Marsh, Skidaway Island, Georgia - 071409BT metaG (spades assembly) | ecosystem: Environmental > Aquatic > Marine > Intertidal zone...
GGATTGTAAAAGTAACAGACACAGATATGTAAACCCTAAGCCCTAAACCCTAAACAGATAGTATATGTACATACTGTCCGGGTTGTAAAAGTAACACACACGGACGCCGCGGTCGAGTGGATAAAGGAGTGACATTAATCAAATCAAATCCAATCCACTCGGTCGGCAGACGACGACGACGACGACGACGGGAGAGGCGGCGAGAGCGAGCGCGACGGGATGTTATCGACGACGGCGGTGATGACGGCGGTGTGCGTCGACGGACGCGCGATGATGCGCGCGCGCGTGCACGCGAAACAACAAGGAAATGGACGACGAGTGAACCGCGGGGTGATGATGATGACGACGACGACGACGACGCGGAGCGCGCGTCGGGTCGTCGGAGGACGCGGAGGACGACGAAATGCGATGGAGGTTCGCGCGGCGGCGACGCCGGAGGATGAGGAAATCAAGGCGAATAACACGGCGAAGGGCGTGGGCGTGACCGAAGCCGGGGGCACGGCGAGACAGCTCTTGGGGTTCAAGGGCGCGGCGGAGACGGATGACATTTGGAAGATTCGGATCCAGCTCACCAAACCCGGGACGTGGGTGCCGCTCGTGTGGGGGGTCATGTGCGGCGCCGCGGCGTCGGGGCACTACGAGTGGAACCTGGATAACGTTGGCAAGGCGCTGTTGTGCATGACGATGAGCGGACCGTTTTTGACGGGGTACACGCAAACCATCAACGATTGGTACGATCGGGAGATTGACGCCATCAACGAGCCGTACCGGCCGATTCCGAGCGGGGCGATCTCGGAGAATGAAGTCAAGGCGCAGATTGCGGTGCTCTTGCTCGGTGGTTGGGCGTGCGCGTTGAAGTTGGATCAGTGGTGCGAACACGACTTTCCCGTCGTGCTCTTCTTGGCCGTCTTTGGCTCGTGGATTTCTTACATTTACAGCGCGCCGCCGCTCAAGCTCAAGGCGGAGGGATGGAAAGGTTGCTACGCGCTCGGTTCTTCCTACATCGCCCTCCCGTGGTGGGCGGGCATGGCTGTGTTTGGCAAGTTGACCCCGGACGTGATGTTTTTGACGGTGCTCTACTCCATCGCCGGTTTGGGCATCGCCATCGTCAACGATTTCAAATCCATCGAGGGCGATCGCAAGCTCGGCTTGCAATCCCTTCCCGTCGCGTTCGGCGTCGAAAAGGCCAAGTGGCTCACCGTGTCAACCATCGACATCACGCAGCTTTTCGTCGCCTTTTACTTGCGCGCCATCGGCGAGGACACGTACTCAAACGTTCTCTTTTGCCTCATCTTTCCGCAAATTTTCTTCCAGTTCAAGTTCTTCTTGCCAGACCCAATCAAGAACGACGTCAAGTACCAAGCGAGCGCGCAACCGTTTTTGGTTTTCGGTCTCTTGACGACCGGTTTGGCGTGGGGTCACCACATTCAAGCGGCGGGACTCTAAACTAAACGCTGTAGTAACGATTTACAAATTCTACTTCACGCGCTCAAGTCGCTCGAGTCGCTCGTCGCGCCCATCTATCTTTTACGAACCTCGTGTCTCTTCGAAGGCTTGGTGAACACCCTCGCGCTCGCGTGTGACGGCACGAAATCCTCATCCCGCGCGTGCGGACCAATCTTCCCACCGCCGCCGACGCTTGGTTTATCGAACACCGCGGGTAATCGCTCGCGTCTCGCCGCCAATCCAAAACCGCCGCCCTCTCTCAAAACCGCCCGTTCGTGCGGGCCGCGTCGAACGTGCTCGCCGTTTTTCCGCGTCTCGCCGCCACCGGCGAGAATGAATCCCTCGGTGCGTTCGCGCCACGTCGGACGACCGTCGTCGCCGTCGCCGTCGCGATCGAATCGAGCGTCGGCTTCGGTAAATTTCGTCGCCAACGGTTTACGCGATTTTCTATACTCGCGCCAACGCGAAACCGTCGATGGATCGTCGTCGTCTCCGTCAGCGGTGTCGTCGCCCTCCCTGTTGACACGCTGCTCTTTGTCGTCGTCGTCGTCGTTTTCCTTTACCCGTCGCTTTGGCATTTCCAATTTAATCGCCTCCGCTCTCGCGCGCGTCTTCGCGCGTCCTTCCCGCTCGAGCGCGTCCTTCCCGCCCATCCTCGATACGAGGTACCGCATCGCCGCCGGTTCCGTCTTACTCATGTGTTCGAGCATGACGTCCGCGAGCGCGCGACTCTCCGCCCCCGCTCGTCCGTCGCGGAGGTCACACAGCGCGGCGACGACGCCGGTATCGACAAAGACGAGCCATCGCTCGCGGACGCGAAACGTCAATCGCGCGTCCACGCTCACGAAATCCTCCGCTGAGGACGACCCGTCGTCGTCTTTCGCCTTCGGTTCCGCCCGCAACTCGGGTTTCGCCGCTACCGCGTCCCACGCCGCGCGCACGCACCGCGCCGCGCTCGCTCGCACGTCGGCGTTCGATTCCAACAGCCCTCTCCCCGCCGTTCGCAACCCGTCCTCGCTCAGCAATCGCTTCGTCGTCGGCGTCAACGGAGGTTCCGCATCGGCGTCCATTGACACGAACGTCTTCACCGTTCTCCCGTGCTGCACGAAGAGGTACGCGCACCACGCAAGCGCGCACGCGCGAACTCGGTCGTCCGCGCTCGTCACCATCTTGAACACGCTCTTTCCGAGCCGTTTGTCCTTCCACGACAGAGAGGCGTCGTATAAAATTCTACGCGCGTCGTCGCGAATCGTCGCGTCCGTCGAGCGTTCGGTCAAGAGCATCAAGTGTCGCGCCAAGTCGTGGTCGAGCACGGAGAAGCGCGCGAAGGAACGCTTGTAAGACCAATCCTCACGCTCGCGGGCGTCAACGTCGGAATCGGCGTCGTCTGAACCGTCGTCTGAACCGTCGTCGTCGGTGGATTTCGATCCGGGGAACCGGCGCGCGACGAAACGCGCGATGACGTCGAAGAGCCGAATGAAACACCCCTTGGATTTCACCCCGGTGGTCCAGTCGTCACCCATGAAGGCGTCGACGGGATCGAGCGCGGCGAGAGACGCTGGGGACGACCTCGCGAGTTTCTGTGCGGTGACGCGCGTGGCGTCGTCGACGAGTGGAATGATTTCCGACGCCGAGTCCACCGTGGCGACGAGCTCGTCGACGACGCGCAACGCGGCGGATAAAACTTCTGGTTTTTCACCCCGTCGAGCGAGAACCTTCGCCAAAGCTTGGACGACGTCGACGTTTGCGTGGTCTTTGAATGAAACATTGCGCGCCGCGGAAGACGTTTGCAGCGGGTAAAAGACTTGCGAGGAGAGGTAGGCATCCACCGCGGCGCACGCGCGCGCGGATGAGAACCGTTTCGCCCGAAGACGCGCGACGACGCACGCGACGTATATCTTGTAATCAAAAGTCGCCCTGACGCGCGCGAGCGCGAGTTTCCACTCCCACTCCGTGATGACGCGCTGCGCCGACGCCAGACTCGCGTCGGACGAGCACAATACCGCCGCGCCCGTCTCTGTTTTCGCCAAATTCGCCGCCGCCAGACACGCCGCCTCGCGCGTCTCCGCGTCGTCGTCGTTCATCATTCTCTTCAGCGCGCTCACCGCCCCGGGACACCGCAACAGGGCGTACGTACCCCGTTTCGTGTCCGCGAACGCGTTCGCCAGCGCGCAAAACCGTCGTCGTCTCGCCGCGGGGTTCGCGTTCGACGCGTCGCGTCCAGAGTACGCTCGCGCGCACCGCGTCATCGTTTCCCACTCTGTTTCGTTCTCGTCCACCGACGGCGCGGACGACGCGTTGCCGCGTCCAGAGTACGCTCGCGTTCGCAGCGTCGCGTCCGCGTCGACGGCGTCCCGCGCGTTCACGCGCACCCGAATCCCATCGGCGGCGGCGTCGAACGCGAACGATGACGTTTCAGAAGACCCGCGGCTCGACGCCCTCCCGTCGCCGTCGTCGTCGTCGCGCCGCCGGTGCCGCCGGTGCCGTCGTCCACCCGCACTTCGCCGTCGCGAGCGGTGGCGCTCGTCGGCGGCGGCATCCATCCCGATCGCGCGCGCGCGCCTGACTGACGGAGTGGAGTGGATGGATTTTTTAACGGTTTTTTCAACGCGAATTCGTCGTCGTAATCGTTGTTGTTACATGTTTACTACGGCGGTGTCGTCGGGTCGCCGCCGGGAGCGCTTTGACCGTCGTGACGCGTGTCTTGAGTGGCGTCCACACCGCCGGTGGACGGGTCGGCGTCGGCGGCGGCCTCGTCGTCGTCGTCGTCGACGTCGTCTTCCAGGTGCTCGGTGCAAATGATGTCGCTGGTGAGCTTTTTCAAATCCTCCACGGCGATGGACCCGTCTGATTTGATGAGACCGCTGAGAATGTTGACGAGCTCGATTTCGTCGCGTTCGCTGAGGGTTTCGTTACCCAGGACGTCGCGAACGCGAAGGAGTTCAGCCATGGTGATGACGCCGTCGCCGTCGGCGTCGAGGACGCGAAGCTTGTTGCCGATGCGCCTCTCCACGTCTTCGATATCCTTAGATGCCGAGGCGAGCATCTTGTCGACTCGAGCGCTGACTTGGTCGGCGAGTTCGTGCGACAGTTGAGCTTCCTCGTTGACGGTTTCGTCGTTGAGGGCGTCTATGGCGGCTTGATCGGCGGCGATTTCCTCGGCGGCGCAGCGCGCGTCTTCAATGCGATCGGCGTAGGCGTCGATGCCCTTTTTGACGAGCATCATGAGTTCAGCGCGCTCGACGGAGACGGAAGAATTGTCAGAAACCATGGTGAGCAAACGCGAGAGCTGGGCAGCGCGCTTGGCGCGCTTCTCGCGCTCGTAGGTTCGCTTTTCCTCGTCGATGACAGCCTTCTCCTCTGGCGTCAAATCTTCCGGCTTTGGCGCCGCAGCGGCGGTCTCCTTGTCCGTGATCGCCGCAGCGGCGGTGGCTGTCGCACTCGGAGCAGTCACCGCGGCGCTCGCCGTTTCCGCAGTCGCCGAGGAATCCGTCACCGCGATCGATTCCTCTGCGGTCGCCATCTTTTCGCTCGTGACGTCGGCCATTTCTGTCTTGGCGACATCCGCCGAAGCGGGGGAAGCCTTCTCCGCGTCTTCCATAGCCTTGGTCTCCTTGGCTTCTTCGGCGATAATCTCTTCTTCTCTTTGAACGAACTCCATTCTCTTGGTGTAATCCTCCTTCTTCGACGCCGTCTGGGTCGCCAAACCTTCGTCCACGGCGGCGCTCGTGACGACATCCTCGGGAAGAGACGCCAACGTATCGGTGATATCTTGCAAGACCTTTGCTTTGCTGTCTGCGTCGGCACTGTACTCGGCGGTGATGGTAAACGCGCGCGAGAGGAGCAGGAGTGTCGATGGGAGCTTGCTCTTGAGGCTTAATTCTAACCAGTCTTCGAGCTGCTTGACCAACTCCTCTCTTTCTGCTTCCCATCGCATACCTCTGGATCGCGCCGCGCTTCGAAGCTCCGCCGTGGTCATGTTGGCGAGACCTTCAAAGTAGATGAGCTTATCGTCGTTTTTAATATCTCGAAGCTTGTTGCGAAGCTGGAAGCGCAAAAACGTATCCGTACCGTACGGCGCGATGCCGACAAATTTGCACATGTTGACGAGCTGCGCTCGGTTCACTTGATACAGCGTAAACTCATCGTTAAAGAGCTTGGAAAACTTCATTATGTCCTCATTCGTCACCTTGGCACCCGTGCGAATCTTCTTCATAAACACGTACAAATCGTCGGCGCGGTCTCGCGTCACTCCGCTGCGCGAATGTTTCAACCCCTTTGCCATCATGCGCACCGTGTCTTGCAAAAATCTCGCCACCTCTAGCTTCGCCTTGAGTTTCTTCTTAAGTTCCTCCTCGTGCTTGAGATCGTTTCTAAACGTCGTCGGCAACATGTTGGGAAAAATTTTCAGCGCCACGGGTAGTAAAAACTCCATGAATGGAATTAACACAAAAGCGGCAAAGGGCACCAGACGAAACACATCCGCCGTCGTTCTCGTCAACTGTTTACGTTCGCGCCGCGACAGCTCCTGCCCACTCATCAACCTCCACGAAAGCCTCGACGCAATCTTCACTTCGACCCAGAGAAGCTTGGCGCCGGACCAGTAGTGATGCATCTCCTCTTTAAAGTGCCCCCATCCGTGTTTGATGGAGTATCGCCACTCATCGCGCGACATCTTCGCAAACGAAAGCACCCACGGCCCGAACGACGCAACGTACAGAACCCCACTCTTCGTCGACGCGTACATGCGTTCCCACGCCTTGAGCTGTCGCGCTCTGTGCATCATATCAATCTCTGCTCGCGCTCGATCCAACGCCGCGAGGTCCAACTTTATCGGTTCATTCGCGTCGCCCTCCTCGTGCCCAGTCGCCGACGTCGCCGGCGACGTCGCCGACGCATCCTTCGGCAGCGGTTCCGCCGCGAACCCTCGCGCAGAAAAGTACGTCGTCGTCGTCATCGGCGTCGTCGGCGACGCCCTGATCACCCGTCCCGCGAACCCGAACGCCGAAGCGACCCCGCGAGCGTCCGCCAAAGCCGCGCTCTCAGCGTTTCCTCCTCTCCCCGAAGAGCCCACCGCCGCGGACGCCGCGAACCCTCGCCCGGTGGCCGCCGCCGACGCCGAAGAATGCGAATACGAACGAATCGCGCCGTCCCGTCGCCCGCCGAGCGCACCCGTCGCGAGTCCATCGGCGTCGTTTCGTCGATAATCATCGGCGTCAGCACGCACCCTCCAACCGACGTCACTCCACGCGTTCCACGCGACGCGAGACGCGTCCCGTCGACGCCCGCGGTACGCGCGAAGCGTCGATGCGGGTCTCGACATGGTCGTCGTCCGTGCGCGTCGTCGTCGGTGCGCGCGATGCGTCGACTTGTGCGGGGTGAAGACGCGATTGAAGAAAAAGTGCACTTTTTTAGTCAGGTTCCCCTCTGCGTCGCGATGGATGGAATGATGGAATGATGGTCATAATCACGTCGTGTACGCATTAAAACGAACTCGGATGGGTATACACTTAGCCGTGGGTCACGGCGTCGTGAATGATGCTCTGATGACGGGCGGGAATGGAGGACGCCAAGCCGGCGAGGGAGCCGTCGGCGTGTAAACTCTTGACGCCGCCGACGACGAAAGCCTTGAGATCGATGGCGTTGATGGGGTCTTCGGCTTCGTCCTCGTCGTCTGGATCGAATTGATCGAGCCCGCCGCGCATGAGAAGACGTTCGAATAAATCACCGGTAAAGGCGTCGTCGGTGTGGGCGCCGACGCCGTCGTCGTAGTCGGCGTCGTCGGCGTTGATTTCTTCGTATTCGTCGTCGTCGTCTTCCCACTCGTCGTCGCCTTCATCGTTGGCGATGCCCTCGGCGAATTCGATGAGGACGTCGGCGAGGAGCTCGACGATTTTGACTGGGAGTGGAACTTGGGTCCAGACCTCTGGGCCGGCGGCTTGCGCGCGAGCGCGGGTACGAATGCGGCCGCTCTCGGACGGCGTCTCTACGATTTGGCCCTTGACGACAACTGAGCTGAGAGTCGGGCTCTTCGTGTTGAGCAACAATCCGAGCGCAGAGGTGGTGAGTTTGATGTCAAAGGATCCGTTGACGTCGCATTGTTTCTCGACCCATTGCTTCATGACGTACTCAAAGGCGTTCGCTTCCTCGCCGCCGCTCGGGAGAGAGGCGAGGAGGTTGATGAAGCCATTGGCGTCGACGTGCACGATGCGCGCAAAAACGGTGAGCAAGGATGCCGAGAGGTTCGGTTGCTGAGACGAGCGCAATCGTGCAACGACGGCGCGAGTAATGTCTGGTAACACGGGTCCAACCTTCGTTGGCAAACGACGAAGCATTTGGCAGAGCAACGGTGCGGCGTAGAGGCTCGCGCTATCCTCCAAATTTGGATCCAAAAGTCTCGACGCGGCTTCAAACATGGCTCGCAAAACGTCACCGCCTCCCACGCTGGCGTCACCGCTGCCCCACTCGAGCATTTCTTCTTTGCCCGCCCGCAGGAAGGCGCGGAGAGTTTCCGCCGCGCCCTGCAAGATACCCGCGTCGTCGCTATGCAAAATGAGGCCGACGACGTACTTGAAACACACTCCGTGCGTCGCTTTTGCCTCAGCCGCTTCCGCCGGACGAACGATGACGGTGAGTAAATCGAGAGTGGCCTCAACCAACATGTCCGGTTGTTCGCTCGGCGCCGCGAGTATGTGCGAGAGCGTCGGGACCAAAATGGCGTGCAATTGCGGCCGGCACGAAGGAATCGCCGCGAGCGCCTCAAACACCTCCGTCGTGTCCGCGCTAATGAGCGGATCGCAGACGTATTGCGCCCAAATCTTAACTACGGCCGGGACGAGCGCGCCGAGCCATTGCGCGGCTGCCGTGTTGTCCGCCTTGATGATGGCGTTCAAACCTTCGAGGACGAGATGGAGCGTCTCTTCTCCTGCGTCGCCGAGAAGCGCGCCGAGCCCGTTGTAAATTTCACCCACGTACGGCGCGAGGACTTCTGGCTTGGCCATGGACAAGGATTCTGCGATGGCTCGGCACGCGCCGATACGCAGCGGCGGGGCCAAGCCTGGGGCCAGAGACCTCACGGAGGCTTTGAGCACCGCGTCTGCCATGTGTGAAGGCACGCCGCCAGCTAATCTGGCGGTGACCCATAACGCTCTACCGCGAAGGAATGGTGCCGCGGCGGCGGTGCTATCGTGTAAATCTACCTCTAGAACGTTCGTCATGAACGCAGCGATATCTAGCGGCGCGCCTTTGCCCTTGCCTTGCGCAGCTTTCGCGCTTCCCAAAATGCCTTCGCTCAATGTGCCAATGGCGAGGAGAGACGCCTCTCTGCCTTTCCACCAGTTTGCATCACCAGCCTGTTGCATCGCGATGGCTTCAGACATTCGTCTATTTGCCGCTTCCGTCAGCGCTTTGATAGCCTTGGTACCGTAGCGATCGCACAAAGAATCAAGCATGAGCCCGCACGCGGCTCGAACTGTCGAAAAGTCATCGTCTTCGTCGGCGACGTACTGGTTCGGGTCGTCCATCCATTGCTCCTCTTGAGACGGAGTCATCGACATGTAGCCGATGGCGACGTAGATTGTGTCCGCCAAGTTGGCTTCGAGCAGCTTGTTGAGCTTTGGTTGCTCGGCAATGTTGATGACGAGTTCCAAGAGCTCTGTCACCACCGCTTCAAAGCTCACAGCGTCGCCATCCGAGTCGTTGCCGGGATCCAAGTGATCAGACTCCGCGGAATACTGGGCCCACAGCGGGGCGATGGAATGGAACATCATCGCACCGCGCGAAAGCGCGGGCATGAGCGCGTCACCCGCGGGTTTGGCGAAATACTGCACGGCGAGCGCCAGGGAGGACAAGGCGTCTAGCGTCGTCGCGCATTCATCGAAACTGCTCGGATTAGGCACCTTGTCCAACGCCGTCGCGAGCGTCTCCAACCACGGCCCCATGTACGGCATCATCATGTCTCTCATCATTCTTTGCTGAGTTCCCGTGAACTCGTGCAAAGTCGCCACCGTCGCCCCGAACGCGCCTCTCGCTTTACGTCTCGTCGCCGAATCCTGCGCATTCTTCGCGAGGTCGAGCAACTCTGGGAAAAGCACCGGTCCCACCGTCGCGAGCGCTGCCTCGTCCATATCACACGCAATCATTTCATAACACTTCAAACACCCCAACACTTCCGCTCTCGATCTCTTGGCGCGAATCCCATCGACCAACGTAGTCGTCAACTCGGGCCAGTCCGCCGGCCACTCGTTCGTCGCCACTTGCGCGATAGCCATTGCCGTCGCCGTTCGAATCTTCGACGACCCATCCGCCAACCCTGCGGGTAACGTCGCCTTGATCCTCGCCTTTTCCTCACCCGACATCTCCGGGGCAACGAACGCGCGATCGTGCGCGCTCCATTTCTCTCGCACGTGTTTTTTCAGGATCACCGCGGCCAACTGCCTCGTGCTCTCCTCCGTCACCTGCGGCGTCAGCGCGATCGTCACGAGCGCCGCACCGAACCCAGGCTGCGACGTAAGTTGCTCCACCGCGTCCGACGCCGTCGCTCGCACGCTCGCGTCCGGTGAGAGCGTGTCCGCGAGGTGTCGAGCGAGGTGTTCTTCCATGCTCATCGTGTAAACGGCGCCGACGTGCGTGTGCCTCCTTCGTGCGCGTCACCGCGGGGGGATAGCTAGCCGATCCGTCGTGCGCGTGCGCTGACGCAGAACCAATCGGTTTCAAACCTACTTTCCGCGTTCGTCGCCCGACCGCGGTGTCGGCGTCGCCGTCTGCCGAGTTTCAACTTTTTTTTCAAAAAGTGCGTCGCCGCAACACGCACGCCCCGCACTCACCGCCGGGTGCGCGCGCGCGCGACGCTCCTCGGACGCCATGGTACCGTCGGCGCGTTTGAGTGACATCGCGGACGCGTTCGTTCGTCGGTGGTTCGCGACGCGGGTGAGAGGGACGAAGGAGGAACTGGAAGAGGATGCGCTGAATTGCCTCAGAAACTTTATTGAAACGACACCCGAGACGACGACGCGAGTCCCGGATGAAGACGAGATCGCGCTTCCGGAAGACGAGACGACGCCTACGGCGAGGGGTAACGAACGCCGGGGACGAATCGAGACGTTCGCGGATCTCGGGCTGGGTGAAGATGTGGACGCGTTGCCGCGGACGGCGCGCGAGACGCGAGCGCGACGAGCGATACGAACCGAGGACGGAAAGTCGTGGTCGTTCGATGATCCGCACGGGTGCGATCGGGCGTACGTTGAGTTGGATGATTTGATGCGGGGGTACGCGGAGTCGTGTTTGATGGCGAGAGTGGCGCGGGCCAAGGCGAGGAGAGGACGGGAGGAAGCGGAAGCTGAGCTGGAGCGGGCGAACGCGCGTCGGGCGGAGATTGCAGCGGGGAGAGCGCACGCGCCACGGTTGTGCGAGCCGAAGAGAGAAGGAGCTAAAGAGTTGTTGAGAAGGGTATATGAAGAGCTGACGAGGTCGAATAACGGGTCTGGGACGGTTTGGCATCCAACGTTTGGAAAGGCGCGTAAAGCGGTGCAAGCCGTGGCGACTAACGCGTCGGACGAGGAAACGCTGAGCGCGCTGACCGAGTACGTCATGCTTCATCTCGGTGGTTCAAAACACAGAGCAAAGTGTTTTGAAATCGACGAGTTCGAAAACGACAAAGACGACGACGCGAACAAGGATGGTGATGCCGATCAGGTGGACGAGGGAAAAACGTCGACTGGAAAGCGAAAAGCGAACTCTGATCCAGGCGACTACGAGGAGGAGGAGGAGGAGGAAGAAGAAGATGAGATGGCGGAAGCCTTGCCAGATCTACCAGTTAACATTGATGATCGTCGAGATGTTTCGAACGGCGTGACGCTTCGTATCGTCGAGCCGTGGGAAGGACGTATGCGCGCTCCGCTTGAAGGCGTCCAGGACGCTCACGAATCGTCCCACGCCTTCTCTCGATTTTTGCCGTGGTGGGAAGAGCTCGATACGAAGAATACGAGAGCCGTCGGTAGATGGGGCGAAAAGCTGGTGTATCAATACCTCTTATCCTCCTTTTCTATACGTCAAGGTAGTCATAACGTGGTTGAATGGTTGAACGAGAAGGAGGAGACGAATAGCTTTTACGACATCAAGGTGACCGACTGCAAGTCTGGTCGAGTCACCTTTGTCGAGGTGAAAACGACGCGATTCGACGATAAGAATGCTTTTGAAATCTCCCCTTGGGAGTGGGATTTCGCGACAAAGCCGGGCGTGCAGTATCACATCTATCGTGTGTACAACGCCGGCGATAAATCAAAAGTCAGGGTGCAACTCGTGAGAAATCCCGCCGCCGCCGTGCGCGAGCACAAAGTGAAGATGGCTCTTGTCATTTGAAGTAGTTGTAGCAAAATTCTAGGTTGTAGTAAGTCTAAGTAGCGTGTCGTGACGACACTCAACGCAACGCATCTATCGCGACTAATCCCTCCGTCGCTTCTGAAATGTGGCGGGGTCCTCACCGCACGCCTCAGCGAGTTGCTCGATTGACCAAGCGTCGTCAATGTGAAACTCCGAACCGATTCGTGTGCGTCTGAGCGCCGTCAAGTGCCCCGTCGTTCCGAGACTCTTACACAAATCGTAAGCGAGCGTTCTCACATACGTCCCCTTGGACACGTGCGTCGAAAAGTGCACCGATTGTGGATCCTTAGAGTCTCGGCGCACCTCAAATTCGTGAATCGTCACCGAACGTGGCTTGCGCTCAACCTCTTTTCCCTCTCGAGCGGATTTGTACAAGCGTTTCCCATCGACTTTGATGGCGGAATACATGGGAGGAATTTGCTCTATGCCGCCCGTCAGTTTCAGCGCTCCTTCTCGCAAATCATCATCCGTCACGTGCTCCCACGGTTCGCGCTCACTTACCGGCTCATCTGCATCCTGCGAAGGCGTGCCTTCTCCTAATTTAATCGTCCCCGTGTACGTCTTGTCCTTTCCGGTGTACTCCTCCACGCTCTTCGTCGCCTTGCCCACACAGAGAATCAACAACCCGGTCGCCATGGGGTCGAGCGTTCCGCAATGCCCAACCTTCTTAACCCCGTGTTGTCGGCTCAATCTCCGCACGCGCGCCACGACGTCGAATGACGTGTACCCCTGCGGTTTGTCCACCAACAGCGTCATATTTCTCCAGTCTTCGTCGCCCGGCGCCGTCGGCGGCGCCGCAAACACCCTCGGCGGCGGTTGCGAATCACTACCACCGCTCGCCGCCGCCGCCGTCATACGCGCCGAGCGCGACTTTACCTTGCTCCCAGTGTACTGCCGTATCTGCTGCGATAACACCGTCGCGCGCTCAATCTGCATCGCTCGACGCATTCTCGACGACTTTGCCTAAAAAGCGCTTTTTCTCTTTGCGATCCTCTCCGCAATCACCCGTTCGTTTTCCACCCGTCTGCACTCTCGGTACGCTTGAAACAGGCTATCGCACTCTGATTTATCCTCCGTCGTCTGTCGAGTCGAGCACGCGAGCGCGAGTCGGCTCTCTTTCTTACACGCGTCTTCGGAAGGTTTCGCGGTGATCCCCTTTGTTTGCATAGCACGCTCGACGATTCCTCCGTCCCGTCGTCCGCGCGCGTCTCGTGGTATTAAAACTCGTATCGAAAGTTTTCTTCTCCGTATCCTCGTATCCTCGCAGTAAACGTTGACTCTACCGACGGCGAGTGAAGTTTTGTTTCGTCTTCGCTCGCTTTACGGCGTCGGCGCTTCGGAACACGCGAAATCGCACACATCGGACACGTACACCCCAGCGATAAACAGCCCCGCCATGGCGAACAAGATGGCGTTCAGTTTGAAACAAAAATGATTCCAAAACTTTGCGCGCGCGACGTCTGCCGCGTCGTCCACCATTGGCGTCGGTGCTCTCTCGGATGTCTTGGTCTCGCCGTCGACGTCGTCGGAATCGCTCGAGTCGCTTTCATCACTCGATAACGAAACCGCGTCAGATTCCTCGATCGTCGACGGGCTCGAGGCGTACAAACCGCGATACACTTTTTTGACGATGCTTCGAAAGTGGTCGCTGTGTTCGAAATGCCTCGGTGCGCGGAATCCAGACGAGGCTAGAAGCTCTCTACACATGCGCTCGAATTTCTCGCCTTGCCACTCTGGAATGGATTGGAAGTCAGTCTTGCCGTACAAGAGCGTTCTCGCGCGAAGCGCGCGCGCGACGTTTCGAGCGTGTTGGGGTTTTTCTTCGTCTCGCCATCGCGATGTCGCGGTACTCGTGGACATGATACGGATGGGTGTCAATGGCGAGTCGGGGTGTGAAGCGTCGTTTCGTAGTAGTGCAAATTTACAACTTCTTTACAATTGGCATCGTCGCGGTGTGCTAATCATACCTTGACGGTGCACTCGGGGTCTTCGAGGCGTTGGCGTTTGTTGGCTTCAATCTCTGCGTCGATGGAAAAGGATGGATGCGCGCGCTTTAGTCAGTCATCAAATCGGCCGCGTCGAAATGTCGCGCAAACGAGCTTGCACGACTCGTGTGGCATCGGCAGAACGTCAATGTCTCCATCGAGTTAACCAGATTTCGCATCATTCTCGCGCGTAAGATGTCCCTATCTGTTGTTTATCCTCATCTGCCACCTCGAGTCGAGTCGATCCCTCGTCGTCGTCATCGTCATGTTCGCGATTCCATCGAAAGTTTCGTACCTCGAAGCGTTTCGTCTTCGCGCGCCGCTTCTGCAATCGCCGCCTCCTTGGCAGCCGCTTCCGCCTCTCGCGCGAGTTGTTTCGCGCTTTTTTTCGGTATCGGGCGACGGCGTCCTTCCGTCTTTTCAATGTCCTCAATCTCCGCTTTCATCTTTCGCGCCCACTCGATGAGCCGATCCATCGAGACGGATCCATTCTCCTTGACGAATTCTTCTCGCAAATGCGTCAAGTCGCTCATCCAGTGTCCGACGAGTTTCCAAATGTGGCCTCGGATGTAACTAAACGGCGTTTTATACGTCTTGCAAATCTCCAAGTACTCGATGAGGAGATCGACGCCGGCGGTACCATCCATCGGAATGGGCGCGTAGCCGTCGCTCGGCGGCGCGTAAAACGGCGGATCGCTAAATAACGCGGGATTACTCAAAAGTGGCTCGGCGCTCAAGACACCGTCGGCACCCGTCGCCTCGAGACACTTTTGGGCTTCTTCAAACGAACGAATGTCACCGTTAGCTAATACCGGCACTTTGAGCGCTTGCTTGATCTCCTTGATGTAGCCCCTGCGAGCGCGCGGAAAAACAGTCGTAGAAAACGAGTCAGTCGCAAACGCCTCACACTCACGAGAATCAGAAAACCAAAAAATAAGCCATGATGACGTGTGTTCCTCAGTTAGTGGTGCATGTGTTTGTCGTCAAGATGTGTTCGGAACAGATCTATGGTGTAATTTTAGGTTTATCGTCACCGGAACACCATGCATGGCTGTAGTCGTCAAAAAAACAAAGAGGAATGTTTTGCGGCGCAAACGACGCACCAATTTGCGCGCACTTCAGCGCATCGCTTCTGTTCCCGCGTCCGACCGTGGACGGCGACAATTTGCGCCCCCGCAGCTTCAACCATCTTTGCGTACTTGAGCGTCGTCTCCAAATCGTCGTACACGCGAATCTTTGCCGTCACGGGCACCGGAAGCGACTCGTCGAGCGTGCGAATCAACGATTCGACAGTCTTCCAATCATCCATCAAAAATGCCCCGTAGTTACCTCGCTTCGCGATCCTCTGCGGACACCCAAAGTTAATATCGACCCCATCGCAATACGGCGCAATCATCGTCGCCGCTTCCAACAAAATGTCGGGATCGTTGGCGCAAAACTGCGCCAACAGCGGGCGATCCGTGGAAGACGTACTAAATATTTCCCTCCTATACTTCGGCGACTCGACGAACAACCTCGCGTGAATCATCGGGGTGTACCCCAACGTCGCCCCGTGTCTCCTACACAACTCTCTAAACGCCAACTCGCTCTGATCCACCATTGGCGCCACGTGATACTTCGGCGAACCCATCGCCTCGAAAAACGCAAACCCTCCGAGCTTCGCGTCCACCCCCGGCGGCTCCCTCCTGCACGGATGCTCGCGCTCCTCGTCCTCTGCTTTCACAGCAAACTTAAACTCTCTCGGCATCGACGCGTCGTGCGTCGCCATCGTCGACGTCGACGTCGCACCGACGTCTCTCGTCGTCGGATCCATTCCGAGCGCGCCGCCGCCTCTTCTAAATCCTCCTCTCGCGTCCTCGAGCGCCCCCGATACCGACGCCCCCGACGCCGGCGTCGCGATGCGTCGCGATGCGTCGCGCGCGAACGCCTCGATCCGTCCGTGCGCTCGAATCAGGCGGCGTATCAACGTCGTCGCGCTTCGTGCGTCGCGCGCGCGCATCAATGAGGAGGCTGTGCGAAACGAGCGTGTACTTTTGTTACATTACAACCGCCGCATCCATCACTCGGGCGCCGGTGGTACGGGTAGCTTCGGGTGTTTCGACTCGTAGTGCTGCACCAGCTGCGTGTAGTTGATCACCTGTTGCTTGCACACCTCGCACTGGGCTTTGAGCGCCTTGGCACCCATGCCGAGCTCGGACTTCTTATCCTTGCCGGCGTGCTTTTTGGCGTTGCGCTCTTGCGCGATCGCCTTTGCGGCGCCGCGAACCATGACGGACGGCGGGAGCGCGTCGGTGGGTGGGACGGGGTGAACGAGCGTGGAAACGACGACGGTGTCGCCGTCGGCGGCGTGCGCGCGGACGCGGTGGTGGGCGTGTCAGATTGTGTCGGCGTCGTTTGGTTTTCACGCCGTGGCGTTGGGATTTCAACAGATATAGCTAATGTGGATGTGTTGCGTTTGTGTTTGTGTGTGTGTGATGGTGATGGTGGTGGGTTGTGCGGGCGCGGATGAAACACGAAAGCGTTTGATACAGTTTCGCTGCTCCTTGTCCGGTGATTACGCGTCAATGTCAATGGCAACCATGAGGTCTCCGGCGGAGCACGTGTCGCCGGCGATGACGGCGCAGTGCTTCAAGGTACCAGACACGGGCGAAGACACGGTCGTTTCCATCTTCATGGCGCTAAGCACGACGAGAGGTTCACCCGCCTTGATCTTTTGACCCGGGGCGACGAGAACTTCGACGACGTTACCGGACATCGGGGCGCCGACGGAACCCGGATCGAGCGGGTCACTCTTCTCGCGCGTCACCGTCGTCGAAGCCTTGGAGCTCGACTCTAAGATCTTGCGGTCGTGGATTTCGACGACGCGCGGGATGGCGTTCACTTCAAAGAACACTTCACGGTTGCCGCTCGGCAACAACTCACCGACCGCCTTGAGCTTAATGTTCGTGCTCACGCCGCGATCCGTGGTGACTTCAATCTCTTCATCAATATCCAAACCACTCAAGAAAGCCTTTGTCGGGAGCAAACCAACCGGACCCACCGTGTCACGCTTGACAACGTATTCATCGAACACCTTCGGGTACAAGGCAGCCGCGAGAGAATCCTTGTGGGTGATGGATCTGCGTCCAGAGTGCTTGATGGACAACTCGGATTGGAGCTTCTTCAAGTCGAGCGACGGAATGGAAGCGCCCGGGCGACCGTTGATGACATCCTTGTTCTTCACCACCTTGGAGCGAAGCGGCTCCGGGAACCCGCCGACCGGTTGTCCCAAGTAGCCTTGGAAGTACTCGACGACAGAGGTCGGGAAGGAAAGCGTGTCAGCCTTTTCGACGACCGAGTGCTCGTCGAGGTTGTTGGCAACCAAGAACTGAGCGAAATCGCCCACCACCTTGGAGGACGGAGTCACCTTGACAATGTCACCCAAAATCTTGTTGGCGGTCGCGTAAGAATCCTTAATGCGATCCCACTCGCTACCGAGTCCATTCGCGTACGCTTGGAACTTCAAGTTGGTGTATTGACCACCCGGCATTTCGTGAATGTAAACATCCGAGCTGCCGCTCTTAATACCGCTTTCATACGGAGAGTAGAGACCTCTTGTTTGTTCCCAGAACAAGTTAAGCTTGAGAATCTCTTCAATATCCATACCGGTGTCGAGTTCGGTGCCAGCCACAGAGTTCACAACGGCGCCGATAGCCGGCTGCGAAGTGGTACCAGCCATGGCGTCCATGCACACGTCGACGACGTCGGCGCCAGCCGCGGCGGCCGCGAGCATGGACGCGACACCAGTCGAGGCGGTGTCGTGCGTGTGTACATGGATTGGGAGATCTGGGAACTTTTGGCGAATCGCAGAAATGAGCATGGTGGCCGCACGCGGCTTGAGGAGACCAGCCATGTCCTTGACTGCGAGGACGTCGATGCCGTGCTCGACGAGCTTTGTGGTCAAGTCGACGTAGTAATCCAAAGTGTACTTGGTCTTCTTCGGATCACTGACGTCACCGCTGTAGCAAATAGTGGCTTCGACGACACCATTTGCGGCGCGGACGGCGTCAATACCAAAAAGCAAGTTGTCAGTGTAGTTGAGCGAGTCAAAGATGCGGAAGACATCGACGCCAGATTTGCGCGCTTGGTGAACAAAGTCTTGCACGACATTGTCCGCGTAAGACGTGTAACCGACCGCATTCGCACCACGAAGGAGCATTTGAAACGGAATGTTCGGCACTTGCTCGCGAAGAAGCTCAAGGCGACGCCACGGATCTTCTTGCAAGAAGCGAAGGGCGACATCAAAAGTAGCGCCACCCCACATTTCGAGAGAATACGCCCCGTCGAGGGCGCTTCTAGTGAGCGCCGCAGAGCGGCGCATATCGTGCGTACGAACGCGCGTCGCGAGGAGTGACTGGTGTGCATCACGCCAGGTGGTGTCCATGATGAGCAAACCCTTGTGATCGCGCACAGCCTTGGCAAACGCAGCCGGGCCCTCCTTATCCAAGATGGCCTTGAATCCGGTGCCTTGAAGCTGTTCCATTGACTTCTTCGGCTCCGGAACCGGAGGCTCGTCGCACGTCGGCGCCGGACCAACCGCACCCGGATGAGAAGAACCGTTCACAGCGACGTCACCCAAGTAGTTGAGAAGCTTTTGAGTGTCATCAATGTACGAGTCGAGCTTGAACAAGCTCGGCGTGCTGTCAATGAAATCTGTCGCGAAGTTGGCGCTCAAAAAGGTCGGGCTATTCAACACGTTCAACAAGAACGGAATGTTCGTCTTGACACCGCGGATACGGAACTCGTTCAAGGAACGGTACATCTTTTGCACGGTGGATTCAAAGTTCTTCTCGGAGCACGTGAGCTTCACCAACAACGAATCGTAGTTCGGCGACACGCGGGAACCGACGACAACCTCGCCGTCAAGACGGACGCCCATACCACCCGGCGGTCGGTACACTTCAACCTTACCAAAGTCCGGTGCAAAGTTCATGGATGGATCTTCCGTCGTAATTCTGCATTGCATGGCGAAACCTCTGAGCTGAACGTCATCTTGAGACTCGATGCCGATGTCAGAAAGCTTTTGACCGCCAGCAATCAAGATTTGAGATTGCACCAGATCAATGCCAGTCACTTCTTCCGTCACCGTGTGCTCGACTTGGATGCGCGGATTCACCTCGAGGAAGTAGTGGCGACCTTGGGAGTCAACCATGAATTCGACGGTGCCTGCGTTGCGGTAATTGACGTGCTTTGCGAGCTTGACTGCGTCGTCAAACAAGCGTTGACGAAGCACCGGGTCGAGGTTTGGCGCCGGAGCGAGTTCGACAACCTTTTGGTGGCGACGTTGCACGGAGCAATCACGCTCGCCCAAGTGAACGATGTTACCATAGTTGTCGCCGAGGATTTGTACCTCAATGTGACGCGGCGCCTCAACGTAGCGCTCCAAGAACATACGACCGTCACCAAAAGCCGTCGTCGCTTCGCTCGACGCGCGCTTGAAAGCATCTTCGAGGTCGTTGAACTCTCTGACGACGCGCATGCCGCGTCCACCACCACCCATGGCAGCCTTGAGCATGATCGGCATACCGAACTCCTTGGCGAACGCCAACGCGTCTTCGACGCTGTCGGTGGCTTCCTCCGTACCTGGCACCAACGGAAGGCCGCATTCCTTCGCCTTCGCCTTGGCAATAACCTTATCACCCATTTCGATGAGAGTTTGCGAGCGCGGACCAATCAAGACGATCCCTTCCTCCTCGCATCGTCGCGCGAAATCAGAATTTTCGCTCAACAAACCGTAACCAGGGTGGATGGCTTGCGCCCCGTTCTCCTTGGCGACGCGAATGATGGACTCATAGTCCAAGTACGCGGCAACCGGCGCCTTTCCACGACCGACCTCATAAGATTCGTCAGCCTTGTATCTGTGCGTCGACTGACGATCCGCTTCCGCGAAGATGGCGACCGTCTTCATACCGAGCTCGGTGCCGGCTCTGAAGACGCGAACCGCGATCTCGCCTCTATTCGCGCAAAGAATCTTCGTAAACCCGCTCTTCGCTCTGAGAATCGAATCCAGCGACGGACCCTGCGGAGAGGCGACCGCATCGCCAGCGTCACCGCTCGCGCGAGCGACGACGGACTCCCGCGTCTTGACCCCAGTCGTCTCGTCCGCGGACGCCTCGACGGATGAGGTTCCTCGGACCTCCAACCCATCGCGTCCATTCGCGCGCACCCGCACCCCGCGAGTCACCGCGCGTCCATCCGAACCAACCGCCGCCATCTCACGCGTCCCACCGACCGCTCTGCGCGCCGGTACGACGGCTCGACGCGCGTTACGGACGCTCGTCTCTCGCGAAAATCCTTTACCCGCCGCCAAGGTTGCGCGCGCACCTCGCGCACTGGCCGCCATGTTGACGCACGCTCTCGTCCAACGTCGACGTTTGAGGGTTGGGGAGACGGCGAAAGTGTCCCTCTCGAGCACTCCGTCGCAACGTCACGCGTCGTCGTTATGTCGCGCGGTGGCGGACGCGCGACTCCACCAGTAGACACTAGGGTCGCTCGATCGACTGGGGTGCTTTTCTCGCGCGATCACGATCATATGGGTAAACAGTCGTACATGTAGCATATTGTTTTGGGGAAACCCGACCCTCTCTGTATTTTAAGGTTTGTGAACCGTCATAATTGCACAATGAATCAATAAACACTCTTTCGGAAAGGTTGGGCGACGCCGACGAGCGATACGGGACGAGCGATACGGGACGAGCGGGTTCGTCGATGCCGTGGAATGCGTCTATAAAACTGCGTAAAATGTTACAAGCGTGCGTGCGATCGAGCGATCGAGCGCGTCGATGGTACAAACAAACAAACAAAGAAACAAACAGCGGCGTCGGCGTTTAACGCATGGAACGAACGGCGCCGATCTTCTCGTAGTCGCACTGAGCGTTCGCGAGCACGACGCCTCGATCCTTCGATTTGATGGTCACCGCAACGCTCACTTTGAAAGGCTCTTGTTCGTCGTGAATGCTGAGAATTTTCGATCGAATGACGATGGGTTCGCCCGGTCCGATTAAGTCGCGAACGCGAACCGACATGGATTTTACAGCCACGAGCGGCGGCCTGGGCAAAATCGCCCGATCCATGAGCGCTATGCTCGCCGCCCAGTTCCCGTGCGTGCTCGCCGCGACACCGTACATCGCCGGTCCGATGATTCCCGGAAACTCTTCGTACGTCGCCGGAAACGAACAGTGACTCTCCAACACGTTTTCCTCCTCTTCGCACCGATACGTGCACAACCCGATCCCCGCGTTCGTCTCGTGCGCGCGTCCGCACACGAAATCGATGCAATAAGGATCGTACGCCTCCTGTAAGCTCCGTCTCACCTTGTTCGCGTCGACGGGTGCGACTCCAGCGATCGCCGCCGGGTGTTTCGGAGAGTTGCACGGATTCACGTCCACGCCCGCTCTCGCCAGTTCGCTCCACTGTTGTCTCTGCGTCGCCTCATCCAACGCCGCCTGATCCGGCGCGTGCATCGACGAAGACGACGCCATTCGCATCGCACTTTGCATCCTCATCGTTGCCGTCGTCGGTACCGTCGTCGTCGGTACCGTCGTCGTCATCGGTATCTTTGAAACACCACGACTGAAGATCTCACCGATGCGCACACGTGGCACACCAACCGCACTCATCATCATCATCCTCGGCACCGACGCGCACGCGCGCGACGCCAACCGCGATACCTCGCGTCGTCCGCGCATCTCTCCCCACGTCGGTCGCGCGCTTCGCTCACGGGTCGAACCCGCGCGAGAGCGGTCGTCGATGAGTGACGCGTTTCGTAAAATGGATTTTTTCTTCGTGAATTTTACAACGGTTTCACGCGTCGTCGCGCGTCGCGCACCCTCTGGACGTCACACGTCCGCCCGCGGGTCCGGGTCGGGATGCGCGCGTGGACGACGAAACCGCCGACGCGCGACGCGCGCGACGGCGGACGGTGCGGACGGACGGCGACGTCGGCGTCGACGTCGACGGCGTCGGCGTCGGCGTCGGTGCGAGCGGGCGCGAGGAGAGGGAACAGAGGTTCGTTTCGTGTTTCGCGTCGACGGGCGTCTGGAAACGGCGAGGGTGATGGGAGCGACGATGGCGATGATGGACGTCTCGTCTCGTATTCGTCTTCGTCTTCGTCGTTCGTCGTCGTCCCTCGAGCGTTCGAACGACGACCGGTGTGCGGGGAGAAGCGCGCGTGCGAACGCTGCGAGGGCTACGGCGTCGTCGCGTGCGCTCGGTGCGAAGGCAGAGGACGGACGAACGTTCCGTCGGGTGGGGAGATCATGCCGAAAGGGAAGTGGCCTGAGTGGTGTGAGGATTGTCGAGGGAGCGGGCGGTGCGCGTGCGTGGATTGTTTCGGGAACGGGGCGTATCGCGAACCCATCGGGTTTCGGTTGTAGTCGTCGTGTTTCGTTGAATTGTTTTTAGGGATTTGATTTGTCAATTCTATTGATCGAGTGTACAAGTACGGTACGGCGTGACGATCATTACACCCTAGTGATGAGCTATCGCTATTAGTCGTCGGATAAGGCGGCGAGCACGCCGTCAATCATGGCTATTCTATCGAGCACGATTGCCCGTTCAGACGATGGTTGGTAACGTCTTCGATCGTCGTCGCGTCTCGGCGGAGCTGGCTCGCAGGCGTTCACGCGGAAATATTCGAGCGAGCGCATGATATCCGCAATATCGCGCCGCGCGCCGTCAATCCCTCTGAACGCCTCATCAACCGACGCAGACGCCGCGGATCCTCCGCCGCCGAACGAATCGGCCCCGTCGCCCGCGCCACCGAATGAAAACGACGTGGACGAACCCTCCCGTCGCGCCTCCGTGTCGGATCTCCCGATCGAGCGCGCGTCCTCTGGTGAAACGTCGTGAACTATTTCGCCTCGGGTGCGCCCCTTGGCGTTCTCAGGCGTCGGAAACTCTTCTCGTAACGCTTCGTATGCGCGTTCAGCGCGTTCCAACCGACGACTCGCCGACACCTCAGCCTTCTCTCGCCCCAGCGCTTTTCTCGTCGCCACCGTTCTCCGTTCCCACCGCAGAGTCCGCTCAATCGCTCGCGCGATCGCCAACGACTCGCTCGCGCGTTCGAACGCCGACATCGTCGTTGCGCGCGTCGCCGTCGCTCGACTCGCGTCGTAATCCAATTCACCCTTCGCGTCGTCTAAAACGTCCCGACGTCGCCCCAACGTCTCCGTCTCCGCCGCACCGCGAAGACGAAACGAAGACGTATCATTGTTCGCCGGCTTCGACACGCTCGCCTGTTCGTCCTTCGCTTCATCGCCGCCGTCGCTCGCGAACGACGCGCGTCTCGCGTTGAGAGACATTTCCGGTTCCAACAACTCACCGCGTTGCAACGCCTCGATCCTCGCGCGCACCGTCGCCATGACGCGCGCGCGCTCGTTTAAAAACCTCGCGTCCTCGACCGCGCGCTCGAGTCGGCGTCGTCGTCACCTTCACGACGACGAGTGAGGTTGGCGTCTTTTCAAACAACTTTTGACGTCCACACGCACTTCACTCCGACGCGCGCGTCGCACGCAACGGACGACAAAAATGGTACGCACGCGCATCGCGACGCGAACGAGCGCGCACGAAGCGGATGGGATGAATCGAAACGCCGCGCGCGAGAGAGAAGGACTGTTTCATCCGTCCATCCGTCGACATCATCTGTCACGACTCCTTCGTGTCGACCGAATCATCTTGTCGGTCGACCCAACGCTGTACGACGACGACGTCGATCGAACGCGCGACTGACGAAGCGACCGACGCGTGCATCACACGTTGTCGATACCCATCGCAGGCTGATTTCGTCGGTAAACAGTTCGATAAGGAGGAGGTAGGTAAGAAGGTGCTGGAGCAGTACGACGATGACGCGCAGAGATTGTTTTACACGATCGTCATGGGTGGCGGCGGCGATGACATTCACTTTGGGATTTACCGCGACGAAAAGGATGGCGTCCGCGAATCGAGCGCGGCGACGACCAACTGGATGATGACGCAGCTCGACATGGCTCGACCGATCAAGGCTGGGGATAAGTTGTTGGATATCGGAAGCGGTCACGGCGGCGGGTCGCACGCGCTGGCGAAAAAGTATGGGTGCCACGTGACTGGGTACAACATTGGTCCAGGGCAGAACGCGCAGAATTTGGCCAAGGCGAAGGATCTCGGACTCGGGGATCTTGTCGACGCTGTCGTGGGCGACATAAACAAGCCTTTCCCCGCGGAGTGGACTGAAAAGTTTGACAGCGCGTGGTCGTGCGAGGTGCTGTGCCACGCCGGCGACAAGGCTGAGCTCTTCAGAGAAGTGTACAGAGTGCTCAAGCCGGGCGCTGCCTTCGTCTTCTCTGACATCATGGGTGCCGATGGCGCCGACGAAAAGACGCTCAAGGGTTTCACCGACAGAAACGCCACGACCGTCATGGGTCGCCCGTCTAGCTACCTGCAGTGCATGAAGGAAGCTGGTCTCGAATACGTGACTTGGTGGGACGGAAGCAACCATTTAGAAACGTACTTTCGCGATATGATCAAGCAAATTCACACGCACCGCGAAGAGATGCTGTCCAAGGGACTCACCGAGCAGTACTTGCAAAACTGGCTCGATTCTCTCACCGAGCGCGCCGATACCCAACGCGACAAGAACGTCTTTGCTTGGGGCGTCTTCGTCTGCCGCAAGCCGCTCGCGTGATTTTGAGACTACCATTCTTTCCTAATTTTGTTTTGGCCCTTATCGAAACGCTCGTAAATTAACTCTCACCTTTGTTATAAGAATCGAAAAAAACACTTTCAAGTCGAACGCGTGGGGCAATAATTTAAAAACGTTATTAGTCGTCATTGCAGGAATAGTTAATTGGTTCTAGAGTGGCAATTCAGTGTATTTTCAGGGTGACGAAGGAGTCTCGTTCACCTTTGCGCGCTTACATTTCACCCGGGAGCAAGGTGTCCTCGAGAATTTGGCACGCGGCGCCGTACTCGCCGATGAGGTGACCGACGCAGTTGCGTTCGTTGACGAGCTCCTCTTGGCTCTTTTGCATGCGATCGCGGAGCCAGTCGTTGATTTCAAGGCCCGTAACAATCTCGTAAGAACCATCACCCTTGGATCGGCACGGCATCGAGTACACGATGCCCTCTGCGATGCCGTACGGGTTACCGTCGGTGAGGACGGCGGTGGAGAACCAGTCACCCTCTGGCGTCGGGTTGACCAAGTTTCTAATGGCGTCGGCGATGGAGACGGCCGTAGAGGCGGCAGAAGAGCGCCCCCACTTCTTGATCAACAAACCACCGCGGGTTTGGATGGCTGGAGTGAAGTCGTTTTCGAGCCAGTCGATGTCGTCGATGACGTCTGTCGCCTTGGCGCCGCCAATCTTCGCGTTCACAAAGTCCGGAACTTGCGTCGTGGAGTGGTTACCCCAGATGCACACGTTGCTGACCGTTTCGTAGAAAACGCCCGCCTTGAGAGCGAGTTGGCACTTGGCGCGGTTTTCATCGAGCTTGGTGAGCGCGTGAAAGTTGCGCGGGTCGAGGTTTGGCGCGTGCGTGAGCGCGATGAGCGCGTTCGTGTTGCACGGGTTACCGACAACGATCACCTTGCACGTGGGCTTGGCCACATCATTCAAAGCCTTGCCTTGCTCGACGAAAATTTGACCATTCATCTCGAGCAAGTCGCCGCGTTCCATACCCGGACCGCGCGGCTTGGCGCCGATGAGCAACGCCCAGTCGGCGTTTTCAAAAACCTTTCTGGAATCGATTCCAATGTCAACCTCGCGAAGAAGCGGGAACAAACAATCCTCCAACTCCATAGCCACGCCCTCGAGCGCGTTTCTCGATCGCTCGCTCCCGAGCAATCGCAAAATAACGGGTTGGTCTGGTCCAAAGACGGCGCCAGACGCAATCTTAAACAACAAGTGGTTCGAGATTTGACCCGCCGCCCCGCTCACCGCGATCACAATCGTCGGCTTCCACGTGCTCGGTCGGTGCACCTCATCCTGAGACACGTCGTACTCGAGCCGAAACACCCCCATCGGGTCATCCGTCTTTCTCCCGACGCCCGCCGGAGTGTTTCTTCGCACGATCGTCTCCCCGCGTCGGCTCGGCGGCCCTTCAACCTTTCGGTTCACCCGCGGCGTCGTTCCGCGCACCACCGCCGACGATCGCCCTCGATTTCCGATCGTAATCCGCGTCGTCGTCGCGCTTACCGTCGTCGTCGCGCGCATCGTCGTCATCGTCGTCATCATCGAATCAAATCAAACGAAGAGAAGAAAAGAAACCTCGAATCGAAAATTGAAAATCCCAGAAAACTTCGCGCGACCGAGCGACCGAGCGACCGTTTCCCTCGCGATTCTTCGCGTGCGCGGAGCGAATCGCCGACCCGTCCGTCGCGGTGTGACGGCCCGATCCGAATCGTCATCGACCTCAATCATCATCGAACCGAGTCACCCGGACACGCGCGAGAACCAAGGAAAACCCGCCGCCGCGATCGTGAATGGTTTCTATTGGAAGCGCGCGTTGACGGGTTTTCGCAGTATCTTTATATGATATGGTTGTACCGTACTGAAGCACTAATTCCTCCCGTCCCGGTCGATCAGTGGGTCGATGCTCTGACGCGATGCTCCGAAAATGTACGCAAATAAGTCTTCGTCGTATCTTTATATGGTATGGATACAACGTAACCGCTTAACGTGACACAAAATACGAAACGACGATTTATGAACCATAAAATAAAGAGAGGGTCACGAAACGGTGCCCTCGAAGCGCGTGCTGATAGATATTTCACGAAACGTGCCGTACACGACGCCGCGGGGCGAGGGCCCACCCGGGGACGAGCCCGACCCGACGAAGAGGGCGCCTGAATCCGTAGGGTTCAGAGGCCGAAATCGCGCGCGCCCGGGTGGCCTACGGGTCCGGGGCCAGGTTTAGAGACCCTCACTTCGTGACGCCATGGGTTCTTCTGCCGACAGCGGCGTGTACGAGGGTGAGTGGAAGGATGGCAAACGACACGGGCGAGGGACGGAGAAGTACGCCGATGGCAATGTATACGAGGGTGAGTTCAAGGATGGTCAAAAACACGGGCGAGGGATGTACACGTTCGCCGATGGCGACGTATACGAGGGTGAGTGGAAGGATGACAACTTTCACGGGCGAGGGACGTACACGGCGACCGACGGCAATGTATACGAGGGTGAGTTCAAGGATGGTCTCAGACACGGACGGGGGACGTTGACGTTCGCCAGCGGCATTGTATACGAGGGTGAGTGGAAGGATGGCAAATTTCACGGGCGAGGGACGTACACGAACGCCAAGGGCAATGTATACGAGGGTGAGTGGAAGGATGGCAAATGTCACGGGCGAGGGACGTTGACGTTCGCCGACGGTCGTGTATACGAGGGTGAGTGGAAGGATGGCAAACGTCAAGGGCGAGGGACAGAGAAGTACGCCGATGGCGACGTATACGAGGGTGAGTTCAAGGATGGCGACTTTAACAGAAGAGGGACGTACACGTTCACCAAGGGCGACGTATACGAGGGTGAGTGGAAGGATGGCAAATGTCACGGGCGAGGGACGGAGAAGTACGCCGATGGCGATGTATACGAGGGTGAGTACAAGGATGGTAAACGTCACGGGCGAGGGACGTTGACGTACGCCGATGGCGACGTATACGAGGGTGACTACAAGGATGGCAAATGTCACGGGCGAGGGACGTTGACGTACGCCGATGGCGACGTATACGAGGGTGAGTGCAAGGATGGCAAACGTCACGGACGAGGGACGTTGACGTTCGCCGATGGCGGCGTATACGAGGGTGAGTTCAATGATGGCAAACGTCACGGACGAGGGACGTTGACGTTCGCCGATGGCGGCGTATACGATGGTGAGTTCAAGGATGGCGACTTTAACGGACGAGGGACGTACACGCACGCCGATGGCGACGTATACGAGGGTGAGTGGAAGGATGGCATCTTTCACGGGCGAGGGACGTACACGTACGCCGATGGCGACACATACGAGGGTGAGCTCAAGGATGGCAAACGTCACGGGCGAGGGACGTACACGTACG
>Ga0181588_10000821_pt1 | contig 27867 bp, 24 predicted proteins | sample 071ome_26_FD_148607 | JGI IMG/M metagenome (GOLD analysis project Ga0181588, IMG submission 148607) | Coastal salt marsh microbial communities from the Groves Creek Marsh, Skidaway Island, Georgia - 071409BT metaG (spades assembly) | ecosystem: Environmental > Aquatic > Marine > Intertidal zone...
GATGGTTCCGTCGGCCAGCACAGCCTCAAGCCCGAGCACCATGTCGCGCATCATGCCGTAGCGAATCACCCGGTTGCCACCTGCGTTGGTGGAAATGTTGCCACCGATAGTGCATGAGCCTCGACCGCCCAAGTCGAGCGGGAACATGAGCCCTGCATCGCTCGCTGTCTTTTGCAGCGTTTGGAGCACCACACCGGCCTGTGCAGTGATGGTGCGCTCGAGCGCCGAGACCTCTTCTATTTGGTTCATCCGCTCTGTTGAGAGTACTAAGTCGCTGGATTCCGTGATCGCGCCTTCCACGAGGCCCGTTAATCCGCCATGGGTCACCACCGATTGGCCATGGGCGTGACAGATCTTGAGGATCGCACTGACTTCCGCCGTGGTTTTTGGTCGTAGCAGCACGCCGGCTGCGATGGTGTCCTGACGCCAAATGCCGGCCATTCTCGACTGCACATCATCGCCAAACAAGAACGTGTCCGCTGGCAGCGCAGCCTTTAAGTCGTTGATGAGTTCGGGTGTTGGGGGCATGTTGATGACCGATTCAATCTAAGTTAAGCCGCGCGCTCGAAAATAGCCGCAATGCCTTGACCCCCTCCAATACACATGGTCTCAAGTGCGTAACGGCCCTGGCGGCGATGCAATTCGGCCAGCATGTCCGCTAGAATCCGGCCGCCTGTTGCGCCAATCGGGTGCCCAAGCGAGATCCCTGAACCGTTGACGTTCAACTTATCCGGGTCATGCCAACCCCAGCCTTTAAGCACGGCCAGAACTTGGCAGGCGAAGGCCTCGTTGAGTTCAACGAGGTCCATGTCTGAAAAAGACAACCCGGTGCGATCGAACAACTTTTTTACCGCAGGCACGGGGCCGATGCCCATGGTCGCGGGGTGGCAGCCGCTTGCCGCCCAACCGACGAGAAAGGCGCTCGGCGTGAGGCCTAAAGCTTCCAGTTGATCCTCTGCAACCACAAGGCAGGCGGCGGCTGCGTCATTTTGTTGAGAGGCGTTTCCGGCCGTGACAACACCGTCGCCCATGATGGGGCGAAGCATCGCTAGCGATGCCATGCTCGTATCGCCGCGCACGCCTTCATCCTGGGCAAAGGGGATGGGGTCGCCCTTTCTTTGCGGAATATCGATTGGGACCAAGTGATCATTGAACTTGCCTTCAGACCAGGCAGCTGCCGCACGTTGTTGTGACTGGCAGGCGAAGCCGTCGGCGTCTTCTCGACTGATTTGATACTCAGTGGCAAGGTTTTCAGCTGTTTCGATCATGCCGCTGATATGACCAAACCGAGATTCAGGTTGCGAGCGAACCCGGCCTCGCTCTAAGCGGTCGTGAAGCGTCACGGCGCCGCCTTTTTGGCCTTGGCGCATGCTGGTGGTGTAGTACTCCACGTTGCTCATGCTCTCGGCGCCCCCAGCGATCACCACATCAGCAACCCCGGTTTGCACCATCATGGCGGCATTGGCGATGGCTTGAACGCCGCTTCCGCAGCGTCGATCCACTTGCGTGCCGGAGACCTCAAGCGGCAAATCTGCCGCGAGGGCGGCCCATCGGCCAATGCAGGGAGCCTCGCCGCTGGGGTAGCCCTGAGCGAATACCACTTCCTCGATTCTGGAAGGATCAACTCCCGTGCGTTCGATGAGGGATTTGATGACCAGCGCGCCCAGATCTTCCGCATTGAAAGCGGATAGGGCGCCTAAGTATTTACCAACACCGGTTCGAATGGGGGAGACAATGGCGGCTCGTCGCATAGGTTTAGTTCCTATAGATTCTAGACTTCGTGAGTGTATGAGTAGGCGTAAGGATGTGAGCTTGCCCGAGTAGCGCTGAAGTCGCTTTGCCGGACCGTGAGCCCGTTCGCCCGTTGGGGGGCGCACCCAGTTTTTGGTCTTGGGTGCGGGCGCTGACAGGGCGACTCTCGTTCTGGCTGCGGCTCTGGTCCTGCGGCCCAGGCCGAGCAGGGATCGATGGGGGTTTTGCGAACGTCGTTGACCGCGGCGCATGACTCGCGAGCGAGGTCGAATGCTCCTCGATTGAATTTAGCGCCTTTCTTAACCTTTGCCAGCCGGGTTTTGGCCCTCGTAGGGGAGGCATCGAGATCTCTAGCGGCGGATGCCGGCTCCCGCAAGTCGTCGTGCCAAGGGGGAAAAGGGTAGGGTAAGCGCTGATCATGGGAGCTGGCGAACAATGCCTTCTCGGCGCTTGTCAGCTGCGCCATCGAGTCTGGATTCGTTGATGTGGATGAGGTGCAGGCCGGAATTTTCGCCCTCGCGCGCTTGGACGAGGTAGCCTTTGGCATTCAAACCATCAGCAATGGCTTGACCGCCGGGTTCGCCCACCTCGACACGCACCTTTTCACCGCGGGCAATGATGTTGGGTGCGTCGGCTGCTGCCTGAGCGGTCATGCCCCAGTCAAGAACGCCAAGCAACGTCTTGGCGACATATGCTGGAATCGAGTTGCCGCCGGGTGAGCCCGTTACCAGCACCAGGTCATTCGCATCGTTCACCACCATGGTTGGCGACATGCTGGATCGAGGTCTTCGATTTGGGGCGACCGCGTTGGCGAGGCGTTCGCCCGTTTCAGGTACGGCCCGAGCAAAATCGGTCATCTCGTTGTTGAGTACAAAACCTTTGGCCCATCGCTGTGAACCAAAAGGGCCCTCCACCGTGGCTGTCATCGATACCGCATTGCCTTCTTGATCAATGATGGAGAGGTGGGTGGTCCCTGCGATTTCCTCGGTAGTGTCCCGCCCAAACTGAGACACGGTGTCTTGATTTGCAGCAAACGGCGAAGGGTCACCTGGGGTGGGCAGCGCGTCTGGCGCGAATCGCTCAAGCGCTCTGGCTCTTAGGTAGTTGGGGTTCATCAGCGCATCGAGCGGAATATCGACTTCGTCTGGATCGCCGAAGTAGTGATCGCGGTCGGCATAAGCGAGACGCTGGGCATCAACAAACGCTTGAATCCGATCCATCTGGGAGGGCTCAGGAGGGAGCAAGTGATCATAGAGATTGGCGATCATGATTTGCGCCCCACCTGAAGATGGCGGCGTCGTTGTACAAATGCGCAGATCACGGAAAGGACCACAAATGACAGGTCGCTCTACGGCCTCATATTGCGCAAGGTCCTCAAGGGTCAACGTGCCGGGCCGCGGCGCGAGGGAAGCTGCTTCTACGATCGCCTGGGCGATCGCGCCTTCGTAGAAGGCATCAGCCCCCTCCGTGGCTAAGCGCTCGAGTGTTTCGGCATATTCTGGATTGGTGAGCAGCGCGCCAGCCGTTAGGGCTTCACCCCCTGGGAAAAAGTAATCTTTCACCCCCGGGTTGATGGCCAAGCGAGTGCGCTCGGCCATGAAGGGCAAGTAGCCCGCTAGGCGCGGCGACACAATGAATCCCTCACGTGCAAGAGTGAGCGCTGGCTGGAATAGTGCAGCCCAAGGTAAACGGCCGTGGCGTGCGTGCACCATCTCATAAAGGCGCACGGCGCCTGGTGTGCCAATGGCGTGACCTGACTGCACGGCCTCGAAGAAACCGAGCACGCCATCCTCTCCCATGAACATATCAATTTTGGCCCCGGCGGGTGCCGTCTCGCGACCGTCGTAGAACGCCATGTCTTTGGAGGCGTAATCAAAATGAAGTAAAAAAGCGCCGCCCCCTAGGCCAGAACTTTGAGGTTCAACGAGGCCGAGCACCAAGTGCGTGGCAATGGCTGCATCGACGGCGGTGCCGCCCGCTTTGAGAATCTCAATGCCTGCGTTTACTGCGTAAGGGTTGGCGGCAGTCACCATCGCGCCCTTCGTCCATTGAGCCTGGGTCACTTGGGCCTGGGTGGCTGTCTCCTCGATTTTCTCGCCACAAGCGGTCAGGGCGAGTAATAGCGTGAGTGTCAAAGTGATGGGTCGGTAGCGCATGCCAAGTCGATGAGTTGGGTGGATCTCGATGATAACCGAACTCCCCTTTAAGAGCATGATGCTTGAAATGCAGGGGGCTGTTGCTTGCAAGTCTTGCCAAACTGACGCACGCTCATTCGCTCAGTCAACAAATGGTGACCATGATGCGCGCGAACCCCCAAGTTCTGATCAAAGCTCTACCGGATGATAAATTGACCCCGGATCACTATGAATTGGTGGAGGGCACCATTCATGATCCCGAGGCTAGCGAGGTGCTGGTGGAGACCTCTGCGTTCGCGATCACTGCCGGTACACGAGCCGGGCTTCAAGGGTCTGCCAGTTATGCGGGCGCACCAAAGACTGGGATCGTGATGAATGGCACGGGTGTGGGGCGCGTGGTGGCCTCTCAGGACCCAGCATTCAAAGAAGGCGATGCCGTTCTTGGTCCCACGGGTTGGCAGCAATTCTCCCTGCATCAGGGCAGTGCACTGCAGTTGATTGATCCTGCGGATGACCCCATTCACTACCTTGGGCCACTGGGGGTGAACGGGCTCACGGCTTACTTTGGGCTTTTTAATGTCGGTGCGCCCGTGGCGGGGGAGACCGTGATGGTCTCAGCTGCTGCAGGCTCTGTCGGTCACTTGGTGGGTCAGATGGCTCGCGTTCATGGTTGCCAGGTGGTGGGTGTTGCCGGCAGTGATGCCAAGAATCAAGAACTCGTGAGCCGATTGGGTTTTCACCAAGCGGTTAATTACAAGTCTCCAGATTTCCGGGCGCTGCTGAAAGAAGCGACCCCCAACGGCGTGGATGTCTATTTCGACAACACGGGCGGTGCGGTCTTGGGTGCTGCGCTGTTTCGGCTGAACGTGAATGGGCGGATTGCGTGTTGCGGGGTGGTGTCACAATACGACACCAGTCGCCCAGAGCCTGGGCCAAAGGGTATTCCAGGCTTGCTCGTGAATAAACGAATCACCATGCGTGGCTTCCTGGTGTTTGATTTCGCCTCGGAATACGCCTCGGCGCGTGAGACCATCCGAGGGTGGCTTGCCTCGGGCGACCTTGTGAGTTTGACCGATGAGGTGTCAGGGCTCGATGCAGCGCCTCGTGCGTTTGTTGATCTCCTCGCCGGTGGCAACATTGGCACGCGGGTGGTACGACTCTAGCCTCTGCGCTCACAACCCAAAGCGTGCTGATGCGGGCTTCAAACCGTGTATCCAATGATTGTTGGCAGGCCTTGACCCGCCCGTTCTCTGCTTTATCTGGGTTTTGCGCCACCGCCCACGCGGATGATTTCACCAGATACCCAGCTTGCTGCTTCCGAGGCGAGGTAGACGCAGACGCTGCCGATGTCCTCGGGCGTGCCGAGACGGCCGAGCGGAATCCGCCATTCCTCAAGAAGTTCATCGAGTTGCTCCTCGGTTTTATTCACGGCTTTAAGCATCACCTCTGTTGGGATGGCGCCTGGCATCACACCATTGACCCGAATGTTGGGTGCAAACTCAGCAGACAGGGTCCACGTGAGTGAGTTCACTCCCGCTTTCGCGGCACCGTAGTGCCCACTCCCTGGGACGGGCCCAGTGCCCGCGCCTGATGAGATGTTGATGATCGAGCCTCGATTCATGTGGCGCGCCGCAACCATGCAGCCATCGTAAACGGCGGTCAAATTGAGATGTAGGGTCCGCAGCCACTCGTCCCGCGGTAATTGCGTCATGGGCACCCGCATGGGCGAGCCGCCTGCGTTATTGACCCAACACGTGATAGGACCCAATTGTTCGCTCGTGGTCCTGGCCAACTGTTCGAGCTGATCTGGGTCCATGACGTCGGTGGTGACCGCGATTGCCTCACCGCCCAAATCACGAATGCGGGCTGCCACACGCTCGATTTCTTCTGTGCGCCTTGCGGCAAGCGCTACCTTCGCGCCGGACTCGGCGAAATCAATGGCGATGCCCTCACCAATGCCTCGACCAGCGCCCGTGATCACGGCAACTTGGCCCTTGAGTGAAAATCGATCGGTGATAGATGTCATGAAATGTCCTCTGTTGGTTGGCTGCCCTAAGTCGCGCATGACTGCACGGTTGTGGTTTTCGACAAGGTTCGTCTCGGTCCGTTACGAACGGCCAGAACCGCACTATAAAAAGATCAGTGCCAAAGATCGAGACGAGGCTCGTGAAGGGCGCGGTGAAGGGTTCGGTCGATCGTGAGGCGAGTCGGAAGCACTGCGTGTCAGGGTCGGCGCAGGGCGGCGTTGCCAATGCGGGCGTTGAGGCTTGCACATCAGAGAACATCAGCCTAAAAAGGGGGCTGTCAACAGGAAGGAAGGGATCTATGGGTGCTCTGGTTCTGCAATCAGCCTCCGAGTTTACGACGGAGATCGCCAATCAAACTTTGGCTGATTGGGCGGGTGAAGCAATCACCAAGGTTGATGTATCGCCGCTAGGCGAGGGCGTCGGTCTCATGTCATCGATTGCCCGGGCTGATCTCACTCTCGCGTCTGGTGCCAGTCGCTCTGTCATCGTTAAAGTGATTGCGCAGACGGAGAACGTGGGCATTTCAAAAGAGCTCAATTTTTACAGTAACGAAGTCAACTTTTATCGCTATTTGGCAGCGTCCTGCCCGGTGCCCGTACCCGCTTGTCTCTTCGCGGACATTGATGCGGATACCCAGGACTTTTTGCTGATCCTCGAGGACATGGGGGATGCGGCGGCCGGTGATCAAATTGCTGGCTGCGACGAGGCGCTGATGAAGCAAGCCTTCTTTAGAGCCGGGCAACTGCACGGACGGTATTGGGACAAAACAGAGCAGTTCGATTGGCTGCGATATCAGAATGTACCAGCGCTCAATCAATTCCGGCGTGACGCGATCTTCATCCCTGGCGTTAAGCCCACCATCGACATGTTTCCGCATCATTTTCGTGGCAATTTGGCCGAGGTGGTCGAGAAGATTGGCGATCAATTTGTGCAGATTTTTGAACGCGCCATGAGTGGGCCCCAGACTGTGATCCATGGCGACTATCGCATCGACAATATGCTACTCCCCGAGCGCAATGGGCAGGTAGAGATCGTGGCCGTAGACTGGCAAAACACCACAGGCGGCAAGGGGCCGCATGACCTCGCGTATTTCGCGTCTCAAAGCTGCGAGCCTGCCGTTCGCCGTGCCCAAGAAATGAGTGCGTTGCGGGACTATCACCAAATCCTGATTGATGAGGGGGCAAAGAACTACAGCTTTGATCAGTGCTTGGAGGATTATCGCCTGAACCTTCTGATTACCATGATTACCCCCATCGCGATCTGCGGCACCTTAGATGCTGGCAATGATCGAGGGATGTCATTGGGTGAGGTGATTTTGGTGCGATCGCTCGATGCGTTGGAAGTCATGGAATGTGCTGACTTGTTGGCCTAGCGTTCCCCAAAATTGAAACGGCCAAAGGCCACGATGGGTGCGCGGGACAAAGGCGGTCAGTTAGAGATAGAGAAGCTGCGCGAGGCAAGTAAAGCTTTTAGAGATAAAGGCGACTGTGAGGGATAAAGACATCTGCTAGAGAAAAAGACGGCTGTTAGAGATACAGACAGCTCTTAGAGATAAACAGGCTGTAAGAGACCCAGCAGGCTGCGCCGAGTCTAGGGGATTACCTTGAACGAAAGGTCAAGTGCCAGCGTGATAGGAAGGTCCTCGATTGAGTAGAGTGGCTCAGGTAGCGGGCACCCTCAGCGAGCCAAGGTGCAGTGAGCAAAGCACGGGGGCTATCGGGCGCGGCCGGGCGGACGAACGCTGAGTCGCGCAAAAAGACGTGCCATAATCCAATCCGAAGTCGATCAATCTAACCGGGATAGAGAGCAAGTGATGGCAAACAGACGGGGAACAAAAGTGAGATACGCGCAGAGTGAACCCAATCACCCGTCTTCGATGGCGTCGAGTAGCAGCGTTGTTTCTCGGGGATTGAAGAGGGTCCGTCGAGCGATCATGACCTTCACCGTCTGGGTGGGCATCTTCGCTCTAGGGGCTTGCTCCGAATCGAACACCACGTCAGTTCCAGCGGGGGTTGCGAACGCTGCACAGGCCCCGAATGCACAGTATGAGTCCGAGCTTCAGAACCAATTGATCGCCGCTCAGCCGGGCGATGTCATCGAGATTCCTGCCGGTCGCCATACCTTTCGTCGAGGTCTGTCGCTCGCGGTTGATGGCGTCACGATTCGTGGTGCCGGTATGGACGAGACGATCTTGGACTTCAAGGGTCAGCTCGTGGGTGCGGAGGGCCTTTTGGTCACGGGCAGTGATTTCGTCATCGAGGACCTGGCCATCGAGGACGCCAAAGGCGATGCGTTGAAGATTAATGAAGCCAAGAACGTGGTGATTCGTCGTGTCCGAACCGAGTGGACGGGCGGCCCTAAGACCGAGAACGGCGCATACGGCATCTACCCGGTTCAAACAGAAAACACGCTCATCGACTCCGTCGTCGCAATCGGTGCCTCGGATGCAGGGATTTACGTGGGTCAATCCAAGAATGTGGTGGTCCGCAACTCGCGCGCGGAATTTAACGTTGCCGGCATTGAGATCGAGAACACCGTGGATGCGGATGTGTTCGATAACATCGCTCGGAACAACACGGGCGGCATTCTGGTGTTCAATATGCCGAACCTGCCACAAGAGGGCGCCCGTACCCGGGTGTTCCGTAACCAGATCTTGAACAACAACACAGAGAATTTTGCCCTCCCAGGTGGCGCGGTCGCCGGTGTCCCGGCGGGGTCAGGGATCGTGATCAATTCCAACGATGACGTGGAGATCTTCGATAACGATCTGTCAGAAAACGACACGGCGCACATCATCATCTCGAGTGTGTTTTCTACTAACTATGTGAGCCGAGAGACAGCAGAAGGATTCGACCCCTACCCAGAGCGAATCTATATCCACGGCAATCGCTACCAGGGTGGCGGCACCTCGCCGGACATGCTCGAGCTCAAAGTTCTGAAAACCGCGATGTTTGGGTTGACCGGCGCCTTCCCGCATGTGGTGTGGGATGGCTACTTGAACCCGGAATTTGCAGTGGCAGGGGAACTCGCGCCTGATCGAAACATTTGCATCAACCAAGAGCCAGCAACTGAACTCTTAAATGTGGACGGCCCAGGCGAATATGGTAATCCAAGAGTCGAGCGAGAACGCTATCTCTGCCAACATGAACGCCTTGCGGCGGTCACGCTCGCGTTAGAGTAAGGCCGATGAAGGTGTTGTTTACGCGAGCGTCCCGACTCGCGGTGGCTTCAATGCTGCTTGCGCTGATGGTCGGTTGCGGGAAGGCGGGGCTGCCTCAGTTTCATTATGCCGATGCTGTCCCCGAGCGATTATCCGCCTGGGGCGTTTTGGCGGTTGATCAAGGCATCATTCAAGCGCCGGCTGACGCAATGGCCTACACGCTTGCGAGCCCGCTCTTTTCGGATCAAGCACTTAAGTTTCGAACCCTTCACTTGCCTGATGGAGGACAAGTTAGGGTTACCGAAACGGGCCGCTTCGATTACCCCGTGGGCACGGTCATCTCAAAAACCTTTTTTTATTTGAAGGCAGACAACCAAGCCGCTGGGCCTTCGTTCCTCAGCGTTTCACATCTTGAGACGGAGTTTCCAGATGATTTACGAGGGCAGTCCATACAGGATCTAGCCCTTATAGAAACGCGTCTGCTGGTGCGACGAGTCGCAGGCTGGCAGGCATTGCCCTACCGATGGTTGCCTGATCAGCAGGATGCCGTCCTGATGCCGGCCGGCGATTTATTTGTTGCGGACATGGTGAGCGGCGAAGCTGCATTAGGTGGCGCTCAAAAAACGTCGTTCGCTTATCAGGCGCCCAATCAGAATCAGTGTGCGGGCTGTCATGTTTTGAATCAGAGCACGAAAGCGCTCGAGCCCATTGGGCCCCATCAAAAGCACCTAGCGTCTGCTGGGTCGGGGCGCCAGCTTGAAGCCTGGGAGCAGCGGGGCTGGCTCACGAAGACCGATCTCCGCGCGGATCTTCCTTGGCAGCAAGTGGAGTACAAAGACGAAAGTGCTTCGCTCGAGGCGCGCGCTCGGAGTTATCTTGATATCAACTGCGGCCATTGCCACAGTCCCACTGGACCAGCGGATACGTCCGGGCTGTATTTGAATGGCGAAACAGTTGATCGTGTGCGTTTGGGTTGGTGTAAGGCGCCCATCGCCGCAGGTCAGGGCACAGGTGGTCGACAATTTGGCATTGTGCCCGGGCACCCCGAGGATTCGATTTTGGTGTACCGCATGCGAAGTGAGGACCCGGGCGCCATGATGCCCGAACTCGGGCGAAGCTTATTGCATCAAGAGGGGATCCAGCTGGTGGCAGATTGGGTTGCCGCCATGCCGGATACGGGCTGTTATGAAGCGAACCCAAGCCGCCGCGAATTGATGGCACACGAGGTGGCGTCGCTCAGCGTACAGAGCCAAGCTCGGCATCAGCACCCAAGTCAGTAAGAGGTCAGTAAGAGGTCAGTAAGAGGTCAGTAAGAGGCCAGTAAGAGGACGGTATGGTTACGATTTTAGACGGTGGCATGGGGGGTGAAATTCAAAAGCATTTGGAAGGTGCGAACCATGGCCTCTGGTCAGCGAAAGCACTGATCGAAGCACCGGACCTCGTCCGAAGCATTCACCAAGCCTATGTGGATGCCGGCGCAAGGATCATCATCACCAATACCTATTCAACCATTCCTTCGTACTTGGGCAAGGAAGGCCAGGCAGAGGCCTACTTGGATTACTGCCAGCTTGCGGGTGAGATTGCGCGCGGTGTGGCGGACCAAACTGTGGGTGTTCAGGTCGCGGGGAGCCTACCGCCGTTGTCAGAGAGCTACCGCCCAGACCTCGTGCCCGATGCCGCTTTATCGGTCCCTATTTATGAATCGATGGTCCAAACGTTGAATCCGTTTGTTGATCTTTATATGTGCGAAACCATGTCCACTGCTGATGAGGCGTTCAATGCCGCGAGTGCGGCCAAACGATGCGGCGAAGGGCGCCCGGTCTTTGTGGCTTGGACGTTGAATGAAACGCCCGGTGTTGGATTAAGAAGTCTCGAGACCGTGGAGGTCGCGTTTCAGCGCGTGGCCGAGCTCAATCTTGATGGATTCCTCTTCAATTGCACGACGCCAGAAGCCGTGCTGCCTGCCTTAGAGACCTTGAGAGGGCTGACGGAGAAGCCTATTGGCTGTTATGTAAACCGAATCGAAAAGGTGCCAGAGGCTTGGACGCTTGATAACGAGGAACAAACAGGCCGGCGCACGGATCTCACCCAGCAGTACTATGTTGAGCTTAGCTTAGCTGCGATTGCGGCAGGCGCTGATATTGTCGGTGGGTGCTGCGGCATTGGACCCGAAGACATTGCGGCGCTTGCGCGGGCGGTGGGCGTAGAGCCGGCGGCCTAAACCATCGTTCCAATGCCTGGCAAGGTCGGTTCGCGCTGGAGGAATCCAGAGCAGGCGATTCAGGTAGGCATCTGAACCTTCAGCATCTGAGGGATATCGATTCAGTGCTATTGGCTATCAAAACGCGCGACTCTTTCACGTGCAACACTCACCCACCCAAAAGGAGCCAGCCATGAACGACGACCCCTTTGGCTTTGACACGAGGCAACTGCATGCCGGTCAACGCCCTGATCCGGCGACCGGCGCACGCGCAACCCCTATCTATCAATCGGCCTCATTCGTCTTTGACTCGGCAGAGGATGCGGTGGGGCTTTTTAATATTGAACGCGCCGGTCATGTGTATTCTCGGCTGTCGAACCCGACCAATGCCGTGCTCGAAGAGCGGATCGCGGTGCTCGACCAAGGCGTTGGAGCGATCGCTGTAGCGAGTGGTCAAGCTGCATTGCATTTGGCGATTTCCACGCTCATGGGGGCGGGCGATCATATCGTGGCATCCCAAAGCCTCTATGGTGGCAGCCACAACCTGCTGGCTTATACGCTCCCTCGGTTCGGCATTACCACCACCTTCGTCGACCCAAGAAACCCCGAGGCCTTTCGCCAAGCGATTCGACCCGAGACCAAGCTCGTTTTTGGTGAGGTTGTCGGGAACCCGGGGATGGAGGTGCTGGACATTCCAGCGATCGCTGAGGTTGCGCATGCCGCAGCGATTCCGCTCATGGTCGATGCCACTTTCGTCACCCCTTACCTCTGCCAGCCTGTCGCGTTAGGCGCTGACTTGGTCATGCACTCGGCGACTAAATTTCTGTCTGGGCATGGTGTGGTTATTGGCGGGTTGCTTGTTGATGGCGGCGTATTCGATTGGTTGGACTCGGGTCGGTTCCCTACCTTAAGCGAGACGTATGAAGGCTTTCACGGATTGAACTTCGCCGAAGAGTTTGGTCCGGCTGCCATGATCACACGTGCGCGCAAGGAAGGGTTGCGTGATTTTGGTGCCTGTATGGCGCCTATGACCGCCTTTCTGATTCTCCAAGGTATCGAGACGTTATCGCTCAGAATGGCTCGGCACATGGAGAATACGCAGCGCATGATCGAATTCTTGTCAGAGCAACCCAACGTTCTTCGAATTCATCACCCGGGTCACCCGAATCATCCCGATCACGCGCTCGCGAATACGCTCTTGCCCAAAGGCGCTGGCGCGGTCATGAGTTTTGAAATTGATGGTGGTAGGCGAGCCGGAATGAAGTTGATCGAAACGTTGCAACTCTTTTCACATCTAGCCAATGTGGGAGATGCCAAGTCGTTGGTTATTCATCCAGCGAGCACCACGCATCATCGAATGGACGCCAGTGCGCTCGCGGCGGCTGGAATATCGGAGGGCCTCATTCGGCTCTCGATTGGTTTGGAAGATGCCGACGATTTAATCCGAGACATGAAGGCGGGCCTGCGCGCCGCAGCGAAGGAGGCGCAGTCCTGATGCGAATCCAAGTGAATCAGCAAGCAGTGTTTGTGGGTACTGGCAGCAGTCAACACGACCCTCACCAGCGAACCGTGGTGTTTTTGCACGGGGCCGGGATGGATCATTCGGTGTGGTTGATGCCAGCACGCTACTTTGCACGTCAAGGATTTAACGTGGTGGCGCCCGACTTCCCAGCCCACGGCGGTACTGAAGGCCAAGCGCTCACGAGTGTTGAAGCCATGGCGGAATGGCTCACAGCGGTTCTTGATGCGCTGGGCCTTGGCGAAATCGATCTCGTGGGACACAGCATGGGCTCTCTCGTCGCCCTGGAATGGGCCAGTCGCCATGCGGATCGGCTGCATCGGCTGGTGTTGCTCGGCACGTCTGCGCCGATGCCGGTGAGCGACGCGCTTCTGGATGCGGCCGCAACGCGCGACCGGGACGCCATGCAGATGGCGAATCAGTGGAGCCACAGCAGCCAAGGCTTGCTCGGCGGGCATGCGGTGCCAGGGATGACACTCTACCGCGGCGCATTGCGGCTGCTTCATCGAACCCCCGAGGGGGTTTACCACTTGGACCTCTCGGCCTGTAACAACTATGTTCAGGGGCAAGATGCGTCGGCCAAGGTCAGCGCGCCCACGTTAGTGTTGATGGGTGAGGAAGATAAAATGACCGCGCCGAAGGCCAGCCAGCAAGTGGTCGATCTCCTGCAATCGGCCACGACCGTGCGGTTAGCGAAGACCGGCCATTCAATGCTCAGTGAAGCGCCCAATCAGGTGCTCGATGCCTTTTCTGGGTTCCTGTTGGCTGAGTAACCCCGTTACTTTCAGGCAATCCTATCGTCCCTCTGACTGGCTCTTTGTAGGGCGTTTGGACGCAGCAGGCCTGACTGACAAGAGGTCCCGAAGAGGCGAGCTCAAGAGGTACCGCAAAAAGATGCTTTCGAACGTGATCCGTCCGATCGGTTAACTTGCCGAACGGAGGGTGCGTGTGATGGAGATCATCAAAATCACATAGATCACCAGCAGCGGGACACTCGCCACGATGGTGGCTGTTTGCAACGCGCGGAGGCTACCAAGATAAAGCAGGCTGGCGGGTAGCGTGCCCAGCGCCAGCGCCCAAAACACCCGATGCCAGCGCTCAGGATGCTGGCCTGGGGCCAATCGCTGGGTAGCGCCCGCGGCGAGTGTGTAGGCGGCTGAATCATAGGTGGTCGCCGTAAAGATCGTGCCGATCACGGCAACAAAAATGAGCCAAAGGCTGGCGCCGGGTAGATAGGTCACCGCGTGACTCAGCGCGTACGATGGGCTCATGCTTTGGGATTCTTCGACCACATTCATCTGCCCAGTCAATTCGAGATTCAGCGAGAAATTACCCAAGATCATGAAGAAGAGCGCGCAGCCGAGGCTTCCCCAGAGCAGCATGCCTGTGATCAGCTCGCGCACGGTGCGACCCTCCGAGATCTTGCACACGAACATACCAACAAAAGGCCCAAGCGCCAGCCACCAGGCCCAGTAAAAGACGGTCCAGTTTTCAACGAATTGATCGCGGCCTAGGGGGTCCGTCCAGGTCAACATTTGAATGAAGTGTTGTAAGCCATGGCCCAGGGCGGCGAGACTGGTTTCGGCAATGAACAATGTGGGTCCAAGCACAAAGACGCAGGCGAGCAGCACAAGCGCAAGCACGCTATTGATATTGCTGAGGGTTTTAATGCCGTCATCTAGGCCTCGATAAACGGAGATCGAAATCAGAACTGTGATGACAGCGATGAGCGCCAGCTGCGTGCTGAAATTGTCTGGAATGCCGGCCAGTCGTGTCAGTGCGCTGGTGGCAACCGCAGTCCCAAAGCCCAAACCGGTCGCCGCGCTGCTCAAAAGCCCGACAATAAACAAAAGATCGATGAACCGCCGAAGGCCGCCTGATTGAAAGCGCCCCAGGCCTGCCTCGCAGGCTGCGCTGAGCCGCAGTGAGGGCGACCGGCCAAGATAATAGGCGCAGCTGATGGCGAGCGTCGGCAGGCAATAGAGCGCCCACCCGACGGGACCCCAATGGAACATGCCGTAGGTGGTGGCCCAGAGCGTTGCCGCATCTGATTCTGGCTCGGTTGAGAAGGGTGGCGCGACGTAATAAAACACCCACTCGCTTGCCCCCCAGTAAATGACGGATCCGCCAATGCCGCAGCAAAAGAGCATGGAGATCCAGCTGAATTGGCTGTAACGCGCGTCGCCATCCCCCAGTCGAACGCGCCCCCAGGGGCCGGCGGCGGCATAGATGAGGAACACCAAGATCGACGTTGCCAGGGCCACGTAGAGCACACCTAACTCACGGGTGATAAAGCGAAAGGCTTGATCAATCAGCGCCTGGCTTGCTTCGGGGAACACAACGATGGGCAGCACCACCAGACTCAGGAGTGCAGCACCTAGGGAGAATATGAACCAATCAACTTTGGGGGAGGCTTCGGTCACGCGCCACAGAGATATGAACTTGAGGACCACCTTAGCACAGGTGCTTGGGGGGTGTGCGCAGGCTGCACTCGAGCGCGAATTCGGTCGCGTCGCGCCGCTATTCGATGCTTGGGGTGAGCTGCAATGCGCCTAGCAGATGGCTGGTTGGTGCACAAAGGTGTTGCCCTCGCCGTAACAAATGCTCCGTGAGCGACCGAGGAATCTCCCTGGCGAGCGTTTTGCTTAAGCTGGAGGTGCGTTGCGAACCATCAGTCGTCGTGTTCTAGCTGGCATTGATCCTGATGTTCAGCTTCAAGGTGCCCAGAATAATGCCCGGTTGGTGCGCAAAGGTGTTGCTTACGCCGTAACGAATGCCCCGTAAGCGATCGAGGAATCTCCCTGGCGAGCGTTTTGCTCAAGCTGAAGGTGCGTTGCGAACCATCAGTCGTCGTGCTTCTAGCTGCCATTGATCCTGAGATTCAGCTTCAAGGTGCCCAGCATAATGCCCGGTTGGTGCACAAAGGTGTTGCCTTCGCCGTAACGAATGCCCGGTAAGCGGTCGAGGAGAATCTCCCAGGCGAGCGTTTGCTCAAGGCGCGAGATGCCCGCACCCGGGCAGACGCGTGGACCGGCAGAAAACACCAAGTGTCGGGTGAGGGCCTTGCGCTCCAGGTTTAACTCAAATGGATTGACCCACTCCTCAGGGTCCACATTGGCGGCCCCGAACCGCAGATGAAGGAGCGAGCCTTTTGGGACGGAGACACCTTGAAACACTTCATCCTGAGTGGTGGTGCGAGTGCTGAGCCCCTGCGTGGGTGAGCGCAGGCGCATGGCCTCCTCGATGAAGGCGCGAATTTTACTGCGGTCTTGATCAAGCGTTTGCCAGAGCCCCGGATGATCGCAGATGAGTTGCGCTTGCTCTTCGAGCGCATATTGGGTGGTTTCCAGGCCGCCAATAATCATGGCGTAGACCACGCCGTTCACCTCCAAGGCGGTCAGTTTTCGACCAAGTGCCTCGTATTCGATCTGGGTCAGCCAGCTAATCATATCGTTCTGCGGGTCCGCCTTTTTCGCCTGCACTTGGTCATGCACATAGGCCTTGAAGGCTTCGAGTTTGTCGAATTGGGCATCCATCTCTTCCTTCGACAAAATATTTCGATGGCCCTTGCCGTAAACGAAGGCGGCAACTTGTGCATTGCCCCATTCGGCAAGCTGGGGGATATCCGATTCCGGAAAGCCGAGCACATTGGCCATCACCATTTGCGGCAGAGGCCGCGCGAATGCCTGGATAAAATCAATTTCACTGGCGTCGCCAAACCCATCGATTAGTCGGTGGGCGCAATCCTTGATCATTTCCGTGTGGCGGCTCGCACCTGGACCCACCCAAGGATCGGTCAATTCCTGCCGGTGGCTTCGATACAGGGCGTGATCGGGCCGAAGCGTCATCATGGAGCGCAGCATTGCGTTCACATGGGGCACTTCTCGACCCGATGCCTCTGAGGCCTTGATCTGCAAAATGGCATCGTGGACTCGGGGTGGGAATCGCTCAGGGTCTTTGACGACCCGCGCGATATCCTCATATTTAGTCAAAACAAACCCATCAAATCCTTCCGAGGGCCCCTCGCCGGGGATGCGCATCACGGGGCACTCGGCGTGCAAAATGGGGTAGGCCTCATACCAGTGTTCTTGAGCACCCTCTGCAAAGAGGTCCACATCTTCAAGCACATGGGGGCACTGTTGCGCGCTGAGGGTGTGATTAGGGCCTCGACTCGAGGTGGCGTCAGAAGTTGGTTGATCAGACATCGATAGTGCTCAAGATTAACTGCTCCAACATTAGTCAAATTAAGGGATTCATGCCAGAGACCCGGTAAACCGGATGATAGAAACAGAGTCTGAATCTACAGAATCCTCTGCAAGTAATTGATTATTAGATAGGATCTGGAGTCAGATCATGAAAGAATTCTCGCGATGGCCCGTTGACGCATTGGTCGAGATAGGGCGTGATATCGATCAAGGACAGAGTGCGAGTGCTGGGAGGCGTGCCACCGGGTTAGGTCATTGGTGGTAGCTGCGGCACTTGGCAGGTGACCAAGCGTCGAAAGTTAGGTTGCCAAAGCGCGGGAAGTGCGGACGGCTTTTATGCCCCGTTTGCGTGGTTCATGGTTCCTCTCTGGCATCTCGGAGTGGAACGTTCAAGTAGCACTAGGCAGCAGGCGGCGTCGGTTCGTATCGGTTGGCCTTGGTTTTCTTTTCTCGGTTGCATTCGACCTGCTTCGTTGGGCTGGGGCGCAGCGTGGGTTACACTGCGTGCAAGAACGAATTTAAGCCTAAAGGCGAACGCATGATCAAAAAGATACTTATCGGCCTTGTGATTCTTTACGTGCTCGTGGTTGCTGGTTTTGAAACCATGCTGGGGTACAACCAGCCCGAGAATCAAGGGACCTTGGTGATTACCACTTTCGATGAGGGTGAACCGCATGACCGGGTCGTCGCACGAATCCACATCGAAGACGAGCTCTATGTGGCGGTGAATCATTGGCCTAGGCTCTGGTATTGGCAACTCCTGGATGAACCGATGGTGCGTATTCGGTACGGCGAGGTGGATGCGATGTTCCAAGCCGTGCCTGTGGAAGGCGATGAAGCCTTTGCTCGTGTCGATGCGGCCAGGCCGCTCAGTCTCAACTTCAGAATATTGACAGGGTTCCCCCCGAGGCATTTTGTGCAGTTGGTTGAAGTCTAAGGCACCCCGCGTCAATGCAATCGATAGGGCCATCCATCAGCGCGCGTGCCCGCTGGGTATTCAGTATTGATCTAAGAAGCCTCGCGTTGGTGCGCGTGCTCATCGGCTCCATATTACTTTTTGATCTGATGATCCGCGGCGCCGACTTCACCACGTGGCTAACTGACGATGGTGTGATGCCAAGAACTACGGTCATTGATCGCATGGGAGACTATCGATGGTCTCTCTATAGCATCAGTGGCCATTGGGTCTGGGCCCTCGCTCTGCAGGGGCTCGCGGCGATGGCGGCTTTGGCGCTTCTTGTCGGGTATCGAGCACGGCTCGCCGCAGTGGTCTCGCTCGTTTTTCTGATTTCGTTGCACAACCGAGCGCCGCTCCTGCTTCAGGGCGGGGACAACTTGTTGCTGCTCATCCTATTCTGGTTATGTTTTCTGCCGATAGGGCATCGCTATTCAGTGGATGCAGCCTTGGTTGATCCGCGTAAACCGCCTTCAATGCCCATCCCAAATCAGTATCTGTCCGTCGCTACGGTTGCGGTGCTGGGCCAAGCCATGGCCGTTTATTTTTTTTCTGCATTCTTAAAAAGTGGATCCGAATGGTATCCAGATGGCACCGCGATTTACTACGCCTTGCATCTTGATGAGCTCAACACATCGATAGCACACCTGTGGAAAGATGAATTGTGGCTGTCTAAACCGCTGACGCTCTATGTCTGGTGGCTTGAGTTGCTCGGCCCGATCTTGATGTTGTCGCCGGTGCTGCGCATGCCGCTCAGACTCGCGATGATGTTTGCCTTCATCAGTTTAGAGATTGGTTTCATCTTTAATCTGCACATTGGCCTCTTCCCTCTGGTCTCCATTAGTTCGATTTTACTGTTCACGCCCACCGAAGTTTGGGATCGGCTGCAGCAGCGTTTTATTGCCAGGCGCGGTGAGGGGTTGACGCTTTACTACGACCAGGGGTGTGAATTTTGCCTCAAGATGTGCGCGCTGCTGAAATGCTTCCTGGTATTGCCAAAAGCCGATATTGCGCCTGCTCAGCGAGTACCTGAGATTGCAGAGATCCTCGATCGCGAATTCTCATGGGTAGTCACAGACCCTCAAGGCCAAACCCACATCAAGTGGGCCGCGATGGTGGCCGTCTTCGCGCATTCGCCACTATTTTTCTGGATGGCGCCCCCCTTGCGATGGATGGATGGATTGGGCACGGACCTTTACGAATGGGTGGCAGAAAATCGCGGTGCCTTTGGTCGCTATTTTGCCATTTGGTTGCCTTGGCGATCTGCGCCCAGTTTGCCGGGCTCGTTGACACATGGCCTCGCTCTTGTGCTGGCGCTCTATATTTTGCTTTTGAATCTCGCCACGGTCCCCGATTGGCGCCCGGGCTTTATGGATGAAGCTGAAGGTCGCCCTGTCAAGATTAATATGCCTAAAGGGTGGTACGCGCTAAAAAATACGCTGAGACTGGACCAGAAATGGAGCATGTTTGCGCCGTATCCCAAGAAATCCGATGGGTGGCTGGTGATTCCAGGCGTGACAGAGGACGGGCGGCTGGTCAATGTGTTCGATGCTGAGGGTGCGGTGACGTTCGAGAAGCCCGAGAGCATGTTTGTGAATTTCTACAGTAACTACCGGTGGCGGAAGTTTTTGACGCGTATTCCCACCAAGCGTTACGAAGCTTATCGGGCCCATTACGGCGGTTGGCTCTGTCGGCAGTGGAATGAGGGCCTGCCAAAGGGTCAACGACTGTCTGATTTCAATATCTACCGCATGCTAGAAGTCACGCAGTTGCCCGGGCGGCCCATGCGAGTGACGCGTCAGAAGGTTTGGCGGCATTATTGTTTGAAGGACACCGGTGACCAGGTGGAGTCTGTTTTGAAGGCTCAAGACCTCTGGGATCTCCCTTTAGCCTCAGCAAGTGATCAAGCGCTGGATCGGGGCTGAGAGCGGACGCAGCGTTGATCGCATGCTAGGAGTCACGCAGTTGCCCGGGCGGTCCATGCGAGTGAAGCGTCAGAAGGTTTTGCGCAAGATTGTTTGAAGGACACCAGACCAGGTGGAGTCTGTTTTGAAGGCTCAAGACCTCTGGGATCTCCCTTTGCCTCAGCAAGTGATCAAGCGCTGGATCGGGGCTGAGAGCGGACGCAGCGTTGATCGCATGCTAGACATCACGCAGTGGCCCGGGCGGCCCATGCGAGTGACGCGTCAGAAGGTTTGGCGCATGCTTGTTTGAAGGACACCGGTGACCAGGTGGAGTCTGTTTTGGAGGCTCAAGACCTCTGGGATCTCCCTCCGAACAAAAGAGAGCAGCGAGAGCGTCCAGGACGGGGTTGATTGCATGAGAGCCGCGACGATGCTCGTTGGCACTTGAGCGAAGCGCCTGGGTCTGCCATGGGACGGATCTGTCAGAGCGGCTGCCCTTGGTAGTAATGCCAGAGGAAAAGTGACGCGGCCGACCGATAGGGCGCCCACGACTCGGTGAGAGCTCTCGCCTCTTTAGCCGTCGGCCGTTTGTCTAACCCCTTGAGTCGACCCAGCGCCACCTGCAGCGCCAAGTCATCCGCTGGAAAAATATCGCGTCGCCCGAGGGAAAACATGAGGTAGATTTCTGCGCTCCAGCGGCCGAAGCCCCTCAGTTGCACGATGCGTTCGATGGCTTCCTCATCACCTAATTCGCCTAACTTTTTGATCCCTAACTGACCCGAGAGTTCGGCCTCGGCGAGCCCTCGAAGGTATTCGATTTTCCGAAATGACAGTCCAGCAGCACGCAAATCCTCATCGCTCACTTTCATGAGCGTGCGCGGCGTGAGGCGAGGGAGGCGCTTGCGAACCCGGCCCATGATGGCGTTGGCCGCGTGGGTTGAAATCTGCTGCGCGACCACGGTGTTGACGAAGGTTTCAAACCCCTCTGGCCTGATGCGAGGTTTGGGTTTGCCATAAGCGGTTAGCGCTTCGCGCATATCATCATCTCGCTTCGCGAGAGCATTTAGGGCTCGGGTGATGTGTCGTTGATCCATGGCAGTGTCCATTCAGCGTGTTAAGAGGATAAACCTGAAAGCATGGCCTGCCTATGACCGCGCTGAGCTAGTGCGTAGTACGTGCTCCACCACCTTGCCTTACGAGCACCTTGGGGTCTAAGAGCTGAGCACACCTGACCCATCGTACGGTGAGCGCGCTGGCCAGTAGCCTCATGAGGAATCTAAGCCTTTGCGAGGCAAGCTTTCTAGTCCGTGGTAAGGGCTGTAACGAGAAACGTCACACAATGCGCCGGCCCTAGACGAACTGAGCGCTCTGGTACGACACAGGGTCTGAGAGCCTCGCGGCGCTGTGCGCTCTCAGCACTCTGAGGCTCGTTGCTAGTAATCGCTGTAAAGCAGTGCTGGCAAGCATCTTTCAAGCGCGCGTGGGAAAAGGTTCCCTAACTGTGCAGACGAATACGATGCGAGTGCCGTGACCCATTGAGCGCTGACTTTGTGACGCGAGACCAGGGATCGCTGTGACGTTTTGTTTAGGCGCACCATCTAAGCGATCGCATAAAGTAGGTTCCGAACGCGCGCTAGCCGTTGCGACTCAAGTTATAGGGTTTTAGAATAACGTTATAACCAAATAAAAATCATCGAGTCACTCCATGACCATCCTGCCTTACTTTGACGCACCCACGGGGAGCCTGACTTACCTTTTGATTGATGATGCTTCGCGCCATTGCGCCATTATCGATCCTGTTCTAGATTTTGATCAGCCGAGCGGTAAGGTGCGTTATACCTCTGCCGACGCACTCCTGGCGGAAATCGACCAACGCAGCCTGACGCTTGACTGGATTTTAGAAACGCACGTTCATGCCGATCACCTCACGTCTGCACACTACCTTCACGAGAAAACGGGTGCCCCCGTGGGCATCGGCGAGGAAATCAAATCCGTTCGGACCATCTTTAACGGCATTTTCAATATTCCGGCATCTGAACCGCCGATTGATACCTTTTTTAATCAATTGCTCCAGGATGGGGAGACCATCCACGTGGGCGAACTTGAGATCAAGGTGATCGGCACACCCGGCCACACGCCAGCTTGCGTGTCCTACCTCTGTGAAAACGCTGTATTTGTTGGTGACACGCTTTTCCGTGCGGATTACGGCACCGCCAGGACAGACTTTCCCGGCGGTGATGCGGGCACGCTGTACGACTCCATCAACAAGTTGCTCTCTCTGCCGGACGATACCCAGTGTTATTTTTGCCACGATTATCCGCCGACGGCTGACACGCCGTTCGTGTATGTCTCCGACTTGAAAGCGCAGCAGCAAGACAATGTGCAATTCGCCCATCGTACGCGGGATGAGTTCATTGCCTTCAGGAATCGAAGGGACGCGGGGCTGGCAGCGCCTCGGCTCCTGTACCCATCGATTCAGGTCAATCTCCGAGCGGGACAATTGCCAAGCCCCGAAAGTAACGGGCGAATGTACGTGAAACTGCCCTTGGTGATCGCGTGATGGTTTGGGCGCTTGCGCTTCCCGGTGCGCTTGCCGTGGGGTTTTCTATGGGACTCTTCGGTTCTGGCGGGTCGATCCTTACGGTACCGATTCTGGTCTACATGCTCGAGTGGGATGAGAAGGTGGCCATCGCTTCGTCGCTTGCCATTGTCGGGCTTGTCGCCGCCATCACCAGTCTTCGTAATTTGAGTGCGAAACAGATTGACTGGCATGCGGTCCTTTGGTTCGGTATTCCCGGCGTCATCGGCACCTATTTGGGTGCTTATTTGTCGAAGTTCTTTCCGGGATGGGTACAGATGGCGACCTTTGCCGTGGTTATGGGGCTGGCCTCGTTCTTTATGTTGCGCCCGGCCCCGAAGCGGGACCCCGATGCGCCTGATCATGCGCTGGTTTGGATCATGATCGAGGGGCTGGCCGTGGGCGCGTTGACAGGGTTCGTTGGCGTTGGGGGAGGCTTCCTCATTGTACCTGCGCTGATCCTACTTGGTGGTCTCAATATGGCGCGAGCCACGGCGTCGAGTCTGGTGATTATTGCGCTGAAATCAGCGGCTGGATTTATTGGCTACCAACAGATACTGTCTGAAACCGGTCAAGTGCTGGATTGGGTGGTGATCGCCTGTTTCGTCGCGTTCGGGGTGCTCGGTAGCTGGTATGGCACGACGCTGGCCAGAACGGCGAATCAAGCGCGACTCCAGCAAGGATTTGGCGGCTTTTTGGTCATTATGGCGGGATGGATACTATGGCGCTCTGTGCTCGCGTGATCAGGGTAGGGCAGTCCTTGCTGACCCTTCGTTCTTTTGGAGCCATCATGGCTTTTTGGCTGCTTGCAGCCTGTGGAGATAACACAATGAGTGACGTAAACGACCAAGTCCAACTAAGTGGTCAAATCCAATTGACAGATTTGGACGCGTTGAAAGCAGCTGGGATCGGCACGATTATCAATAATCGGCCTGATGGAGAAGCCGCTGATCAACCAAGCTCCGCCGAAGTGGAAGCCAAGGCCCTAGCGTTGGGGATGCGTTATTTCTACGTGCCGGTGTCACCTAGGGGGATCACTGAGGAGAATGTCGCTGATATGCGCGCCGCGCTTGACCAGGCTGAAGGTGGCATCTTCGCTTATTGCCGCACGGGGAACCGTTCGGGGATCGTTCTCGCGGCAGCCAACGCTGCCCTATAATTCGGCTGGCTGGCGTTCTTCGGTTTGAAGGATGACGCCCCAGAAAGACGTCTGTTGGGTTAGCTACTCGGGTACAGCTTGTGTTCTCCGGCGGAGAGCTTGCTCGGTCAGCTCATAGTGAGTGATGCGATGCTGGCGCCTCATCAGCGTTTATCCCCATGCCACTCAGATCGACCTAAAAGAACCGCGCGTAACAAGCTTAGGCGTGCGATCGGCTACCGCCTCATGCCGCTTCTCCGTATACTCGACGACTCAATGAGTTCGAGGATAAGCGATGAGCGATCAAGCATGGGTTCCCCCAAAGGTCTGGGTTTGGGAATCACAAGACGGTGGGCGATTCACCAACATTAATCGGCCAATCGCTGGCCCGACCCACGATAAAGTGCTTCCCGTGGGTGAACATCCCTTGCAGCTTTATTCTCTCGCAACACCGAACGGCGTCAAAGTCACCGTCATGCTCGAAGAACTCTTAGAGCTTGGGCTGGATGCTGAATACGACGCTTGGATCATCAACATTGGCCAGGGCGACCAATTCGGTTCTGGTTTTGTTGATATCAATCCCAATTCCAAAATTCCGGCGTTGTTGGACCGCGGAACAGATCCAGGTACCCGCGTTTTTGAATCTGGGGCGATATTGCTTTACCTCGCCGAGAAGTTCGGTGCATTTGTGCCCACCGACTTAGCTGGCCGTGCCGAGTGTTACTCCTGGCTGATGTGGCAGATGGGCAGTGCGCCGTATTTGGGTGGTGGCTTCGGTCATTTTTATGCGTACGCACCGGAGAAATGGGAGTACCCGATTAATCGGTTTGCGATGGAAGCCAAGCGCCAGCTCGACGTGATCGACCGGAACTTGTCTACGCGCGCCTACTTGTGCGGTGACGAGTACACCATTGCCGACATGGCCGTGTACGCCTGGTATGGCGCCTGCGTTCTGCACAATATCTACGATGCGGCGGAATTCCTCGACGTGGCGACCTACACCAATATTGTGCGCTGGGCTAAAGCGATTGAGGCACGGCCCGCGGTCGACCGAGGCCGGCGAGTGAATCGCAGTTGGGGGCCGGAGGAAACGAGAGTTGTTGAGCGGCATTCGGCTGCCGACTTCGAGATAAAAACAGCCGAGTCTTGATGGAAACCGGTGCCCAGACCTAATCGTCTGGGCACCATGCACTTTGGGTTAGCCCGCAAGTGTTTGGTGACAGGCGCTCGCCAGTTCCTCACCCTTGGTGACGAAATGTTCCTTGAAAAACGCAGGCTGACCATCCCCCAAAAAGTCTTGAGGTGTGAGTACGCCCGAGAAGACGGGAATGCCCGTGTCTAGCTGCACCTGCATCAAGCCGCTGATCACCGCATGAGCAACAAACTCGTGACGGTAGATGCCGCCGTCGACGACAAGGCCACCGCAACAGACGGCGGCATAGTTGTTGGTCAGCGCGAGGATTTTGGCTTTGAGCGGAATTTCAAACGCGCCGGGGACTTCGAAGTAGTCGATGCTTCGGCTATCGAGTTCCGAGAACGTTCGGGTAAACGAATCTCGCATGGCATCGACAATATCTCTGTGCCAGCAGGATTGAACGAAGGCGATGCGGTGTTTGCCACGCGTTTCTGAGAAGTTGGAGCGAAAATCATTCATCTGTTGCAGTCCTGTCAATAAGTTCAACAACAGGGCAACGAGGTCTGCGACATTGATCAGCCGATCGGCTGCGTGCGCCTCATTCTCATAACCAGACTCTAACTGTCGGCCTCGGAATCTCACCGAGTCTGCTTGTCCTCCAGGAGTTACCGTTAAAGGTACCAGGCCCGGAGCGCCCGCGGGCTACTCCATTCGACTGAGTGTGCAGCCATCTTCTGAGATTACCGCCGGTGGGGACTTTCACCCCGCCCTGAGAATTCGCCCGTGGGCGAAGCGCGAACTATACGAGCCTCAAGCCCGATTGACAATGGACCGAGGCATGTTTCAAAGCGCTTCCAGGTAGTTTGCCCGAAGTACGTACTTTTGGATTTTGGTGGTCGACATGGGCCATTCCGTTACAAAGCGAATGTGGCGCGGCACTTTGAAACTCGCAATTTTTCCCTTGCAGAACTCGATCAATTCCTCAGCCGTGGCCGTGTGACCCTCGTGGAGCTCAATGTAAGCACATGCGACTTCCAGCAAGCGATCATCGGGCACGCCGATCACCTGAGGCATTTTGACCGCTGGGTGCGTGGAAAGCAGTGACTCAATTTCGATCGCGGCAACGTTTTCGCCGCCAACTTTGAGCATGTCCTTAATGCGGCCATGGAATTGGATGTGGCCGGTGGGTTCAATCGCGCAGAGATCACCCGTCCGAAACCAGTCATCAACAAAGCTTTCGGCGTTTTTGTCGGGCGCCTTGTAGTAGCCCTGAAAGACACTGTAGCCGCGCAGCCAGATTTCACCCTGCTCGCCGAAGGGAAGGTCTTCTAGGGTCTCCGGATGCACGACTTTCGCTTCGAGTCCGGGCATAGGCTGACCGCAGGTCCGGATTCGCAGCGCCAACGAATCTTCTGGGTGATGAAAGGCGATCACACCGCCCGCTTCAGTGAGGCCGTAGGCGCTGGTTTGAACCGCCTGGGGGATCGCGGATTGGAATTTGGCTAAAACGTCAGGGGGTGCGGAATTGTTGATGCGCCGGATCGCGGACAGATCGCGGGATTGATAGTCGGGATGATCAATGAGCGCTTGCATGATGGTCGGAAAGCAAGAGAACGCCACCGTGGCCCGTTCGCGCTCCATGGCCGCTAGCGCATCACCCGCATCGAAGTGGGTGGTCGACATGACCGCGGCGCCGGCATCAATGCAGCAGAGAATGGGTAGGATTGACGCCATATGAAACATTGGCAGCGGCGCCCAAAATCGGTCTTGGTCGTTTAAAAAATACCGAGATCGGTTCATGTTTTGCCCGTTTCTAACCAGCATCGCCTGATGCAGAGGGCAGCCTTTGGGATCTGCTGTGGTGCCGGAGGTGTACATCATGATGCAAGGATCGAACGCCGTGGTGGCGTGGGTTAGCGCGCTGATTGCGTCCTGAGACACGCAGGCGCCGCCGGCAATAAACGCGTCCCAGGTCATGAACCCTTCGCGAGGGTTGCCCTGCATCACAAGCTGCTCCAGAAGTGGCGTTTGGCGAATGGTCAGTGCCTCTCGAATGAGATCGCCAAAATTGGCGTATTCGGAGATCAGGTCATGCGTGATAAGGAGTTTCAGGTCAGCGTTTTCGATAATGTAGGCGAGCTCAGCGGGCTTGTATCGTGCGTTGACCAAAACGGCGACCGCCCCCAACTTCGCCACGCCGAACAGGCACGCAACATAGGTCGGGCAGTTGGCCATGAGAATGCCCACGTGATCCCCTTTGGTGATGCCTTGAGCGGCCAATGCCTTGGCCACTTGGTTGGCAGCCTCGTTCAAGCTCTCGTAGGTGTGGCGCGCGTCATCAAAGATCAGCGCATCATGATCCGGGTAGCGAGCCACCGTGGCCTCAAAGTATTGGGCAAGGGATGACCAGAGAGGGTCGGCCTCCGTCGAGTCACGGTGATGTGTTTTTGTCTCAATTTTACCCATTGGGTTCGCCTCAACCTCCGCTTGGTGTGCGTCTCAAGGTTACCACGCAAAAGGAGGTTGGCGGGGCTCACGTGATTCGTTCAAGGGTCAACATGGGATGTGTGCAGTAGGCGCCCGAGTGTTTTAAGGCGCAGCTGCCCGTTCGGTGGGGATCGCTTCTAAATCGCTCAAATAACTCGGGTGTTCTCACGCCGAGGTGTGCTGAGTAAATGACTGTCGGTGAGCGAGCAGCTGCGCATCTAAGCGTATGAACCCTCCGAAGATAGGGTTCGGTGTTCGTCAAAAGTGGGCCCCCAGACGAGGGTCATGGCGCATCGATCAAGGCGCATCGATCAAGACGCATCGATCAAGACGCATTGGCCTTTTCTAAGAAAGCGCGATGCTCAGGCATTAGTCGCCATCGCGACACGTTCGGGCAACTGCTGATGGCAGGTCGGCGAGGTTGAATGGCGCTGCGCCCTCGGTCATAGTGCAGTTTGAAAGCGCCAAGGCGCTGGACGGGTGAGTCTTTAGAATTTTGGAAATGGGTGGTGCTTCTTAGCACCGCCTTATGGTTGCATTGCACTAGTTTGGAGAAGCGATAGATGCGTGTAGATCGATGGTCAAAAGGGTTGCTTGGGCTTGGGCTCTCGGCGCTCTCTTTAAGCGGCTTGGCCGCTGAATACTCCCCTGTAGATGCCGATTACCCGAAGA
>Ga0181588_10000826_pt1 | contig 27657 bp, 21 predicted proteins | sample 071ome_26_FD_148607 | JGI IMG/M metagenome (GOLD analysis project Ga0181588, IMG submission 148607) | Coastal salt marsh microbial communities from the Groves Creek Marsh, Skidaway Island, Georgia - 071409BT metaG (spades assembly) | ecosystem: Environmental > Aquatic > Marine > Intertidal zone...
GCGTCGCGGGCGAACCAGCCCACCGTGTCGAAGCTGGGGGCCTGGTCGATGGCGTTGGTGAAGGGGATGCGCCCATGGGTCGTGCGCATGCCGACCACGCCGCAGAAGCTGGACGGGACACGGACGGAGCCTCCCGTGTCGGTGCCCAGCGCCAGATCGACCAGCCCGCCCGCCACGGCGGCGACCGATCCGCTCGACGAGCCGCCGGGTACGTGCCCCGGTGCGGCGGGATTGATCGGGGTGCCGTAATGGGCGTTCTCGCCGAAGATGCCGCGCGACAGTTCGTCCGTGTGGGTCTTGCCCACCATGGTTGCCCCGGCCTCGACCAGTCGCGCTACGGGCCAGGAGTGCTCCGTTGCAGGCCCGTGGGTGCGCTGCCAGTCCGGATTGCCGCCGCCGGTCACGTAACCGGCGACGTCGTACAGGTCCTTTGCGGCGAAGGTCAGGCCGCTGAGAGGTCCATCCGGTGTGCCTTCAACGAAAGCGTCGGTGTCGGTGCAGAAGGCGTTGAAAGGGTCGTCGAAGGGCAGCGGCATCGCGGGCTATTCGCCCAGATCGACGATGGCGATCACCGGGCCGCCGCCGGACGGGCCCTGGTGCATGGCATCGACCGAGACGAACACGGCCGGGTCGCCGATGGCCGTGGCGGCCACGCCGCCCACCGCCGCCTTGGAATGGCGGTGATGATGCACGTCGGAATCGTCCAGCATGATCTGGCGGCGGCCGCGCAGGCGCGCGCGGGGATCGGCTTCCGACTTCATAAAGCAGTTCACCACCTTGCCACCGAGATCGGACGCACGCGGGCGATCCGGCAGTTCCAGTCCGGCATCGCGGATGGCGTCATAGATACCGTCGATGTCGAGTGCGTCCTTCATGACTGAATGGCCGATCCGGTAGCGCCCGCCTGCGCCGGCCTTGTTGCCGAACAGCACGATCTGGGCCCGGTCGAGTTCCACGCCCGACGAGCAGGACGATACGGCGGAGTAGATATCCAGGTTCTTGCAGATTTCCTCGGCCTTCGGCATGGCGAACTCGCCCAGCGCAACGCCGATTCCCAGTGCCGTGGTTCCGTTGGACACACCCATGGAGTCGTGCACCTCGCATGCGACCGTCTGGCCGCGCGCATGGGCGTCCTGCACCGTCTCGACGGTCAGCAGGGGCGTCTTGGTCTGGACGTAGTGCACGTCCTTCGGGTCTTCGATGCCCGCGTCGGCCATGGCGGCCTTCACGGCCTCGGCGACCTTCTCGACCATGGCGGGGCGGCCGATGTCTTCCGGCAGCAGTTCCGCGCTCATGGCGGTGCCCATGACGATGCGGTCCTGGTCGGCGGGGCCGGTCTTGTCATTGCGGGCGAAGGCCACGGCATGGGGCGTGATCACGCCGTCGCAGCCGCCGGACCAGACCATGGGGATTTCCTTGATCTCGGCTTCGCTGCGCGAGCCGTGCTTCATGAGCGCGCCACGGAAGGCCTGGTCGGACAGGATACGGGTGAAGTCGTTCACGCCGCCATTGCCTTCGGTCTTGCCGATGACGGCGACGATCTGGTCGGCCGTGATCTCACCGGACTGAATCCACTCGTCCAGACCGGACGCGTCGGACACGCTCTTGATTTCGATTTTTCTGACTTCGATGGCCACAACATTCTCCATGTGGGCGCGGGGAGGGCACGCCGTTGGCAACAAAACTGTTCCGGTCGACTTAGCGTCCCGACCAGTGGACGTATCGGCGTTCGATCAGCAGGAACATCAGGTTGAACCCGTATCCCAGCGCGCCCGCAACAAAGATTGCAGCATACATGCGCGGCATCTCGAACAGCATCTGGTTGTCGAGGACATTGTGTCCCAGCCCGTCGACGGAGCCTATGAACATCTCGGCCACGATCACGATGACGAGCGCCAGTGAGACACCGTTGCGCAGACCGACGAAGGTCTGCGGCAGGGATTCGAACAGCATCACGTCGGTGAGCACGCGCAGCTTCGACGCCCCCATCACCTGCGCGGCCTGAGGTCGGGTCTTGCGTGCATTCATCACGCCATAGGCGACGTTGAATAGGATCACCAGCGACGCACCGAAGGTTGCGACCTGGATCTTGGTGGCGTCGCCCGGCCCGGAAATGGCAAGGAACAGCGGAAACACCGCGCTGGCCGGGGTCGAGCAGATCCGAAAGACGGTCGCGAGCAAGGAAATTCGCCGAAAATCGACGGGCGAGGTGATCGCCAATGTGACCATCTCCGTCGGCGCTGCGGTGTATCTCGGCCGGGAAGACCCCGACAGCCTTATCGAGCGTGCGGACACCGCACTCTATGCCGCGAAGAATGCCGGGCGAAACTGCGTTATGGCGGCGTCGGATCGTGGCGCCCTGCGGGTCGTCGGCGGCAACGACGCGGCATAGCTGTCGTGCGCGGCGCGCGCTGACTTGAACGAAAACGTCATGTAAAAGAATCCGGTCGGGTCACCGACGGGAGGGAAACGCGTGCGTCCGCCGGTCGTCGTCCGGGCGCGGCTTCAGCTTCGCCGCGTCCTGCGCAACGAGCATCTCTTGCTGGGAGTCATGGCGCTCGCGGTTGGCGCGGTGTCGGCCTATGGCGCCGTCGTATTCCGCATTGGCGTCGATGCCATGCAGGAGACGTTCTTCGGCTTCGCGCTGGACGAGGTGGTTCCCACCCGCGGCATGATCAACTGGTGGCACATCATGCTGGTGCCGACCGTTGGGGGGCTGGTGATCGGCCTTTTTCTTCGTATCTATCACGGCGGCGCGCGCGCGCACGCCATCGCTCACGTCATTGAGGCATCCGCGCTGCGTGGTGGCCGCATGTCCCTGAAGGACGGGCTGGTCTCGGCGGCTGTCCACGGGGCATCGCTCGGCGTCGGCGCTTCCACCGGCCGTGAAGGTCCGCTCGTGCACCTGGGTGCGACGCTCAGTTCCTGGATTTCGGGGCGGCTGCACCTCGACCGCTCCCAGACGCGTACGCTTCTGGGGTGCGGTGTTGCGGCGGCCATCGGCTCGCTGTTCAACGCGCCGGTCGCTGGTGCGGTGTTCGCCATCGAGCTGGTGGTCGGCAACCTGTCCCTGAAGGCCGGCGCGCCGATCTTCGTGGCAGCAGTCACGGGCACGGCGATCGGACGGTTCTATTTCGGCTCGGAGCCGTCCTTCACGGTGCCGGACCACGAGCTCATCTCGCTGTGGGAGTTTCCCGCCTTCCTGTTGCTGGGTGTGGTCTGCGCAGTCGTGGCCATCGCCTTCATGCGCGCGATCCTGGCCGTGGATGCGGCCATGGGCAAAACCCGGATTCCCGGCTGGCTGCAGCCCGCCCTGGGCGGAATATTGCTGGGATTGCTCGCGCTTGAGGTGCCGGAAGTGCTCGGCGTCGGATTCACGACGGCGGACGCCGCGCTGCATGGTGAGTTCGCGCTCGAATTTCTGCTGATCCTGATTGTCGCGAAGATCGCCGCCGTGGCGATCAGCATCGGCTTCGGGTTCGGCGGCGGCGTGTTTTCGCCCTCGCTGGTGCTGGGCGCGACGGTGGGGGGTGCGTTCGGCTTCATTGCGGGCGGATTGTTTCCGGACCTGTTCTCCGGCGTGCCCGCCTATGCGCTGATTGGCACGGGGGCGCTGGCCGGTGCCGTGATGGGGGCGCCGCTCTCGACCATTTTCATCATCTTCGAACTGACGGGATCGTCTGAACTGACCATCGCAGTGATGATTGCCTCGGCCTCGGCCTCGATGCTGACGCACCAGTTTTACGGCAAGTCGTTCTTCCACGCCCAGCTCAGGCGACGCGGCCTGAACGTATCGAGTGGGCACGACCAGGCTGTCCTGCAGGGTATGTCGGTGGCGCGGGTCATGCGCATGAACGTACCGTCGATGGTGGATAGCGAGCCGATTGCGGATCTGAGCGCGCGCCTGCGCGATACGCCCCATGGCGAGATCTATGTGGTGAACGAGGATGGTGCGCTGTGCGGGGTCGTCAACTATGCCGATCTCAGCGCCGCCATGATGGGCAGCGAAGAAGGCGAGCCTCCCGAGACGGTGGGACAGATAGCCCATGCGGCGGGTGACGTGCTCACCGTGGGCGACAGCCTGGAACAGGCGATGCGCCTGCTCGACGACACCGACCGCCAGAGCGTCGCTGTCGTCGCGAGCCGGGACAACATGCAGTTGCGCGGCACCGTCAATGCGCTCGATGTCACCCGCGCCCACAACGATGCGTTGCTCAGTGCGCGTGCGGAAGAACACGCCTGACCAGGCTCTCAGCCCACGACTCATCGCCCGGGTGCTGTATAATGGCGGCTTGTCATGAGTGATCCGTTCTACATCGAAGAACCTCAGGAAACCGGGGTTTCCGAGGCGCCGCCGGTTCCCTATCTGGCGCAGCTCAATACGCCCCAGCGCGAGGCGGTCGAGGCGCTGGACGGCCCGGTACTGGTGCTCGCCGGGGCAGGCACCGGAAAGACGCGCGTGCTGACCACCCGGCTGGCGCATCTGCTGCGCACGGGCCGGGCGCGTCCCTATCAGGTGCTGGCCGTCACCTTCACCAACAAGGCGGCGCGCGAGATGCGTGAGCGCGTCGCGGACCTCGTCGGCGGCCCGGCGGAAGCCATCTGGCTGGGCACCTTCCATGCGCTGGGTGCGCGCATCCTGCGCCGCCACGCCGAACTGGTCGGGCTGAAGGACAATTTCACCATCCTCGACGCGGACGATCAGGTGCGGCTGCTCAAGCAGTTGCTGGAAGCCGAGAACATCGACGACAAGCGCTGGCCGGCCCGGGTTCTCATGGGTGTGATCCAGCGCTGGAAGGATCGGGCGCTGACGCCGGAGAAGGTCTCGGCCGCCGATGCGGGCGACCTCGCAGGCGGGCGGCTGATCGACCTCTATGCCGAATACCAGACGCGCCTGCAGACCCTGAACGCCGCCGATTTCGGCGACCTGCTGCTGCACAACCTGACCATCTTCGCGCAGCACCCCGAGGTGCTGGCCGAATACCAGGACCGCTTTCAGTACATTCTGGTGGACGAGTACCAGGACACCAACGTTGCCCAGTATCTCTGGCTGCGCCTGCTGGCCCAGCAGCACCACAACATTGCCTGCGTCGGCGACGACGATCAGTCGATCTATGCGTGGCGCGGGGCCGAGGTCGGCAACATCCTGCGCTTCGAGGAGGATTTCCCCGGCGCGAAGATCGTTCGTCTGGAACAGAACTACCGCTCCACGGGGCCCATACTGGGCGCGGCCTCGGGCCTGATCTCGAAGAACGAGGGCCGGCTGGGCAAGACCCTGTGGACCGAGGCCGAAGGCGGTGAGCGGGTGGTCGTGCGCGGGGTCTGGGACGGTGAGGAGGAGGCGCGCGTCGTCTCCGACCGGATCGAGGACATCCAGCGCAAGGGCCATGACGGCAAGCCTGTCGCGCTGAACGATATCGCAATCCTGGTGCGTGCCGGGTTCCAGACGCGCGAGTTCGAGGAGCGCTTCCTGACGCTGGGCCTGCCCTATCGTGTGGTCGGCGGCCCGCGCTTCTACGAACGCATGGAGCTGCGTGACGCGCTGGCCTATCTGCGTGTGATCCAGCAGCCGGACGACGACCTGGCCTTCGAGCGGATCATCAACAAGCCCAAGCGCGGCATCGGCAACACCACGGTGCAGACGCTTTATGCTGCCGCACGCGCATCGGGGATCAGTCTCTACCGCGCCGCCTCGGAACTGGTGACGACGGACGAGTTCCGCCCCAACATCCGCAGTGCGTTGTCCGGCGTGGTGACGGATTTCGAGCGCTGGCGCGCGCTCAACGGGGACGGGCGGGACGGCCTGCCGCACACGGAACTGGCCGAGATGGTGCTGGACGAGAGCGGCTATACCGAGATGCTGCTCAACGATAAATCGCCCGAAGCGCCGGGGCGGCTGGAGAACCTGAAGGAACTCATCGTCGCGATGGAGGAATTCGACAACCTGTCGGGCTTCCTGGAGCACGTCTCGCTGGTGATGGAGAACACAGAGGCCGCGGGCAGCGATCTCGTCAGTATCATGACATTGCATTCGGCGAAGGGGCTGGAGTTCGACACGGTCTTCCTGCCGGGCTGGGAGGAGGGGCTGTTCCCCCACCAGCGCAACATGGACGAGAACGGGCTGGCGGGCCTCGAGGAAGAACGCCGGCTCGCCTATGTGGGCCTGACCCGCGCCAAGCGCGAGGCGACCGTGCTGTTCGCCGCCAACCGCCGGGTACACGGCCAGTGGCAGTCGGCCATCCCGTCACGTTTCATCGACGAATTGCCGCCCGAGCATGTCGAGGTGGAAAGCGATCAGGGTCTCTATTCCGGCGGCGACCGGTTCGGCGCGGGCCAGTCCCTGGGTTTTGGCGGCGGAAGCTATGGCGGCGGCGGGTATGGCGGATCACGCTTCGGACGTGAGCGGCTCCGCGGGCCCGAACGCGATGCGGAAGCGACGCTGATCCATGCCAAGCCGCAGGGCTTCGGTATCGGCGAGCGGGTGTTCCACCAGAAGTTCGGCTACGGGCACATCATCGCCATTGACGACAACAAGCTCGCGATTTCCTTCGACAAGGCCGGTGACAAGAAGGTGCTCGACAGCTTTGTGGTACCTGCGGATTCGGTGTGAACGCCGTGTCGTCCGGATCTGTCTGGAAAATCGAACTCTCCGTCCCGACGGTGCATGACGGTGCCTTCGCGGATGCCGTGGAACCCTTCGCCGGGGCACTCAGCCTGTTCCCCGTCGAGGGAACCGGTGAATCTCGCATCACGGCCTATGGCGCCGATGAGCCGGACGAGGCGCGGCTGAAGGCGGCGCTTGAGACGGCTGCGTCAGAACTCGGCGTATCCGTGCCGCCGCTCCATGTGGTCTGGCTGCCCGACATCGACTGGGTGGCGGAGAACCAGGCACGGTTCACGCCGGTGCGTGCCGGCCGGTTCCATGTCCATGATTCCTATCACCTCGATCCGCCGCCCGCCGGTACGATCCCGATCATGGTCGATGCCGCGACAGCCTTCGGGACAGGGCATCACGGCACCACCCATGGCTGCCTTGAAGCGTTCGACGTGCTGCTGACGGCGGGCGCGGTACGCGCGCCGATCCTCGACCTGGGCTGCGGCACCGGCATACTCGGCATCGCGGCGGCGAAATCCGCACGTCTGCCGGTGATCGCGTCTGACATCGACCCCGTCGCGGTCCGGATGGCGCAGGAGAACATCCGTGTGAACGGAGTCGCGCGTTACATGCGCGCCATGCACAGCCGCGGGCTGGAAGCGGTGGAGGTCCGTCGGCACGGCCCCTTCGGGCTGGTTTTCGCCAATATCCTGTCCCGGCCTTTGCAGAGACTAGCGCCCGCGATTGCCGCCGCGCGTGCACCGGGCGCGCCGGTGATCCTGTCCGGGCTTTTGCACCACCAGGAACCGGCGGTGCTGTCGGCCTACCGGTCGCAGGGCCTCACCCTGCGCATGCGCCTGCGCCGCGACGAGTGGTCCACGCTGGTGGTGAGCTAGGGGATTCACGTCCGTGTTGCGGGCCCCATTGTAAAGCGGGACCGCCTGACTGACGTCTTTCAACGTTGTCATGCCCGCACCTGTTGCGGGCATTCACGTCTTTCGGCCCCATGTAGATCCGAACATGACATACCGACGTGGATGGCCGGAACAAGTCCGGCCATGACGATGTACGCGGTTGCGGGTTTTCCTCAGGCGGCCTGCGCCGCGCCCGCGCGGCGGTCCTCACGGATCATGTCCGCGGCCTTTTCCGCGATCATGATGACCGGCGAGTTGGTGTTGCCGCTGGTGATCGTCGGCATCACCGAGGCATCGACCACGCGCAGGCCTGAAATCCCGTGGACCCGCAGCCGGTCATCGACCACCGCCATGTCGTCGTTGCCCATCTTTGCGGTGCCGACCGGGTGGAAAATGGTGGTCGCGATGTCGCCCGCCGCGCGCGCGAGTTCCTCGTCACTGGCGATCTGCGGGCCCGGCTTGAACTCCTCGGGCGCGTATTTCGCCATGGCGGGCTGGGCCACGATGCGCCGGGTCAGGCGGATCGCCTCCGCCGCCACGAGACGGTCAGCGGGGGCGGAAAGATAGTTCGGCCGGATCGATGGTTTGTCGCCCGGCTTTCCGCTCTTGATGTGGATACTGCCCCGGCTTTCCGGTCTCAGGTTGCAGATGCTGGCCGTGAAGGCTGGGAAGGGGTGCAGCGGCTCGCCGAACTTCTCCAGCGTCAGCGGCTGCACGTGATACTGCAGGTTCGGGAATTCCAGGGACGGGTCCGATTTGACGAACGCGCCGAGCTGGGACGGCGCCATCGACATGGGGCCGGAGCGCTTGAGCAGGTATTCCAGCGCGATCCCGGCCTTGCCCGTTAGGCTGTTGGCGCGCTCGTTCAGGGTCGAGACGCCCGTCACCTTGAAGGCGCAACGCACCTGCAGATGGTCCTGCAGGTTCTCGCCCACGCCAGGCAGGGCGTGGACCACCTCGATCCCGTGCTGGCGCAGCAGATCCGGCTGGCCGATGCCCGACAGTTCCATGATCTGCGGGCTGCCGACGGAGCCCGCCGACAGGACCAGTTCGCCGTCGATGGACACGCGCGCCGGTTTGCCCTTGCGCCGGAAGGTCAGCCCCGTCACCCGCTTGCCGTCGAACTCGATCCGGTCGGCTTCGGCATGGGTCACGATGGTCAGGTTCTGGCGCATGCGTGCGGGCTTCAGGAACGCCTTGGCCGTGTTCCAGCGCAGGCCGCCACGCTGGTTCACGTGGAAATAGCCGCAGCCGTGGTTGTCGCCGCGGTTGAAGTCATTGGTCTTGGGAATGCCTTCCTGGGCGGCGGCCTCCTGGAAGGCGTCCAGCAGTTCCCAGGACAGGCGCTGGTTCTCGACGCGCCATTCGCCGCCCTCGGCGTGCATGTCGTCGGCGGGGACGGCGGCCTGGTCCTCGGACTTCAGGAAATACGGCAGGACGTCGTCCCAGCCCCAGCCGGTGTTGCCGAGCTGGCGCCACTGGTCGTAGTCGCGGCTCTGGCCGCGCATGTAGATCATGCCGTTGATGGACGAGCAGCCGCCCAGTACCTTGCCGCGCGGGTAGTCGAGCGCGCGCCCGTTCAGCCCGTCCTCGGCCTCGGTCTTGAACAGCCAGTCCGTGCGCGGATTGTTCATGCAATAGAGGTAACCGACAGGGATGTGGATCCAGAAATAGGTGTCCCGGCCGCCGGCCTCCAGCAGCAGGACATTCACATCGGGGTCCGCCGAAAGCCGGTTGGCGAGCACGCAGCCCGCCGATCCGGCACCGACGATTACGTAGTCGTAGCGGCCGTAATCCTGCATGGGGATCCCTCGCGCGCGCCTATTCGGCCGCGTCCACCTCGATCAGCAATCCGTTGTCATCGACGGCAAGGCCGGTGGCCCGCGCGGCGTCGATCACTGACGGGTGCCAGTGCACCTTGCCCGTGTCCGGACCGCCCACGATGAAATGCAGGGTCGCGGGTGTGTCGCCGACGTTCTTGAAGCCCCGGTAGATGCCCACCGGCACGGAGACCGTGTCACCGGCCTCGAGGATCACTTCGTGCTGCACCTCGCCGTCCATCCAGTAGATCGACCACTGGCCGTCCAGCGGCATGAAGACCTCTTCCGTCTCGTGCCAGTGCAGCGCGGCGCCGCAGCCCGGCTCGCACTTGGCGAAACCGTGAGCAAAGCCATGAGCATTGCCCAGCTTCGGCGCGAGGTCGGGATCGCTCTCGTTCTCGGAAACACCGAGGCCGTGCAGGTTGATCATTTCGCGCTCATGGCCGGGAATGCGCTGGTCCATGAAGCACAGATCGCTGCCCTTCAACTGCTTGAAACGCGCGACCTTGGTTTCCATCTCGGCAACGCTGACGCGCGGGCCGGGCGGGGGATCGATGCGGGTCATACTGTGTCCTCCTCGATACGTTCGTTGGCCCGGAGTTTAGCGGGACATCGCGCGATTGTCTCGCCACCGGCCCTCGCGTAGCTTCGCTGGACCATGAGCAAGAACATCCATGCCGAACGCCTCGCCGCCCTGCGTGCGGAACTGGCCCGACAGGGGCTGGACGGCTTTGTCGTTCCCCATTCCGACGCCCACCAGAACGAGTTCCTGCCGCCGGATGCCGAGCGTCTGGCCTGGCTGACCGGTTTTACAGGCTCGGCGGGGACCGCCGTCGTGTTGGCGGACCGGGCCGCGATATTTGTCGATGGACGCTACACGTTGCAGGTGCGCGACCAGGTTGATGGTGACGCATATGAATTCCTGCACCTGATCGAGACACCGGTCGATCGCTGGCTGGGCGACGTGCTGGAATCCGGTGCGCGGCTGGGCTTCGATCCGTGGCTGCACACACAAGCCCAGAAGGAACGCCTCGCGCGCGCCGTGACGGGCGCGAAGGCGAACCTCGTGCCGGTGCCGGACAACCCGCTGGATGCGGTCTGGACGAACCGCCCGCCGCCGCCCGCCGCCCCGGTCGTGCCGCACGATCTGACCTATGCGGGGCGCGACAGCGCGGCCAAACGGGCCGAGATCGCCGGGGTGCTGACGAAAGCGGGCGCGGATGCGGCGGTACTGACCCAGCCCGATTCCATCGCATGGCTCCTGAACGTCCGCGGCGGCGACGTGGACCACACGCCGCTGCCCCTCAGCTTCGCGGTCCTGAAGGCCGATGCATCCGTGGACTGGTATGTCGCCGCGCAGAAGCTGACGGACGGATTGGCGGCGCATCTGGGCAACGGGGTGTCGGTTCAGCCGCCCGAGGCCTTCGCGGATGGGCTGACGGCGCTGTCGGGGAAACGGGTGCGTGTGGCGCCGGACAGCGCCGCCGCCTGGGTATTTGAGCGCCTGTCCGGGGCTGAAATCCTGCGCGGCGAAGATCCGGTGACCCTGCCCAAGGCCATCAAGAACGAAGCCGAACTGGATGGCGCCCGTGCGGCCCATGCCCGTGATGGCGTGGCCATGGCGCGCTTCCTCCACTGGCTGGACGAGAATGCACAGGATGGGAAGCTTGACGAGATCGCGGCGGCGGACCGGCTTGCCGCCTTCCGTGCGCCGGGTGCGCATTTCCGTGACCTGAGTTTCGACACGATCTCCGGCGCGGGGCCGAACGGCGCCATCGTGCATTACCGGGTGACGCCGGAGACCAACCGCGCGTTGGAGCCCGGCTCGCTCTATCTGGTCGATTCCGGCGCGCAGTATCTCGACGGCACCACGGACATCACCCGGACGGTGGCTATCGGTACACCCACGGAGGAGATGCGCGACCGGTTCACCCGTGTCCTCAAGGGGCATATCGGGATCGCCACCATGCGCTTTCCCGACGGCACCACCGGCGGGCAGATCGACGCCTTCGCACGCCATGCCCTGTGGCAGGCAGGCCTCGACTACGACCACGGCACCGGCCACGGCGTCGGCAGCTATCTGGGGGTGCATGAAGGGCCCCAGCGCATCTCCAAGGCCGGGTCCGGCACTGCGCTGAAGCCGGGGATGATCGTTTCCAACGAGCCCGGCTACTACAAGACCGGCGAATACGGTATCCGTATTGAGAACCTTGTCGCCGTCACGCCGGCAGAGGAGATCGCGGGCGGCGAGCGCGCGATGCTTGGCTTCGAGACGCTGACGCTGGCACCCATCGACAGCCGCCTTATCGTTTCGGATTTGCTCACGGATGCCGAACGCGACTGGATCGACGACTACCACGCCCGCGTGCGCGAGGTGATCGGAGCGGACTTAGACGGCCCGGACGATGCCCCGGTGCGCGACTGGCTGGAGGCTGCGACCGCGCCGCTGTCCTAGCGGCGCGGCTTGCCCCAACTATTCGGCGGCCTGGGCCGTCGGGGTCGAAACCTCGAACTCCGGGAAATCCGGAATGTTCAGGTTCGGCAGCACCTTGGTCATGAACTGCTCGATCTCGTCGATCACCGACTGCTTCGGCGCCTGTGCGTAGTGCCAGATCAGGCAGAGGTATTCGCACGGCACCTTGTCGAGTGTGTCCTGCCAGTATGCGATCTGTTCATCGACGGTTCCGCACGGGAACAGGCCGGTCTGCTGGATACGCTCGACCATGTCGGTCGCGCCGTCCACCAGGAACGGGAAGAACGAGCCGTAGATGTTCTTGTAGAACTCCTCGTCCTGCTCGGCGAGGATCCGGCGCTCGTCCTCGGGGCCGTTGGTGAAGTGCGGCCAGCGGACGATGCACTGGCGTTCACCGTGCTGCCAGGCGCGGCCGTGTTTGTTGCCGTGCTCGACATAGTGCTTCGACATCGCGACGACGCCGTCCATGTTCGAGAAATAGACGGGCACGATGCCGCGTTCCGAACAGAACTCGATGGATTCCATGCTCGCGCTGACAGCGGTGAAGGTCGGCGGATGCGGCTGCTGGTAGGGCGACGGTACGATGGAAACACGGCGTACGGCGCCGGTCTCGTCGATCTCGCCTTCTGCGCCCATCTTTTCGGCCACCGCGCGCGCCGGGAAGTCCTCGACGCCGGTGTCATAGGGGTAGGGGGCCTTGTAGTACTTGCCGTCAAACTCCACCGTCTCCTGCGTCCAGCAGGCAAGGATCTGATCGACGCGTTCCTCGAAGATTTCCCGGTTCATCTTGTCGGCGTCGCTGCCGTCGGACATCGTCGCCTGAACATCGTCATGCTGGCCCAGGATGCTGGTCCAGCGCTTCTGGTAACCGCGTGCGAAGCCGGCGAAAAACTTGCCCTTCGACACATGGTCGATGACCGCCATTTCCTCGGCCACGCGGATCGGGTCGCGTGTGCCCACGACATAACCGATTGTGCCCACGCGCGCGTTCTTCACCTGGTTGGCCCAGTGCGCGTTGATGATGCCGGGGCAGGGGGCGAGCTCGTAGCCTTCCGAGTGCATATGATGCTCGATGGTGCTGACGCCCCATGCTCCGAGTTCGTCCGCGGCCTTGACCACGTCTGTCATCTCGTGGAGCACGGAATGATAGAGTGCCGCGTCGCGCCCGAGGGGCCGACGTGCGGCACGATCCTCCTCGCCGTTCGCCGGCAGGACGGGGTACAGATTCACGATGACTTTTGGTTGCGCCATGCTTGCCTCCCTGTCACGGGCCCGCTTGCGTGCGAGCCGCTGATTGGTCGGCAAATGCTACTGCTCCGGATTGTTATCCAGAATATCAATTCGACTATAGGTGTTAGTCATATCTGACTAATGGTGTGCGCCGCTCAGGCTAGCGTCCCGGTGAAAGACCGGAGACGTTCGCTGACGGTCCTCACGGCCACCGAATGGCTGCGTGAGCGGTTGGTGCAGAGCAACCACGTCAATTCCAGTCCCTCGATCGGCGCGGCAGACAGGTTGTCGTCGCTTGCCACTTGTGGCCCGAGCGCAGACGCAGGCATGACCGTGTAGCCGAGATTCCGGCGGGTCAGTTCCAGGCACAGCGCGATGGAATCGGTGTCGAACCGGCTTCTGTAGGTGCCGCCTGCCTGGGCGATGGCGGCTTCCACCTGCGCACGGATGACATTCGGGCGCCCGGGCAGGATCAGGGCGACGTCCGCGAGGCGCGCGCCGGTCACGGGCTCGGCAGGGTCGAGCTGCGCCGATTTGGGACCCACGAGATACAGACGTTCCGTCAGCAGCGGCGTTGAATCGTAGCTTTCGGGCGGATGTTCCGTGGCAGCCATGACGGCCACATCCACCAGTCCGTCCTCGATCAGCGCGCGGATTGAGTGGCTCATACCTTCGTGGAGCCGCAGCATGATGTTCGGGGCTTCGCCCGCCAGTGTCTCGATGAACGGTGCTGTCACCAGATGGCGAAGCGAGTAGGGCATCGCCAGCGCCACCTGCGAAACGGCGGATCGCCCGATCTCATCACGCAGCAGATTGAGCTGACGCAGTATGGGCTGCGCACGCTCGATCAGCTGCTGACCCGCATCCGTGGGCTGCACGCCCTTGCGCGTACGGATGAGCAGGGTGGAGCCGATATCGTGTTCCAGCAGCGCCAGCCAGCGCGACAGCGACGGCTGGGACAGGCCCAGCTCATTGGCGGCCCGGTTGATGCTGCCAAGCTCGACCACACGCAGGAAATATTCGAGGACTCGGGCGTCCATGCTGTCCCTGGAAGACTTATTCAAATACGATGAACGATTATAGCTAAATACGTTTCCTGACTAACAGGAAACTGCGCTAGAAAACCCGGACAATCATATGTGAGGGAGGAGACACCATGGCCGAGCGCAAGGTGATCGTGACCATCGCGCCGACGGGCGGGATGGCGAGCAAGAAGCAGAACCCGAATATCCCGACCCAGCCGCAGGAAATCGCCGACGACGTCTATCGCTGCTACGAGGCGGGCGCGTCGGTGGTGGCGGTGCATGCGCGCCGTCCGGACGATGAGGCGACCTGCAACCCGGAGATCTATCGCGACATCAACGAGCGCATCCGGGCGAAGTGCGACATCATCATCAACAACTCCACCGGTGGCGGCATCAACGGCGACATGCTGAAGGAAGGCTCCGACGGGTTCCTCGAAATCTCCTATGAAGAGCGTCTGAAGGGCATGGAAGCGGGCGCGGAGATGTGCACACTGGATCCGACGACCATCGTGGCCAATTTCGAGGGCCGCGAGATCTTCATGAACACCTCGCCGGAGCGCTGCCGCGACCTGGCGACCAAGATGAAGGCCAAGGGCATCAAGCCCGAATGGGAGGTGTTCAGCCCGACCCACCTGCTGCAGGACGTCAACCGCCTGTTGGCCGAAGGGCTGGACGAGCCGCCGTACTTTATCAACTTCGTGCTGGGCGCCGACCGTGGCTTCCAGGGCGCGATGCCGTATTCGCCGAAGATCCTGCAGGACATGGTGGACCTGATGCCCGAGGGCGCGAACTTCAATGTCAGCGCGATCGGCCCGGCCCAGCTCAATGCCGCGCTGCAGTCGCTGCTGCTCGGCGGCCATGTGCGCGTGGGGCTGGAGGACAACCTCTATTACGAGCGCGGCGTGCTGGCCAACAACGTGCAGCTTGTCGAACGCATCGTGCGTATCATCCGTGAACTGGGCATGGAGCCGGCCACGCCGGAAGAGGCCCGGGAGATCATGGGGCTCAAGCCGCTCGCGGCCTGAGCGTTCGCCCGAGTGCTCGAAAGGACAGTTTCATGAAGGTTGCGGTTGTCGGAGGCGGTCCTGCCGGCCTCTACTTCGCCACGCTCTGGAGGAAGCGCCACCCGGATGCCCAGGTGCGCGTCTATGAACAGAACCCGTCCGATGCGACATGGGGCTTCGGGGTGGTGTTCTCCGACCGCGCGCTGGAGTTCCTGCGCGCGGACGACCCGGAGACGCACGACCTCATCACGCCGGAGATGGAAACCTGGCAGGACATGACCCTCGTCCACCGGGGCGAGACGGTCACCATCGACGGCGTGGGCTTCTCTTCCATCGGACGGTTGAAGCTGCTCCAGCTCCTGCAGGAGCGCGCCCGCGATGTGGGGGCGGAACTGATCTTCGACACAGTGGTCCCGTCCGTGGCGGAACTGGGCGACGCCGACCTGATCCTGGCGGCGGACGGCGTGAACTCGGTCGTCCGGCGCGGCTACGAGGGCGACTTCGGCATGTCGCTGTCCTACCTGCCCAACAAGTTTGCCTGGTACGGCGTCGAGAAGCCCTTCGACACGCTGACCCAGACTTTCATCGAGACCGAGTACGGGCCGTTCAACGCGCATCATTATCGTTATGCGCCGAACATGAGCACATTCCTTGTGGAATGCGGGCGCGAGACCTGGCTGCGGGCCGGGTTCGCCACCATGAGCGAGGAAGATTCCGCCGTGAAGTGCGCGGCGCTCTTCGCCGAGACACTCGACGGAAAGCCGCTGATCAACAACAAGTCGGCCTGGCGTAACTTCCCGGTGCTGTGGAACGACCGCTGGTCGCACCTGAACATGGTGCTGGTCGGCGACGCGCTGCACACCGCGCATTTCTCTATCGGGTCGGGCACGCGTCTGGCCATGGAAGACGTGATCGCGTTGGTCGAGGCGCTGGATGCGGAGCCCAATGACCTGCGCGCCGGGCTCGAACGCTATGAGGCGGAGCGCCGTCCCATCGTGGAGAAGCTGGTGACGGCGGCGACGACCAGCGCGCGCTGGTATCTCGATTTCGAGGACCACATGAAGCTGGCGCCCCTCGACTTCGCCTATGCCTACATCACCCGTTCGGGCCGTATTGACGACGAGCGCCTGCGCAAGCTCGCACCGAAGTTTATGGAACGGTATGACGCGGGGGGTGCGGCATGAGCACTGTGTCCACCATTATCCGGCGCGTCCAGTTCGGTGACTGCGATCCCGCGCAGATCGTCTATTACCCGAACTATTTCAAATGGTGCGACGAAGGGACCCACGACCTGTTCGAGACGGCGGGCCTTGCCTCACAGGAGTTGGCCGACCGGCTGGGCGTTCATACGCCCATCGTGGATGCGCATCTGGAGTTCCGCACCCCGGCCAAATGGGGCGACGACATCGAGATCCGCACCGAAATCACGCGCTGGGGTTCACGATCCTTTACGGTCAGTCACCGGATTTCCCATGCGGGCTCGGGCGATGTGATTGCGGAAGGTACAAAGGCGCATGTGTGCGTCCGGCCCGATCCCGAAACGGGGAAAATCGCCGCGTGCGAGGTGCCGGGTGAGTTGTTGGCAGCGTTCGGAGAGACGGGGAGCTAACCGCTGATCAGTTCGAGCCAGGCGTCCTCGTCGATGGTCTCGACACCCAGTTCCGCGGCCTTCTTGGCTTTGGAGCCAGCACCGGGCCCTGCGACCACAAGGTCGGTCTTCGCTGACACCGATCCCGACACCTTCGCGCCCAGCGCCTCCGCGCGGGCCTTTGCTTCCGAGCGGGTCATCTTCTCCAGCGTGCCGGTGAACACCACCGTCTTGCCCGCCACGGGGGAATCGTTGGCCACGGCCGCGAGCGGCTCGATCTCCAGCAGGGAGTCGAGGTTGTCCAGAACAGTCCTGTTATGGTCTTCGTGCAGGAAAGCGAGGATGTCGTTGGCGACGGATTCGCCGATGCCGTCTATGTCCAGCAGGTCCTGATAGGCCTGACTTTCGCGGTCCTGCGCCTCGGACATGGCGTTGCGCCAGGCGTCCAGCGTGCCGTAATTACGTGCCAGCAGCCGCGCCGTAGCCTGGCCGACCTGCCGGATGCCCAGCGCATAGATGAAACGGTCGAAGCCGATGGTGCGCCGTTCGCGGATCGCCGCCAGCAGGTTCTCGACGGACTGCGCGCCCCAGCCCTCACGTTCCAGCAGTTCGTCCTTGCGGTCTTCCAGCCGGAAGATGTCCGCCGGGCCGTCGATCAGCCCGTCCGCGTGGAAGGCCACGATGTGCTTGGCGCCCAGCCCCTCGATGTCGAAGGCGTTGCGCGAGACGAAATGCTTCAGGCGCTCGACCACCTGGGCGGAGCAGATCAGGCCGCCGGTGCAGCGCCGCACCGCCTCGTCCTCGTCGCGCACGGCCTCCGACCCGCAGACGGGGCAGGTGACCGGAAACTCGTACGGCTTCGAGCCCGCGGGACGCTTGTCCTCAACCACGCGCACGACCTGCGGGATCACGTCGCCCGCGCGCTGGACCACCACCGTATCGCCGACGCGCACGTCCTTGCGGCGGATTTCGTCCTCGTTGTGGAGCGTCGCGTTGGAGACAACCACACCACCCACGGTGACGGGCTCCAGCCGCGCGACCGGGGTGAGGGAGCCCGTGCGCCCCACCTGGATGTCGATGCCCTTGAGGATCGTGGTGGCCTGCTCGGCCGGGAACTTGTGCGCGATGGCCCAGCGCGGCGCGCGGCTGACGAAACCCAGGCGGTTCTGCAAATCGAGGCGGTTCACCTTATAGACGACGCCATCGATGTCGTAGTCGAGCGCCGCGCGCTGTTCGCCGATGTCGCGGTAAAGCGTCAGAATATCGTCAAGGCTCGCGCACAGGCGCGAGATCGGATTGGTCTGGAACCCCCAGGTGGCGATGGTTTCCAGGAAGCCCCACTGGGTCTCGGCGATGTCTGCGCTCAACTCACCCCAGGAATAGGCGAACATGCGCAGCGGGCGGCTGGCGGTGACGGTGGAATCAAGCTGGCGCAGGCTGCCGGCGGCGGCGTTGCGTGGATTGGCGAAGACCTTGGCGCCCGCGGCCTCCTGCGCCGCGTTGAGAGCGCGGAAGGCCGATTTCGGCAGATAGACCTCGCCACGCACCTCCAGCACGTCGGGTACGTTACCGGAGATCTCGTTGGGGATGTCATCGATGGTGCGCAGGTTAGCGGTGATGTCCTCGCCCTCCGATCCGTCGCCGCGGGTCGCGCCGCGTACGAACACGCCGCGCTCGTAGCGCAGCGAGACCGACAGCCCGTCGATCTTGGGCTCTCCCACGATCTCCAGCGGTTCGTCCTCGCCCATATTCAGGAAACGGCGGATGCGGGCCAGGAATTCACCCACATCCTCGTCATCGAAGGCATTCCCAAGCGACAGCATGGGTACGGTATGGCGCACCTTGGCGAAGCCCTGTGCGGGGGCTGCCCCGACGGTGCGGGTGGGGCTGTCTTCGGTACGCAGATCGGGAAACGCGTCTTCCAGCGCCACAAGTTGTGCGAACAGCGCATCGTATTCCGCGTCCGAGACGGTCGGCGCGTCCTCCTGATAGTAGGCAGCGTTGTGCGCGCGGATTTCCCCGGCGAGCTGCGCGTGCAGCGCGCTGGCCTCGTCCGGCGTCAGGTTCGCGGTTTCGATTGTTGCGCTCATTCTGTCGTCGCGTTCGTACCGGCCGGCGATTGGATCACGGGCGCGGCGGCCTTGTCACGCCGCCGGAAGATGCCGACCAATGTGCCGACAATCACCAGGGCGACTCCGCCCATGGCGATCGCGGACAGGGCCTCACCCAGCCATATCCACGCAAGGATTGATGACGCGACCGGAACAAGCGCGACGGCGGTGGCCGTCGGTGTTGCGCCCAGTGCGGCGACGGCGCGCGGATACCCGAAGGTCGACCCAACGAACATGATCACGCCCTGGAAAACCCATTGTCCGGCGATCTCCTGCCAGGGCGCCTGCAGGATGGCGGTAGGCAGGAACAGCAGGTGGAACGGCGTGAACGTCGCGGCGGTGAACGTCGCCACGATGGCCGCGCTTCGCACAGGTGCGACGTTCCACTTTCGGGCCAGGACCCCGAACAAGGACCATGATGCGGCACCGACGGCGAAGAGGATATCGCCGATCCACTGGCTTTCGCCGCTGTCCGGACCGGCCGCATCGATGACCAGGAACAGGATACCGGCCGTGATCAGGCTGACCGAGAATGCCCGTATCGGTCCCAGACGCTCGCCCGCCAGCCACCAGGCGAACGGCGCGGTAAAGAGCGGCAGCGCCCCGGCGAGGATCGTCGAGCCATGGGCTGTCGGGGCGAAGTGGTAGCCGCCGAACGCGAAGACCGAGAAACCGGGGCCCGCGGCCATCGCCAGCAGGAAAGCCTGCCAGAAGGAAAGCCCGGCCAGTCCATGGCGCAGCAGCCATGGCAGGAAGATCACACCGGCCACGAAGAAGCGCAGGGATGTCAGGTCGTAGGGCGTGAGCGTGAGCTGCGCGCCCAGGCGGCCGGACAGGTGGAAACCCGTCCAGATGATCACGAGGGCCACCACCCAGGCCCAGCCAATGGCGCGTTCGCGCGATTCCGGGGTCACGCGTCTGTCCGGGCCGGGGCGTCGTGTTCACCGCGCATCAATCGGTCCGCGGCGGCGCGGGCTTCGTCGGTGACTTCGGCGCCGGCAAGCATCCGGGCGATTTCCTCCCGCCGTTCATCCGTGTCGAGCCGTACGACCTCGGTGCGGCTGGTCTTGTCCGTGCCGGACTGTTTGGCCACGCGCAACTGTGCGCCCGCGGAAGCGGCCACCTGGGGGCTGTGGGTGACAACAAGAATTTGCTGATCCTCCCGGGCGTTGGCGAGTTCCGACAACCGGGCGCCTACGGCAGCAGCGGTGGCCCCGCCGATGCCGGTATCGACCTCGTCGAAGACGATGGTGCGTGTGCCCGATGTGCCCGCCAGCACGACCTTAAGCGCGAGCATGAAGCGGCTGAGTTCGCCGCCCGACGCGATCTTGCCCAGCGGGCCCGGCTCGGCCCCCGGATTGGTGGCGACGTCGAAGGACACACGATCGAGCCCGGAGGGAGACCAGTCGTCCTCGTCCAGCCGTTCGATCCGTGTGGTCAGAGCGGCGTTTTCCAGCTTCAGCGGCGGCAATTCCTTTGCAATTCGCACATCGAGGTCTTTCGCCGCCCTCTTGCGGGCGCGCGAAAGCTTCTCACCGGCCTCGCTGTAGGCGCGCCGCGCCGTCTCCACGGCCTGCGAGAGCGCCTCGAGGTGGTTGTCCCGGTCGTCGATGGCCATCAGCTTGGCGGCGACCTCCTGGCGGATGCGGGGCAGCTCATCGCAGGACACACCGTGCCGCCGTGCTGCCGCGAAAAGGGCGAACAGCCGTTCCTCGACCGCCTCCAGTTCTCCGGGGTCGGCATCCAGTGCGTGCGCGACGGAATTCAGCTCCTGGATAGCTTCAGCGAGTTCGGCGGCAGATTTGTCGAGTGCGTCAATGACCCGGGCGAGCCGTCCGCCCGAGATGGCGTCATCGCGCCCCAGCAGGCGTGCGGCGCGCTGCATCAGGCTGTCCGCGCCCGGCTCGCCAGTCAGTGCGTCCGAGGCCTCGTTGAGCGTCTCCACGAGCCGTGTGGCGTTCTGCAGAAGCTGGCGGCGCGAGGACAACTCCGCTTCCTCGCCCTCGACCGGATCCAGCCCGTCCAGTTCCTCCAGCGCCCCGCGCAATTCGTCGGCTTCCGTCTGGGAGGCGCTGAGTGAGCGAATCGCGGCATCCCGTGCGGTCTCGGCCTCGCGCCACGCGGCGTAGAGCTTGCCGACCTGATCGCGTTGTTGGGCGACACCGGCGAAGGCATCCAACGCATCGCGCTGCTGGCTGGTATCGGCGAGCGCGAAGCGTTCGAACTGGCCGTGGATCTCGACCAGTGCATCGCCAAGCTGGCGTAGCAGGCCGATGCTGACCGGCTGGTCGTTGACGAAGGCGCGGCTGCGCCCGTCGCTGTTGACCACGCGGCGAAGAATCAGGTCCTCGCCCGGCTCAACGGAGATCTCATGCTCCGACAGCAGGCTACCCAGATCTTCCAGCACGCTGGTATCGAAGGTGGCGCTGACGGAGGCCCGTTCGGCGCCGCGCCGCACGAGGCCTGAATCCGATCGTGCGCCCAGCGTCAGGCCGAAGGCGTCGAGAAGGATGGATTTGCCGGCACCGGTTTCGCCGGTCAGCGCGCTGAGCCCCGCCCCGAGTGCGAGATCGGCGCGATCGATCAGGACGACGTCCCGGATCGAAAGCTCAAGCAGCATGGCGCCTCAGAACGGCCAGAGGCTGCTGAAGAACCCGCCGGTGTCGGGGCGAAGGTCGGGTTTGCCGTCACCGTCGAGATCGAGCGCCTCGTCGCCTTCCACGAGTTCATAGCTGTCGAGGTACCAGTCACTGCCCGGGAAGTTGTAGCCGAGCACCGCCGCGTTCGCCTGCGCTTCGGGCTCGATTCCCAGCGCGGTGTAGGCTTCCGACAGCCGGTGCAGTGCCTCGGGAACATGGGTGGTCGTCTGGAAATCCTCGATCACCGTCTTGAACCGGTTGATCGCTGCCAGGTAGTTCTCGCGGGTCAGGTAGTAGCGCCCGACCTCCATTTCCTTGCCGGCGAGATGGTCGCGTGTCAGGTCGATCTTCAGGCGTGCGTCGCGCGAATATCGTGAGTCCGGGAATCGCCGCACGACCTCTTCGAGGCTCTGGAGGGCCAGTTCGGTGTTGCGCTGGTCACGGCCCACATCGGTGATCTGCTCGTAGTAGCTCAGGCCCTTGAGATAGTAAGCGTAGGCGATGTCGGCATTACCGGGGTGCAGTTGAATGAAGCGATCGACGGCGAGGATCGCGTCGTCGTACTTGCCGTCTTCGTAGTAGCTGTACGCCGACATGAGCTGGGCCTTGGTAGCCCAGATGGAGTAGGGGTGCTGACGCTCGACCTCGAGGAACAGGTCGGCCGCCTGGCCGTACTCCTCGACTTCCACGGCATCGACAGCCTCGTTGTAGAGCTCCTCGACGGGGCGCTCCACATACTCCGGTTCATCGGTTGAGCACGCCGCAAGCATGACCGCGCCGGTCAGAGCGAGCGCGAGGGTTCCTGTTCGAAAAGGGGAAGCACGTCTAGTCATCGGTCCGGCCGAAAGTTCGTCGCGTCCAGTCGTTTCTCGGGACCGCGCCGGCCACTTCGGTCCCGGCGCGAAATTCGGGCCATTTATATCACGGCGCGGAAGATTCATACAAAAACGGGCCGACAAAAGCGGCCCGTTTCACGAGTGCACTGGGTCGTGGCTGTCAGCCGTTCGCGACCAGCAGTTCCGGGCTGTCGTCCTCGACGGCCTCGATATAGCGCCATGCGGTCGGGTCGGCGAAGAGTTCGCGCACAATGGCGTGGTTCATCGCGTGGCCGGAGCGGTAGCCCTGGAAGTGGCCGGAAATCTGGGCACCGGCGAGATAGAGGTCGCCGACGCAATCGAGGATCTTGTGACGCACGAACTCGTCCTCGTAGCGCAGGCCCTCGTCGTTGAGGATCTTGTCGCCGCTGACGACGACCGCGTTCTCGAGGCTGCCGCCGCGTGCCAGGCCCATCTTGCGAAGCTGATCGACTTCCTCGGCGAAGCCGAAGGTGCGGGCGCGGGAAATCTCGCCCTTGAAGGTGCCGTTGACCAGGCGGACGCTCTTGTCCTGACGGCCGATGGCATCGGTGTCGAAATCGATCTCGAAGCCGACGGAGAACCCGTCGGCGGGTGACAGGGAGGCCTCACGACCGCCTTCGGACACTTCCACGCGCTTCAGGACCTCGATCATCCGGCGCGGCTTGTCCTGCGCCACGACGCCGGCGCATTCGATCAGGAAGACGAAGGGAGCGGCGCTGCCATCCATGATGGGCATTTCCGGCCCGTCCACTTCGACGATGACGTTGTCGATGCGGCAGCCGGCCAGCGCGGCCAGAAGATGCTCGACCGTGGCGATCTTGATGCCGTCGGCATTCCCGAGGGTCGTGCACAGGGTGGCTTCGACCACGTTATCGACAAGGGCCGCGATCTCGGCGCCGTTGCCGGCGGGATCGGTGCGGCGGAAAATGATGCCGGTATCGACCGGCGCGGGCTTCAGGACGATCGAGACGGTGTCGCCGGTGTGCAGACCGGTACCGCTGCAGCCGATTTCGCTCTTCAGCGTCTGCTGGAAGAAACCGTCGCTCTCAAAACCGTCCGACATTCTTTGCCCCGAATCCTGCGCGCATGCGGCGCGCTGTTACCAATTTCTGCAAGGCTGGGTGTAGCAACTGGCCTTGTCAGCCTTCAAATCACTCTTTGTTACAGAATGTTACGGTTTGAAAGCCGCGGATTTCCGGGGAAATCCGCGGCTTCCAGGACTGTTCTATTTAGTTCGCCTGACGACGGAGAAATGCCGGAATTTCGAGCATGTCCTCCTCGGCGCGCGCACTTTCACGCGGGGCCGCGGGCTTGATGTCCGCCAGGCTCTGCTGGGCCGGTGCCGGAGCAGGAGCCGCAGGTGTGGCCGCGACCGGCTTGGCCGGTTCCGGCGCCTTCACGGCTTCCGGTTCCGCCGGTGTCTCGGCGACAGCCGGAGAAGGGGCGGGAGCGGCTTCCGCGACGGGCTTCGGCGCTTCCGGAGTCGGCGCGGGCCGTGCCGCGGTCGGTTCACGGCGTTCCGGCTGGGCCGGCGCCTCGGCAACGGTGTCCTCGGCCATGGCACGGTTTACAGCGCCGGTGACCTTCTGGAACAGGCTGCGGCCGCGCTTGCGTTCGGCCTGAGCGCCCGCATTGGCGATGGCCGCTTCCGCGAACGCATCGGCCTGACGCGGGGTCGCCGGCTTGGCTTCAGTCCGCTCAGCCGCTGCGGGCTTGGGCGGAATGAACGGCGCGGACGCGGTCTGCGGCTGTACCTCCGGCTCTTTCGGCCAGGACAGTCCGGCCTTGGCGATGGCCGGCTCAAGCTCGGTCTGGACCGGCTCTGCCGCCTTCACGGGCTCGGGGGCCTTTTCGGCTTCCGGTTCCGGCTGGGCGTCCTCGGCAACCACCTCGGGGGCGGTGTCCTCGGCCTTTTCTTCCGGGGCCTGCTCTACCTTCTTCGGCTTTGCGTGGTCCGCGTCGTGGACCAGCGAGATCATCGGCGAGCGGGGCTCGGCATTGGCGTTCGCGTCGATGCCGGTCGCCACGATGGAGACGCGCATGGTGCCTTCCATCTGCTCATCGAAGGTCGAGCCGAAGATGATGTTGGCGTCAGCGTCCACTTCCTCGCGGATGCGGTTCGCCGCTTCATCGACTTCGAACAGGGTCATGTCAGGACCGCCGGTGACGTTGATCAGCACGCCGCGCGCACCACGCATGGACACGTCGTCCAGCAGCGGGTTGGCGATGGCCGCCTCGGCGGATTCGATGGCCCGGCCGTCGCCCGTGGCTTCGCCCGTACCCATCATGGCCTTGCCCATCTCGCTCATCACCGTGCGGATGTCGGCGAAGTCGAGGTTGATGAGGCCCGGCATGATCATCAGGTCGGTGACACCGCGCACACCGGAGTGCAGCACGTTGTCGGCCATGCGGAAGGCGTCGGCGAAGGTCGTGTTCTCGTTGCAGATCCGGAAGAGGTTCTGGTTCGGGATCACGATCAGCGTATCGACGAAGTGCTGAAGCTCCTCGATGCCTTCATCGGCGAGCGTTGCGCGGTGACGGCCTTCGAACTGGAACGGCTTGGTCACGACACCGACGGTCAGGATGCCCTGCTCGCGCGCCGCGCGTGCGATGACGGGGGCTGCGCCGGTGCCCGTGCCGCCGCCCATACCGGCGGCGATGAAGGCCATGTGGCTGCCCTGCAAGTGATCGATGATCTCGTCGAGGGCTTCCTCGGCAGCCGCGCGGCCGATGTCCGGACGGGCGCCCGCGCCGAGGCCGTTGGTGATGTTGGCGCCGAGCTGGATGCGTCGCTGGGACGCGTTCATCGCCAGCGACTGGGCATCGGTGTTGGCCACCACGAATTCAACGCCTTCGAGGTTCGAGGCGATCATGTTGTTGACCGCATTCGAACCGGCGCCGCCGACGCCGACGACGACGATACGGGGCTTGAGCTGGGATTCGGGCGGGGGAGCAGAAAGGTTGAGCGTCATGATGTCCTCCAGTTGGTCGCATCGGGAGTTGGGGAGAGAGAGGCCAAAGGCGGCCGGAACGGCGACCCGCCGTTCCGGATCGCGCCGAAACTCAGGGTCAGTTGTCGGGGAAGCGGGATTCTAGAAATGCTCACGGAACCACTGACCGAGCCGCCCGGTTAGGCGTCCCGGCTCCCCCTGGTGCACGGGTGACGGCATCGTCAGAGACGACGGGTTCTCGATCGCGTGGGCGATGAGACCGGCACCTGTGGCAAACGCGGGACCGGCGATGGCTTCCGCGAGACCGCGGATGCGCAGGGGCCGGCCCATGCGAACCTGTTTGTCGAGAATGCGCGCGGCGAGGTCGCGTGCGCCCTGCAGCTGGCTTGCGCCGCCTGTCAGGACCACGCGACGCCCCGCGAAAGGCGCGAAACCGCTGTCGTCGAGCCGCGAGCGGACGAGCTCGAAGGTCTCTTCCATGCGCGGCTGGATGATGCCGTTGAGCAGCGAGCGCGGAAGCTGCTGCGGCGGATTGTGTTCGTCCTCACCCACCTGCGGCACGTCAATCAGCTCGTGCTCGTCGGTCTGGGCAGCGATGGCGTTGCCGTGGAGCGTCTTCAGGCGCTCGGCATGGGCGAGTGAGGTGGATAGGCCGCGCGCGACGTCGGATGTCACGTGGTTGCCGCCCACCGGGATTGTGTCGGCGAACACCATTTCGCCGTCGTAGAAAATGGCGAGGCCCGTCGTGCCGCCCCCCATATCGACAACGGTCACGCCGAGATCGGATTCGTCCTCGACCAGCGTCGCCAGGCCCGCCGCGTAGGGGGACAGGACGAAGCCGTCGATTTCGAGATGGCAGCGCTGCACCGCGGCGCGGATCGTGCGCACCGCGTTGGAGGAGGCCGAGACGAGGTGCATGTTCACCGACAGCTTCTGGCCGAACATGCCGCGCGGGTCAGCGATGCCCTGCTGGCCGTCGATGGCGAAGCCCACGGGGATCGAATGGATCAGCTCACGCTCGTTCGCGCCCGGCATGCCGTTCGCGGGAGTCCCGTTGCCCTGCTGGAGGGTCCGGGTCTGCTGGAAGATGCGACGCAGGTCGCCCTCGTCGATCTCCTGCCCGCCGATATCGACATCGACGCCCAGAATTTCCGAGCGCGGCGCACCGGCGCTGAGGTTCACGGTAACAGAGTTGATGGTCTCCTGGGCGATCTGTTCGGCCATGTGGACGGCCCGGCGGATCGCATCGGCGGCGGCCTCCACATCGACAATCGTGCCGTTGCGCACGCCCTTGCAGACCTGGTGGCCCGCGCCGATCACGCGCGGCTGGGCTGCCGGCGCGTTGTGGTCGTCCAGGTTGGCGCGTCCCGCGCGCGCGATCAGGCAGCAGACCTTGCTGGTGCCGATATCCAGCACCGCCACGGTTCCGGTACGCGGCTTCGCCAGCTTGCGGATCACGCTGCCGGTTCCCCCATCGAAGCTCATGTGTCTTTCCCTTTCGCCTTGACCGGTTTCGCGAGATTGGCGCCCGGGCTGACGCGCACGATCAGCCGGTCCGGCACGCGCAGATCGACGGCGACCACGTCGCGGTCGAACAGGTCGTGTTCACGCTGGTATTCCTCGAGCCGTTCGAGCGCGACGGCGAGCTTCTCTTCGGGCAGACGTACGTCGATCCCGGAGTGCAGGCGCAGGTTCCAGCGCCGATCCGAGACGCGTACGGCGGCTTCCGTGGCCTTTGCGACCGCCGGATAGGCCCGCAGCAGGTCGATCAGCTCGCCCGCGACCGCCGGGGCGCCTTCGCCCACGACGAGCGGGAAACCGGCGAAGGAGTCGAGGTCGGACTGCTGGATGGTGTGGCCATCGCGGTCGATGAGGACGGTGCGGTTGTTGTGCTGCCAAAGGGCCAGCGGTTCGCGTTCGGTGACGCGCACATAGATCACGTCGGGCAGGCGGCGCGCGATTTCGGCGGTCTGCACCCAGCCCATGGACTCGATGCGCGCACGTGCTTCGTCGATATCGACACCCAGGATGGGGCTGCCGCGCTCCAGATCGAGGGCGGCGAGAATTTCTTTCGCGTCGGCGCGGTTGCGGCCGCTGACGACGACATCGGCAACGCGTAGCCCGGCATCGCCGGTGGTCTCGATCGCCCAGTCGCGTACATCGTTGGCGCGTGCCTGCACCCAGCCGGTCTCTGCCAGATACCAGTTGCCCGCGACCGACAGGCCTGCCGCGGCCACCACAAGCCCGGCGCGCGTCGCGTTACGGCGCAGGCGCGAGTGCGGACGCCGCGCGTCACGTTTTGAATTCTTCTTGAACACAGCGGGTATCAGTCGCATTGCGCCGTCTCCACCATCCAACTCACAAGATCGGGAAAGGCGATCCCGCAGTACCCGGCCTGTTCCGGCACGAGCGACAGGCGGGTCATGCCTGGCTGGGTGTTGATTTCGAGG